>Ga0326728_10021395_pt1 | contig 12164 bp, 7 predicted proteins | sample MB3enrmetagenome_FD_207602 | JGI IMG/M metagenome (GOLD analysis project Ga0326728, IMG submission 207602) | Lab enriched peat soil microbial communities from McLean, Ithaca, NY, United States - MB31MN | ecosystem: Environmental > Terrestrial > Soil > Wetlands > Peat | place: USA: New York...
TGACCAGCCCCAATAGGGCGGCGTCCACAGCGCGCCCACATACGGCGCCGGCACCCACGTGCCCGGCACCCAGTAATAGCCGTCACCGCCGTAAGCCCAGTAGCCCGGCGTCCACATCAAGCCCGGTTCCGGGCAGGGAGGCTGCACATACACCGGTAGCACCGGCGGAGCAAAGCCCACGCTGATGAAAACTCCCGCCCACGAAGATGCGGGGATCGCACAGAGGAACAGCGCAAGCAACATCGCGCGCATGGACTTCGCGCGCATCGCTGTTTCCTCGGAGGTCCCAGAATACTACTACTGGGACAAAAACGCCCCCGGTAATTGCCGGGGGCTTTTGTTACTCCCTAAATCCTAAATTAAGGGAGGGTAAATGAAGAACAGGAGGACACTCCGTCCTGCGGACAAACAAAGAAACCTTTGCCCGTAGAGGCGGGAACCGTCCCCACCGGAAGCACAGACGTCTCCACCGAGGGAACCAAAGTGACCGCTCCGCTTGTCGGATTCACCTCGGTTAAGGTGCCTCCGGCATTCGGTTGGTCGGCATTGCCGATGACGGCTATGCCGTTTGCCGTGCTCGTCGCGCTGACGGGAACTCCCGGCAACGTGATTGCATTGCCTTGTTTCAGCGTGGTTTCGCTGAAAGGTATGGCAACCTTATCAACAAAAGAAGTGATAAGGCCGGTTCCCAACGAATCGAAGGTGGAAATCGCAGATCCGCCCGGAAGGTTGGCGGTGACATCGGTCACCGGTTGGGAGGTGATGGTCGCCATAGTGGAAGTATCCACACTCCAGAGTGTCGGCGTGCTCGACGTGAGAACATCAACGTAGGTCTTTCCTCCATTGACCACTATCGCGAGCGATTGCGGGTTTGTGCCCACGTTCGTACTTGCGACGGGTAGCGGCCAAGAGGTGGCAGGCCCGGTGATGTTGGAGCACGTCAGGTTGTTTGGCGCCGTCGGCTGGAGAACGCATATCCAGCCGTTCTCGGCGATATTTGCCACGACGGGTTCTGGTTGGAATCCTTGGAAATATGGCCTGGCAGATACGCCATCTTCGGCATAAACAGTTTTATCCACGAGGACGTATCCGGTGACATTGTCCACCGCGATGCAGCACGTCGGGGAGCCAACGAGGAATTTCCCGTCGGGTGTTCCATCCGGTTTGAACTTATCTACGTAGCCGTTCGCGCTTTGCCCTGCCACGGTTTCTTGTGGGTTCAGGCAAAACATCTCACCGGATGGCGCTTCTGCACACATGTTTTGGCTATACAGCCCGAAGGCAACCGTTCCCGAGCACCCCGTTCCATCCCCCTTACAGATCTTGCAAGAGCGCCAACCGGATCCTTCGTGGACCTGGTCGATTCCAAAAGTGATGCTTACCTGCGTAGAACTGATTACCTGCGCAGACAGGATATTGGAATTGGGAGTGCAAGAGGGTACTTGTCCAGCAGCAAGATTCGCGCCGGTGAAAGTGAGGGTCAGGAACCCGCACTGCCCGACGCAATATGTTACCGGATTGTTGACCGACGTCAGCTGGATTGCCGTCGAGGTTACCGTGATAGTGACCGGTGAAGTAGTTACACTTCCACCGGATCCCGTCGCGGTGACCGAGTAGCTTACTGTCGCACTTGCTCCCGTGGGAACGATTTTTGGCGTGACTACGGCAGTCCCGTTGAGGGTAACCGATCCGGACCAACTTCCGTCGGTGGAGGACGCGATTACCTGCGTGGCGTTCGTAGTCGTGATTGTGCAGGTTGTGCTGCTCCCTTGCGCCACCGTGGTCGGCGTGCAGGTGAGCGTCGCTGTCGGTGCCGGCGCATTGACCGTCACTGTGACGCTCGCAGGGGTGGTACCCCCAGCGTTCGTCGCACTGATGGTGTACGTCGACGTTGTCGCCGGGGACACCGTCGCGCTTCCCGTCAGGGCCGTGCTGGTCGTAAGATCAGGCCCCGAAACGGAATCGCTCGTGGCGGTTGAGCCGGCGTTCCACGTGATGACCGTGGATTGCCCTGACGTAATGACGCCAGGGTTCGCAGTAATCGTTGGAGACGGAGGCGCGATAACGGTATACGTTGCCGGAGCGGTTGCGCTTCCGCCCGCGCCGCTGCACGTAAGGATATACGTGGTCGTGGCGGTCGGATTTTTGGTGATCGCGCCGTTGAGCGACAAGATGTCGCTCCACCCCCCCGACGCCGTTGCCGAAGTGGCATTGGCGCAGGAATAGGTGATTGTCACGCTGGCACCAGAAGCCCCGCTTGTGGGACTCACGCTGATGTTCGCGACGGGTGGAGGAGGTGTTACGTTGGAACTCGTTCCGCCGCAGGCCGTTAAGGTAACAGCCACGACGGAGAGCAGGACGCTTGCGAATACAACAGTCGTTTTCATGTTTAACTGTTTCCTCGGAGGTCCCAGAATACTACTACTGGGACAAAAGGCCCCCAGCGAGTTGCCGGGGGCTTTATTGTTTTTCCCTATAAAATTTCAAGGGAGAGGGTATGAGGTGCAGGAACTGATTCCATCCTGCGGGCAAACGAGAAATCCTTTGCCCGTGGTGGCGGGAACGGTCCCGACCGGGAGAACTGATGTCTCCACGGAAGGAACCAATGTGGCCGTACCGGTCACCGGGTTCACCTCGGTTAAGGTGCCCCCGTTGTTCGGTTGGTCGGCGTTCCCAATGACAGCGATGCTGTTCACCGGATCCGCAGTGGCGCTGACAGGAATACCTGGCAACGCAATGGGGCTCCCCACCGGCTTCAGCGTGCTTAAGCTGAAGGGGATGGCGACCTTACCGGCGAAATCGATGACCATCCCGATTCCCAACGAATCGAAGGTGACGATCGCGCTTCCGCCGGGAAGGCTGGCTGTTGCCCCGGTCAATGGTTGGGAGATGATATTCGTCACGTTGGTCGTGTCCACGCTCCAGAGAGCGGGGGCACTTCCTGCCGTGACAATAATCAAATACGTTTTCCCTCCCAGAACCGTTATCGCGAGCGATTGTGGATCGGCGCCCACATTCGCGGTTGTGACGGGCGGCGGCGGATAGTTCGGGCCAGTGATGTTTGCAAACGACACATTGTTGGGTGCCGTCGGCTGAAGGGCAGCAACGATGCCATTCTTCGCAGCATTTGCCGCAACCGGGTTGGCTTGGAATTGCGGATTTGGGGTATCAGATACGCCATCTTCGGCAAAAACACTTCTGTCAATGAAGACGTATCCAGTGACGTTGTCCACGCTATTGCAGCAATTTCCAGCGCCGACGGGGAATTTTCCGTCTGGCACGCCGGCAGGGGTGAACTTATCCACGTTCCCGTTCCCGTTCTGCCCAGTTACTGTTTCCTGGGGATTAAGAACAAACGTTTCCCCGGAAGTTGCTGCGGCGGCCATGTTCTGGCTATAGAGTCCCAGGGGAACGCTCGCGGAGCATCCGGTGCCGTCGCTCTTGCAGATCTTGCAGAAACGGTAGCCGGATCCTTCGTGAACTTGGTCGATTGCGAGCGTGACCGTTTCTTCCGTTGAAGAGACCAGCTGAACACCGTGGATGTTAGGATCGGGAGTGCAAGAGGTCAATTGACCAGCAGCAAGGTTCTTCCCGATAAAGTTGAATGCCGGAAATCCATTCTGCCCGACAACCCACTGTGCTACGGGGTTGATCGAGGTGAGTTGGATCGCCGGATTCGTCACCGTGATAACAGCCGACGAAGCAGTTGCGCTTCCGCCGGTTCCCGTCACATTGACGGAATACTGTACCGAACCCGTGAGTGATGTCGGGGTTACCGACACCGTTCCATTGAGAACCACTGACCCCGTCCAACTCCCGTCGGTCGAGTTCGCGATGACCTGTGTGGCGTTCGTGGTCGCGATTGTGCACGACACGCTGTTTCCCAACGTGACGCTGGTAGGCGTGCACGTGAGTGATGCGGTCGGTGCAGGTGCGTTGACCGTAACGGTATAGCTTGTGCTTCCCGTCCCGGCAGCGTTCTTCGAGCTGATCGTATACGTGTTCGAGCCCGTTGCAGGCGGCGTCACGGAAAAGTTGCTTCCCGTGCAGGCCGTGCTTGTGGTCATCCCCGGACCGGAAACGCTAACGGTGGTACCCGTGTCGCAGTTCCATGTCAGCTGGATGCTCTGGCCCAATGTGATCGCGCCAGGGGTCGCGCTGATCGTGGGTTTGGGAACTGTTACCGCAGCGGTGACTGTTACCGTCGCCGTTGCAGTCGCAGTGCCTCCCGAACCGGTTGCCGTGAGCGTATATGTAATCGTCGCGGTTGGGCTCTCCGTCACCGTGCCGCTGAAGCTTCCACTCGGGACCGGGTTGTTCACCGTTCCCGTGGCGGTAAGCGCGCACGATGTGCTGTTGGTGCAGTTGTAGCTCAGGGATGTTGAATTCCCCACCGTCACGCTTGTGGGCGTGGCGGTAATGCTCGCAGTTGGTGCTGCGGGCGGCGGCGGTGTCGAAAGACTGCCGCCACTTCCGCCACATCCGGTGGCGAATGTGAAGAGTGCAAGGTTTACTGCAGCGGCCAGGCAGAGAAGCCTGGACGCAATGGGGTAAACAACGGCTCCGCCGCGCATGGTGTGCTCCTTTTCGTTTCCTCGGAGGTCCCAGAATACTACTACTGGGACTCTTAACTTGTCCGGCGGCCTTCCATAACTTGATCGCCATCTCCTGAGTTAGCGGCTGATTTTGTCACGCAAGTAGGGCTCCCGGAACGGGTCCAGCGACTCAAAAGCATTGATGCATCGAGCGCGCACGTAGGAGACAAACCAGTCCTTTACCGGACGTTGCGTGCCCCGTTCACCTCTGAAGGACACCCATCCCTGGTTCTTGATAGCGTAAAACCCTCTCCATGAAGGAGACACATGGGTCGGCCCCAACGGATGCAGGGTTTCGATGAACGCACGTGCTCTAAGCTTCACATCTGCGTCGCCAGCGTCACTTTTCACGTCCTCGTATGCAAAAGTCGGCAGATTTCTTGATGAAAGTGGGATTCCGGGAGGAGGACAGATTTGGAAGTCCCCTTTATTTTTAAGAGATTGCTTTATCGATTTGTCGATGTAGCCGTGGTTCACGCGGCCGCAAAGTAGAGTAAGTGCAATCGGGAATGCGTCGGAAATCAGTCGCCTTCCTTCCTCGGTTACTTGCATTGCGTGCGTGTTGTTAGTATTGCGATTCCACGCAGAGGCTCCAGCGAGCGACAAGAAATCAGAAGAGAGATCAGCCATCAATTGGCTAATCGATTTCCGTTCGTCGAAGGTTGCCAATAACGGCGTATCTAGCCCGTGGAATCCAAACACTTGTGCCGGGTCATTTACGAGTTTGGCAATAAGGTAATAAGCCAAGGGATGTTGTGGATAAAAGTGGTGGTGGACGAGGAGTAGTTTTGCAATGAGAAATATACTCTCTTCGAGAGTTATATCGATTCCTTCACCGAGATCCGCTGCAATTTCCCAAGCAGATCGTGATTCGTTTCTGCTATGCGGGCCGAATTGACCGACATCTTGCAGTAAGTTTCTCAATCTGACATCTAGGATCACATCGCTGACAATTCTGGCGGCGTTCAGTAACCGTGATTTCTTTCCGAATGAACTCCCAAATGTGTACACCAATCCGAGGCGAGGGAATTGCGCCGAGGGATTTGTCTGGTTCAGAGAGGTCGGACAGACGTAGCAAAGCCGGTAGCGTGTCCCGAGAACGACGTGTCCATTTTCCGTGTTCAGCTTGACTCTCGATGCAAATCTGTCTTGGTAAATCGACAGTATGTCCATTCTTACCGTTTCCGGGTTTTGGCTGACGTAATCATCGAGCATCGGTTCGTCGACGTTTTTTGATATGACTTTCCACGGAAGATCGTCGCTTGGATTGAGGAATGAGTGTCTCGCAGCTTTGCCGGGGCTCAATGCTGCGACTCTGTTTTGCTCGTCAAGTACACGGTCGATCAAGGAAAGTCGCCCGCCAGTGGATGTGGGCTGGTATACAGACACGCAAACGGGCTCAGCCCCCTTGAGATCGTCATGCAATTTGAGGGTGATTGCATGAATCTCCTCGTCAAGAAGTTTCGTATTCCTGCTATTTTCCCCTGACGCATCGGGCATGGGAGTATTCCTTAAGTCCCTTTGGTCCTTCAACTTGGTTCTGCTGGATACAAGTCAAAGTATAGGAGTGCCAAGCCCACCCGCAACGGATTTTTTTGAGGAGGAAATCTTCTAAAATTCGCGCCGAATTTCGAGCGAATTTTTCGGAAGAAGCTTTAAGTTAAGTCGGGACAGAATTGATAGCGAATTTAACTGTGAATTCGTGTAAGTTGCTGTAAATGAATAACTTAGTCATTGCAATTATGAAGAAACTAGCGTAAGGTTTGTCTGAGAATTCTGAAACTGATCTGGGAGCCAAGCGCTTCGTTAGCCCTCGGATTAAGCCCAAAAAGGAAACGAAGACGGGTCCAACTTGGTTCGTCAGTTTCCTCAGCACTCTGAACAAAGGGCTCGCCTTGGATCAGTGGTCAGAGTCCTGAGGGTACTTGTCACTCCAGACATGGGAGTGTCTATATGGCGAAATGTTTTCTGACTGGCATCGACGTCCCAATGGAGAATGCTTACCTCCTCGATCAGGGGGCGACGCGGCGCGCATTGCGAAATTTGCGGGAGCGTATTGCCGCGATGGAGCGCCTTCTGGCGCAATTCACTCCGCGTGATTCTGTGGAGGTTTACGACTACAAAACCCGAAAGCCAGCGGTAAAACCCCAGAGACGCCTTGTTTGCCAGAGTGTGGCTTCGGCGCTCTCGGCCCTGTATCCGGAGGCGCAGCTCTTCATCACCTGGCCGCAGTTTCAAGAACGGTGTGCGACTCTTACCAGGCAGAGCCAAACGAAGCCGAATGGGGTCGCGATCATCCCGGCCCCTAAGCCGATGTTGTTGCCATCTCCTAACGCGCCGAAAGACGGCGTTCCGAAGCGGAAGGGGAAGGGCAAGAAACAGAAAGCAAAACAGCCGCAGAATGGGAGGCCTGGAGAGAAAACCGGAGGCGGTCATGTCAGTGCTTAATGAAACTTTGACCGTTCTCGGCACTGGTCTCGATGCTCCCGCCTTGATGCTGCGGGAGGCCCTGCGATTTAAAACGCGATCGGGGTCGCTCATCGTTCAAGACGCTACTGGCAGAGGAGCCGAGCTTCTTTCTCCGGGTACCAAGATGGGCCTTGATCGCAAACGAGTGATCTGGGTGGATGCAGCGGACCGCCGCCGTCCGGTCTCTCTCTTCCAGGTTAAGCGTTCAGCTCATCTGCGCAGTCTATGGGCGCGAATTCTAAAGTCATTGTCCACAATTGCGAAAGTTGACATCGCCGACGCGGTCATAAATTGGGCAGCGGATGCTGCGTACCGTCTTTCTTCCGATGGTTCCGTTGGGCTCGGCGCGCTCTTTCGTTGTTTATCGTCCGCTGAAACGCGCCATTGGTTTCTGGAATCGAAAATCGAACCGTCGGGTCTCGGAAAGCTGTTGGACATGCTCACCTGGGTTCTCTCCTTTCCGGCTGTTTACGCAATATCCGAGGGAGAGAACCGGGGAAATATCCTAGATGCTCTTTCAAAGCCGTCGGTTCTGTGGATCGAGGCGCCGATTGAACATTTTGAGCCGAAAGAACACTCAATTGTCCAGCTTCTTGTTGAAGCCTCTTTGGAGGATATGTTGCGCACGATGGCGGCGTCGGGAGAGCAATATCGAGAAATTATGAGAGGGCTTACTCTTCTCCATCTCTACCCTGATGCCCATGTTGCGTTGCCGATAGAAGGCTGGGTCGATACACATCTGGGTCTAGTGCGGCACGTCTCCGTGCACCGCCTTGATCCAGAGCGTCCCCTCTCTGCCCAGACGTTGTCGTGGGTTCAACGCGCCGAATCGCTTTGGTTCACGGGGCATAAGGTCCCCATCAATCCCAAATGTCATGCAGCCTGGCTCTCAGATGTCGAGGCCGAGCGGCTTCATGAACTGACTGGCTCCGAGTTGTGGATAAAGAGCAACCGCACAGGTAAAGCGATCGTGGCGCGTGTGCGGGAGAGAACATCTGACCTCGCGCTGGCTGCACGTTTGAGGAACATTGCGGTGCGAAGAAGGCGCGCCGCGTCGCTCGACCAAGTAGCAGCTTCTGTAAAGTCTTTCGCGAATCCGCCTGACTCCCAGAGAGACCTGTACGCGCGTCTTTGCGATGTCGAAGTTCTGAGAACTGGGTGGTTCCGAGTTCAGGAGTCGAAGACACGCGCTTTTGGCGTCGACGGAATAACAGCAACGGCGTTTGGTGTTGTGGTCGACAAAGAGTTGAAGGCATTAAGTGACGAACTTCGTGCAGGTCGCTATTGTCCGAAGCCATTACGCAGGATTCAGATTCCCAAACTCGATGGGGGAATACGGAATCTTGGTGTCGCCTGCATTCGTGATCGCGTTGTCCAGGCCGCCTGCCTCTCTCTATTGGAGCCGATCTATGAGCCGACGTTCAGTCGATTCAGCTACGGGTTTCGTCCGCATCGAAACGCTCATCAAGCCGTCGCCGTCGCACGGTCATTCATAGCCTCTGGAAGGCAATGGGCTGTCATTGCGGATATTCGCAAATGTTTCGACAGTATTGACCATGACGTGTTACTTGGCATCCTCGCGCGCCGTATTGCTGACGACGAATTTCTCGCGCTGATCCGCAACTGGTTGACTGTGGATGTTGCCGAATTCGGCGATTTGCTCCCGAATGAGATTGGCGTGCCGCAGGGTGAGTCCATTTCCCCGTTGTTGGCGAACATCTATTTAGATCAGTTTGATCGCCATTTCGAAGCAATGGGAATTCCGTTTGTCCGCTATGCAGATGATTTTGTCATCTTCGCAAGAAGCAAGGAAGCGGCAGAGGATATTTGCCAGCGATTGGCGGATTTCCTCCACGATGTACTGCGGCTGGAACTGAAGCCTGCAAAGACTTTTTACGTACCCATGTCCGAAGGTTTTGATTTTCTTGGATTTCATATTACTGATGGTTCATTAACTGTGAAGCTAGAGCGCATTGAAGTGCTGCTCCAACAGCTATCGGACCTTATAAAGACATTCGCGGCATCCGGCGGCGCCCTTGATAAGGCAGCCGATTGCCTGAGTCGCTTCAATTCCATTGTCAGAGGATGGCGCAACTACTTTCTGCTGCCCGGTGAATCCGCTTTAGTTGCGCAGATGCGCGACCTTGACGATCGTATCGAACAAACCGCGGCAATCCACTTGCCTGACTCTCTTCGTGAGAACCCGGCTTGGTTGTGCCGTGAGCGTATGGCGGTTCTACCGCCGCATACCCTACCAGCATCGGCCGGCCGGCCTTCACAGAACGCTTCCCAGGCGGCATCCGGGTACCCCGAAGTTGAGCCCGCTGATAATTCTTCATGGACGATACAAACGGAGACCGGCATTCGCCGTGATTCCACGTCATTGGATACCCGCCGCAACGGTCATTTTCAGCACTCGAACCGCGGTGCTGTAAACGCAACTCCATTATTGACGACAACGCTTGAAGATGGTGACAGACTGTACGTTCTTACGCATGGAGCGTTTATCGGCGTTGACGGCGCGGATGTAATTCTGAGGAAGAGGCGTGTGGAAATTTACCGGCGTTCGCTGGATCAGATTAGCCTTATTTACTTGCAGGGATACGGAATGAATATCTCTGTTGAGGCCCAAATCAGGCTGGCGGAGCGCGATGTTCCGGTTGTAATTGCTCTTCCGCTCGGTAATCCGATCGCAGTGGTCACTCCGATCGAAACATCGAGGTCGTCGGTGCGACGGCTACAGGCTATTCGCAGGGAGGAGCCGGATGTCGTCAAGGCGGGCCTTTCCATGATTTCGGCGAAGGTCTCGAACCAAGCGGCTGTGCTCAAATACTTTTCGAAATATCGTAGCCGCACAGCGCCTGACACAGCCTCCTCCATGAGAAGCTCCGCTGACGAGATTTTTGATCTATCACAGAAAGCCATCAGACTTGATCCTAGTGAGGCGAATGTGCGTGGCATGGCTATGGGTCTCGAAGGCCGCGCGGCGGCGATTTACTGGAATCAACTTGCCCAAATCATCCCCTCGGAGTTCGGGTTTGCGGGCCGAATAACTTTGTCAGCTGAGGATCCAGTGAATCAATGCCTGAACTACGTCTATGGGGTCTTGTATGGCGAAGTATGGCGTGCTGTCGTGAAGGCCGGACTCGATCCGTATTTTGGCGTCATGCACGGTTCACTTCGCGACCAGGGAAGCCTCGTGTTCGATTTGATTGAGGAATTTCGCGCGCCCTTTGGAGATCGTGTAGTCATGGGAATGCTCGGACGAGGTTTTAAGCCTGAAATCGGTAAACATGGGCTCTTGCGAAGCAGTTCCAAGCACCTGCTGCTTCAGAGTTTCATCAAGAGATGGACGAAAGGGATGGAATATCGTTCACGCACGATCTCTCCCAGTAAGTTGCTCGGGATGCAGGCGATGAGCTTGGTAGATGTGTTCAAGAATGTGGGATCGTATCGCCCGTTCCGTATGAGGTGGTAAGACAACGGATAGTGAGCTGGATGCTTCAAGTTCGGGTGGAAAAGTCAACTTCTGATGAAGAAGAGGGCAGGTGAATACTGTGGGCGGGACGCCGTCTTGTCCAGTGTAAGGTCGAGAACGCCCCAGTATCCGGGGTGTGAGCGTTTCATGATCGTGCCTAGTCGGAGATTAGCCCTCGGTACCGCTCGATGCCGTTCCCGTCCTAGTTGCCAGCCAAGGTCGCGAGCGAGAGCCGGTTCACCGCGCTTCGCTTGAGCTTTTCATCCGGATCGAGATACTGCCGCGTGGTATCGAGATCGCTATGCCCCATGAGCTTTTGCACCGTCACAATATCGCATCCGCTTTCGAGAAGGCGCGTCGCGTATGTGTGACGGAACTTGTGGAGGGTAGCTCCCGTGACCTTGGCATCCTCCGCAAGCTGCTTGAGCCGTCGCAAGAGGTGCGTCTGCCGATTGCCTGTCTTTGTCGAGAAGACCCATGTGCCTCGATGCGCTAGCTCCGCGAGGAGTTCGGCAAGCTCCTGCGGAATGGGAATGATTCGTTCTTCATAGTCCTTCGGCGAGAATCCCTTTTTGCCGTTCCCGCTCACACGCAACGTGGCGTTCTCTGGGGCGCGCAGATCGACATCCGCCCAGGTAAGGAAGCAAAGTTCTTCCTCCCGGAATCCGGTAAGCAGGAACGTAGCAAAGATCGTCTTCTCGGACGCATTGCAGACAGCAAAGAGCCGGTTCAATTCATCCTGCCGATAGGTTGGGGGGCGGCGCTTGGCTTTGAGCTGCGGGTCCTTGAGCGCCTTGAACTTTGCGCATGGGTTCGCGATGGGCAGGTTCCGTTCGCTTATAAGGAAGTAGAAGAAGGTGCGGAGCACGGAAAGCTCGAAGTTGATGGTGCGCGGCGTGATGCGCCGGTCTGGATGCTGATGGCTCGATTCAGCCGTGCGGATCGATTTGTAATCGTCGATGTCGGGGCGCGTGATGGCGTCAACGAAGAGCTTCCGCCCGAGAATACGCTTCGCGTGATCGAGCACGGCCGAGTAGCGCTGCTTCGTGCGCGGCTTGTCCGGCGAGTGCACCCCTACATGATCGAGGAACAGAGTCACGGCATCCGCGAGGAGAGTGAATTGCGTCTCTTCCGGTTTGGGCGCCTCGCCCTTTCCGGTGCCCAGGACGAACGCGCCGATCAACTCGTTGCGCTTCCGCCGCTGCGCTTCCATCGCTTCGCTCGGGGTGATCCCCGCTGATTCGCGCCTGCGGTGCTTTCCTTCCCACCATTCCACGAAGTAGTGACCAGGCCGCTTGTCCCACACATACCGCGCGCCCGCATGGCGCAACGATACAAAGCGCCAGTGTCCGTCCTCATCGCGAATCTTCTTGATGATCCGAACCGATTTCTTTATCGGCATATACGACTCCTTGGTGTCTAGAATCGAGCCATTTACAGACACCAAGAGCGTACCACGGATTTTATCCGACTGAATAAAAAAGAGTTATAAATTTATGGCGGAGAGGGAGGGATTCGAACCCCCGATACCCTTTCGGGTATGCCGGTTTTCAAGACCGGAGCCATCAACCGCTCGGCCACCTCTCCGCAGTCTGCCGGTCCTCTTTGATTGTACGTCGAAT
>Ga0326728_10021396_pt1 | contig 12164 bp, 9 predicted proteins | sample MB3enrmetagenome_FD_207602 | JGI IMG/M metagenome (GOLD analysis project Ga0326728, IMG submission 207602) | Lab enriched peat soil microbial communities from McLean, Ithaca, NY, United States - MB31MN | ecosystem: Environmental > Terrestrial > Soil > Wetlands > Peat | place: USA: New York...
GCACCGCCTTGGCCACGTCCAGTTCCACGCGCGTCGCCGTATGCAGTTGATCGTCCGCCTGCGCCGCCTGCGCCCGCGCGGCTCCGCAGGCCGCCAGCAACACCAACCCAAGCGCGCACACCACACCGCGACGCGCACTGCGAAAGGTCTTCAATTTGTCGCCGAATCGATCGCCGCCCATGCCCACACCTCGCGTGCGAAGAGTGTAAATGAACTCCGTGAAGGCGCACAGCGGAGAGGCGCCGGCCCGCGTCATTTCAGAAGTCGCACCGAGACCTACGCCAGCCCGGTGCTCTCCGCCTGCTGCTGCGCGTGGTAGCTCGAGCGCACCAGCGGGCCGCTCTCCACGTGGCGGAAGCCCATGGCCAGCGCCTCGTGCTTCAGGAAGGCGAACTCGTCCGGCGTGTAGAAACGCTGCATCACCAGGTGGTCGCGCGAGGGCCGCAGATACTGCCCGATGGTCAGGATGTCCACCTTCCGCTCGGCCAGGTCGCGGAAGACCGCCAGCAGCTCGTGCATCTCCTCGCCCATGCCCACGATGATGCCGGTCTTGGTCACCTGCGTCCGGCCAGCCTCCGCCGCAATCTCCTTGGCCCGCCGCAGAAATTCGAGCGAGCGAGTGTATCGTCCGCCCGACTTGGCCACGCGATAGAGCCGCGGCACGGTCTCGATGTTGTGGTTCAGGATCTCCGGCCACGCCGCCACCACGATGCCGAGCGCCTCGTCGTTTCCCTGGAAGTCCGGCGTCAGCACCTCGACCCTGCATCCCGGCGCCTGTGCGCGAATCTCGCGAACCACATCCGCAAACGCGCGCGCCGAGCCCAGGTTGTCGTCGTCGCGGTTGACGCTGGTAATCACGGCATGAGCCAGCCCCAACTGCGCCACGGCATAGGCCACGCGCCGCGGTTCGTCCAGGTCGATCGGCTCCGGCCTGCCCTTGGGCACCGCGCAGAAGCCGCACCGCCGCGTGCACAGATTGCCCAGCATCATGAAGGTCGCGGACTTCTGGTTCCAGCACTCGCCCAGGTTGGGGCAGTTCGCGCTCTCGCAGACGGTGTGCAGATGCAGTTCGCGCGCCAGCTTCTTCAGGTTGTGGAAGGTCTCGCCTCCCGGCGCGCGCGCCTTCAGCCACTCCGGCTTGCGCTCGGCGCGGCGCGGCGCAAGTTCGATCCGGACGAGTTCTTCTGCAATCGGCGGCGTCATCGCATTAAATTGTATCGCCTTGCGCCGCTGTTCCTCGAACCTCGCCCTTATAGCGTATGCAGATACGCCATCAGGTCTGCGCGCTCCTGCGGAGTCATGGTGCTGCCCAGCGCGGGCATCATGGCCCGCCCGTACAGCACCGCGTCCATCACGCGGTCGTCGTTGGCCGGCGCGCCGCTGGCCAGATACTGCTTCTTGAAGATGCCGCGCAGCGACTGTCCGTTCAGCGGGTCGTTGGTGCGGTCGTTGTGGCATCGCGCGCAGTGCGCCTGGTAGACGTCATACCCGCTCGTCTGCTGCGCATTCAGCTCCGCCAGCGGCGTGGGCGGAGGCAGCTTGGCGCATCCCGCCGCCGCGGCAATCGTCATCGCCGCGCCCACCCCGAAGATCGCCGCCGAAATCCGTCTCATATTCAACATTCTCACATCAGTCGTTTCGAAACCGCCGCCGCAATCGCCCGGCAGCGGCTCCGGCCCGGCGCCTATCTCAGGGCTTGCTGGTAGGCCGAAAGCGCTCCCAGGCGTATATCGGCCATGCCTTGCAAGTGCGCAATCGTCTGACGAACGATGGGCAACGCGGCATCGGCCTGCTCTTTTGTGACTGTGTCTTTGGCTGGATCGAAGCCATTCGGAATGAACGAACCCAACTGAAGATAGCCGTCCAGAGTCTGCTGCTGCATCGTCTCGTACAGGTCCTGCTCCTTATAGGCCACTGCGTACTTTTCCGCCGCCGTGTAATCCATGTAGCTCAGCACGCCGGTGGACGCTGCCGCGCGCCAGGCCGCATCCTGCAGTGGCCCTTCAGAAAAGTTGATCGTGGCCCCTGTAAGGTCTCCAGGTTTGCCCTGCTGGCGAGCTGCGAGGTAGTTGAGGACCACAACCAATCCCTTCAACTCGCTCTCAATTCCCCGTCCCGCGACGTCGATCTTGTGACGGTTCACGTCCAACTCGCGGCGAATCGTCGCTTCCGCCTCAATGCGCTGATGCCGGTGGGCCAGAGCTTCCACGCTGGCCTCCAGTCCCAGAGCGATCAGCAAACCAATCGTAATGGTGAGAAGGTGAAGGAAGAACTCGCGCATTCCGTAGATCGCATGTCCGGGTGGATGAACCTCCAGCATCACTGTGCTCCTTGGTTTTGTCTATGGTGGTACTTGCTGCAAGGTAGTTCTACCGCTTAACCCGAAACCGTTCAAGATCTTACCCGCACAGATTGGAGCTAAGCCTCTGTCGTTGTCTTATGCCTTTGCCTTACTCCGCCGCCGCAATCGCCGCCACAATCTTGTCCATCGCGTCGCGGTCCGCATCGTCGCCGGGCAGATGATGGTCCACCAGAATGGAAAAAATCACCGTCTGCCCGCTGGCGCACTCCAGGTAGCCGCTCAGTGCGCGTCCCTCGCTGTGGGTTCCCGTCTTGGCGAAGACGTGGCCCTTCAGCGGGGCCGTAGTGAAGCGGTCTGCCAGTGTCCCATCCACGCCGCCGATGGGAAGGCTGGCCTTCCAGTCCGCAAACCACGGCTGCGCCGCGCCGGTCTTCGGATCGTGCGCGGCGAAGGAGAGCAGCTTCGCCACTGCCCGCGGCGTGACCAGATCATATCCACTCAACCCCGACCCGTCGTAAAAGACAAAGTCATCCTTGTCGATGCCTGCGTAGTAGAGGAAATGGCGAACCCATTGCACCCCGTTGGCCGCCTGGGGCATACATTCCTTTGTCCTTGCGATATTGCGGATCATCATCTCCGCGTGCAGGTTCTGGCTGAGTTTGTTGGTCAGCAGAATGTCCTCTGCCACGGGCGGAGAGGTATGCGTCGCAAGCTCGGTACGAACCTTCTGTGGTCCTCCTACGTATGTGTAGCCACAATCCGCGTTCTGCGAGTTCATGAAGTTAGCGAGATCGCCGAATCGACGCAAGGCAGAAGATCGAGAGGTCTCTGGGATGTTACGAAGCTCCGGTACGTAGAGTGGAATCGGAGCCATTGTCTTCGGCAGAAACGGTGCGCTGTCGCCTGGATCCCAGTGACGCGTGCTCACGTTACCCTTGACCCGCACACCACGCTTCTCCAGCGCGGTCTTCAACTCCAGAGCAGCGTATTCGGCCGTATTCTCAATAGCAATCTCTTCATGCACCGGACCGAGCTTAGTTGCCACACTGCCAGAGATGCTCAGCTCTTTTGATCCCGGTGCCCGCTCAAACAATACCGAGTTGATCCCAAAGTCATCTCGCGTATAAACATCGCGCTTTCCGGTGTAGTAGGGAAGATCGGGACTCAATTGAATAGCTGCCGACAAGCTGTCCTTCGTGTTAGGTACAGGCGTAATGGTTACATCAATCTGGTTGTCGTGGATCGTCAACGCGCTGACCGGTGCGCCATAGCCCCATAGCAGATCGTCCCCCGACCAACCAAGTGGATAGGGATCCATTGCAAAGTAGCTATCGTCGCCAACCACATCGCCGTCCACTACTTTGATCCCTTTCGCCACGACCTGATCCGCAAGATCATAAATGACAGCAAGCGGTGAAGTGGGCGCCTGTGTAGCTTTCGTCGGCTGTTGTGATGGAGGGTGATAAGGGAAAAGTGAGCTGGCAAAATTCGCGTCTCCGCCGCCGCGCAAGACAAGATCGCCGTTCAGCTCACCAGCTGTTGTGATCGATCCCTCAGCTAGCACCTTGGTCTGAAACGTTCTGTCTGGCCCCAACAGCACCATCGCCGCGGCGGTCGTAAACAGCTTGGCGTTGCTGTCGGGACGGAAGAGCTGGCCCTCGTTCAGCGCATAGATCGGCCTGCCGTCGAGCGTGGTCACCACGATCCCCCAGTGCGCGTGGGCGACAGCCGCATCGGCGAGAAGGGCGGCGATCTGTTGCGCAAGAGGTTGTTGCGCAGAAGCCACAGCCTCGGGCTTCGCCGTGTTAGCTGCTGTCTGGGCGGTCGCGGAGATGCATGCGGCTGTTATCGTCACGACACATGCTGCTCGGCGAATCGTTCGCTGCAAATTGTTCATGCCAGTTCCTGTCTAGTTAAGCTGTCATTTTGTATTTCCTCGATTGTTTCGCAATCGAGGAAATACGAGGACTTGAATGGGACTCTATTCGGCACGGCTGAAGCCGTGCCCTTCCGGACTTTCTGATTTCCATCACGGCTGAGGCCATTCCCTTATGATTTCTCGAGTGCGAGGGTACGATCCTGGGCGCAGTCTAGCACCTTGCGCGGGCGGGCTGATAGACTTGATGGGTTGCGCCGTAGACCGGCGCATCCGTTTTCTTGGCAGCTCGCAACAGAGACCGGCGCAAGGCCTGAAGTAAGTTCAGCCCGAGAGCAGCATTAGCTCGAGCACAAAGGAAGCAGACACAGTGGACCAACGGACCAGGGCAGCCCTCAAGAAAGACAAGTTTGTCAGCACCACCACACATGGCCTCGAATGGGCCCGCGAGAACAGCCAGTCAGTACTCGTCAACGGCGGGATTCTGCTTGCGGTGGTTCTCGTCGCGGTCGTCAGCGTGGTCGTCTACAACAGCCGTTCGGAGGCTGCCTCGGTTGCCTTCGGTGCGGCCATGCAGGACTACCAGACGCCGCTGGCGCAGCCCGGCCAGGCCGTGCCGCCCGGCGTCACCACCTATCCCTCCATTGTGGAGCGGGCCAAGGCCGCCAATACGCTCTTCCTCGCCGTCGCCGACAAGTACGGCATGACACCCGACGGACGCAACGCGCTCTACTTTGCCGGCCTTACCTACGTCGAGGCGGGGCAGTACCAGCAGGCCGAAGATAGCCTGAAGAAGGTGGCGGGAAGCTGGGACAGCAACCTCGCCGCTCTGGGCAAGTTCGCCCTCGCACAGCTCTACCGCAACACCGGGCGCGATCCCCAGGCCATCGACCTCTACAACCAGCTCAGCGCCAAGCCCACCAGCACGGTTCCCTATGGCCTGGCGCAACTCCAGCTTGCCGACCTGTATCAGTCGGAGGGCAAGGCAGATGACGCGCGGAAGATCTACGCCAGCCTGAAGGACAAGGACCCCAAGGGCGTGGCCGGCTTGACCGCGGCCGGGAGGCTGAATCCCGATTCAGCCTCCGCACCCCCGCAGCAATAAACCCCTCAGCTCCTGGCTCGACTGCAACAGCAGGGTGGAAGCGGTTACGTCCCTATTTTCTGCTTGCTTCGCGTCGCTTCTGCGTCTCCAGGAAGCGGCGCATACGGTCCAGCGTGCGTGCTTTGCCGAAGACGATCATGCTCTCCACCAGCGGCGGGCTGGCCGTCTTGCCAGTGAGGATGGCACGCAGCAGCATGAAGTTGTCCTTCACCGGCCATTGCTTTTCTGTGCCAAGCTTCTTCAGCGCGGCCTCCAACTCCTGGTGGGTGAAGGGCGTGGCCTCCAGCACGGCGAGCTGCTCGGTGGCGAAGGCCAGCGTCTCTTCCAACGTGCGCGTTTTGGGCAGGAAGACCTCCGGCGGCGGCATCACGTCGTCCTTGAAGAAGAAGTCGGTCATCTCGCCGAACTGGGCGAGGGTCTCGATGCGCGTTTGTACCAGCGGCGCAATGCGGCCGAGATAATCATCGGAGAAGACGGTGGCTCGCAGGGCCTGGAAGAACCCCTCTGGCGTCAGCGCGCGGATGTACTCGCCGTTGAGCCACTTCAGCTTGGTGAGGTCGAAGACAGGCCCACCGAGGGAGATGCGCTGGAAGTCGAACTTGTCGAGCATCTCGGCAAGCGAGAAGATGTCTCCCTGCTTGATGTTGATGCCTTTGGATACGATCTCCTCTTCGGTGGGCTGCGCCATGCCTCCGCCCATCAGACCGAGATAGTTCAGCATGGCCTGCGGCAGGAAGCCGGATTCGCGGTAGTAGATCAGCGAGACGGGGTTCTTGCGCTTGGATATCTTGCTCTTGTCCAGGTTCCGCAGCAGCGGCATGTGCCAGAAGCGCGGCAGCTCCCATCCGAAGGCCTTGTAGAGGAGAACGTGCTTGGGCGTGGAGGAGATCCACTCCTCGGCGCGGATCACGTCGCTGATCTGCATCAGGTGGTCATCCACCACATTGGCAAGATGGTATGTGGGGAAGCCGTCGGACTTGAGCAGCACCTGGTCGTCCACGTTGTTGTGGGAGAAGGTGATGGGGCCGCGCAGCTCGTCGCGGAAGGTGGTCTCGCCCTCGACCGGGACCTTGAGGCGGACGACAGCCGGGCGTCCCTCAGCCTCAAACGCCGCAATCTGCGCTGCGGTCAGCTCCCGGTGCGCTCCGTTGTAGCGTGGCGGCAACTTGGCGGCGATCTGCGACTTGCGCATCGCGTCCAGTTCTTCGGCGGTCTCGAAGCTGCGGTAGGCGTGGCCGCTGGCAAGCAACTTTTTGACGTACTCGCGATAGATCTCGGTGCGTTCGGACTGACGATAGGGTCCGTACGGGCCGCCTACGTCGGGGCCTTCATCCCACTCCAGGCCTAGCCAGCGCAAGCAGTCGAAGATCATCTGCTCGGAGTCCGCAACGAAGCGGGCGCGGTCGGTGTCCTCGATGCGCAGCACGAACTTGCCGCCGCGCTGGCGGGCGTAAAGAAAGTTGAGCAGGCCAATGTAGGCCGTGCCAACGTGCGGATCGCCCGTGGGCGAGGGTGCAATGCGGACGCGAATAGATTTCTGGGAATCGATTTCGGACATGATTGTGTGCCGAGTTCGATGGTATCAGGAGGCAGGTGTCCCCACCCCGCTGCTGGAAGGTCCAACCTTCAATGAATTGAGTTTCGTTATGGACTGCCTATTGCTGGAACTTCGTGCCTGGCGGTGGAAAGTTTTTATCGGCGTCGTCCAACACCAGGACCCAGTCGTTTCCGGGTCCGCTGGTCGGCGGCGTGAATTCGCGGCTGATGTCGCCACGGTGCACGTCTGATTCCCTGTCTCCGGCCTCCGTTCGCGGGAACTGTCCAATCAGGGTCGCGGCGCCGGTCCGCGGATCGTACCACCAGGCCTTGTACGCCTTGCCTGACAGGGTGTCGAATATCTTGTCGCGCAGCCTGACCCGCACAGGTTTGCCTGTGGACGTATAGACAAAGATGTAACTCCCATCGGAAGACCGTGCGGCCTGGATTCGTTCGGTTGTGCTCATTGGGTCGTTGACGATGAGCCACTGGTCGGGAATCCTGGTGAGCATCGGTCGTGACTCAATCAGGGCGCGCAGGTACTGCATCTGGGAGCCGGCTGGCCGCTGCAATCCATCCTGCAGAGTGACCTCAGGCAGGCCATACGCCGAGCCAGCGCGAACAGGTGAATCTGGGGATGGGTCCTGATGATTCCACACGCCCTGGCTGCCGTAGGCGTAGCCCGCGGCCCCGGCGAAGACGGAGCAGTAGGCCACACGGCGCACGTCCTGCGCCTGGATGATGGGCACGCCGGGTTTATAGGTGACTAGATCGTCGACGATTCCCTCATACGTCGATTCGCCTTCGACGACGGGTTTGATGGGGGTCTTGTCCCAGTCCTGCGCGACCAGCTCGTACGACCGATTCAGCACGATATGGCGCGATTGCACCATGTTGAAGTCCAGCCAGGCATCGTTCTGGAACCATCGGCTAGAGCTTTGTATCCCTGTGGGATGGTAGGTCTTCAGATGCGTACCGCCGTCGCCTGCGTTGATACCGGCTGCCAGCGCGCGCCAGATATCTTCCGTTCCCACAGGATACCAATCGCCGCCCAGCACAAAGATCACCCGCTTGTCGCGATACCGGCTGCCCAGAAACTTGCCGTAGTTGAATGCGCTGGTCGTATCCAGCACAGAGGTCTTCTCGTTGACGTACTCCTTGCCCCATATGGCCACGAGGGCAACATACATGCCGAGGGAGTTGGCTTTATCGACGGCATAGTCGACGTTCTTGAAGTACTCCGGATTCGGTTCCGCCTTGGTTCCTTTGATAAACACCGGAGCGCCGTACGGATTCGGCCGATCCAGACCGCCGTAGTGGGCCACGATCGCCTGAATGACGGTAAACTTCTTGGCCGCGCGGTCTTTCATATACAGGTCGATATCTTCGCGGGTCATATGAAACAATCCCCACGCGGTATCGGCCAGGTAGAAGAACGGCTTGCCGTCTTGTGTCACCAGGAATCGGTGGTTGTCGGAAACACGGATCGGCGGCGGCGCCTGCGCCACTGCCGGCAACAGGCTGGCTGCAAAAAGAATCATGCCTGCCAGCAGCAGGCCATTACGAGTGCTCTTCATATGCTTCGCCCTCAGGTTGTCATCCGGCCCCGTTCGGCCCGCCGTCTGCACTGGGCTTCCGCGCGCAGGCCTGAACCACACCGCCGAATCTTATAGGGGCACAATGATGGAAAGCAACGACGCGCAGGACTGACACCCATGAGTTGCCTCTCACATGCGCACACTGGGCATCCACACGGCAGCGGCTGAACTTTTCCTACAGTTCCATCGCGAACTGGTAGCTCGTGGTGTGGGCCGGTGCGGCGGGTTCGGCGGCGAGGGCAAGGATGAGGCGTTCGAGGACGAGGAGTTTGTTAGCGGGGGAGCTGCGCAACTCCAAATCCGCCTTGGCGACCAAGCGGAGGGCGCGGGTGAGTTCGCGGCGGGACTTATAGCGGCGGGCCTGGCGGATGAGGTCTTCGGCGGCGAAGGGCGGCATGCGGAAGCCCTGCCACAGGGCGGCCCACAGGTCGCGCGAGTCGCGCACATTCTTCTCCAGGATGATGAGCATCTGGCGGAAGGTGCGGGCCAGCATGTAGAGGTGTCCGATGGCCGCGTCCTCGCCGCCGTCGGAGGCGTTGAGCAGGCCGTGCAGCAGCAGCAGCGCGCGGGTGCGGTCGCGTTGGCTAATGGCGTCTGTCAGTTCGTAGAGGGTACGCTGCTTGGCCGCCAGCACCATCGTCTCCACATCGCCGAGGGTGATGTTCGGGGCTGGGAGTGCATCGGGGCTAAAGCCCCTTTGTTCATTTGGCGGGCTCTCGGCACGCGTAAACGCGTACCCTTCCGGGTTGGGCTTGTCTTCGGTTCGGACCGGAGGGAGTCGCAACCCTTGAACGTAAAGGCAGAGCTTTTCCAACTCGCTGGCGACCAGCATCATGTCCGCGCCGAGCGCGTCGACTAGCTCGCGCGCCGCGTCGGGGTCGAAGAGGATGCCGCGCGACTCGGCCTCATGCGCGACCCAGCGAACTGCATCGGACTCCGATACGCGCGCCAGCTCCACCATGCCGCACCAGTCGCCCAGCGTCTCGCGGATGCGGTCGTAGCGCTCTTTGTCCTGGTAGTCCATCTTGCGCAGGTCGGTGGGGATGCGCAGGTGGTCGGCAACAAAGAGTAACACTGCCTGCGGATTGGGGCTGCGGAAGTAGGCGTCGATGGCGGCGAACTCTGCCTTCCTGGAGCCGCGGCCGTAGAGCAGCTTCAGGTTGCGCACGAAGAGGACCTGGAAGGGAACCATCAGCGACGGGGTCTGCGCGCGGTCGAGCACCTCGAAGATGGGGGTATCGGCGAGATCGAAGTCGTGCAGCGAGAAGTCGCGTGCCTCGGGCGGCGCCAGCGCGGACAGCACTCCCTGGCGGCAGCGCTGGTAGAGGAATGCCTCGTCTCCGAGCAGGACATAGCCTGAACGCAGGGTTGCGGGCGAGGCGATCTCCGCGAGAAAGCGGTCCGTGGATGCGAAGCTCTTGAGCGGTGTGGCGCGGGGTGGGGTCGGCGCTGGCATCAGAAGGACTCCAGCATATCGTCGACGATGGCGTGGGCAAATCCGCGAGCAAGGCGGTTGACGGCAGCGGGGTCTTCGCGGATGAACCCGGTAAGGTCCTGCGTGGACTGGTACTGCTCGCGATAGCTGAGAGCGTCGTTCTGGTAGAGGACGCGGCCGTCGCGCGCGGTGAGCACGACCTTGACCGTGATGGTGACCAGGTAGCTGGAGGTCTCGCCGCTGGTGGAGTCATAGGTGAGTGGCACCGAGGTCTGGGTGAGGATGGTGCCGCTGAGGACGGCATCGGCGTCGGCGTCAGCGCTGGCAAGGACGCGGTAGCGAGTGCGTGTATCCAGCTCGCGAACTACGGCTTGGGTGAGCGCCATCTCGGTGTGGTAAACCTGGGAATGGGTGGCGAAGACGGGTACGGCGATGCTGCGGACGCTGGCTGGAATGTGCGTGGCTGATCCTGCGGTGTGGTATCCGCAGCCGGCAAACAGAAGCGCAAAGCTGAGTGGCAGTAATCGGAAGAGACGACACGTCGCGGTTGGAGACAGGATGCGCATTCGAGGTGATTCTATTGTCGCACCCAGTCGTGGTGTTGCAGGTAAGTGACTTTGAAGGGTGCCCAGAACTACAATCTCTCGTAGGCGTCACTGGGGCAAGCAGATGAGGCGGTCCGAAGGCTGTCTTATGTTTACTGAACTGAAATGGATCTATGCGGGGCTGGGGCGGCCTTCGCCGAAGTTTGGCTTGCGGCCTGCCTCGGGCTTGATGACCTTCTGGCCTTCGCCTGGGCCTGGGTCGGCGTAAGCCAGGGGCGACTTGAAGGGGGGCAACTCTTTACCCTCGATAATGAGGTCGATCTCAGCCCGGTCGAGAGTCTCGCGTTCCAGCAGCGCGGCCGCCATGCGATGCATGATGTCGGCGTTCTCCTCAAGGATCTTGTAGGCCGACCGGTAGCCCTCGTCGACAAAGGCTCGCACGGCCACGTCGATCTGCTTGGCGGTGTCGTCGGAGTAGTCGCGCATCTGGGCGATGTCGCGGCCCAGGAAGACCTCCTGCTCTTTCTTGCCGTAGGTCAGCGGGCCGAGGTCGCTCATGCCGTACTCGCAGACCATCTTGCGGGCCAGCTCCGTTGCGCGGACAATGTCGTTGCCAGCCCCGGTGGTCTTGCGGTTCATGAAGATCTCTTCGGCGCAGCGACCGCCCATCAGGATGGCGAGCTGCGTGTCGAGATAGTCCTTGGTGACGGTGTGCTTGTCCTCCTCGGGCAGGTGCATGGTAACGCCCAGTGCCATACCGCGCGGTATGATTGTGACCTTGTGCAGCGGATCGGAGTTCCCGCGCTTGGCGGCGACCAGGACGTGGCCGGATTCGTGGTAGGCGGTGTCCTTCTTGTCGTCGTCGGAGAGCAGCATGGACTTTCGCTCGGCACCCATGAGGACCTTGTCCTTGGCCACCTCGAAATCAAACATATGCACAGACTTGCGGTTGTAGCGCGCTGCGGTCAAAGCAGCTTCGTTGACCATGTTGGCCAGATCGGCCCCGGAAAAACCAGGGGTCCCGCGCGCGAGGATGTTGAGCTCGACGTCCTCGGCCATGGGAACCTTCTTGCAGTGGACGCGGAGGACCTCTTCGCGGCCTCGGATGTCCGGGCGATCGACCACCACGCGGCGGTCGAAGCGGCCGGGACGAAGCAGCGCTGGATCGAGTACGTCGGGCCGGTTGGTGGCTGCAATCAGGATGACGCCGTCGTTGGACTCGAAGCCGTCCATCTCGACCAGTAACTGGTTAAGGGTCTGCTCGCGCTCGTCGTGCCCTCCGCCGAGGCCCGCGCCGCGATGCCGTCCGACGGCGTCGATCTCGTCGATGAAGATGATGCAGGGCGCGTTCTTCTTGCCCTGCTCGAAGAGATCGCGCACACGGCTTGCGCCAACGCCGACGAACATCTCCACGAAGTCGGAGCCTGAAATACTGAAGAAAGGGACGTTGGCCTCGCCAGCCACGGCTCGGGCCAGCAGAGTCTTGCCGGTTCCGGGAGGCCCCACCAGCAGGACGCCCTTGGGAATGCGACCGCCCAAGCGCTGGAACTTCTGCGCCTCGCGCAGGAACTCGATGATCTCCTTCAGCTCTTCCTTCGCCTCATCCACGCCGGCAACGTCCTTGAAGGTGATCTTTTTCTGCTGCATGGAGAGCAGGCGAGCGCGGGATTTGCCGAAGCTCATGGCTTTATTGCCGCCGGACTGCATCTGGCGCAGCAGGAAGAACCACAGGCCAAACAGGAGTGCAAAGGGAGCGATGTTGATCAA
>Ga0326728_10021397_pt1 | contig 12164 bp, 9 predicted proteins | sample MB3enrmetagenome_FD_207602 | JGI IMG/M metagenome (GOLD analysis project Ga0326728, IMG submission 207602) | Lab enriched peat soil microbial communities from McLean, Ithaca, NY, United States - MB31MN | ecosystem: Environmental > Terrestrial > Soil > Wetlands > Peat | place: USA: New York...
CTCGAATCCAAAATCCTCGCCGCGACCGGCCCGCAGCTCAATCTCGCTCAACATCAGCCGCCCTGCCCGAAACGCCGCCGCCTCCGGCAGAAATGGAGAGACCCCCTGGGCGATCAGATCGGCATTTACGAAATTTGTGCAATCGGCGTAACTTGGAAGAAACTCCCTGGCGAAGGTTGTCTTTCCAGCACCGTTTGGACCAGCGATAATATAGACGTTCGGCTTCATGTTCGGGCGCCTACTGCACGATACCGCTTTTCGTCCTCCCTCCGCACTTTGGCCACCCACGCTGCGGCACCCCGCTTGAGTTCCGGATGCTCCTCGTCTCTCCAGGTGCCGGTGGCAGCTTTGATGGCCTTAACTTGATGCAGGCGCATCAGCTCCTTCTCGGCAGCTTGGGCAAGAAAGCCGCTGCGGCCACGCTTTCCGACCAATCTGTCGATCTGCACGGCAAGTTGCTCCGGGATGACAATGTGAGTGCGTCTTGTTCACATGATAGCGTCCCTGGCCCCAGTCCTTGTACTGGACCGCCAAAGGCCCATTGGAAGTTTACCACCTGTGGGCTTTCCCTCAACCCCCTCCCGCGCGTGGCGCATATGTTGTCTTGTAAGTGCGCGCTTGGCGGAAGAGTTGCCTACGGCGGGGCGTAGGACGGGCGCCTGAGTCGGCGATCCTCCAGGCGCGGGATCGGCGCTACCCTCGATTAGGGGGCGGCAAGCCGTCCCTGAAAGGCCGAAACTCAGGGCGCCACGTCTTCGATCTTCACTTTGTGGTTTTCGAGGAGAGTGCCCGTGGCGTGCTCGACGCCGGCCACCGCTTGCTGGTATCCGATTTCCGCCTGGACCACACTCAGTTCCGCCGTTGCCAACTGGGTCTGAGCATCCAGCACGAAGAAAATCTGCGAGGCCCCTAGCTCATACTTCCGCTGCTCGGCCTCCAGGGTTTTCTGCGCCAGGTCGCGAGAAACCTTTGCGGCCGCGATCGAAAGCTCGGACGCTTCGAGCTGGTGCACGGCGTCTTTGACCTCCTCCCACAATTGTTGCGTTTCCTGGCGTTGAAGATACAGATCTCGCCGCCTTGAAACCATGGCCTCGCCCAGGTTCGCTTGAGCCGAGCGGTTGCGGATGGGCAATTGCAATTGCACGGTGAAACCGTAGCTCGGGAAGTCAAAGCTTCGCAATTGGGTGAGGGACTGGGGAAATCCTCCGGTCGAGATGACGGTGGGAGGAGTGGTGGTAGTATCGAGCATGTTTCCCCCCAAGCCGGTGGTCGAATAAAAGGCGCTCAAGCTGAGGTTGGGCAAGAGCTGGTTGTGGCCCAGGCGGATCGAGGTGTCATCGTTGTCGAGTTGCAGGCGGAGCGCCTCGAGTTCCGGCCGCCGCTCGAGTGCTTGCTGGTAGGCTTGCTGGATATCCAGGGAGAGGAGTTGGCCGCGGGGCTCAACGGGTTCGGTGAGGTCGAGGTCGAGCGCTCGGATATAAGGGTCCAGGTCGGCGCCAATGACGCGGCGAAAGGCGTCCTCAGCCTGTTTCAAGCCGTACTCTTGCTGGATGACCTGTACGCGCCTCGCCGCCACCTGCGACTCAGAGCGATAGATGTCGAAGGGCGGGATTGCTCCTAGCTCGAGGGAGCGCTTGTCGCGGTCATAGCTCGCCTGGGCCTGCTCGACTGATTTCTTCAAGACAACCAGGCTCTCGCGCGCTTGCACGACAACTGAGTACTGCTGGATCGTCTGAAGCAGCGAGTCATTCACCTGGGCGGCAAAGGTCGCCCGCGACATGTTCAGATTCCTTCGCGCAATGATGATGGGGGCGCGATTGGGAAACAGCCCGCGATTGCGCAGCAGCGGTTGCGTCACGGTGAGCGTGGCGCTCGATGAGATGTAAGGATTGAACGTCGCGTAGATGCTGTTGGTCGCCAGCTTGCCGCTGGAAAAGTTGAGGTCGTAATTCGTGCCGGTTTGAAACGTCTGGTTGTAATCGAAGGAGGCCGCTTGGTTCAGTGTGCTGAGCGTTGGAGCGCCCTGGAGCTGAGTGTAGGTGGGCGACGTGGCGCGATTGGCGTTGAAGCTCGAGAGGGCGAGGGGATCAAAAGCCTGGTAGGCGCGCCCCACCTCGAGGCGCGCGGTTTCTATGGGCAGTTCGTTCAGCCGCACGTTGGTGTTGTTCAGCAGCGCCAGGCGGATAGCGTCCGCGAGAGTCAGGAGGAGCTTTCCCTCGACCACATGATCTTTGAGCTCCTCGGGGCCCTTAACCTGGGCCGGAATGGGCGAGGGGTAAACCAGTTGGCGCATATAACTCGGGGTGGGAAACGTCTGGCCAGCCGCGGAACGAACCATCAGGAACACTACCAGGATGAGCCCGGCGCGCTTCATATTAACCTCCTTCTTACTCGTAGCGGATGGCTTCGGCGGGATCGAGCCGCGCCGCCTTGAGGGCGGGATAAGTGCCGAAAATCAGGCCCACGGATACCGAAACCAGGAAAGCCAGCAGGATAGACGAGAGAGTCACAATCGTCGACCAGCCCGCCAGCAGCGCGATGACGCGCGACATGCCAAAGCCGAAGACAATCCCGATCAGCCCGCCGACAATCGAAATCAGCGTGGCCTCGATGAGAAACTGGCGCACGATGTCCACGCGCCGGGCGCCGACCGCGCGCCGCACCCCGATCTCGCGCGTCCTCTCCAGGATGCCGGCCAGCATGATGTTCATGATTCCGATGCCACCCACCAGCAGTGAGATGGAGGCGATAGCCACCATGACCACCTCAAAAATCCGTTGGGTGCGCCTTTGCTCAGCGAGCAGCTCGGCCGGCGCCACCACGCTGAAGTCCCTCGCCCCGCCATGTGTGTTATTCAAAATACCTCGCACAACTTCGGCAGTGGAGAGGATGTCCACGCTGGGGAGCATTTGCAGGTAGATCCCATCGATCTCGTCTTTCAAGTCGCTGCGGGTGTCCTCCATGCGGTCGAGCGCCGTGTAAAGCGGCACGTAGAGGAGGTTGTTCAGGTCTTGCGTGGGCAGGGCGCTGGCGGAACCCTGCATCGTCAACTGTGGCGCCACCACTCCAATAACATGGAACCATTGCTCGTTGACCTTTACGTATTGCCCCAGCGCCTCCTGGTTTGCATACAGGCCGGCCCGCGCTCCATCTCCCAGCACGCAGACGGGCGCGGCGTGGTCGTTCTCCTGCGCCTCGAACCAGCGCCCCGCCACCACGTGCAGCCCGGCGATGCGAAGATAACCGGGCTCGACGCCGTAAACCACGGGTACGTCGCGCTGCGCCTTGGGGAGAATCTTCGTGGGAGTGAATCGCTTGCGCGGCGACGTTTCGACGATGCCATTGGTGTTGGCCTTGATAACGCGCCAGTCGCGGAAGGTCAGGCCCGGAGAAATCTTCCGCACTTTCTGAAGGTCCTCGTAGGTCGCGGCCTCTCTCGCCTCCACGATCAGGTTGCGCACTCCAAGCTGTTCGATGAAGGCCATCATCTGCTGCTGGGCGCCGGCGCCGATCGACAACATGGAGACTACCGCCGCCACGCCGAAGATCATGCCCAGCATCGTCAGCAGGGTGCGCAGCTTGTGAAGGCGGAGGTTTTCGACGCCGAGTAAAAGGTCCGGCAGGAGTTGCGAGAGAGTGTGCGGGCGCAGGAGCGAGGGCAGGGAACGGGCCGGCGTCATCGTCCGCCTCCACCCACCAGAGATGGCTGGTTCGTGGCGCCGCTCGCGCCGGGCTTGCCCGCCTCCTGCTCCGGGTTGACCAGGGCTACCACCGCGCCCTCGCCTACCCCTTCGATCGCCACCTGAGTTTCAGAGCGCTGCGTCACTTTCACCTGGCGCGATACGAAGGCGCTTCCTTGTTCCACATAAACGAACGGCTTCCCATCTTTATCGAAGAGCGCTTGACGCGGCACGAGCAGCAAATCTTTCGTCTGTCCTCCCTCGAAGATCGCCTGTACGGTGAGCCCAGGTCGGATTTCGGGGTCGGACTTATCCAGGGTAACCGATACGTCGAACTTGCTGGCGGTGCTCCCGATCGACCATGGCCCTCCCCGCGAGGCCATTCCTGCTACCGATTCCACTTTGGCAGGGAAAATGCGCCCCGGCAGAGCGTACACGCGCGCTTCCACTGGCACGCCCGCATTCATGTTTGCGCGATCGCCTTCGTCCACCTTGCACTGGATCTCCATTTGCTCCAGGTTCATAACCTCGGCCACAAGTGTTCCCGGTCCCACTTGGTCACCCTCGCGAAACTCGGGCAGCTTCATCCCCGGGGAATAAAAGCCGCCGGATGCGCGTTCGTTCTCTTTCAGGGACACGAGACCTTCGAAGGTGCTCTTGACGCTCATGCTCTGGATGTTGCTTTCCGCCTGCGCCATCAACAGGCGTGCCTTGCGCTCTTTTTCCAGGGCCACATCCAGGGCTGCCTGGTTCGAAGCAGAGTGTGATTTGATGTCCTGTTCGAGTTGGGCGAGGTGGCGCTTGGCCTCCTCGAGCGCCAGGAGGTTCTTCTTGCCGTCGATGGCGCTTACCAGTTCGTTCTTGCTTACGTCCAACTCCGCCCGGCGTACGTCGAATTTCGCCTTGAGCAGCTCCACCTCGTCTTTCGCAGCCTGGACAGCCGCGTCGGCCTTGGCCTTGGCGATTTCCTGTTCGGCCTCTTCCAAATCGAAGCGGTTCTCTTGCAGGTTATACTCCTGTTCGCTGGGGTCGAATTCCACCACCATGTCGCCGTTGTGAACGTGCGTGCCCGTGGGCATGAGGCGGATGATGCGCAGGATGCCGGAGACAGAGGGGGCGACAATCATCACGCTGCGCCGGGCGTGAAGTTCGCCCTCCGTGTACACCTTCATGTCCAGACGCCCGCGCTTCACCACCGCCGTCGGGATGCTCCGCTGAGGTTTGTGCAACCGCTGAAGGGTCCGCGCCAGCCCGGCCCCAGCCACTAGCAGAACCGCCAGCAGAACCACCCACCGAGTTCTTTTCCCTACCTTCACACCTGCTCCTATCCACAGATTACGCAGATTACGCAGATTACACAGATTTATAAAGTAAGAGATAACCTGATATTAGTAATAACCACATACATATTACTTACATGATGCCTGGCTTCTCCGTGGCTCCGGTTTTCTTATCTGTGTAATCTGCGTAATCTGTGGAAGCCTACTGCTTCGCCGCCGTGGGGTCTTTCAGCGCCACGCGCTCGCCGGGCTTCAACCCCCGAGTCACCACCACCTGGGTCTCGCTGCGTTTTGCCACCAGGATGTCGCGCTCCTGGAAGCTCGAACCGCTTAGTACGTAGGCCAAGGCTTTGCCGTACTTCTGGAATGCCGCCTGGGGAGGAATCAGAATACAAGCCGGCAGCTTTTCGACCGACACGCGCGCGGTGGCGCTCATTCCCGGGCGCACCCGGCCATCGGGCCGGTCGACCTGAGCCGAAACATCAAAGTTTCGCGGAAAGGGCCAGCCCGAAAAATCAATCTTAGCGAGACTGCTGATTTCAACCACATGCGCCGGGAATTCCTTATCGGGGACGGCATCAACACGCACGATGACGGACTGTCCCTCCTTCACGCGCCCGCGGTCGGCCTCCTCCACTCGCCCGCTCACGCGCAACGTGGAAATGTCGGGAAATTCGGCGATGCGGGCGCCTTGCCAGGCGCGGTCGCCTTCTTTGAAGGGCGGCGCGCTCTCACTGAACCATCCACCGGCGCGCCAGTTGGGAAGGATGGTCACTAGCCCATCCACCGGAGCCCGCAGGGTCAACGAGGCAATATCCTGTTCCGCCATTTGCGCGTCGTGAAGCGCTTTCTCGCGCTTCTGTTTCTTCCCGTCATTGTCTGCCGCGGCCTTGGCGTGGTCGGAAGCGAGTTTCTCCTCCTCTTCCTTTAAATGCTGCTCCGCATCGGCAAGCAGCAGCTTGTTCTTTTCCCCATCGATCTTTGAAAGGATCTCCGCTTTACTGACGTCCAATTTCGCGCGCTGGACGTCGTAGCGAGCCTTTTCCAGGTCAGTCAAGTCCTGTTCCTCCTGGAGCTTTGCCTCCGCGCGGCCCTGCTCGATCTCCGCCTCGGCCTGCTTCACGTCGGAGCGTTTCTGCTGGAGCGTTTCCCGCAGCTTGGCGGTATCGAACTCGACCGCCACATCGCCTTTCTTGAGCACCGCCCCGGTTTTGGCCATCTTCAAAATCTGGGGATCGCCTACTCCTCCGCGGATGTGCGGCGCATAGATCGTGAGTGATCTTTTGGCCTTCACTTCCCCGCGGATCTTCACGTAATCGTCGAATTCGCCTCGCGTGACTTCTGCGGTGGGTACGTTGGGCACAGTCCGGCTGAAGCGCACTGACGCAATGCCCCCGCCCCCAATCAATAGCCCTGCGGCGGACAGCCACAGCCAGCGGTGTTTCAATATCTTTCGCCCTCGGGGTGTCATGTGGAAGACCCGCTCCGCACAGGCTCGGGGTTGCGCTCGACTTCCATCCCGGGCTCGAGCCCGGAAAGGACCACGACCTCGAGATCGTCTTCCTCGCCCGTCTCGACCGCCTGCTTTTCAAATCCAAGCGTGCGCTTGACGTACACCCAGGATTTTCCATCTTGCTTCACCACGGCGTCACGCGGCACCACCAGCGCATTCGCGTCGCGGCCCAAAACCACATCCAGCGAAGCCGAGAGGTCAGGCATCAGCCGCGCGTCGCTCCCTTGCATCGAGAAGAGGGCGCCGAATGTCCGCACGGTTTTCGAGAGCCCTCCGCTTAGCGCGATGGCGGCCAACTGCTCGAGTTTTCCGGGGAGGGTCAAATCAGGGTATGCGTCCAGGTGAATCTGCGCCGCCTGCCCTACGTGCAGGTGGGGAATGTCCAATTGGTTCACTCGTACGCGAACCTGCATGGTTGAAGGGTCCACCACCTGCATGAAAGGAAGTCCGGTGTAGATCTGATCGCCTTCTTCGACCTCACCAATCCCTCCACTCTTCCAGGTCGCATTCAAGACCACCAGCCCATCCATGGGAGAAAGGACCGCCATCTTCTGGGAGTTCTGCTGGGCGTGGAGCATGGCGCTGTGCGCTCGGTCGCGCTTGATCACCAAGAGACGCAAGTCAGACTCGTCGGCCTTCCGCTTCAAATCGTAGGTCTGGCGGAGTTGCTTCAGGGTGGCCTCGGCGGCTTCCAGATTGAGCTTGTTCTTCTCTGCGTCGATGCGCGAGACCACTTCGCTGCGTTGCATTTCCAGCTTCGCCGCGCCTACCGCGTCCTCGGCCTGTTTCAACTCGGTGTCGTCGTGAGCTCGCCCCGCTTCCTGCACGGCCTTCTTGGAGGCAATCTGATTTTCCAGGTCCCGGTATTCCGCCTGTTTGTCCAGGAAGGTCTTCAACTGGGCTTCCCGGTCAAACTCCGCCAGCGGGTCGCCCTTCTTGACCCGCGTGCCTGCCCGTGTCAGCTTGGTCAGAATCATATTCCCGAAATCGCCTCCGGTCAGCCGCGGAGCCAGAACCGAGTAAGACCGCACCGCCTCGATCGTGCCGCTCAGGCGCAGCGTACGCACAAAAGTGCGCCGCTCCACTTTGGCCGTGCTGATCGTCGCGCCCGCGGACGCCCCTGAACGCGTACCTTTGCGCGCATGCCAGGCCCACAAGCCCACAATGATCGCCACCATAACAATCGAAGCGCAGATCACATAGAGCATGCGCCCGCGCGGGGGTTCAGGAGCGGCAACGGGTGGAGGCAAAGGCGGCGGCGCGACCTCGGGACCCGGCGCAACCTCAACGGCAGCGCGGGCGTGAATCCACGGCCCTCGGCTAGGCAAACTCATGGGCTTTGTCTTTCGGCCTCCGCCGGAGGAGGCTTTGTTGCTTAGACGCTGAGAATAACAAATTCGTTAGCTGCCTGCTGAACCTTCGTTCAATTTCTGGAGAGTTTTTCTTGCTTTGCGTGCAAAGATAGACTTCTTGTCTGTGTCGCAGCCTGCGGAACCCACTGGCGCCGAGCCCGCCCTGGCGGGATTCGGACTTGGCTGATGTGGGGCCCGCACCATGTAGCGCTCTCGTAGCTTTCCCCTTGTACTTCGACAGGGAAAAGCGTATCCTCTCCTGTCGAAGCACAAGGAGGACGCATGGCCGACGAACGGATCGACCTTCCACAAGGCACCCTGGATCTTCTCATTCTGCGTACCGTGGCCCTTGGACCGCACCACGGCTGGGCGATTTCCGAGCGCCTCCAGCAAATCTCCGCAAAGGTCCTCCAGGTCCAACAGGGATCATTGTATCCGGCTCTCCATCGGCTGGAGCGGCGCGGTTGGATAAAGGCGCGATGGGGAGCATCCGAGAACAATCGCCGGGCCAAGTTCTATGAACTTACGGGAAGTGGCCGCAAACAACTCGAAGCCGAGGCTGACGCGTGGCGAAAACTGGTGGCAGCCGTGGCGCAAGTTTTGGAGACGGCCTAGCAAGACGATGACAAGGTTCACAAGGGTCTTCTGCATCCTGCTCGGAGGGGGGAGACATGCTCAGTGATTTTCTTTTCCGGCTGCGGTGTTTGTTTCGAAGGAAGCAGGTGGAGGGAGAACTCGATGAGGAGCTTCGGTCTCACCTGGAACACGAAACGGAGAAGTACGTCAAAACCGGCCTGAGCCCCGAGGAAGCAACGCGACGGGCGCGGATTGCGCTGGGTGGGGTCGACCAGGTGAAAGAGGAATGCCGCGAGGCGCGAGGGGTGTCGCTCGTCGAGAGCGCCGCCCGGGATGTGAGCTACGCGGTCAGGATTCTGCGCAGGAGGCCTGTCTTTGCGGTGGTGGCCGTGCTCACGCTGGCGCTGGGCATTGGCGCCAACACGGCCATGTTCAGTGTGATGGATGTGATGCTGCTCCGAGCGCTGCCGGTAAAGAACCCGCAGGAACTCGTCGAGTTCATCCGCTGGCACCCCGACGGCAGCATGATGACCAACCTCCCCTACGAAGTCTTCCAACATCTGCGTGAGAACACTACGGCGCTCTCCGGCATCTTCGCTCTTACGTCGGACAGCCGGGTCTTTCGTGCCGGCGCCGGCTCGGAGCGGTCCACGGTCCATGAAGTGTCTGGCTCGTTCTTCTCAACCCTAGGAGTCAACGCGCTGCTCGGCCGCACGATCGATCCCAACGACGACCTTCCCAACGCCGAACACCACGTGGTGGTTCTGAGCTACCCCTTCTGGAGCCGTCGCTTCGGACGCGACCCATCGGTGGTGGGCGCGACGGTACGTGTCAACGGCGCGCCGTGCACAGTAATCGGGGTGATGCCGGCAGACTTTTTCGGCGTGGACCGCAGCCGGCTCCCGGACATGTGGGCTCCACTCGGCTCCGATCCGGGCCAAGTCTGGGTGCTGGGCCGCCTAAAGCCGGGAGTGTCAATTCCGCAAGCTCGGGCGCAACTCGAGCCGTTTTTCCAACGGGCACTGGAGTCTTTAAGGGATGGAATGAAGGATTGGCCAGCGCACGAACGAGATGCATTCCTGGCGGAGAAACTGCTCGTCCACCGCGCCACCACAGGCACCTCCGGCCTGCGCTGGTATTACTGGGAATACTCGAATACCTTGAAGATTATTCTCGGAATGACCGGCTTGGTGCTGCTCATTGCGTGTGTGAATCTCGCGAATCTGCTCTTGGCCCGGTCTGCTGCCCGCTCGCAGGAGATTGGCATCCGCATGGCGATTGGCGCGGGCCGGCGGCGAATCCTTCGCCAATTGCTCACTGAGAATCTGGTGTTGGCGCTGTCTGGTGGAGTGGTGGGTTTGCTGGTTGCGGCCGGCGGGCACCGGCTGCTGGTAACATTTCTGACTGGCAACCTCGAGAGGGTTTCACTCGATTTCCGGCTCAGCGGGCGTCTCCTCGGCTTCAGCTTCGCCATGTCAATCTTGACCGGCCTGCTTTCCGGCGAGTTGCCTGCGCTGCGCGCCGCTCGTGAGGGTTTCCTACCAGCCATGCATGGCAAATTACAATTGCGGGGCGCGACCCGCCTGCCGTTGGCCCGCAAGCTACTCACGGCTCAAGTGGCGCTATCGTTGATGCTGCTCGTCGGCGCCGGACTGTTTGTACGCAGTCTGAGGAATCTGGCCACCACGGACTTGGGCCTGGCGCGCGAGAATCTGGTTTTAATGAGCGTCGACCCCTCCCTGAGCAAATCGATCCGAGACCGGCGAGAGTTCTGGATACAATTAACCGAGCGCCTGACCGCTCTGCCCGGTGTACGCTCAGTGAGCCTCGCGGGTGACGCGGTCTTCGGTTACGGCGGGTGGAACACGACCATCTGGATACGGCAACCTGACGGCGCGGAGCACGATACGCACGTGCCAATGAACGTAGTTGGCCCTGGCTTCTTTGAGACAGTGCAAATACCGCTTCTTACGGGTCGCGAGTTTGGCCGGCAGGACCAGGGGAAGTCGCCGCCGGTCGCGGTCGTCAATCGGACTTTCGCCCGGCGCTTTTTCGCCGGTGAGAACCCCGTCGGTAAACGCTTCGGCAATTCGGGTGCTGGTTCAAGCAGCCAAATCGAAATCGTGGGCATTATTGGGGATGCCAAGTACGGCGATCTTCGCGAGCAGCCGCAGCCGATGTTTTACCTGCCGCTCTTTCAGAACCTGGAAGACCGTTCCTACCAAGTGCATGTGCGCACGTCAGGCGACCCCGCGGCAGCGATCGCGGCCATTCGTCGCGAGATCGAGGCCATAGATCAGGACATCTCGATCGACCGTGTGAGGACGATCAAAGAAGTAATCCACTCTTTGCTCCAGCACGATCGCATGTTCGCTTTTCTGGCCAGCGTGTTTGGCCTGTTGGCTCTTTTGTTGACCTCGATCGGAATTTATGGCGTGGTGGCCTACCAAGTTACGCGCCGCACCGGCGAAATTGGCATCCGGATGGCGCTGGGCGCGCAGCGCACTGACGTGCTCTGGATGGTTATGCGCGAGACTCTGTTGGTGCTGGCGGTGGGCTCGGCCGTCGGGCTGCCGGCAGCGATTGCGGCAGCACAAGTGCTCCGAAGCCTCTTGTATGGGCTGGGACCGTCCGACCTGCCAGCGATCATATGGGCGACAGCGACTTTGGCTGTGGCAGGCGCCTTGGCCGGCTTCCTGCCCGCGCGTCGAGCAGCATCCCTTTCTCCCATGGATGCCTTGCGATGCGAATGAAAGGAGAGAAACCATGCCATCAAATACTCAATCCGAGACGAACTGGGTCGACTATCTCCAGAGCGTTGACACGCCGACGCTCTCGAATGCGATCGAGGCGCTGCGCGTACGGCCGCAGAGCGCAGGGTTCGCACCCTGTCAGATTTCCAGCCTTTTTCCGGAGTTCGGCCGCATGGTGGGCTACGCGGTGACGGCACAGGTGGAGACGATGACTGCAACCGCCGGCGACCGGACGGTGTTTCTACCCCTTTACGAGGCGGTGAGGGAATCCCCAAAGCCGGCCGTGGTGGTGTTCCAGGAAATCGGCCCGCAGCCGGACTTTGCCGCTCACTGTGGTGAGGTCATGGCAACGATTTTCCAGCGCCTGGGCGCCGTGGGGTTGGTGAGCGATTGTTCCGTGCGTGATATCCCCGAAGTCAGGGCGTTGCGCTTTCAATACTTCGCCTGCGGGGCAGTCGCCAGCCACGCTCACTTCCACATTGTGCGAGTTGGAGTGCCGATTCAGGTCCAGGGCCTGGCCATTTGCCCTCATGACTTGCTGCACGGGGATGAGAATGGCCTGATCGTCGTTCCGAAAGAGGGACTCGAAAAGCTGCCTGCGGCGGTTGAGGCCGTCCGCGCCCGAGAGCGCGCGCTGATGGATTTTGTGCGCGGGCCCGCCTTTAACCTCGAGGGACTTCGCAAACGCATCCTCGAGTAAGAGGAAATCAACCATGAAGAAAACCGTACCGACTCTCTTTGCAGGAACCCTGCTATTCTTCCTCGCTCTGCTGTCTCTTTCTTCCCAGACCCGTCCTCCGCAACCGCAGACGTTGCCCCTCAAATGCGCGGAGGGAGATTGCCCGCTGCTTCGGGGAATACCGCAGACTGCGGGGATGCGCAGCGGCTTTGTCCGGCTGAAGCCTCGATCATCGGTCGGCTGGCACACCACGAGTCAAAACGAAGAGGCGCTAGTGATCCTGCGCGGGCGGGGCGAAGCCCTGCTCGAGGGGCAGCCAGCACGTGCATTT
>Ga0326728_10021398_pt1 | contig 12163 bp, 11 predicted proteins | sample MB3enrmetagenome_FD_207602 | JGI IMG/M metagenome (GOLD analysis project Ga0326728, IMG submission 207602) | Lab enriched peat soil microbial communities from McLean, Ithaca, NY, United States - MB31MN | ecosystem: Environmental > Terrestrial > Soil > Wetlands > Peat | place: USA: New York...
GAAGACCTTCGCACACGGGCCAAATGGCCGGCACGGCCTTCTGGGAACAAAGGAAGTCGTCGTCATCACCGCTCGTGGGGGTGCGTACGAAAAGGGCACTCCTACAGAAGCCTTGGACTTTCAGGAACCCTATCTTCGATGCATTCTCGGTTTCATAGGGCTTACCACCATCACCTTTATCCATGCCGAAAACCAGCTTCGGGAGGAGGCGGGCGCGTCCTTGGCAGCCGCCGAGGAAAGAATCGTCAAAGTTGTCGCTGAGCTAACCCTCCAAGTAGCCGCTCACTAAGCGGAGGAACATCGTATGAATGTCGCGTTATGGAGCAGACATGTTACGGATCGAGCGCATTCTTTGCCCCGTGGATTTTTCGGAATCCTCAGCAAGAGCGTATGACTCCGCGCAGTCGCTGGCCCGGCATTATCAGGCCAAGCTGTTGCTGCAACATGTCGTCGATTTCATACTTCCCGCCTATGCGTATTACGTGGACGCCGTCTACATCAACGAGCTCTTCCGGACGATTCGCGACGGCGCGGGAAAACAGTTGCTGGATTTCGCCAGGTCGAATACGAGGACCGGCATACATCCGGAATGCCTCGTGCAGGAAGGCGACGCAGCGGACTCGATCCTTTCCTTCGCGGCAGCGCAAAAGGTGGACCTCATCGTCATGGGGACGCACGGGCTCAAGGGAGTCGACCGTGCGGCACTGGGCTCGGTGACGGAAAAGGTGTTGCGGAAGGCCCGCTGCCCCGTGCTGGTAAGCCGGAAGACGGGGCAGCGTGTCGCCGCCCCGGAAGGCGTTCAGGATTCAGTTCAATTGCGAAGAGTGGTTTTTTGCACTGATTTTTCCGATCCTGCGCGTCGCGCATTGGAGTATGCGCTCTCCGTAGCAGGGGAGTACGACGCCGAGATCACCCTGCTCCACGTCTTGGAGGACGTCCAACGTTTGGACAACATCAAAGAGGCCATCGCAACGGCGGCAAAGCAAATCGATAAACTGGTTCCAGCGGAGTGTGGCGGATCCCCCAAGATTAAAACCATGGTGCGAATCGGCCGAGACTACGAACAGATCATCCAATTTGCCTCGGACATTCAAGCCGACTTACTCATCATGGCGGTACGTGGGCGCAGCGCATTGGATCTTGCCGTGTTTGGTTCCACGACCTATCGGGCGATCCAGTTAGGTCCTTGCTCGGTGTTAGCCGTTCATGGTTAAATACGTGGAGCACCGTTAGCGCAGGCATTGCCTTGTAATGCCCATTTCCGGAATTGCCCCTAAGTCCCAGGATCTCCAGCCAAAGGCGTTAGGCAAAGACTAATGGCGACGAAGAAACTCAGCCCAGAGGACAAGGAAAAATGATCAGCATTAGAAAAATCGGCGTCACAGCCCGCACCTATCGGCACGCCAAACGATACAAAGAAATACTCAACGTTCTTATTAAATACGGTTTTGGGGACTTGGTTGATGCCCTGAAGATAAAACAGCATATCGAAATTGGGATAGAAAAGATTTCCGGAAAACAGCCGGAGCGAATTGAGAAATTGTCCCGGCCTGAGAGAGTCAGGATGGCTTTGGAAGAGCTTGGACCCACCTTTGTCAAACTTGGCCAGATACTCTCCACGCGACCGGATCTTATCCCCTTGGAATATGTGCAAGAACTTTCAAAATTGCAGGATAATGTATCATCCTTTCCTTATGAGGATGTAAAAGAAACGATCAAATCGGAGACGGGCCGGTTCCCGGAAGAAATCTTCCGCTCCTTCGACCAAACACCCATCGCGGCCGCGTCTGTAGGACAAGTCCACAAGGCGATCTTGAAGGACAGCGAAGAAGTGGTTGCGGTAAAGGTTCAACGTCCGAACATCCAACAGACAATCGAGGTTGACCTCGGAATAATGCTTCATCTCGCTTCCCTGATGGAGCGGCACGTGGTGGAAATGGAGGTTCTCCACCCCACGAAGGTGGTTAACGAGTTCGCCCGCAGCATCGAGGAGGAACTGGACTATACGGTTGAGGCCTCACATATCGAGCACTTTGCCCGACAGTTCCTTGACGACGGGACTGTATACGTCCCGAAGGTTTATCGTGACTTGAGCACCCAACGCATTCTGGTCATGGAATTCGTCGACGGTATAAAGGCCTCCGACTTCGATCATCTTGAGCAGGGGGGATACGACCTGAAAGAGGTTGCGAGCCGTGGTGCAGACTCAATTCTGAAACAGATTTGTATTTACGGTTTCTACCATGCTGACCCCCATCCTGGCAACATTTTCATTCTCCCGAATAACGTCATATGTTTTATTGACTTTGGCATGATGGGACGAATCAGCCAGCAGGAGCGTGAAGACTTTACAGATTTCGTGGAGCTGTTAATTAACAGGGACGAGAACAAGGTTGTGGACGCTTTGCTGAAGCTTACCAATTACACCGAGGGTCCCAATCGAAGCGAGCTGCAAAGAGACCTGATGGAATTCATTGACCGGTACGTCTTCCTTCCTCTGAAGGAATTGCAAATTGCGAAAATGCTTCAGAGTGTTTTGGAGATTCTGACCAAACAAGGCATGAGCTTGGAGCCGGATCTGTATCTAATGATTAAGGCACTGAGTACCGCCGAAGGACTAGGCAGATTTTTGGATCCAGAGTTTGAGATTGCGAAACATGCCGAACCTTTTTTCCGGAAAATCAAAGCCCTCCGTTATGCTCCCAAGAGAATTGCCGGCGATTTGGCGGATTCAGGAACGGAGTTGCTTCGACTTTTCAAAGAGATTCCCGGGGAGTTGCGTGAAGTTCTCAAGAATGTCAGAGATGGTAAACTGAAGATAGAGATTGCGTATCATGAATTGGACAGGACTCTTTTCAGGCTCGACCTCATCAGCGACCGTATCGCGTCTGCAATCGTGCTCGCAGCTTTAATCGTCGGCTCGTCTATTATCATTCTTTCTCGTACCCCTCCGAGGTGGCACGATATGCCGATTATCGGCCTTTTGGGTTTTCTTATTGCGGCAGTTATGGGGTTCTGGCTTTTGACATCCATCCTCAGAAGGGGAAGAGGGATGAAAAAGCATTAGCTCTCGGATGGTGAGCGATGACTATTGTTTAGACACGAATGAAGAGCGAGAATCGTTGCGGTTGGGCGGCGTTATGGGCAATACTCTGGTCCAATTCATGCCCAAGGAAGGCGCCGAGATTTTGCTGGTGCTCTTCCTTTCCTTTCTGATCGGCCTGGAGCGCGAAGAACAAAAGGTGGCATCGGAGCAGTATCGATTTGGCGGGGTTCGAACCTTTCCACTTCTTGGCCTACTCGGCTATGCAGTCAGCCTGTTTTCGGAAGGAAATCTCCTGCTGCCTGCAGTCGGCCTCGCTGTCGTGGGAGCGTTTCTTTGGCAATCCTACCGGTACAAGCTTGAGCGTGCGGCGCTGGCCGGGATGACAACGGAGATCTCCGGGTTGCTGACCTACGTTATCGGAGCGCTCGTTTGGCGTGGGCAGTATTGGGTCGCGACCACGATTGCGGTGCTCGGCGTAGCGTTGCTCGAGCTGAAGACGGCACTCGAGAGCTTCACCAAGCGTGTGCCGAGCGATGAAATCCTGACCTTCACAAAGTTTCTCGTCCTATCGGCAGTAATCCTTCCCATTGTGCCGAACAAGACGTACGGCACGTTTGGCTTTAACCCGTTCAAAACCTGGTTGGTAGTTGTCGCGGTGAGCGCCATTTCATACGGTAGCTACCTCTTGCAAGTGTGGACACAAGGACGTGGCGGTGTTCTGCTTTCGGCTTTCTTGGGTGGGGCTTATTCCTCTACGCTCACCACCGTAGTGCTCGCCAAGCGAGCCCGCGAGCAGTCACACCCGCATCTATATTCTGGCGCGATGCTTGTTGCTTCCGGTGTCATGTACTTGCGTCTGCTTGCGCTTCTGGGCATTTTTAATCGTCAACTGTTCCACCGGCTCGGATTGCCGTTCCTGCTGCTCGCCGCCGCCGGTCTTCTCGGTGGATGGCTGTGGATGCGTAGACCGGATCAAGGCGGGACAAGAGCCGAGCAACCCTTGCAGCCGAAAAATCCCTTGGAGTTAGGTGCGGCATTCTTGTTCGCGGGACTGTTTGTAGGCATGCTGTTCATCACGCATCTTGCGCTGCTCTATCTAGGTCGTGCAGGACTTTACGCGCTGGCGGGAGTAATGGGAGTGACTGATGTCGATCCCTTTATCTTGAGTCTCGCGGAGTCTGGCTCGACGCTGACGCCCGTTGCGCTGGCCGGGGGCGCAATCGTCATCGCCGCAGCGAGCAACAACTTGATCAAGGGAGTTTATGCATACGGTTTCGGGGACCGCTGCACCGGCACTCAGGGGCTCGCGCTCCTCACGGTGTTAGCGTTACTCGGATTGTTGCCTCTGTTCCTGTGAAGATTGTGCGTATTACAAAATCTCGGCCAGCTCATCGCTGCTGGAGGAAAACGACTTTATGAGAACAGGCCTTCGATACTTGGCGCTCGGCGGGGTAGTGCTCCTGCTCGCTGGCGCACCCATCTCTGCGCGAAAAATCAAGATTAAGTCCGACTACGACAAATCGAATGATTTCATACGCTACAAGCGTTATACCACGGGTAAGAACTATCTCCTTACGCATCAGACGCCGGAGGTCCAAGCCCACATTGACAAAGTCCTGGTGGAATCGCTCAATCGTCATCTGCAGGCGAAGGGCTTTGTTGTTGACGCAAATCATCCGGACTTCATCATCACGTATGAAGCGGGCTCTCTCTCCGAGGCCGACATCTCGGCGCAACCCCAAACGGTCAACGGACAGCCGCTTGACCCCATTTTTGGTTTGAGCGGTCCCGACGGTGTTCCCTCCGTCGCGTGGACTTACGCACTGGCCAGATTGAAGCTCACTGTGACGGATGTTGATTCGGGGAAGCCCGTTTGGACGGCGCTTGCCTCGGAAAAGTTTCAGTATCCTCGCAAAGCTTTGAAAGGTCTGAAAAAGAAAGTCGATGATCTCATGGCCAGGACCCTGAAAAGTTTCCCGCCCGCCTCCGAGCCTGAGTAGATTCAGGAGAGCGAATGCTAGATTCGCGTGCTTGGATCTATGCGGGGCACCCATCTATCGCCGTTTCAACTTAATGAGGCTATGTATTACGCAGGTATACTGCACACACGTCAGCCCGTAATCGAGCTCACTCGGATGAGTTCCGAAGAGTTGGAACGGCACTAGCTGGAAGACGTTCCCCTCAAAAATCGTCGGTGGGACAGGCACTCTTGCCTACGCACCGTCTTGTCGCGGGGAGGTGACACAGGCAAGAGTGTCTGTGCCACCGGTCCGTAGATTAGGTTTTCGCGAACTTCGCGAATTCGCGAAGAGATCGCGACTTTGTAGTGCGCCAGGCCCAGTGTTTTGAAGGGCTTACCAATTGGCGCTTGCATTGCATTAGTGAAGCTGACGAACAGCTAAGGAGAAAGCACAAAATGAAAAGGAGCAAAACCATGGACAGAATGCTGGTGGTTGTTTTTGATACGGAACCCAAAGCGTACGAAGGAAAAAAGGCGCTGAATCAATTGGAAGACGAGGGCAGCATCGTAGTTTACGCCTACGCAGTGGTTGGTAGGAATGCAGATGGCACCACAACGGTGAAGCAAAGTGATGACCCGGGGCCCCTCGGAACTCTGGTGGGAACCTCGGTGGGAGCCCTCATCGGACTCCTCGGCGAGCCAGCCGGCCTCGCGATTGGCGCTGCTGTGGGGTTAGTTACCGGCGGAACAGTGGACCTGAACAACGCCAGGATTGGTGAAGACTTCATTGATGACGTGAGACAGGAACTGCGACCGAACAGGTTCGCAGTAGTCGCGGAGATTCAAGAAGACTGGACTACTCCGGTGGACAGCCGCATGGAAGCGATCGGCGGAACTGTATACCGGCGGGCGCTGTCAGAAGCGAAGCAGACGGTTGACGACGAGGACATCGCCGCCATGAAAGCCGACCTCGCGCAAATGAAGGCGGAGCACGCCAAGGCTCACGCCGATCGGAAAGCAAAGCTCCAGGAGAAGATCAACCAGTTCGGCTCCAAGATACAAGCTCGGCTGGAGAAAGCCAAGGAGCGACGCCAGGCAGCGGAGCGCCAGGCAAAGGCCAAGGTCGAGGTCCTTAAGGCCAAGGCCGCCGCTTTGAAGGCCAAGGCGGCAGAGAAACACGTTGCATGATCGTCGATGTGTACTAGAGGTTGAGACTGCGTTCGACGAAGGGTTTGGCGATGATGCGATGGGAGAAAAGCCCTGCCTTGTCTTGACCTGCTGGGTCAGGGGTAAGCCTTTTGCCTACAAGTGCTCACGATGTGGCCAATCGTTTCTGTTTCCCGAGGACCGAACTCCGAAAGAGGGGGCGTCAGAACTGTGGGCGGTCTTTAAGAAGCATGTCCAAGAAGAACACCCTGAAGACGCTGACCGCACAAAGGGAAGCGGTGACGCTACAAATGAAAGGACGTAGCAAAAAGCCCGGGGCAAAGCAGCTTCATCGGCAGTACGTCGCGGAGGCCAAGGCTGCTCGGGGGAGATGGACCATGAACGTATTTGAACTACTTCGGAAGGCACTCCTGTACGCCACCGCAGCGGCGTTGTGTCTCGCGGGGGCTGAGAGCGCAAGAGGCCTATTAGCGGCTCAAGGACGTAATCAGGACGAGGAACTAGAGATGGGCCAGGAGGTCTTCAACCAACTGAAGGCGAAAGGCGAAATCGTCCAATCTTCTCCTCTCTACGACCACTTGAGACCGATTGCGGACGTCATTACCCGAGTGGCGCAGCCGCAATACAACCATCCGTTCAGATTCTATTTGGTTCATGAACCTCACCCGAACGCGTTCGCAGCTCCGGGCGGCAACGTGTACGTCGTCGATTCGCTGCTGTATTTCGTCAAGAACAATGACGAGCTCGTTGGAACGCTGTGTCACGAAGTCTCCCACACCATCCATCACGACACCATGACGTTGATGGAGAAGCGGGAGAAAATCGCGGCGCGGGAAATCGGAGCTGCCATCCTTCTGGGCGCCGGTTTTCGTGAGATGGTGGCGATCGCCCTGCTCGGGAAGCTCCATTCCTTCAGCTACTCGCGCGAAGATGAGTCACGAGCGGACCTGACCGGCTCCGACATTTGTGCGTCAGCGGGATACAACCCATGGGGATTGGTGTGGCTCTTCCAAGATTTCCAGAATGCAGACATGGGTGATGTACCGCAGCTTTTGTCGGATCATCCTAACAATCCAAATCGCGTCAACGCACTCGAACGGCATTTCCGCGAAAATCCAGCGGTCTTTGGGAAGTTCAGTTCTGATCCAAAGTCGGCGACACCACTCTCGGTTCCGAAGAATACCGCGGAGGTGTTCTTGCATTGAAGGCCGGCAAAGCGGTACTATATGGCCCGAGTCGATCGCAACAACAAGATATACAACAACATGCAGTTCGCGAAAGGAGCAGGACAATGTCGAAAATTTCTGATTTGTTCAAGGCAGAGATAGCGGAAATTAGAAAATCATGGGGCTGGTTCCTCGTCATAGGCATCCTGTTGATGATTCTTGGCGCCCTTTGTATCGTCAAAGCGCAGACCGCAACCGCTTTTTCAATTCTGGTGTTGGGCTGGATTCTTATGATCAGCGGTGTGTTGTGGCTTATAAATGCGTTTCGCACCATCACCTGGCCGATATTCTTCCTGTACCTGCTGAACGCGCTCATTCGTGGAGGGGTCGGATACCTCCTGATTCGTCACCCGAATGCAGGCGCGGAAGGAGTGACCATGCTGCTCGGTATGCTCTTCATCGTGGGAGGGCTGTTCCGCGCAGCCGGGGCGAGTGTTATTAAGTTCCCCTGGTGGGGGTGGACGGTTCTTGCGGGACTCGTCTCCGTCGGTCTCGGCGTCTACGTTTTGGCCATGTATCCTGTGGCTAGCACCTTTTTCGTTGGCATCGTGATTGGCGTCGACCTCATTTTTGACGGTGGGGCCCTGACAGCTTTCGCCGGCGCCATTCACAGCTTGCCCAATGCCTAAACCACCGGAACTGCCTGATCGTCCAGTGGGTACGAGGCTTGCACCGGGCTGGATAGCGCGGATGGCGGATAACGAGAGTAGGGCAGCATGTTCTCACTTGACGATCGTGCCGGGAATGTAGTCACCACCGTGGCGCTCTTCGTGGGCGCGGCGACGATCCTCTACCTGGCGCGTGGTGCTTTCCTCATTTTGGTGCTGTCTGTGCTCTTTGCTTACTTGCTCGAACCTGCGGTCACCTTGGTGCAACAGCATTCGCCGCTGGGTCGGAAGAACCGCACTTGGGCGACTGCACAGGTGTGCTTGATCGGGACACTTGTGCTTGGCAGCGTGGGGTACGAGTTCGGTTCGCGCCTTGCGGCGCAAATGAAGAGCCTGAATACGGCGGTGCCCGAGATCTTGCAAGATCTGTCCGAGGGAAAGGCTCCCCCCAGCCCGGGGGGCAGACACGGCTTGAGCGCCGCTCAGCAACAGCGGATACAGAAGCTGCTGGCTCGTCACCGTGCCTTCCTTGACCATGTTTCCGAGCGTGGTGCGGCGTCCGCGGCGTATGTCGCCGCGAGCGCGATCTGGCTTTTCGCCGTCCCCATTCTGGCCGTCTTCATCTTGCTAGATGGGCGGCAGGTGGTGGATGCGATTATCGAAGCGGGCGAACGGCGGGGGGACCGAACAGCGCTCAAGCGAATCCTGGGGCGGGTTGATACGATGCTTGCCAAATACGCTCGCGCCCAGCTCGCCCTGGCGGGCCTTTCCTTCGTCTTTTACAGCGTCTCTATGCTAGTCCTGAGATTCCCCTACGCGATCGCCCTGGGTGTGCTGGGAGGGGTTCTGGAGTTCCTTCCAACCGTGGGATGGATCGCTTCGGCCGTGACTATTCTGACGGTCGGTTTCCTGACCCACTCCCACTGGATCTGGATGGCGGGATTGCTGGTTGCATGGAGGCTTGCGCAGGATTACGTGATCTCGCCTCGCATCATGGGTAAAAACTTGGCACTACGCCCCCTGACCGTCGTATTTGCGCTGATGGTGGGAGGTCAAGTGGGAGGCGTTGCGGGCGTGTTCCTCTCGGTACCCATAGCCGCTGTGCTGCGCATCGTTTGGCTAGAATGTTTCTCGGCTCAGAACGCCTCGCCTGCCCTCGCCGATCAGCCACTCACGCAAGTGAAGCCATGAGTTGCCCAATGCGCCGGAGTGATTTTGTCCAGGCGGCCGCGCCACACTAAGGAGCTAGGATGATAAACGTAACTCTGATGGGTCCCGACAAAGTGCGGTCCATGGTGCAGATAAGTGAGGAGACAACTGCACGCGATGTTGCGACTTCTAAATACCACTTGTTCTGGCGGACCACGAAAAGAAACGGCGTAAGCGTCGTTCCATTTACTACCGAAGTTGTGGACGGCGATATCGTGACCGTAGAAAGCGAGTGATTGATGCGTGACAGAGTTTGTGGTCCAAGCCGTTGGGTGCGGTATCCGAGCTCGATGTCCGAACCTCTTCTGCGTTGGAGTCGAACGCCAGGTCACGAAAACCAAGGTTCTACTCAAACAACCCTGTACTGAAACCCTCAACTGACAATCACCCCGCATAATGTTTAACAAAGTTCGCGAATTCGCGAGGAAATCGCTTCTTCAGGGTTGGTGTATCGCCCTGCTTTCAACAGCTTAGGTTTGGCCTCCGTATTGCCTAACCATAAGGAGAGATCGAGGGCGAAAGTTACAGGCGTGGCGAAAACTCGCGATCAAATCAATGGGTAGTTAGTCCAAAGGAGGACTTATGGCAGACAAAACGAACAAAACGGTTGCTGTTTATGTCGCGACTTATGAGAGTCTTGACGACGCGAAGGCAGACTATGCGGCGGTGAAGCAGCTTTATTTTGACGGGGTAATTGGCGTGTATGATGCGGCAGTTATCAGCAAAGACGCGACTGGTAAGGTGAAGATCAACAAGACCGAGATGCCGACGCAGTACGGGGCATGGGGTGGTCTGGCGGTGGGGGCGCTGGTCGGCATATTCTTCCCGCCGTACCTGGTGTGGGAACTCGCGGTTGGCGCCGGTGCGGGAGCCCTGATTGGGCACTTTTGGGCAGGAATGTCGCGTTCTGATCTGAAGGAGATCGGGGACTCGCTTCAGGCGAGCACGGCAGCCCTGATCGTGATCGGCCGGTCGAGGCTGCAAGAGGCTCTGACGAACGCTACGAGGCACGCGGTGAAGCAGTTTGAGAAGGAACTGAGCACCGACGTCGACGCCTTTGACAAAGACCTGACGGAAGCCGTCAACCGGTCGCTGAAGAGTGCTTGATTAAGGCCCTGAATGATCCTGGAGTCTCGGTATACTCCAACGGGGCCACACATACGGTCCAAGGGGCCTGACTCAGGCCCTTTCTCGTGGTCGCCATGAAGGTCGGAAAGACCACGTTCGCAGTTGGGGTGGAAGAGCAGCACATTAGCGACGGAGCGAAGCGGAGGTTGCTGCGGCCGACCCGAGGTCTAGACCTTGCTGGCTCGTGGTGGCCTCCGCCGCCTTCGCGCAGGGCACATCAACGGAATTCCGCGGTGAAAATATAAGGAGAGAAACCGTCATGGACAGAATGCTGGTGGTGGTTTTTGATAACGAGAGCAAAGCCTACGAAGGAAAGAAGGCGCTGATGCAGTTGGATATCGACGGCAGCATCAGTGTGTACGGCCACGCCGTGGTGGTGAAAAATGCAGACGGGACCACAACGGTGAGGGAAAGCAATGACCGGGGACCGCTCGGAACCCTCGTCGGAACCACCCTGGGAAGCCTCATCGGTCTACTAGGCGGGCCGGCCGGTTTGGCCATCGGCGCCGCCGTGGGGTTTCTTCGCGGCGGCACGCTGGACCTGGACAAAGCCAGGATTGGTGAGGACTTCGTTGATGACGTGGGCACGGTTCTGTTGCCGAACAAGGCGGCCGTAGTGGCGGAGATTGAGGAAGACTCGACTGCTACCGTAGACACTTCTATGGAGGCGCTCGGGGGCACCGTATTGCGCCGGGCTCTCTCAGAAGTTAAACACACCATCCACGACGAGCACATTGCGGCCATCAAAGCCGACCTTGCCCAGATGAGGGCAGAGCATGCTAAGGCTCATGCCGAGCGAAAAGCCAAGCTCCAGGAAAAGATCAACCAACTCGACTCCAAGTTAAAAGCTCAATTGCAGAAAGCCAAAGAGAGACGCCTGGCAGCGGAGCGCGAGGCCCGAGCTAAAGCGGAGTTACTCAAGGCGAAGGCAGCGGAGACACACACTTAGCTGTGCCGGTTCTCTTTTGAGGTGGGTCGCGGCCAAATGCATACCAATTCAAGTGCGGTTCCCCGGGGAATCCAATATAGGTTTTCACGAACTTCGCGAATTCGCGAAGAGATAGAGGCTCTGTGATGCGTGAACCCCCGCGTTTCGAAGGGCTTACGAATTGGCGCTTAGATTGCCTTGATGAAGCTGAGGAACTATTACGGGACAAGACAAATAGAAATGGAGCAAAGCCATGGACAGAATGCTGGTGGTTATCTTTGACAGGGAAAGCAAAGCTAACGAAGGAAAGGACGCGCTTTTTCAATTGGAAAATGACAACAACATCGTAGTCTACGCCTACGCCGTGGTTGCCAGGAATGCAGATGGCACCGCAAGGGTGGGGCAAAATGATGACCCGAGACCGGTCGGGACTCTGCTCGGAGGCACGCTGGGAGCCCTCATCGGTCTTCTCGGCGGGCCGGTCGGTGCCGGGCTTGGCGCTGCGGCAGGGCTAGCTGCCGGTGCCGCGGTGGACGTGAGCCACGCCACGATTGGTGAAGACTTCGTTGAGGATATAAAACAGCAATTGTCACCGGGGAAGTTCGCACTCGTGGCGGAGATTGATGAAGACTGGACTTTTCCCGTGGACAGATCTATGGAGGCGCTTGGTGGAACGGTATTCCGGAGGGCGTTGTCAGAAGTGAAGCACAAGCTTAATGACGAGCACACCGCTGCCATGAAGGCCGACAGGGCGCAATTGAAGGCAGAGCACGCCAAGGCTCATGCTGATCGAAAGGCAAAGCTCCAGGAGAAGGTCAACCAGCTCGACTCCAAAATACAGGCTCGGCTGGAGAAAGCCAAGGAGCGACGCCAGGCCGCGGAACGCGAGAG
>Ga0326728_10021399_pt1 | contig 12163 bp, 9 predicted proteins | sample MB3enrmetagenome_FD_207602 | JGI IMG/M metagenome (GOLD analysis project Ga0326728, IMG submission 207602) | Lab enriched peat soil microbial communities from McLean, Ithaca, NY, United States - MB31MN | ecosystem: Environmental > Terrestrial > Soil > Wetlands > Peat | place: USA: New York...
GGCCCGCGAAGGCCAGCTTCCGGCAACAGCGAAGAGGTTTCGATGTTTGAGAAATTCGCCAACATCTTCCGTATTCCCGATCTGCGCAAGCGCGTCCTCTTCACGCTTGGCCTGCTGGCGGTCTATCGCCTGGGTGCATTCATCCCGACGCCGGGCATCAACGCGGATGCACTCGCGCAGTACTTCAATCTGAACTCCAGTTCTCTGCTTGGCCTGGGCGACCTGTTCACCGGCGGCAATCTTCGCCGGCTCACTATCTTCGCGCTCGGCATCATGCCGTACATCACGGCGTCGATCATCTTCCAGTTGCTCACTGTGATCTATGAGCCGCTGGCCAAGCTACAGAAGGAAGGTGAACTCGGCCGCCGCAAGATCACGCAGTGGACCCGCTACGTCACCGTGCTGCTGGGCGTCATCCAGTCCTTCGCCATCGCGCTCACCCTCACCAGCGCCGGCTCCAATATGGTCACCATTCCGCGCAGCGCCTTCATTCCGATGTGCGTCATTACGCTCACCGCCGGCACTGCCTTCATCATGTGGCTGGGTGAGCAGATCACCGAGCGTGGAATTGGCAACGGCATGTCGCTGCTCATCTTCACCGGCATCGTGGTCGGCCTGCCGCGCGGCATTATGGACATCTACGGCAAAGCGCGCGATGAGACCTGGGGCCCCTTGACCCCAATCGTCCTGGTTGCACTCATTGTCGGCATGGTGGCCGTGGTGGCGTTCATCGTCTTTGTGGAGCGCTCCGAGCGCCGTATCCCGGTGCAGTATGCCAAGCGCATCGTGGGACGCAAGATGATGGGCGGCCAATCCACCCATCTTCCTCTGCGGGTCAACTCCGGCGGCGTGATGCCGGTCATCTTCGCCAGCTCGATCCTTTCGGCGCCGCTGCTCTTTGCCAATCTCAGCATCTTCGGCAGCGCTCCGCTCAAGGAGACACACATTCTCGGCCCCATTCTTCAGGGCCTGCAGCCCGGCGAGCCGTGGTATGAGGTCCTCTACATGGCCGCGATCGTATTTTTCGCCTACTTCTATATCTCCATTGTCTTCCGGCCGGACGACATCGCCGACAACATGCGCAAGTACGGCGGCTTCATTCCCGGCATCCGTCCCGGCCGCCGCACCTCGGACTTCATCAACGACGTGCTCACCCGCATCACGCTGGTCGGCGCGCTCTATCTGATCATCATCTCCATCATCCCGACCATCCTCATCAGTGGAATCCACTTCAACCATCTGTGGCTGATCGGTTCCTTCTTTGAACGCCTGCCGCCCGTGTTTACCAACGGGTTCGGCTTCAACTTCTACTTTGGCGGTACCAGCCTGCTGATCGTTGTCGGCGTAGCCATGGACACCGTGCAGCAGGTGGAGTCGCAACTCATCATGCGTCACTACGACGGTTTCTCCCCCAAGAGCGGCCGCATTCGTGGACGGCGCAGTTGGTAGGACGGGCCCATTGACGAACAACTCCGAATCGCATCCGACGGCCCCGGCAGGGAATGATTTTCTGCCCGGGCCAGTACTTCTTTTAGGCGCACCCGGCGTAGGCAAGGGTACGCAGGCACAACTCCTGGTCACCAGGTACGGCATTCCGCAGATCTCCACTGGTGACCTGTTGCGCGGCAATATCGCACGCGGTACCGAGCTGGGGCGCAAGGCGAAAGAGATCATGAGCGCCGGCCTGCTGGTCGACGACGAGATCGTCAATCAGATGGTGCTCTCCCGCCTGCACGAGAAGGATGTCCATCGCGGATACATCCTGGATGGCTATCCGCGCACCCTCGATCAGGCCAAATTTCTCGACCGGACCATCGCCGACCCTAGCTTTCTTCCGCGGCTTCCTGTCATCGCCATCAGCATTGTGGTTGCATACGATCAACTGCTGAAGCGCATTACGGGGCGCCGCATCTGCCCGGCGTGCAAGAGCATCTACAACATCTATTCAAACCCGCCCAAGGTTGCGGGAGTTTGCGATCTCGACGGTGCAGCCCTGACGCAGCGCGGGGACGATACTGAGCCGGTCTTTATTGAGCGCATGAAGACCTTCGACGCCCAGACCGCGCCGGTTGTGGCCCACTACCGCGATCAGGGGCGCTTTGAAGAGGCGGACGGTGACCAAAGCGTGGAGGTCGTCAACGCGGCGGTTGAGCAGGCAATTGTCAAACTGCGCCGAGCTTCCCGCTGACAACCGGCAACTGTTCTTATGGCTATTCTGATTAAGACCGCTTCCGAGATTGAAAAGATGCGATGCTCCGGCCAGGCGCTGCATCGGGTGCATGAGGCCGTGCGTCCGTTCGTCGTTCCCGGCGCCAGCACCATGGACCTGGAGAAGGTTGCGGCGGCCAAGATGGAGGAACTGCACGCCATCTCCGCGTTCAAGGGCTATCGCGGCTTTCCTGCCGTGCTCTGCACCTCCATCAACGACGAGGTGGTCCACGGCATTCCGTCGGACAAGCGCATTCTCGCCGAGGGCGACATCGTCTCGGTCGACTGCGGCGTGGTTGTCGATGGCTTTTACTCCGACGCTGCCGTCACTTACGCGGTGGGCACGCCCAGCGCCGCCACCAAAAAGCTGCTCGACGTCACCCAGGCCGCTCTGGAGCGGGCGATCCAGCAGGCCCGGGTCGGAGGCCGCCTGGGCGACATCTCCGCCACAGTGCAGGAGATATGCGAGGCCGAGGGGTACGGCGTAGTCCGCGAGTTTGTCGGCCACGGAATCGGCAAATCCATGCACGAAGACCCGCAGGTGCCCAACTTCGGCACGCGCGGCAAGGGCCCGCGGCTGAAGGCAGGCATGGTGCTGGCCATCGAGCCGATGATCAACGCCGGCGGAGCTGCGGTGAAGGTCCTGCCCGACGGTTGGACCACCCTTACCGTCGACGGCAGCATCAGCGCCCACTTCGAGCACACGGTCGCAATCACGAAAGACGGGCCGCAGGTGCTGACCCGCTAGGTTTTTGTCCCCGTTCGAGTTATACTAAAAAGAGTTGTGTGCTTAGGCACATGGCAACAGGCGTTTGGGCCGCGAACGAGGCGTCCCAGCCTATCGAGGGAGTGCGTTTGTCGAAGGAAGATGCAATTGAAGTGATGGCGGTGGTGGTTGAGACGCTGCCCAATGCGATGTTCAAGGTCGAGCTTGAAAACAAGCACCAGGCCCTCGCTCACGTCTCCGGACGCATGCGCAAGAACTTCATTCGTATCCTCCCCGGCGACCGCGTCGCGATTGAGCTCAGTCCGTACGACCTCAACCGCGGCCGCATCGTCTACCGCTACAAGTAGACGCTTGTAGTTCACCCAGACTGCCTCTTTGGGCTTCTGGGAAGGTCAGGGGTTTAGTCCTGACATTCAAAGGTTGTGCATCAATGGGGCTTTAGCCCCGGAGCATGCCTTTCGTTCGGCCAGTATTCGTTTCAAGAAGGGATTCAAATGAAGGTCCGCGCGTCCGTCAAGAAGATTTGCGATAAGTGCAAAGTCATTCACCGCCGCGGCGTGGTTCGCGTCATCTGCGAAAACGCCAAGCACAAACAGCGTCAGGGTTAGTTCTGTCGCCTCTTTTGTCTTCAACTGACAACTGAGATCTGACATCCATCAACTGTCTCACCCGGCCCCGCCAGGCTAGTTAGCCGAAGTTAAGGCTTGCGTTGAACCCGGCGGATTGACCGCAAACCGCAACCCCGCTCCCGTGGCCACACCAGCGCCGCGAGCACAGACCAAAAGGAACCCCATGGCACGTATTGCTGGAGTCGATATACCCAATCAGAAACAGGTGCGCGTCGGACTCACCTACATCTTCGGCATCGGCGACTCGCGCGCGGCAAAGATTCTTGCCGAGGCGAACGTCGATCCGTACGCTAAAGTTGGCACCCTTGAAGAGGACGCGCTGAACCGCATCCGCCACGTCATCGAGGCCCAGGGCGAGATCGAAGGCGACCTGCGCAAGGACGTCTCGCTCAACATCAAGCGCCTGATCGAGATTCAGTCCTACCGTGGACTTCGCCACCGCCGTTCGCTGCCCGTCCGCGGCCAGCGCACCCACACCAACGCCCGCACCCGCAAAGGCCCGCGCAAGGGCACGGTTGCCGCCAAAAAGAAAGCGACGAAATAAATTATGGCGAAGACACCGAGCAAGGCTGGCGGCGCCAAGACCGCGGGAAAGAGCAAGAAGTTCAAGAAGCGGGAACGTAAGAACGTTCCATTCGGGCTGGTCTTTATTCAGGCCAGCTTCAACAACACCATCGTCACCATCACCGACCAGGCGGGCAACACGATCAGTTGGAAGTCGTCCGGCTCGCTCGGTTTTCGCGGCTCGCGCAAGGGAACTCCGTTTGCCGCGCAGCAGGCCGCCGTCGGCGCGGCCAACGCGGCTCGCGACCACGGTCTGCGCTCGGTCGATGTGCGCGTCTCGGGCCCCGGCTCCGGCCGCGAATCCGCGATCCGCGCGCTGGCTTCGGCCGGCATCGAGGTCCGCAGCATTCGCGACGTTACGCCGATGCCGCACAACGGCTGCCGTCCGCCCAAGCGGCGCAGAGTCTGAGGAACGGTTGTTCGTTGTACGTGCTACGTTGTACGGATAAGGGCCGTACTCACGGAGAACGTAGCACGGACAACGTACAACGAAACCAGGATCGGGACGAAGCGCGCGAGCGTGTAAACCGATCGTCACCTGAAGTAAAGGAGCAATAAAATGGCACGTTATACAGGAGCCGTCTGCCGCCTCTGCCGCCGCGACGGGACCAAACTCTTCCTCAAGGGCGCGAAGTGTTTCTCTGACAAATGCCCCATCGAGAAGCGCAACTTTCCTCCCGGCCAGCACGGCCAGTCGCGCAAGGTCAAGAAGGTGGTGGGCTACGGCCTGCAGCTTCGCGAGAAGCAGAAGGCCAAGCGCATCTACTTCACGCTGGAGACGCAGTTCCGCTCCTACTATCAGAAGGCCGCCAACAGGACCGGCGTCACCGGCGAGCTGCTGTTGCAGCAGTTGGAGACGCGCCTGGACAACGTCTGCTATCGCCTGGGCTTCGCCATGAGCCGGCGCCAGGCCAGGCAGATCGTTCGCCACGGACACATCCAGGTCAATGGTCGCAAGGTCAACATCCCATCGTTCCAGTGCAAGGTGGGCGACGAGATCAGGGTCCGCGAAGGCTCGAAGAAGCTTGCCATTCTGGAAGAGTCCGGAAACTTCGCCAGCGGACAGCGCGCCGTGCAGTGGCTCGACATCAACCGCGAAGACCTCTCCGGAAGAGTGCTCGCGATGCCCACGCGCGAGGACGTCAACCTGCCGGTCAACGAACAGCTTATTGTCGAACTGTATTCCAAGTAATGCAGCCCTTGGCCATTAGTTTTTTGACCTCTAGTATGAGTTAACGATTAAGAGCCAGAGGTTACTTTAGCATCACCCACAACTTAGCCCGCAACCGAACCACCCCGCCTTCGCAAAATGCATCGCGAATGAGCCGGATAAAGGAGAACCGCCCATGCTTTGGAGAGGCTTCCAGAAACCCAAGCGTCTTGCCGTCGACACCGATACACTCACCGAGAAGTACGGAAAATTTTCCGCGCAGCCCTTTGAGCGCGGCTTTGGCACCACCATCGGCAACGCGCTGCGCCGGACGCTGCTCTCGTCGATCGAGGGAGCTGCCGTCACCGCCGTCCGCATCGAGGGCGTGCTGCACGAGTTCCAGTCCATCAGCGGCGTGGTGGAGGACGCGACCGACATCATCCTCAACCTGAAGCAGATTCCCTTCAAGCTCGCGGGCGAAGGCCCCAAGGCGCTCTACCTGCGCGCCGACGAGGCCGGCGTCATCACCTCCGGCATGATCGAGGCCGACGGCGATGTTGAGATCCTGGACAAGGACGTGTACATCTGCACCGTCAGCGAAGGCGGCAAGATCGATATGGAGATGCGCCTGAAGCGCGGGCGCGGATACATCTCCGCCGACAAGAACTTCGACGCCGACCTGGGTCTCGGATTCATTCCGGTCGACAGCGTCCACTCGCCGGTGCGCAAGGTCAACTACCTGGTGGAAGCCGCGCGCCTCGGCCAGATCACCGACTACGACAAGCTCACCATCGAAATCTGGACCAACGGCAGCGTCTTCCCCGCCGATGCTCTCGGCCTCTCCGCCAAGCTGCTCAAGGACCACATGAACATCTTCATCAACTTTGAGGAGGAGATGGAGGTGGGTCACGAGATGCTCGACGGTCCGGCCTTGCGCAACGAGAACCTGAACCGCTCGGTCGAGGAACTCGAACTCTCCGTCCGCAGCTATAACTGCCTGAAGAACGCCAACATCGCCACCATTGGCGAGCTCATCCAGAAGACCGAAGCCGAGATGCTGAAGACCAAGAACTTCGGACGCAAGAGCCTGAACGAGATCAAGGAGATCCTCGCGCAGATGGGCCTCTCGCTGGGCATGAAGATCGACGAGCAGGGCAATCCGCAGCCTGGGCCGACTTCGGTCCTGCCGGCTGCAACTCTGGCTGCCAGCTTTGGCGACTTCGACGATGACGAGGAAGAAGACGACGAAGAAGATCTCGACCTGGCCGGTGAGCCGGAGAACTTTTGAGGCCTCAGAAACTGGATTCAAAACAGGGCGGACTCATCCTCGATGATCGGGAATGAGTCCGCCCTTCGTGTTATAGCGTGGGCGCTGCTGCCGAGCTTGGAGTGGCCGACGGAAGCGCAGCCACCGGGGTTGTCGCCGGTGTGGCCACTGGCACCGCCGGAGGCATGATGCGAAGCGCCATGCGGGGGAAGGTGAAGCTGCCTCCCGCGTCGTCGATGACGTTGACCTGGCATACGTAGGTCCCGGTCTTCAGGCCGTTGAGCGGAACGTCGAACTGGAAGGCCACGGCGTCACGCTCCGGGATGTTGATGGCCGTGGCCTCAACCATCGGCGTCTCGTAGACCTTGATGCCGCCGAGCAGGAACTCGATGCTGGTAAGGACGTGGACGGGGGCTGCTTCCTTCTTGGTGAGGCCGGGATTCGCGGCCTGCGTTGCTGCCTGGGTCGCGGACGTGGTGGTGGCGTCCTTGTCCTTGGTGGGACTGTAAACCTCATAGAGGAAGAAGAGGTGCTGGTCCTGGCGGAAGACGTGGGAGACGTTGGGCACCCACTCCTGGCCGTCGCGCACCAGCGGATCGATCGACTTCTTGATTGTGTTGGGCGTACGCTGGCTGGACATGACGACCGAGCTGAGCTTGAGCGGAGTCTTCTTCATGTCCGGGACCTGGATGTCGGTCTCGAAGCTGCCCATGTTGCCCGACTGGTTCTCGCGCACGACGAACTTGATGTGGTACTTGCCGGGTGCGAGCGTCCAGCCGGTGGAGTACTGGACGTTTTTCTTGAGCAGCATCTGGTTGGCATCGACGTCGAGTTTGACTGTCGTGTTGGGCGGCAACTGTCCGACCACGATGTTCTGGGCGTTGCGGACCTGGGCCCGGATGTCGATGGTGGCCTTGTCCTTGTCCTTGACCTGCACGGCGTTAATCTGCGATCCGGGGATGACCACCGAGACGGGGACGTAGAACTTGCCATCCTCCAGGCGGAAGTAGAGGGCCTGCAGATAGATTGCGACGTCGGTGGCGGGGACCTCGCTGCGCATCTGCTCGTCGAGCGCGAGCTCGCGGTCCTCGCTCTTGGCATGCTGGAAGTCGGCCGGCGCATAGTAGCCGGGCCGGTATTCCAGCTTGGCATCGGGATGGTCTTTCAGCGTAATGGTCAGGTGACGGTAGGTACCGTCGCGCGCGGTGTTGGTGGAGCGGTAGCCGATGATGTAGTAGGCCTCGGTGTCGTGCTGTACCTGCTGGAAGGCCGGAGCGAAGTCGTTGGAGTCGACGAAGAGTTTGCCGCCGGTGTCGGAGGCCAGCGTTCCAAGCGTCTCCTGCGAGCTGAAGTTGGAGTTCAACTGGCCCTGCATGGATGCGCCGCTGTAGGCGCTGGTGCCGCGGCGGCTGCCGCTGGAGGCGTCGCCTACGGGGTTGAGGGCCTGCAGGCCGCGCGTGTCCACAGCGTACATTGCGGTGTCCGCCTTCACGCACTCGTTGGTGGCGGCGCGGATGCTGGCCTGGTTCTCGATGCCTTGGCGGGTGAGGCCGCCGGAGAAGTACAACATGCTCTTCTTCTGCTCCACCTTCTCGATGGACTTGCAGATGGTGCGGATGGCGTAGAGCTGGCGGTCGGTGTTGAGGGCGTTGAACTCGCTGTCGTCGGCGGTGAAGCTGGAGGAGTCATCGGAGGTGTCGTCGGTGGTGCCTCCCTCGTTGCCCAGGTCGAATCCGGTGCCTTCGCTGCCGTCGTACTTGCTGACGGCGGCCAGCAGCGCGCCCTTGTCATTGGTAAAGTCCTGGTCCATGCTGAGGCCGGAGACCAGGCTGATGGACGCGGCCAGGTCCGCCGGGGCCATGTGATTGTTGATGTAATCCTTGGCTGCATCGACGGCGCGAGTGACGTCCTCCGGCTGCATGCTGCTGAGGTCGAAGAACATGACAATCAGACGGCGGTCCTTCAGCTCGTCCGGGGCGGCGGCGAAGTTGTTGTTCACGATGTCGGCGAGGGTCTTCTTCTTGGTGGTCGTGACGCCGGCGACGGTGGTCGCCTCGGCCAGCGTAACGGCCTCATCGACGTTCTGGTAGTCGAAGGTGGTGATGTGCTGCGGCTTCTTGTCTTCGGCGATGGTGAAGTCGCTCTCCTTGAGGCCCTTGATCAGCTCGCCGGTCTTCTTGTCGCGCACCACGACGTTGGTGAGCACGCGATTGACGTTCTCGACCAGCGTCGTAGTCTTCATGTTACTGACCTGCTGCTGCGCCAGGGCCGCCATCGGCACACCCGTTGGCGAAACCACCATTCCCGCCACTAAAACCGCCGCCATGAATCGTCGCATCGCCGTCTCCTCCACTTTTCCTGGTAACCAAGGATTGTCTGAACCAATGACTTTACTGGGCCCCAGTACCCTCAGGGGCTAAAGCCCCATGTATCTTGCATCTCTTGCAGACGGACTAAAGCCCGTCCCTATCAAAGCCCAAAACGAACAACCAACAACTTGCAACTGCGCCTAGAACCTGAAGTAGGCCGAGTAAGTGAACGTCCTCGGGCCTGCCGCGCCTGTGACCTGGCCAAAGGTGTTCGAATTGATTACCGTACTGACCCCGGAGTACTGCACGGTATTCAAGGCATTGTTGGCGTTGAGGCGCGCCTCGAAGCTGCGCGTGCCACCGAACGAGACGGTGCGCGAGATGGAACCGCTGATGGAAACAGTTCCGGGCATCTCGATGGAGTTGCGCGAGGCAGTGCCGTAAGCTCCGTCAGAGAGACAGTACGGTAACTGTATTGCATCCGGCGGTGGCGTTGCATTGCACAGTCCGGCAAAAGCATCCTTGTTGAACCAGGAGAGACGCGAGCCCGCGCCCTTGATGGGCTGGCCCAAGACCCGATTCGGTCGCAGAAAATTTGCGCCCACTTGGGTCTCGACGGGGGCTCCGGTGACCTGCGGCGAGGCGTAGCCGCCTGTGGCGAAGGTGTAGTTGCCGGAGATGGAGTAGCCATCGAGAATCTTCGCCCAGACGCCGCCCTTGTTGAGGAAGGCGCGGTTGGGGCCGAAGGGCGGTTCAATGATAAAGTTCCCGCTGAGGGTCTGACGCCGGTCGAAGCTGGAGTTGCTCTCCTCGGCGGCGAGGTCCAGGTCGTTCTGCGCGGTGTAGCCGCCGCTGCCGCCGACCGAGCTGGCGTCGTCGATGGAGTGCGCGTAGGTGTATGTGCCCTGCAGCGAGATGCCCTTGTGCATGCGCTCGCGCAGATTGACCGCGAGTGCGTTGGAGCGTTGGAAGCCGAGCGAATCTTCGTAATTGAACTGCCCCGAAGAGGAGTTCAGAACGCCCGACGCATTGCGGTTGGGCACGCGCACGATGTCCTGATGGATGGCGTAGGCCCCGGTATAGTCGATGTTGAGCACGGTGCCCTGAGGCAGGGTGCGCTGGATGCCCAGGTTGTAGACCTGCACCATTCCAAGGCGGTAGTTGGGATCGACGCCGAAGTTGCTCTGCGTGGTCTGTTTGGAGCAGTTGTAACCGTTGGTTAGCGTCATCGCCGTTATGGGATTGCCGTTGACCATCATTCCGACCTGAGATGGGAGCCCGCAGTTGGTGGGGCTGGCGGGTGCGTAAAGCGTATTGCTCTGGGTGATGGCGAAGGGCTGCTGGAACGACATCTTCGAGGCAAAGCTGGAGTAGGCCCCGGTGTTGTAGTTGATGCCATAACCGGAACGGACCACCATCTGCTTGGTCCACTTGAACCTCGGCGACCAGGCAAGCGCGAGGCGCGGCGAGTACATGGACTTGTCCGGGTTCACCAGCGTGTTTGGAGTTCCGAACTGGCTGGGCGTCAAGGAGGAACATCCGACTGCGGTGGTGGCGCAGACATTTTGGATACCCAGAGTGGCGCCGCTGCCGGTGAGTTGCAGATTCACAAGATGGTTATACTTCTCTTCGTAAGGCGAGAAGTACTCCCAGCGCAGGCCATAGGCGAGGGTCAAACCGCTTTTCACGCGATAGTCGTCCTGCACGTACCAATCCCAGGAGTTGCCGCGCAGGTAGATCTTGCTGAGGCCAGCGGTGATGGCGGTCTGGTCCGGTTGGCCGATGAGGAAGTCGGCAAAGGACGAACCGCTGGCCGGGAAGGAGCATGTGGGGTTCGGGTTGGTCGCGCTCACTGGGTTCTGGTTTGGCACGCAGGCTTGCTGGAGTGGGTTCTCCGTCGCGAAGTCGGAGAAGGTGAAGGATCCCAGTACGTTGGTGCCACCGATGGAGTCGGCATGGATGCGATGGAAGTCGAGGCCGGCGCGCATGTTGTGCTTCTTGTGGCTCCAGCTCACAAAGTCCGAGAAAGAGATGGTCTGGTTGATCCGATCGCTGGGGGTGGAATCGCCGATTCCAGAGACCCCCGTCGGTCCGTTTATGCTGATCGACGGGACGCCGTAGTTGAAGGGATTGCTATTAATGGTCGAGTTGCCGACGTAGATGTTGGGGGCTGGGAAGCTATTAGCTGGATTGTTATTATCTGGAACTCCGCTGATCGCCGGATTCACCGGCCCATTGGTGAAGAAGTTGAAGGCCTTGCTGCGTGAGCGGTTCCAACTGAGCGTAGCGGTGCTGTTGATGCGTCCATAGCCCACGGTGTAAGAACTGGAGAGGCTGTATCCGTTGGACAGCGACGTGCCGCCCAACAGCGGCGAGAAGCTGTTGGTTGCACCGGCCGAATGGGAATAAGCAAAGTTCTCTGCGATGCTCTGGCGAAGCACCGGAGGAGCATTGCGGTTCTGCCCTCTGGTTCCGGTTCCACCGCCGCCCCCTCCACCACCTCCTCCGCGTCCGCCGCCCCCGCCACCTCGACCGCCGCGCGTTGGCGCCGCGCCGAAGCTGCGGTTATAGCGCGCCGAGAGCTGCGAGGAGTGCGAGCTTCCCGGCACGTTGGTCTCAAAGTTCTGATACGTGGAGTTTGGAGTGATATTGGGCTGCGGGTAGTAGTACAGCAGGGCCTGCGCGGCAGAGCTGAGCTCGGTCTGCGGAATGCAGGCGGTTGGAGCGGGATCGATGGCATAGAGCGCAGGAATGCAGTTGGAATTGCCATACGGCAACCCAGTCGCTGGATCGTAGACTGTGCTGGTTAATGGTTGTGCCAGATAAGACGACGTAAGGTCGCCGAGGCGCTGCGCCTGCGTGGGCACGATGTCCGTGGGGGACGAGGGCGAGGTGTTGCGCGTCTCGGAGACGCTGAGGAAGACGAACTGCTTGGGGTTGGGCTTGATCAAGCCGGTGATATACGGAGTGCCAGTGACGCTGACCGTCAACGTGTTGCGGTCCGACGGTGGCTTCGGGAGCGAAGTTCCGGTGAATATACGTTGCGTTGCGTTGAAATTGCTGTCCGCTCCGGTATAGGTGATGGTGCCATGCCACGCGTTGGGGTTCTGTCCGCGGAAACCGCCGAATCCTCCGCCGAACCCACCGCCGCCGCCAAATCCGCCACCGCCGCCGCGTCCACCGCCGCCGCCGAATCCACCGCCGCCCCCACCACCGCCGCCAAATCCACCACCACCGCCGGGTCCGCCGCCACCAGGACCTCCTCCTCCGGGTCCGCCGCCACCGGGTCCGCCCGGCCCGGCGGGGAAG
>Ga0326728_10021400_pt1 | contig 12162 bp, 9 predicted proteins | sample MB3enrmetagenome_FD_207602 | JGI IMG/M metagenome (GOLD analysis project Ga0326728, IMG submission 207602) | Lab enriched peat soil microbial communities from McLean, Ithaca, NY, United States - MB31MN | ecosystem: Environmental > Terrestrial > Soil > Wetlands > Peat | place: USA: New York...
TTCGGCGGCAGGACCTTGAGCGCCACTTGGCGCCCCAGCTTGGTGTCCGTGGCGCGATACACCTCACCCATTCCGCCAGCTCCGAGTGCGGCGTTAATCCGATAGTGTGCGAGCGTTCGTCCGACCACACCGAGTTCCCCTAAGTTGGGCTGTTGAAAGCTCCTCGTCCCTGAAGGGAGGTGTTCTTATTATACACGAAGCGATCCTCATGAGGTTCCCGACGGGCGGGTAGTCGACATTTCTGACGCTGCTCGTTGTGCCGACAAAGGTTCACTGGAGCATTCGCCATCGATTCTCACATAGCCTTGAAATGACACAATAATAGTGTGTCTTCGTGGATGGGTACGAGAGTTGCGAGAGATATCGGCGCGGCAGATGCGCCGTGTCGAGAATTCTGCGGCATGTACAGCTCTACACGTCCGACGCAGCAGAAGGAGGCCGCGGCCGGCCGAGGACCGTACACGCCGATTGCTGGCTTAAGGTCGGGTTTTCGAGGTCGCAAGCGGTGTGAAAGCGTGCAGCTGGGCAGAAGGTGGTCTGATCGGAGATCTACCGTTTGATGGTCCAATCTGAAGATAGTTTCCGTCACTTGAAACGCGAGCCGGACACTCCGGCCAGAGGGCTTTGACCTGATGAAGCCAGAGATTGATTTTGCGTCGGAAGAAACGGTCGCTGCTGTATTCTTGGGCCCCCAACTGGTTGGCGAGACCCCACTCTGAAAACAAGGGCACGAGGGCGCCGTGTTGCCTCACGCTCCAACATTTCCAAACGAGCCACACGTAGAAGTCCAGAAGCCCCGGGGCGTGGGCGAAGGCTGCGACCGCATGACGCTCTACTGGTATTCGATGTTGGTTGATCTCCTCGTAGAAGGCTTCACTGAGGGTAATGGTGTTGCCGGCGTATGTTTCGTCCGCAGGAGCCGCGGCGCCATCGGGGGTAAACCAAAGGTGGAGGCGGTCGAAAAAATGAAAACGAGACCAATCTGTGTTGGAGAATCACGACCGCCCGCCCGGAAACCCCTTCACCGGGCACAGGCCACTTTTGTGGTTAACTGGGGTTTTATTGTGGGGAGGCGAGCGTGCTAAGAGGCTCAGGGGGTCCCTTTGATTCGGCGGAAACGGCACCCCCCCGGCACCATGCGAGGATGCCGGTTTGTCAGCCTCTGAATAACCCAGGATAAATAACGCACGACGCAACGCATTGACTTAGCTGCAGGCGCAGCCTACGATGACCACCAGAGGCGGGACCTACGCCATGGTTGGCAAGACCATTTCTCATTATCGCGTTCTGGAGAAGCTGGGCGGCGGCGGCATGGGCGTGGTCTATAAGGCCGAGGACAGCAAGCTCCGTCGCACCGTCGCCTTGAAGTTCCTGCCCGAGGAACTCTCTAAGGACCGGCAGGCCCTGGAACGGTTCCAGCGCGAGGCCCAAGCTGCGTCCGCGCTCAACCATCCCAACATCTGCACCGTCCACGCTATTGAGGAGCACGAAGGCCAGCCCTTCATTGACATGGAATATCTGGAGGGGCAGACCCTGAAGCAGCGCCTTTCCGGGAAAGTGCTCAAGACGGACGAACTGCTCGACCTGGCCATCCAGATTGCTGATGCGCTGGACGCTGCCCACTCCAAGGGCATCGTCCATCGGGACATCAAGCCAGCGAACATTTTCGTGACCCAGCGTGGACAGGCCAAGGTTCTCGATTTCGGATTGGCGAAGCTGGCACCAAAGGCGAGGCGGGAGGCGGAAATGGCGGGAGCCTCTGAGCTGCCCACCGCCACCATAGAGCCCGAGCATCTCACCAGTCCCGGCGCGGTGATGGGCACCGTGGCTTACATGTCGCCGGAGCAGGCGCGGGGCGAGGAACTCGACGCACGGACGGACCTCTTCAGCTTCGGCGCGGTGCTGTACGAAATGGCAACGGCCAAGCAGGCTTTCGGAGGGCCCACCACAGCGGTGATTCACGATGCCATTCTGAATCGCGCACCGACCTCCCCGCTGCGGCTCAATCCCGAGTGTCCTGCGGAGTTGGAGCGAATCATCAACAGGGCGCTGGAGAAGAACGGGGAGCTGCGTTACCAGCACGCCTCTGACCTGCGGGCCGAGCTACAGCGCCTGAAGCGCGACACGGAATCCGGGCGTGTAGGGGCGAGCGGCGCTCGCCCGGCCGAACGCCGTTCGGCCCTACGAAGACTCTGGAAGGTTCTTGTTCCCGCCGCCCTGCTCCTTGTCGCGGCGGCCATCGGGGGGACGCTCTACTTCCGCACACGGCAGGCCATGACCCGCCTGACCGACAAGGACACCATCGTCCTCTCCGATTTCGACAACAAGACGGGCGATGCGGTATTCGACGACACGCTGAAGCAGGGGCTCTCGGTGCAGCTTGAGCAATCGCCCTTTCTCGCCCTGGTTTCCGACCGCAAGGTGAATGAGACATTGAAGCTGATGGGACGCCCCGCCGGTGACCGGCTGACGCCGGAGGTCACCCGCGAAGTCTGCGAGCGCACGAGCAGCAAGGCGATGCTGACCGGCTCGATTGCGGGGCTGGGCAGCCAGTACGTGATTGGCCTGAAGGCCGTGAACTGCAACACGGGGGACGTGCTGGCGGAGGCGCAGGAGCAGTCGGCGGGTAAGGAAGCGGTGCTCAAGGCCCTGGAGGCTGCGGCAGTGAGTTTGCGGAGCAAGCTGGGCGAGTCGCTCAGCTCGGTCGAGAAATACGCCACGCCGCTGGAGGAAGCGACCACGCCATCGCTGGAGGCGCTAAAAGCCTACAGCTTGGGAGTAAAGGCGTCTGCGAAAGGGGACGCCGCCGCCCTGACCTTCTTCAAGCGGGCGGTGCAGCTTGAGCCGAATTTTGCCATGGCCTACGCCTCGATGTCGGGTGTCTACTGGGACCTAAACGAAGCGGGGCGGGGGGTCGAAAATGCACGCAAGGCTTTCGACCTGCGTGAGAAGGTAAGCGAACGGGAGCGGTTCGACATCGAAGGGAACTACTACGTGTACGGCACGGGAGAGCTGGAGAAGGCGGCGCAGACCTACGAGCTGTGGCAGCAGACCTACCCAAGAGACGACGAGCCTTACAGAGAGCTGGGAATGATCTCCGCCTTCCTGGGAAACTGGGAAAAGGCATTGGAGGAGTGGCGAGAGGCGCTGCGCTTAGACCCAAATAACGCGGTCAGCTATCTCACCCTCAGCGTCGCCTACACGGCCCTCAACCGGTTGGATGAAGCGGAGGCAGTGTACAAGGAGGAGGGGCGCAAGCTGGAGAGCGAGAGTTTGCTCGTGAACCGCTACGGCCTGGCTTTTCTGAAGGGCGATGCGGCGGAGATGGCGCAGTCGGTCTCAGCCGCCATGGGAAAGCCGGGCTCCGAAGACGCAATGCTGGCCACGCAAGCGGACACGGAAGGTTGGTACGGCAAGCTGAAGAACGCGCAGGAGCTGACCGGGCGGGCGATGGATTCAGCCCAGCGCAACGATGCCAAAGAAAGGGCGGCAACATATCAGGCAGCGGCAGCGCTGCGCGAGGCGGAAGCGGGAAACCGGGAGCAGGCGCGTGCCGAGGCCAATGCGGCGCTGAAACTGGCCCCGGGGCACGATGTGCGGGCCGTGGCGGCGCTGGCCCTGGCGCGGGCAGGCGATACGGGAGGGGCGGAGAAACTGGCGGCTGAACTCGACAAGACCTTCCCGCTGGATACGCTGGTGCAGAGGTATTGGCTGCCCACCATCCGGGCGGGGGTCGCCCTGGAACGCAAAGACCCGAACCAGGCAATCGAACTATTGAAGGTGGCGAGCACGATAGAACTTGGCTACCCAGGGAACCTCAATATGTCAATGTGCCCCGCTTATTTGCGTGGGGAAGCGTGTCTCATGCTCCACGACGGCAACGCAGCGGCAGGGGAATTTCAGAAGTTCGTCGACCACCGAGGACTGGTGATGAACTTTCCCTGGGGTGCGCTGGCTCGCCTCGGACTGGCCCGCGCTTACGCCATGCAGGCGGGTCTCTCTGTAGCGGCGGTCTATGACCGCCGAAAAGAGGACGGCGCTCGCAGAGCGCCGCTACAGCCTGACGCCCTCGCCAAAGCCCGCACCGCCTATCAGGATTTCCTCACAATCTGGAAAGACGCCGACCCCGACATCCCCATCCTGAAGGAAGCCAAGGCAGAGTACGCAAAGTTGCAGTAATTCCAGCCCTTAAGCCCTGAAAGCAGATAGATACTCAATTATTCGCTCGCCGTACAGACTGGTGATCCCGAAGACGGTGCTGTATTCCAGCGATGTGTCGTCCTGCGTTGCGGGATCGCTCTTCTCTTTCCAATCGGTTCTTCCCTTTAATGGTACGCCTGCTTCGCCCCAGATCCCCGAGCTTCGCTTTGCGCCAGCACGTGAGTGCCGGCCTCAATACCCGGAGAAGTCTTCGCTGCGGATGTCGTCCTCGTCCGCGCCGGCCTCGACGAGCAACTTGCGCATCCCCGCCACTAACACAGGTGGGCCCGCGGTATAGTAGACCGGCTCGGTAAGATCCTTCACATACTTCGCCAGCATTTCTTTGTTAATGTATCCCGTCTCACCGGTCCAGGAGACCTTGGATTTCTCAAGGTTGGTCATCGTGGCAACGAGCGTGAAGTTTGGGTGCCGCTTGGCTAGTTCCCGAAGCTCAGGTAAGAATGCAGCATCTTCATGCCGGCGATTCGAGTAGAAGAGAATGAGGTGGTGGTCGGTGTTCGTCTGGGTGGCCTGGACAAGCATGCTGCGGAACGGTGTGATCCCGATGCCGCCGGCCAGGATCACGCCGGGACGGGCCGTCTTCTTGTGCAGCGTCATGGACCCGAAGGGACCCTCGATTTGGATCTCGGTGCCCAGAGGCATGCTCCTGATTACGCGTTTGAAAGCCGTCTCGCGGAGGCGCGTGGCGAACATCAGGTCATGTTCCACGGGAGCGCTGGCCAGCGAAAAGGCCCGCGTGTTTCCTTCGGCGTCTGTTTCAGGCGGGTTAATGAGGGTTACGTCAGCCGACTGACCTGCAGCAAACTCAAAACCAGCAGGCTTGTCGAAGAAGAAGGCCATTGTGTTTTCAGCAACTTCCCTACGTCCTTGGAGCTTAACGGTATACACACCCATGGGCCTTCCTCCCCAGATTCAGTCATGCATGTGAATCGTTCGTTATCTCTTAAAGTCTCACCGAACATGATTCTGTCCGCCCGTTCATGCCGGGCTTGCGCGGCGACATGCCTTTACACGGTTACGAACTTCTCGCCCCTTGTTCCGCAGATCGGACATGAATCGGGCGCTTTGCCGAACTCAATGTAACCGCAGACGGGGCACAAATAGAAATTAACCTCGCTCAGGTCTTTGCCTTGAGTTACGGCTTCCAGCGCCCTCTGGTAGAGTTTGGCGTGGACAGCCTCCGCCTTCTCCGCATACGCGAACATTCGCTTGGCAGGCTCGTCATCCGCGATTGCCTGCTGCAGCATCGGCGGATACATTTGGGTGTACTCGTAGGTTTCCCCGGCGACCGCCGCGCGCAGATTGTCCGCCGTCGAATTGACGCCCTTCAAAGCGTTCAGGTGCCCCATCGCGTGGATCGTCTCCGCTTCGGCCGCGGTTCGGAACAGCCGAGCTACGTTGATGAAACCCTCCTGCTCTGCCTTTCTTGCGAACGCCAGATACTTGCGGCTCGCCTGGCTCTCACCCGCAAACGCTTCCTTAAGATTGCTCTCAGTATTCGGCATGTTCAACCTCCTGGGTATAAGTAATGCACACGACAGTAAGTATCCCCCGGAAGAGCCAGAGGGCCTTGCTTCGGACTAGGGAGTCTTCGCTGGTTTGCCAACCGCGATTCGGCCGCACTCCGGGCAAACGCAGTTCGCCCCGCTCGGTGCAGGCGTAAGCTCCCCCTTGCCACAATAAGGGCACGGGATGTCCAGTTTTGGCTCTTTGATCCGTTGACTCACGCGGAGAATCATACCACGCCAGCCTCCGTTCGGCTCTGGCATTGGCGGTCTGAAACCCCTTTCCTGTGGGAGAACTGGCAGGGAATTGATCCTGCGAAAGACGGCGACAATCCGGGGAACTCAAACCAGCCGCGAAACGGCGGCAGCGATCCTTTATTTACAAGAGGTTACAGACAGTCAGAATGGCCAAATCGTCCTACACGTAGGGTAGCCCTAAAAACACAATTGTCGCCGTTTTGCACCTCTGCAACCACCTCCGCACCGTTTTCCAAGAAGCAATCCCATGATCATCGGTGTCACGCACGACCCAGACAGCCGTGTCGTCCAGCGGCTGTCCGTATCGGCAAAGGTCTCTATCGGGCTACCACCCAATGGAGATCGCTACCATCCCACCAAGCTCGATCACTTCGTCTTCCCGCGCAAGAAGAAGTCGGCCAACCGGGTTGAGTGGGAAGCCGATCCCGAGCTGACCCAGCATTATGGCGAGCAGTGTTGGGAACTCCACATCATGCTGATCGACGACGACATCGAGAATGTCTTTCCCAGTTCCTATGCCTGGTGGACGGCCATCGAGCGCAAGTGCTGGGGTGATGATGGCGTGTCGGCCACCCGGCGCGCGCCTGAGAAGCCCACCGGGCAGCCCTGGGCACACTGCGGCAACGGATGCCCGGAGCTTGGTGCGGGTCTCTGCAAGCCGAGCGGCGATCTGCGCTTTGTGCTGGCGGACTTCCCCCGGCTGGGGAGCGTCTGCCGCATTCACAAGGACTGAGGCGTCGCGGGATTAGGCAAGCCACGCGACTGCTCACGCCTTCTTGGCGAAGGATTTTACCGCATCATCAACACTTCCGTACGTATCAAAAATGGTCACCAGCTTCGTGATGTTGAGTAGTTCGTGGAATGTCTTCGTAAGGTTTGCCAGCTTGACCGTGGCGCCCTGCTTCTGGGCCGAAGTGTGACCCCACACGAGCGCGCCGAGGCCGGCGCTGTCGATCCGACCGACCCCTCCAAGGTTCAGCACGATCTGGGATTTGCCTTTACCTAGCATCTCCTTAATCTTCATGCCGACCTGGCTGCTCTCATCGCCCAGGGTGATGCGGCCCACCAAGTCCAAGACGCTGACTCCATCAATTTGCTTCTCTACTATTTGCAATGCCATGCTCAGCCTCCTCCGGATGCGTTCTCACGAAATCGCTCTAATGGCCCTGAAGTTGTGCCTCGGCGCACCACTTTGACGACTGGATTTCTCAGTACCTGTTCATGCGGTGCACAGAGAGGCCGACGGATCGGAAGCCGCGTGCGCCAGGTTTGCCTCGGTCCAGACCGATTGACCTGTTGTCCCACGATGGCCCCTCAGGGTTTTAGCAGGCTATAGCGTAGATAGTGCCCCCGCGGGCGGAGAGTGTCTGTGCAATATCGCACACACGGGATGGATTATTTGCGGGCTTTGATGAGCGACCAGAAGCGCAAACCTTAGTCATGCATGGCAACGCCCCACGAACGCACCACCCTTATCGTTTCACCACCAACATGAAGTAGCGGTGCCGCCCACCTGACTTCTGGGAGGAGAAAATGCAGCGGCTTCGTCTCAAAGCGCCCGCCAGTGTGGTGGCGCACTACTTCCACCTCATCGTCAACCGGCGTGCTTACACCCTCCAGTCCAACCGGCCCCACCCGGAAAGCGGCCGGCATTACTACTACCGCCCCAAGGACAAGAAAACCGGCCAGGGCCTGAGCCTGACGCCAGACACCATCCGGCATTACCTCGAAGGCGAAATCATCATCGGCCTTTACGCGATCAACCCAGCCACGCAGCGCTGCAAGTGGGCCGCCATCGACGCCGATTACCCGAATGCGATCGGGGACCGCATCAAGATCGGCGACCGCCTCAAAGGGGATGGTGCCGATTTCGCGCTTGAACACAGCAGGCGTGGAGGGCACCTCTGGATCTTCATGGCTGAGCCACTCCTGGCGCGCGACTGTCGTATTTACGTGTGCGACCTTGCTCTGCGCTTAGGCCTTGCGATCAAGAACGGCAGGCAGCGGGAAGGGATCGAGATTTTTCCCAAGCACGACGTCTTGAAGCCCGGCAGATATGGAAATGCGATTCGTGGACCGCTGGGCATTCACCGGGGCGCAGGTCACCGCTTCTGGTTTGACGGTGCCGATGAAGATCTTGCGAGCCAAATGCGCTACCTCAACTCGCTGGCTAAAGTCACTAGTGATCAGCTTGCCCGATTGATTGCGGGGAAGGCCATCCCACCTCAGCTCCTACCACCAAAGCCGAAGGCTGAGCTGGAGACAAGGATACACACGGCTGGGTCCGAATTCCGCATCCTCGATCACATCAACACCATGCTCCGCAGTGGGGCACAACAACATCACCCGGTGCCCATCCTGCGCCGAAGAAGGGCATGACCGCAACGGAGATAACCTCTCAATCTCGATCGAAAACCCTCGCAAGTACATCTGCTGGGCTGGCTGCACGAGAGACATGATTCGGGCGGCAGTGGGCTGCCCGAGGCCAGTCCAACATGTGTGACTTGAGCGAATAAATGGCCACGAATAGAGCCATATTCTGGCCAGGAGTACAGACTCTCGGCGATCTTTTGGCGGTACCCTCGGTTCCACTTGAGCGTGACTAAATCCTGCGGCGTCACACAGATTCGATATTGGTCGGTGGCCGTTCTCCGGGATGCCGACTTATCATTCCCAATCCATTCTGTGTGCGCCCAACACCCATGATGCGCACAGGAGCCCTTCGGGAAACCTTGGTCTGCATCCGGGACCACTTCACGGTTGATCCAGCACGGAGAGGGGTTGCTACGGACAACACTCCCGGGAACTGTTCCGCTACTTGAACTGTCCCGGATGGTCCTATTGCGTGTCCTATTGCGTTGACTTGGCTGCACGTGCACTCTACAATAGTTTCCATCGGGGCGAGATTGCCAATCGTACATAGCCATTCACTCATGATCGGCCAGACCGTTTCCCACTACCGCATCCTCTCGAAGCTTGGTGGCGGCGGTATGGGTGTGGTGTACAAGGCCGAGGACACCAAGCTCCACCGCTTCGTCGCGCTCAAGTTCCTGCCGGAAGAAATGTCCAAGGACCATCAAGCCCTGGAGCGCTTCCAGCGCGAGGCCCAGGCGGCGTCTGCGCTCAATCATCCCAACATCTGCACCATCCACGCCATCGAGGAGCACGAGGGCCAGCCCTTCATTGACATGGAATATCTGGAGGGGCAGACCCTCAAGCATCGCATCGCAGGCAAGCCGTTTAAGACGGACGAAGTGCTGGACCTGGCGATTCAGATTGCCGACGCGCTCGACGCCGCCCACTCCAAGGGCATCCTCCATCGGGACATCAAGCCAGCGAACATTTTCGTGACCCAGCGTGGCCAGGCGAAGGTCCTGGACTTCGGCTTGGCCAAGCTGGCACCAAAGGCCAGGCGGGGGGCGGAAATGGTGGGAGCCTCTGCGCTGCCCACCGCCTCCATCGAGCCCGAGCATCTCACCAGCCCGGGCGTGGCGATGGGCACCGTGGCTTACATGTCGCCAGAGCAGGCGCGGGGAGAAGAACTCGACGCACGGACGGACCTTTTCAGCTTCGGCGCGGTGCTGTACGAGATGGCGACAGGACGGCAACCCTTCACGGGCAACACTTCCGCGATGATTTTCACGGCGATCCTCACCCAGGCCCCGACCCCGCCTCTGCGACTGAACCCACAGTTGCCCCCGAAGCTGGAAGAAATCATCAGCAAGGCGCTGGAGAAAGACCGCGAGTTGCGATACCAGGGCGCCGGTGAACTGCGCGCCGACCTCAAGCGCCTGAAGCGTGACACGGATTCAGGGCGTGCTGCAGCGGCAATCTCTGATCGCCGGGCGGCGATGAGGACATCGCCCTTACAGAGTCCCTGGGCGATCCCCCTCGCCGCCGTATTGGCCGTGATCGCCGTCGGCCTCTCGATCGCCTGGGTTGTCACCCACCGCGCGCCTCTGCCCGCGCCCCAACTTCAGGAGCGACGGCTCACCGCCAATCCGAGCGAGATCGGCGTGACGATAGGCGCGATATCCCCGGATGGGAAGTACCTGGCCTACGGCGACGCCCTGGGATTGCACCTGAAGCTCATTCAAACTGGGGAGACAGTCAACATTCCTCAGCCCGAAGGGCCAGCCGCCCCTAGCGCTGGTGGCTGGTGGCCAAACTGGTGGTTTCCGGACGGCAGCAAGTTCATTGCTGCCGGAATCGCGCCCAATGAGCCCCTCAGCGCCTGGGTTGTTTCAGTCATCGGCGCACCTCCACGCAAACTCCGCGATGATGCCGATCCGTGGTCCGTTTCGCCCGATGGCAAGCTGATTGCCTTCGGAACTGGTACGACGGCCTTTACCGGCAACCGCGAGATCTGGCTGATGGGCGCACAAGGGGAGGAACCACACAGGCTTGTGTCGGGTTCCGAAGACGACGGGTTCTTTTGGACGGCGTGGTCGCCAGATGGCCAGCGGATCGCCTACAAAAGGTTTCACCGCACACTTGAGAGACTCGAGTGTTCAATCGAGAGCCGCGATCTGAAAGGCGGCCAGCCAACCCTCCTCTTGTCTGACCCGAACTTGTGCGGCGGGAGCACCAAATTTCTGTGGTACCCCGATGGCCGCTTTATCTACACAATCTGGGACGAGCAAGGAGCCAATCTCTCGGAAATCAGAGTTGATACGGGGACGGGCAAAGCTGTGAGCAAACCAAGACGACTCACCAACTGGGTGGGGGTCAGTGCATGGGGCCTTTCTCGGACCCAGGATGGGAAGCAGTTGGCTGTTACGAAAGCGAGAGCCGAAGCGGACGTCTACGTCGGGGAACTCGAAGCCAACGGCCGCCGTCTGAAAGACGTTCGCCGCTTGACCCTCAATGAGAACAACGACTATCCCGGCCAGTGGACGCCGGACAGCAAAGCGGTGCTCTTTTGGTCTGACCGCAACGGCACGTGGGACATCTTCAAGCAGGCGCTGGATCAGGCCGAAGCCCAGCCGGTGGTCACTGGCCCGGACGATAAGAGCAATCCTCGCGTGAGCCCGGATGGTTCCTGGATCCTATACTTGTCCAGTGCAACTACCGAAGTGACGGCCACGACCCAAGTACGCATCATGCGCGTGCCCACCTCCGGCGGAGCGCCGCAGTTGGTGCTCGAGGGACGAGGCATAAACGGCTTTGCCTGTGCGCAGTCTCCGGCGACTAACTGTGTTTTCAGCGAAGAGACCCCGGACGCCGCGCAACTCGTTTTCTCGAGGTTCGACTCGGCTCACGGGAGGGGGCATGAGCTCACAAGGATCAACCTCCGGCGACCGAACGCTGGTTACGCTTGGGACCTATCGCCCGACGGCTCGCGCCTCGCATTTGAACAATACGACTTTCGCGAGGGGCGCATCGAAATCCTGCCGTTGGCTGGGGGGGAGGCTCATGAGGTCTACGTCAAGGGTCGGAGCGGCTTGTATACCTTGAATTGGGCAGCGGATGGCAAGGGCCTGTTGGTCGGGGTCGTCAACGCCACAGTCTCAGGGTCGACGCTGCTTTATGTGGATCTAGAGGGGCGTGCCGAGGTCCTCTGGCAGCAAACGGCTGCGGGCTTTTTTGGGACGCAGGGTGTCGCTTCCCCAGACGGCCGCCACCTCGCGCTGTTGAGCCATGGGGTCGCTGACTACAACGTGTGGATGCTGGAGAACTTTTGAAGGCAGTGACTAGTGCCGGGTGACGAGTGGCCCTTCGGCAAGCTCACGGCCCTGAGCTAAGTCGAGGGGCAAGTGACGCCCTGCGGCCAAGAGCCAACGGCGTCTGGCCGAGTGACGCGCTAAGCCTCAACCGCAAGCCCTGACCTTCAGCGGTTTCGCCACAGTCTTCCTCCGCTGCCACCCGCGCTTCCAAGCCCTCCTGAGCCGCATGAACTTCCCGCCGTGAGGACGCCCGCGGCTTTTGGCTCCCCATTTCTTACGTCTGCCTCCGGTGCGATTCCGTTCTGCACATGCGCAGTTGCGGAATCGGCTGGCATACATGACAACAAGGGAGAACAGCCCTTCGGATCACCTCTGCCAGATTGTGCCGTGAAACGCCCTTCCATTCCGGAATCCAGCCGGCCGAAACCAATGACCAGTTGACGGGCATGCATCGAGCACTCCAGCACGTGTCGGGCGAGCTGACCCCCGCCTTTTCGCGCGCATTTGTGCCC
>Ga0326728_10021401_pt1 | contig 12162 bp, 12 predicted proteins | sample MB3enrmetagenome_FD_207602 | JGI IMG/M metagenome (GOLD analysis project Ga0326728, IMG submission 207602) | Lab enriched peat soil microbial communities from McLean, Ithaca, NY, United States - MB31MN | ecosystem: Environmental > Terrestrial > Soil > Wetlands > Peat | place: USA: New York...
GCCGCCGCTGCCCTCAGTTCTTGGATTTTGCGGGCGATCTCTTCATTCGCGCGCGCCTCTTCCAGGTTCTTCAGCCGGGCCGGCTTGCCTTCGTAGAACCGGCGGTGAAGGATCTCCACCGCGTCGCTGGCCGGTTTCAGCGTCTTTGCTTTGTTATCTGGCATGGTCAAGCCTCATAAGTGTGCTTCGCCGGATTCGCGTCAAACCCCTTTGTGCGTTCGACGGCGTAATCGATGTCTTTCGGCGGAACCATCCGCTCTTTCGCAAGACCGTGAGAGACCACGGCCGCAATCGCTCAGTCTATTCGCAATATTGCGAATGCGCAAGTTCGCTTTGCGAAGCCGTCGTGGCGATCTAGATGCTCGCCCGCCAAACTACGGTTCGCGGTTGGAAGAGCAAGCCGAAATCTTACCGGCATCGCGAGCCGGCCGCTCAGCTTCATCGTGGATCGTCAAGGCGTCGTGAGAGAGTTCCTCATCGGCACCGGCAATTCGAAAGGCTTCTCGGACCTGATTCAGAAGTACCTCTAGCCGAGGCGGCTGCGGTGGCGAAAATCAGTCATAATACTGACCATGGTCCCCGGCGCTCCCGATGCGGCCCGCTGGTTTCGGGACACGCCGCGAGGCACGCTGGGCGTTCCGCTGGTGGAGCGCATCGTCCACCGGGCGCTTCCGTGCCGGCGCGTGGTGAATATCGAGCCGCTGAGCGGCGGCTTGCGCAATTGCAATCTCAAACTCCAACTCGCCGATCCACCCGAGGCGATCGTGCTTCGCGTTTACGAACACGACCCCTCACTGTGCCAGAAGGAAGTGGACCTGATTCGGCTGGTCGCGCCAACAGTCCCCGTTTCCGGGCTGATTCATGCGGAGCCGCGCGGCTGGGAAGAGGTTCCGCCGTTTGTCCTGATGCGTTATATCGAAGGAGCTAGCTTCCAGGAACTAAAACACAGCGGCGATTTCGAAGCCATCGCGCAGGCTGCCTGTGCAGTGGGTGAAACTCTCGCGGCCATCGGCCGCGTCAGGTTTACGAAGTCAGGCTGGCTCGCTCCGGGACCGGCGGTGACGGGTCCCCTGTTGGAAGGCGCGAATGCGCTACCGCGCTTTGTCGATCTCTGCCTCGCCTCGCCGCATCTCGAGCGGCGCGTTCCAGCGGCATTGCGTGATGCCATACACGGCTTGATCTGGCGATCTGCTCCGGAAATCGCGCTACTCGGGGACGAAGCTTGCCTGGTCCACGGCGACTTCGGAAACCGCAACGTGCTGGTCCGAGGCGTGGGCGGGCAGTGGACAGTGGCCGCGGTTCTCGATTGGGAGTTCGCCGTTTCCGGTTCTCCGCTGGCCGACATCGGCCATTTCCTGCGATACGAGAAGAATTCACGCCCGCTTGTGGAGCCTCATTTCGCAAACGGGTATTTGCGCGCCGGCGGTAAACTCCCACCCAACTGGCGGCAACTGGCGCGATTAGTCGATCTGGCGGCCTTGTGCGAGAGCCTGACACACGACTACCTTCCCGATACGGTCGTCGCGGAATTGCTCGAGTTGATCGCCGCCACCGCCGAGGATCGCGATCCTCACGTAACCTAGGCCAGGCTAAGGAAGCCGTCACGAACATCCGGAAGATCGCCGGCTCGGCGCATTTTCACGCCGCGGTCCACCCGTTTTCGGCGCCCAGCTTGCTCCACAGCCAATCGCCCGAGCGCTCATGGTCCCATTGCGGTGTGGGCTCGAAGTAACCCGTGCCGGGCGCCAGATGCTGCTTCACCACATCTTCGTTGAGCGTGACGCCGAGGCCGGGTTTATCGGGGACCGTGATGAACCCCCTGTCGATGATCGGTTTGTCGATCCCTTCCACTAAGTCCTGCCACCAAGGGACATCGAGCGAGTGGTTCTCGCACGCCAGGAAATTCTCCGTGGCGGCGGCGCAGTGCACGGAGGCTAACGCGCCGATCGGCAACCCCGCATAATGCATCGCCATGGGGACGCCCAATTCCATGGCTGCATCGCCGATCTTATGGGTCTCGAGAATTCCGCCGGAAGTGGAGATATCGGGATGAATCTTACTGACCGCGTGTTTCTCGCATAAGTTAATGAACCCCTCCTTCAGATAAATATCTTCACCGGTAAGAATCGGAGTAGGGCTCTCCAATGTTATGCGCTGGAGTAACTCGGTGTATTGCCAGGGAATCACGTCCTCCATCCAGGACAAGTTGTATTTCTCGTAAGCTTTTCCCAGGCGAATGATGGAATTCACGCCGAGGTGGCCAAGATGATCCATGGAAAGCGGGATTTCCATTCCCACCGCGTCGCGAATGGCCGCGACAAATTCGCACAGCTTGTCGATGCCTTTATCCGTCACCTCCATGGCGACGAAGGGATGGGGCAGCGTCCGCTCCTCCCACCTGGATAACCCGTAGGGCCGCGTCACGGTATCGGGAATCTTCTCGATCATGTCGATGCCCAGGTCCATCTTCAGCCACGTGAGACCCATTTCCTCCTTGCGGATTTTCATCCGCTGCGCATAAACCTTGGGGTCGTCCGATTCCGTGGTATCGGCGTAAATGCGAATCTTGTCTCGAAACTTCCCGCCCAACATCTGGTAGATGGGCACGTTATACACTTTGCCGGCAATGTCCCAAAGGGCTTCCTCGATGGCCACCACGCCGCCGGCCTGCCGGCCATGGTAGCCGAACTGTTTGATCTTCTGAAACAGGTAGGTGATACGGAGAGGGTTTTCGCCTACCACGCGGCTCTTCAGAAACAGCGCGTACGTGGCGCTGGCGCCATCGCGGACTTCGCCCAAACCGTACACTCCTTGATTGGTATCCAGCCGCACGATCGTACACGGACTGGGCCCCGGTTTCACTACCGTGGCGATCCGCAGGTCGGTGATCTTCAGTGTGGACGGGCTGGAATTGGTGTTGACATTCCGGACTTCGGTCTCCTGTTCCGCGCCGGCGTTCCTGCCCAGGAGCGCTCCACCTAGTAATCCCGCCGACGTCTTAAAGAGCGTTCGACGGCCCATCGTCCCACCATTATGATTAGACATACTCTTTTCCCTCGGGGGCGATTATACATCCAAGCGGCGGATTCGGAGCCGGAGCCGGCGGCGCTATGGTTGCTGTTGTGTACGTCCGCGTCCGCCACGCCCGGCGCCGCCCGCGTCTTCCCGATGCGCTTTTGCCTGAGCCAGCAGTTCGGCAAACTGGGCGCGACTCATTTTCAGTTTGTCGGGGTGAGCGTCAACCCACTTTTCGAAGGCGGCATATTTCGCCGCTGTCCAACCGCCTTCAAATTCGGCGCCGTTGGTGCCGCGGCTATTCAATTCAAAATTGAAAGCGTCTTGAAGATTGGTGAATTCGGCTTTGGCGATGGCGGTTGCGGCCAATGCCGCGGGAATGAAGATCACTCCATCCTGTTTAGCCAGCACCAGGTCGCCCGGCAACACAATCGCCCGTCCAATGCGCACCGGAACGTTGATCCCGGTCAGTTGCATTTGGGCCCATGCGGAAGGATCGTAGCCCCGATAGAACCCATTGAGGTTCGCGATTTCCCGGTTTTCCTCCGCATCCCGGATTCCAGCATTGAAAACGAACCCCGAGTGAGTGTGCGCGGCGATGCCGCTCCCGAGGTTGGAGCCGATGAGCGTGCCCTCGACAATCTTTCCATAGCCGTCCGCGACCATGGTGTCACCCATCCGCAGTTCGTTGATCACCCAGCTATTGGTTCCGCTGACGCGGCCTTCGGCTTTGCCCTCGGCTGCCACGGCGGCAGCCATGTCGGGGCGCCGCGGCACGAATTGCGCCGTGAGCGCGCGGCCGGCGAAAGGCTTCTCGATGTGGAGGGCCTGCCAACCGCCCTCGTATTGGTTTACGTAGCCCTGGTCGCGGAGGTATTCCCAAACGTCCTCGATCGAAACGTCCAGGGCGCGCTGAAGCAGGTCATCGGCCACCTTCGGCCGTCCGTCGGGAAAGCGGTCTCCCTTCCAGTCCGCCGTGTAAAACAGAATTTGTTCTTTGGTTTGCCTGATCTGGGCGAGGGCGGCGGATGTTCCGAGCGCAGCGCACGCGATCAAGAATGCCGCTGTAGTCTTTTTCATTGGATAACCCCCCTTCTGTTTCAAAACACACGCAATCCCGGGCGGTTGATGGTACCGCGGGCGCCACCTCCAGGAAGCATGTCGAAGCCGAAGCCTCGAAACCAGATTCTACTCCACTGAGATGCTATTCGCGGATCGTGATGTTCCGGAGGAGACCGCGGCTACTTTTTCGGGTCACCCACGAGTTGTTGCGGATTGAGCAAATGCCGCGGTCGGAAGGCCTTCTTGTTCCACTTGCAGGATTGATCGAATTGAACTCCCACGAAGTATCCTATTTCTCTATAAACGCAGTACCTGACGTTTCCGCTGAACGTCTGATGCGGCGATTCCCAGCGTACCTGCGCGCCTTCGGGCAGGGCCGTTTCCAGTTGCAGGCAAGCGCCGGAGGAAGAAATGTCTTCTAGCAGAGCCAACGCATGCCCCGTGGTTCCCTCGTTGTCGATCCAATCCACTTCCACGATGTCGGCGCAGAGCATTCTCGTTTCGGATCGCCTATCCCGCATACTTGTATTATCGGCTGGAACTTCAGGATCTTTACTCGCATCGCACTCGCACGCGTGTCCCCCGGGCCGCCTATGGGATAATCGGATCGATAGCATGAGGAAAGTGCTCGCCTGTGTGCTCGCGGCCACGGCCTTTACCGGCTGCGCGCACAAAAAGCACGTCAGCCGGACGCCGCCGTCCCCCACCGTGGCGCCGCCGCTTGTGAGCGAGATCAAACCCGGCTACACCGAGACCGGCATTGCCAGTTGGTACGGCCATCCCTATCACGGCCGCGCCGCCGCCGATGGCGAAATCTACGACATGGAAACCCTGGTGGCCGCTCACCGCACGCTGCCCTTCAATACATGGGTGCGGGTGGTCAATCTCAGTTGCGGCAAATCCGTGGACGTTCGCATCATCGATCGCGGCCCCTTCGTGGACGGACGCATTATCGACCTTTCTCACGCCGCCGCGCGAGCCATCGACATGGTCGGTCCGGGCATCGCTCCCGTGCGGATGGAGGTCATCCGGCCGCCGCAGAACGCGCCGCCGGCGATATTCGGCGTGCAAGTCGGTGCCTTCCGCAATCGCGTCAACGCCGAACAGATACGCGCCGAAATGGCCGGGCGTTATGGTTCCGCTCAACTTGTCGAGCGCGCCGATACTCCCAACCTATGGCGCGTGGTGGTGGGTTCCGAGACGACCCAGGAAGCCGCCACCGCGCTTTCCGCCCGCATCCAGCAGGAAACCGGTGAGAAAAACGCGTTCGTCATCCGACTCAATTGATCATGGCATTACCGCTCGCGAGACCGCTGCCGCTGAAAGACTCGTCGCACGGTCTGGTAGGCCGATCGCCGCAGATTCAAACCGTGCGGCGGCTCATTGAGAAGGCTTCGCGGAATCGCTTGCCGGTTCTGCTGCTGGGGGAAAGCGGCACGGGTAAAGAGGTGGTGGCGCGCGCCATTCATGAGGCTGCTCCCCGCGGCCGGTTCGTGCCCATCGATTGCGGTTCGCTGGTCGGCACCCTGATGGAGAGCGAGCTTTTCGGACACGCCAAGGGCTCTTTCAGCGGAGCCCATGAAAACAAAAAAGGCCTGGTGGAACTGGCGGACGGCGGCACGGCTTTCTTCGATGAAATCGGTGATCTGCCCCTCGAATTACAGGTAAAGCTCCTACGCCTGATCCAGGAACGCGAGTTCCGGCCCGTGGGAGCGTTGCAGTGGCACAAGGTGGATATCCGCATTATCGCCGCCACCCATCGCGACCTCAAAGCCGCCGTGGCCGCCGGGGGGTTTCGTCAGGACCTTTATTACCGGCTCCACGTCTTCTCCCTGCGATTGCCTTCCTTGCGCGAACGAAAAGAAGATATTCCGCTCCTGATCGAGCATTTTCTGGCCGCCGGGCGCGAATCGGACCTGCCCTGGTTCGACCCCGGTCCGGAAGTCGTGCGCACGTTCCTCGACTACGATTGGCCGGGCAACGTCCGCGAATTGAAACACGCCATCGAGCGTATGGCCGCCATGTATTCGGAGGGGTCGCCCGACGTGGCCCTTCCCTCGGCGCTCGTTTACCACAATGCGGGCCGCCGGAACCCAACCGCTCTCGAACGGCCGCCGGACGTCAATGAAGACTCGGGGCAGGAGTTCTGTCTTCCGCCTCCGTCCCCCGTGATCTCGCTTCCCGATAGCGAAAAGAGGACCATCGAAAGAGCTCTGACGGCCACCGGCGGCGAACGTTCGAAGGCCGCCCATCTGCTCGGCATTGGCCGCACCACTCTGTATCGAAAGATGAAAGAATACAGATTGGCTTGATCGCTCTCGACGCCACATACAGCCTGGAAGAATCGCCCTCCGGCGTGGGTGTCTACTCGCGCGAGATGCTCGACGGCTTGGCGGCCGCGCATCCGGAGACGCCGTTCCGCTTCTGCTACCGGCCGCATCGTTACTTCCGCTCGCTAGCCCTCGATCTGCCGGCGAATGTTCACCGCGGCCTTCTTGCCGAGCCGTTGGGGCCGCGGTTTGCAAGACTCTTCCACGGTTTGAACCAGCGCCTGCCGCGGATTCGGCTGCGCCGCTCGGTGGCCACCTTCCACGATCTGTTCGTCATGACCGGCGAGTACTCGACGCCCGAATTCCGCGCGCGATTCACCGCCCAGGCGTGCCATGCCGCGGCCCACGCCGATGCCATCGTCGCGGTTTCGGCTTTCACGGCGAGCCAGGTGGAATCGCTGTTGGGCGTGCCTGCTGCCCGAATCCGCGTGATCCACCATGGAATCCGCGCGCTGGCGTTTCCCGGCGTGAGGCGGGAGAAGATCATCCTCGGCGTGGGCGCCATTCAGAAACGCAAAAACATTGCGCGGTTGGTGGAGGCGTTCGAGGCGGTTGACGCCGAATGGAAGCTTGTACTGGCCGGTTCCGTGGGTTTCGGTTCCGCGGAAATCCTGGCGCGCATCGCCCGCAGTCCCGCTCGGGAGCGTATCTCTCTTCTGGGCTACGTTTCCCGGGAAGACTTGGCCGTGTGGTACTCACGCGCCATGGTATTCGCATTTCCTTCGTTGGACGAAGGCTTTGGCATGCCAATACTCGAAGCCATGGCGGCCGGAACTCCGGTGCTGACTTCCAATCGCTCCGCTCTGCCGGAAGTCGCGGGCGGGGCTGCGATGCTGGTAGAAGTCGAAGACACAGCGGCCTTGGCCGACGGGCTACTGGAAATTACACGCAATGAAGCCCTTCGCGGCGGGTTATCGGAAAGCGGCCTCACGCGCGCAAAAGAATTCACCTGGGAAAATGCCGTGAATCAAACTTGGAAACTTTACCGCGATCTGATGGGCTGAATCGGACTTGGCGAACCCAGTCTTCTGAGTCTCTTTTGCCGATCACCCGCGGCTTTCGTCGTCCACCGCGATCTTCAGAGCGCGCAGGAAGCGATGGTCCTGCGAGGTAAACTTAATCTTGCCCGTGGCTTCGAACTTGGGTTTGGGTTTCTCCTCTGTCTCTCCGATTTCAACTTCCTCGTCTTCTTCCTCGCCGCCCTCATCGCGCCGGTTAAAGCCAATGGTTGCTTCCAAAACCAGAAAAACGTCATAACCGGCCCGTTTGATCTCACCGATCGCCTCCGCGATTCGGTCCGACTCGGAGAGGGAATCGTTGATCGCATTTCCCAACTCCTGCATGAGGTGCTTCAATGGCTCATCCACAGAGTACTCCTAGTTTTAGCGGACGCGCCGGATGCAACCGGCGTTCCACTTAGGCCTGGCATCCACCCGTTCCGATTGTAGTGGACCTACAGCCGGTTCACAAGCGGGAACCATCCTTTCTATCGGCAATTTATCAGCCGGACATGACACCCTCATTACTGGTGGTGCCGCTTTTGTTACGATGAAGGTCGTGCGAGTCGAACAAGCCGTTCGTCAAGGGCGGGTTATATTCCAACACGGTGGGACGTTCTTCCGGCATGTGGTTCCGGCCGTCCTCAAACCAGCCAGAACCCTTTGGAATGAATTAGTTGGATTCATGTTTCTGGCGCTTGGCGCGATTATCGGATTGCGCACCGCGCGCGGTCTTGCCAAACACGAGGTCTTTGCCACGTTTCTGGGCGGTATCGGCACTTTCCTGATGCTGTGGTATGGCATTTCCTCGTTCCTAAAAGCGCGCAAGATATCCCGCTCCTGAGGAAATCCGGTCTTTTCTTATTATCTCCCGGCGTCCGCCGATTGCCTGAAGAAACTCCCCTACGCCATCGTCGGCGAGATCTCCGCCTGCCCCAGGGCCGCGTTTGGCGCGAACTGCCCGGCATAGACCGCTTCTGGAATCCGGCGGCGATGGGGGATGCGTTCCCGCAGGCCGAGCCGGTGCATAATGCGCCCCACGTGATCCGGATCGTAACGGACGCCCAGGCGCGCCTGAATGGCGGCGGCGAAGCGTGCCGTGGTCCAGCGGTCGCTATCGAAGCCGGCGGTTCGCGGCCCCGCCCGATAAATGTCCGCCACGACCCTCACTTGTTCGGCATTGAGCCGGCTCGGACGCCCAGGCGCGCGCCTCTTGCGCAGCCCTTCCATTCCCGCGCCATCCAGCGTCCGGTACCAGCGAGACGCAGTTGTACGGCTCACCCCGAACTTGCGGGCTATTTGGGACTGCGAGAGTCCCCGTTGCAGGTCCTGTGCGGCTAACAGGCGCCTGTTTTCCATTTCGTCGCGCGTCAGTATGCCTTGTGCGGCTGTCTCCATCGATCCTCGCGCGCTTACGGTTACCAGAGCGATTCCAGAATATCAAAAAACATTCCATATGCAAATTGTTTTTTGCAGGAATCGTATCCCGGGGACTGTGGCCGTCCGGCGAAGTGGGCCACACGCTGCACATGAAGAATATTTAACGCATCCGCGGTGTGTGCGCCCCAAGGCCGCGCGATCTACAGTCGCAAGGGCTTTCCGCCGATCTGCTATCTTGGGAAGTAAGTTCGCTCAGTATGCCATTTCATATTCAGCCGTTACGGGAATTCTTGGTGCGACCCGCCTTGCCTGACTCCCTGCCCCGGGTGACGGAACTGGCTTACAACCTTCTCTGGAGCTGGGAGCCCATCATTCGCGCGCTGTTCCGGCGTCTCGATCCGCACTTGTGGAGGGACTGCGGCTACAATCCGGTGCTGATGCTGGGACGCGTCTCGCAAGCGGCATTGGAAAGAGCGGCCGCGGATCCGCGCTATCTCGTGCTCTATCGCCAGGCCTGCGAAGTCTACGACAGCCGGGTGAGAAGAGCGCCCCTGTCGGCCAGCGGTCCGTTGATCGCGTACTTCTCCGCCGAGTATGGTTTAACGGAATGCCTGCCTGTATACTCCGGCGGGCTGGGCATACTTTCCGGAGACCACCTGAAGTCATCGAGCGATCAGAGCTGTCCTCTGATCGGCCTCGGGCTCCTGTATCAACAAGGGTATTTCCGGCAGTTCCTGAATCCCGACGGGTGGCAGCAGGAGCGCTATCCGATGAACGATTTCTACACCCTGCCGCTGACCACGGTCAAAGACGCCGCGGGGCAGGATCTCAAGGTGACGGTCAGACTCCCGGCCGGAGACGTGCGGATCCAAGTGTGGCGGTTGGATGTCGGCCGCATTGCGCTCTACCTGCTCGATACCAACATTCCGGAAAACGTGCTCCCGCAGGATCGTGATATTACCGATTCTCTTTACGGCGGCGATATGGACACGCGCATCCGGCAGGAGATTGTCCTGGGCATCGGCGGCATGCGGGCGCTCGAGGCCATGGGTCTCAAGCCCACCGTGTTTCACATGAACGAAGGCCACTCGGCCTTTCTGGCGCTCGAGCAGATCCGCGTGTACATGCGCGAACAGCACCTCAATTTCGAGGAAGCTCTCGAAACCGCGCGCACCAGCAACGTTTTCACCACGCACACGCCGGTGCCGGCCGGCATCGATCTATTCGATCCGGGGATGATGTACCACTATTTCTCCGCGTATTGCGCGGAGATCGGCATCGATTTCCAACAGTTGATGGCCCTGGGACGCCGCAACGTGTTCGACCGCGACGAACGTTTCTCCATGGCCGTGCTGGCGTTGAACACTTCTTCCTACCGCAACGCGGTGAGCCGTCTGCACCGCCAGGTTTCGCAAGAGATGTTCCATGGACTCTGGCCGCAACTGCCCGTGTGGGAAGTCCCCATCACGTCCATCACTAACGGCGTGCACGTGCCGAGCTGGCTGAACGGCGATCTAGTGACGTTGTACGACCAATATCTGCAACCCGACTGGCGCGAGAGGTTCAATGACTCCGGCATCTGGGACCAGGTCAAAGACATCCCCGATGAAGAATTGGTGGAAGTGCACCGCCGCCGCAAGCGCCGACTGGTGAGCTTCGTGCGCGAGCGGCAGCACGAGTCGGCGCTGCGCCGGCAAGCCTCCGCTTCCGAGGTGCGGCGTTCGAGCGAGGTGCTCGATCCCAATGCCTTCACCATCGGATTCGCTCGCCGTTTCGCAACCTATAAACGCGCCACCCTGCTGTTTCGCGACGTCGAGCGCCTTAAGCGCATCCTGTCCAACAAAGAGATGCCGGTGCAGATTGTGATCGCCGGCAAGGCACACCCCAAGGATCAGCCGGGGAAAAGCTACATCCGTGAAATCGTGCAACTCTCCCGCGACCCCGAATTGTGGAAGCACCTGGTCTTTCTCGAAGACTACGACATGAAGGTGGCGCGCGAGATGGTGCAAGGCGTCGATCTATGGCTCAACACCCCGCGCCGCGGCGAAGAGGCGTGCGGCACCAGCGGCATGAAAGCCGCCATCAACGGCGTGTTGAACCTCAGCATTCTGGACGGCTGGTTCGACGAAGCCTACGAGTTTTCCGGAGGCTGGGCCATAGGCGAGCGCGAACCTTACAGCGAAGATCAGGACAGTCTGCATGCCAGCGCTATCTATTACCTGCTGGAGAACGATATAGTACCCATGTTTTTTGAGCGGCGCGAACAGACCCCGCGCGAGTGGGTGCGGCGCATGAAGCAGTCGCTTATGTATATAACTCCGCAGTTCGACTGCCGCCGAATGGTCAAGGATTACATGAGCCAGCTCTACCAGCCGGCGCACGATCAACACACCCGCTTGGTGGAGTCGGGATTTACTCTCGCCCGCGAGAAGGCGCGCTGGCATGCTCGCGTGAGGGAAGTTTGGGACCGTGTGCACTTTGTCGAAGCCGGACCCGGTCCGGCGGGCTCGGTGTTCAGCGGCAAGCCGGTTCCCGTGCGGGCGGCCCTCGAACTCGCCGGATTGAAGGCCGAGGACGTGCGGGTGGAAGTGGTGTTGGGCCGGGTGGATAACAACGGTTATCTGGAAGAGACTGAGGTAATGATATTACCGCCTATCGAACAGCAGGGTTCCGTAGCGGTGTTCGGCCAGGAAATTGTGCCCGAGAGAACCGGGCGGCTGGGGTATGCGTTGCGGGTGAGCCCGAACCATTTTGACGATCCATTGACCCGGCCGTGCACCAGCCTGCTGAAGTGGAGCTCTGTAGGATAATCCGACGTGTCGATTGACTCAAATAAGCAGTGCAAATGGTACCCATTCCGTGGTACATATTAGTTTCGAGCAATAGCGGGTCCTGGGACCTGTTCTTGCCGGCGCCACGGAGTTCCCGCTTGAGCCCCTTAAGTAATCCCACGTCGCTTGCCGCCTGAGTTGTGCTTTTATATACCCGGCGCGCGTGGAGATAGATCGGCTTTATCCGTACTGGCGTCATAAGTTCGTGATGTTTCTCCTGTTCCTCGACATACGGAGCATGCTTCCCCATGGACAGTGATCGCAAATACAGACAACCGGGGTATATGGACTCGGATCGCGATTCCAAAGGCTATCGCGAAGACCGCCCCAAGCCCCAAGGACCGCGCCCTCCCATCGATGTAACCGGCCCGCGCTTGCCGCGTCTCGTCCAGCACGTGGCGGCGTCCAGGTGCTTTAATTGCTCGACCGCCCTGCCTCCCGATATCGACTTCAACGGCACCTGTCCCAAGTGCAATGCCGAGCTCCACTGCTGCAAGCAGTGTTCGCATTTCGAACCATCGACCCGCTTTCAATGTCTGAAGCCGA
>Ga0326728_10021402_pt1 | contig 12162 bp, 6 predicted proteins | sample MB3enrmetagenome_FD_207602 | JGI IMG/M metagenome (GOLD analysis project Ga0326728, IMG submission 207602) | Lab enriched peat soil microbial communities from McLean, Ithaca, NY, United States - MB31MN | ecosystem: Environmental > Terrestrial > Soil > Wetlands > Peat | place: USA: New York...
GTTTGCCGGCGTAAAACTCCTTGCGTTGGGCGTGTCCACCGAAGTCGTCGTGATTGTCGAGAATCAGGATGCGGGCATTGGCACCGGCCTGCTTGCGGAAGAAGTGAGCCGCGGCCAGTCCGCTGATGCCCGCTCCCACCACGATAAGATCGTAAGTGGCATCGGTAAGAATGGGAGAGCCGGCAGTCTGCCAGAATGTCCCGTCGCGAAGCCCATGCGCGATCTCAAACGATCCCAGGTTATCGCCGCGCATCTTGCTCTCCGCCGGAGGGTTGTATCCTTTGCCATTTTGCGCAAAGCTGGAATCCGGAACGCCATGCCCGGTACAGCCGGTTAGATAGGAGCTCAGTGCCGCGCTGCCTAGTCCGATGGCAACCCCGTCCAGAAAATCGCGGCGCGTAATAGGACGGTTCATACCCAAATCGCGATCGCGTACGTCCTTCATAGGTCTGAGTTCCTCATAGGCAAATTTACCTGCAACGGAAGCGGCTTCATCGCAGTACGGTGTTCACGATCTCTCCATTAGCGGCCGAATCATCGCGTGCTAGCATGGTTCTCCGGCTTACTTTCCTCCGGCTCCCTCACCACCCTGAAGCTGATGCCGATACGCTCCGAGTACCACCAAGCACCTTCAGGGTTCTGCGGGTAATCAAGGCTGATCTCCGTAGTGCCACCGGGCAGGTCCAAAAAGCCCCAAGAGTTAACTTCGGCCACATCGGAAAGATGCGAATCCGCCCGGCTGTCGAGTTTGAGCCACGCAGGCATAGTGCCATCCGCAACACAGGCATACTCCAGCTCCGCTTCCGTTGGGAGACGATATTTCTTCCCCGTCACTTGCGACAACCATTCGGTGTAGGCCTTGGCAGCCTGTTGTGTCAGCGCCGGGACGGAGGACAAGCTTTCCCCATCAACCTGCCGATTCGCACGCTGGGATGCAGGCAGCGGGGCATCCGCGGAGCGCGGTGTGCGTGGGTCTTTAGCCTGCAACTCGCGTTGGGCATAAAACCATTCAAGATAGTGGCCAGTGACCGTGGCTTGGGCCATCCAGAACGGGCGCAGGCTTATGCCGTAAACCGGCCCCACGTCCCGCTGTCGGCAAGCCCCCAGCTCTGGGCTTCCCATTTGCAAAGTTCCGCCCGGGACAGCGATCATGTGGAACTTGAGATTCGATCCGGGGATCGCTTCCGTGTAACTCTGAAAGCCCGAGGGTGTAAGCGGGAACTGGACACTCTCGACCTCTTCGACACGCGGCAGTGTCTTCTTCTCCATCCGATGCCCCTCGAGAAGGTGGCAGTTGATGCAGCGCAACTTATCCCGGTTCCGCTGATAGTAAAGATGTGCCTCCATCCTGCGCGCGACGATTCGCATCTCTCGCAGTTGCTGGGAGTCAGTTTCTTGCAAACCGGGAGGGAGAGTGCTGGCCACCTTGGAGAGTCCCTGGCTGAACAGATTGGCGTGGCAGCGGAGGCAGGCCGAATCGTAAGTAAAGGTCAGTGCGCGGTCGAGCCGGCGCTCGCGCGCCCAGTCGAATTTGCTAACGTCGCGAAACAGCTTTCCGTAGGCGTCGCGGGCGCCCAGCCTGGCTTTCTCGGTAAGATACCGGGCCCCGCCCGGCGGCAGATGGCAGTCGATGCAGTGCGTCACCACGCCACTTCGGTTGGAGTAATGCGCGGACTGGATCCAGGATTGAGTTGCGTGCGGGTGGGAATGGCAGGCCTGGTCACAGAATATGTCCGTCGAAGTGTAGGTCACGGTCTGATGCCCTGCCAGCGCAACCGCGAGTCCAAGAAGCAATCCACTGCCCAACAGCGGTCCTATTATTCTGCTGCCCTTCCTGATAACCGGTTTGCCTGCCATTGCAAGTCCGCCCTTCCCCCGATTAAGTCCTCTTCGTATGAGCGCTCAAAAGGCGCCAGCGAACGTGGCGGTTTCGGCACAGAACCAATAAGGTCGCTGCCCGTTTTCGCACTCTGCTCACGATCGGGTCCTGCACTTTGGACAGGTGCTGGCTGCCTCGCGCAGCGTTGGCTTCTGTCCTAAAATGTTGGCGGCGTATTGACCCACAGCACCCAGGTTTCCGCCCGCCCGGGATTTTTCCAGTGATGCGGCGTCTCGCTCTCAAAATAAAAACTGTCACCGGTCTTGAGCCGGTATTCTTCGGTCTCCAGCGTGATCGCCAGTTCTCCGCGCAATACGTAGAGGAACTCTTCTCCCTCGTGCGTGTAAGAGTCGCCGCTGCCGGCCTGGGGCGCAACCCGAAACAGATGCGGCTCCATGACCGTGTTCCCCCATGCCAGCAACTCCATACGTATGCCGGGGCCAGCCTCCAGCACCTTTCTTTGTCCCGGCTGCACCTGCCGGCCGCTGGCTCCCCGCGCGTCAAAAAAATCCAGGATGTTGGTCTTATAAAATCGCGCCAGCTTGCGCAGCGTTCCCACCGACCCACTCATCTGCGACCGCTCCAGTGCGCTCAAGAATCCCACCGAGATGCCCACCGTTCGCGCCACCTGTGCCAGCGACAGACGGCGCTTCGCCCGCAACTGCCGCAAGTGCGAGCCAATCGCTTCTGCACTTCCATCTGCCGCTGGACGCACTCGCCCTTCCCGCCGCAGCAGGTCGACAATCGCCGCCGCATTCCATCCCCGCATCTTCTGCAGCCGGCGCGCCCGCGTCAGCAGCTTGACATCGTCCGCCGTATAGAGCCGGTACTTGCTCTCGGTGCGCTGCGGACTCGTCAGCCCCAGACGCTCCCACGAGCGGATCGCCGACGGTGACACTCCCACCCGCCGTGCCACATCTCCAATCTTCAAATAAGGCACTGAACTGGTTGAATTCATCGCCTACGGGCCGGTCCGATAAAAATTATTTATGGGAGGGGCGCTTTTTCTCCTTGACAGTACGTGTACCTTTTCACTAACCTCGTCGCATTATAGCAAGGTTCTGGTCGGACACAAGCTGTCGTTTTCAGGAAAACACAATTTCTCCGGTAGATGCCTGGAGGTTTTATGCCGCCATTGCGAGCCCGCTGGACCGCCGTTTGCCTAGTCGCCGCCGTTTCTCTCCTAATCCCCACGTTGCTCCCCGCCCAAAGTGCTAGCGGCCGCGTCCTCGGCCGCGTCGCGGATTCCAGCGGCGCCGTCCTCGCGGTTGTGAAGGTCACTCTGGTCAACGAAGCGACCGGCATCAGCCACGACACACTGACCAATGACAGTGGCGACTACTCATTCGTCGAGGTCGCTCCCGGCACGTACACAGTCCAGTTTGAGTACAAGGGGTTCAAGAAAAATATTCAGAAAGGAGTAATCGTTAACGTCAATCAAGTGGTGACCCTCAATTCCACGCTCCAGATCGGTGGTTCCCAGGAAGTTGTGGAAGTAAGCTCCGAAGCGCCGCTCGTCGATACCAGCAGCACGCAGCTAGGCGCGGTCATGAACTCCCAGCAAGTCTCGAACTTACCACTCGACACTCGCGACACCTATCAACTTCTGCAGCTGCAGCCCGGAGTGATGTCCACCGTTGGCTCCAGCAACTCGCTCGTCTATGGAAGCGACAACTCCGGTGCGGTCTCGGTGAATGGCGGCCGCGGACGCTCCAATAATTTCAGCGTCAACGGCGGCGACGCCAACGATCTTTTCGCCAACCTTCCGACGGTGCAACCCTCGCCGGACAGCATTCAGGAGTTCCGCGTTCTCACCAATAACTTCGACGCGGAATATGGACGCAACTCGGGTTCGGTCGTCAATGTGGTGACCAAGTCAGGGACCAACGACTGGCATGGCAGCGCTTACGAGTTCTTTCGCAACAAGGTGCTCAATGCCAATGAATACTGCCTTACTACTGCAGAAGGCCTGCCTTGCAATAAGCCCCAGTTCAATCAAAACCAATTTGGCGGCACTTTTGGCGGACCGATCAAGAAGGAGCGAACCTTCTTCTTCGCCTCGTACGAAGGTCGCCGCATCCGCCAGGGCATCCCATCGCCTGCCGTCACCGTGCCCACTTCGGCGGAAAGACCATCCCCTGCCAACATGATGAATGGGCAGATTGTCGGGGTCTTTTCGGGGATTTCCGGGGCGCTGACGGACCCCTCGATTCTGACCAGTCGTTCCGGCTGCCAAGCGGCGATAACCGCGATTGGCGGCGGGACGATCGCAGCCGGGCCTTACGCGAACATCTTCCCGGCCGGCGGCCAGATACCGCTGGCTTGCATGGACCCCACCGCGGTTGATCTGCTCCAATTTGTTCCCGTTGCACCGAACGGCGGCGCTCTGATCAGCACCGTGCCTACCGAGGCCATACGCGGCGACCAGATCACTCTTAAAATCGACCACCGGATCAATGACAAGCAGAACCTGAGCGTCTATTACTATTTCCAGGACGACCGCACGCACAATCCTTTCGCCAACTTCGAACTCGCCGGCGCCGATCTTCCCAACTTCGGAGACATTGTGGCGGAACGCTTCCAGCAGTGGAACATCACTCACACCTGGACCATCAGCAACAGCACCGTGAACGAGGCCCATTTCAATTACAATCGCGAGGGCCAAGAGACATTCCAGCATCCGGCAAATACTGAACTGGTGCAGAACTCCTGCCCTCCGGCTCCCTCCTGGCTTACCAGCGTTACCGGAGCCCCCCCTTGTTTTTATGGTGACGTTTCCAGTAACGCCTACGGCATCCATCCGTATCTTGGCGCCAGTCGCGAGGGACTTCCCTTCATGGCTATTGCGGGAGGATTTTCCATCGGCAACGACTATGAAGGAGAGCTGCCTCAGACGGGGAATTCGTTCCAGTGGGCGGATAGCTTAACCAAGATTTCGGGCAATCATACCTTCAAGTTTGGGACCGATATTCGCCGGCAGCAGTTTAACCAGTTCTATTACTACAACGTGAACGGAGAGTTTGACTATTACGGGGGAGGGCCGAACGATCTGCAAGCGAGCGATCTCTTCGGCAATTTCTTATTGGGCCTTCCCGATACATATGCAGAGGGTTCGGCCCAAAACGAAGCGGTCCGCAATACCGGATTGTATCTGTTCGCGCAGGATAGCTGGAAGATAAGGCCGAATCTGACTTTGAATTATGGGCTGCGATGGGAGTTGAACACCCCCTTGGCGGACAAGTTCCAGCACGTCGAGACTTTCCGCCCCGGCCAAATGTCCACGGTCTACCCTTGCGGAGGCGCCACCGATTGCTCGTCGCTAGATGCGGTCGGATTGGTCGTTCCGGGCGACCCCGGCGTTCCTCCGGGCATGACCCAAACTTATTACAAGGCATTTGCTCCCCGCCTCGGCATTGCCTGGAGTCCGGGCAGTTCGGGCAAAACCAGCATTCGAGCGGGCTGGGGACTCTTCTACAACCCAATGGAGCAGCTTGTGTTGGCGCAATTCGGCGCCGAACCCCCGTTTGGAGGGAGTACCGCTGTTGCCGAGACGCAGTTCAACCTGCCCTTTGCGGGTCAGGACTACAACACGGCAACGCAAACCGGCACCACTTATCCGAATCCGTTTAACGGAGTTATCAGTCCCCAACATGGGACCGCCCAGAATTGGGCAAGATTCGAGCCGATCGATCTGTTCGGCGATTTCCAGCCGCATATGCGCACCCAGTATTCCGCGCAGTACAACCTCACCATCCAGCGCGAGTTAGCGAAAGACATGAAGCTGGAAGTTGGCTACGTTGGGTCGCAAGGGCACCGCTTGCTGGCGACGCATGACATCGACTACTCGAACCCCCAGACCTGCGTCGATATTTCCAACATCGCGACGGCCAACCCCGCCTTCATCACGGCGGGCAACGGCGGTGGATTGACGACTTGTGCACAGTTCACCGAGGATGCTCAATTCTTCATCACTCCCGGTACGGTTCTGCCCGTAGCTTTACACTTGCCCTACGCGCAAAATAATACTGTTATCCCCGCCGGTACGGCGGTTGGGCCGAATGGTATTACGTTGACTGGTTTGCGTCCTTACTCGTCGCCCCAGTGCGATCCCATGACCGGCATTGGCTGCCCAGCCAATCCGGTCTTTACCGGTATTTTTGCTCTGGACACAATTGCCAGCTCATCCTATAACTCGTTGCAAGTTTCGTTAGACAAACGCTTTGCCCACGGGCTCCAATTTAGCGCCGCCTATACGTACAGCAAGTCCATCGACGAGGCCTCAAGCTTTGAGGGGATATTGAATCCACTGCCTGGCGCCCATAACCGCGCACTGTCACTCTTCGATGCGCGCGACCGCTTTGTCATCAGTTATTACTGGGACGTGCCGGTAAGAAAGTACAGCGGCTTTGCCGGGAAAGTGCTCGATAACTGGTCGGCGTCGGGCATCACGACTTACCAGACGGGATTTCCCATCCGGATCACTTCCTCCTCTGACAATGAGCTGATGAACAGTGATGATTTTGAACTCCCGGGCGAGCCCAATCAGATCGCACCCTTTCAATGGCAAAGGCCGCAGGCCAACGGCAATTACTATTTTAACAACAGCTCGATTTTCAGTAATTCCGGGATATTCGGTACTGTCGGCAACGCGCCACGCACCATCTGCTGCGGACCGGGTATCAGCGAAACCGATTTCTCCGCCATCAAGAACATTCCGGTCAACGAACGTACCCACTTCGAATTTCGAGCGGAGCTGTTCAATGTCTTCAACCATACGCAGTTCTATAACCCGGACGGCAACATCACAGACGGTTCTCAGTTTGGCAGGGTCACTCAGGTCAAAGACCCGCGCCTGGCGCAGTTCGCCTTGAAGTTGTACTTCTAGTAGATAGACAAGTTCGAAAGAATGAAATAGACATGTCGAACCCCGGGCGGTTTCGGCCGCCCAGGCCCAATCTAATGGCCTTTGCGGCCTGAGTCTTACTGGAGATCACGATGTATTCCGCATTGCAAAAAGAGCTTGAGACCTATGAGCGGCGCACTCCGAAGTCTGCCGAAGCGCATAAGAAGAACCTGAAGCGCCTGCCCCTGGGCGTGGCCAGCAATTATCGCGCCTACGATCCGTATCCGATCTTTGTGTCGGAAGCGTCGGGCAGTAAGATCCGCGATCTCGACGGCAACGAATACATCGACCACAATCTATGTTTTGGCACGCTCATGGCGGGGCACTCGCATCCGGCCGTGATCAAAGCGGTGGAAGCGCGCCTGCATAAGGGCACTGCTTATGGGATGCCGCACAACATGGAATGGGAACTGGCGGAAGAGATCTGCACGCGCTTTCCGGTGGAGATGTGCCGCTTCGGCAATAGCGGCACCGAAGCCACCATGCATACCATTCGTCTGGCTCGCGCCGCTACCGGACGCGACAAGATCGTCAAGTTCGAAGGCGGGTATCACGGGTTGCATGATGCGGCGCTGGTGAGCGTGAAGCCGCATCCGCCCGGCGAAGATTTCGGCGATATTAAGAATCCGAAACCGGTGTCTGGCGGTGCAGGCGTGCCCAAGGCGAGCCTCGCGAACGTGCTGATTGCCACGTTCAATGACTTGGAAACAGTGGAGCGCCGGTTCAAGGAAAATCCGAATGAGGTTGCGGCCATCATCCTTGAACCGATCATGATGAATATCGGCATGTGCATGCCGCAGAAGGGATTTCTGGAAGGTCTGCGGGCGCTTTGCGACAAGCACGGCGCACTGTTGATCTTCGACGAAGTCAAGACGGGCGCGAAACTCTGCTGGAGCGGCGCTTCGGAATACTTTGGCGTAACGCCCGATATGATCTGTCTGGCGAAGTCGATCGGCGGCGGATTTCCGCTGGCGGCCTTCGGTACGCACAAGCGGGTCATGAAGTTGATCTCGGACCATAAGGTTTTCCACGGCGGTACTTACAACACGAACCCAATTTCGATGGCGGCTGGCATTGCAACGTTCCGCGAAGTGCTGACTCGCGCTAACTACGCGTACATCGATAAGCTTAGTAATAAACTCGTCGATGGATATAAGAAGACTATCGCGAAAGTTGGCTTGCAGGGCTACATCGCGAGCGCGGGTGCGAACGGCGTGCTGATGTTGTATACGAAGGAAGTTCTCAACTACCGCGACTGGCTGCCGATCGACGTGGACTTGTGGCGGCATTATTGGTTCGGCATGGTGAATCGCGGCGTGATGTGCCAGCCCTACTGGTGGGACGAACAGTGGACGATTTCGGTGCAGCACACCGAGGCGGACATCGACAAGCACCTGGCGGCGTTCGCCGACATTGCCGAGTCGCTGGCAACCGCGCAGCACGAGCGCTTGGGAGCGGTGGTAACGCGGTAAGTTAGATTGGGTCATCTAACCATCGGGTCATCGGGCCATCTGAAGCCGATCACTCGATGGCCCGATCACCCGACACCCGATTCTTCTATGTCCACTACCGACGATAAACAGCCGCACTTGAAACGCGTCCTCGGACGCTTTGACCTGGTATTGCTGTTTGTCGTCGCGGTATTCAATCTCAATGTTGTCCCCAGCATCGCGGCCAACGGCGGCGTGACCGTCTGGCTCTGGATCATTTCGCTGCTGCTGTTTTTCTGGCCGCAGGGGATTGCGGTCATTGAACTTGCACATCGCTATCCGGGCGAAGGCGGAGTTTACTTATGGGCGAAAGAAGTGTTCGGCGACTCCCACGGCTTCCTCTCCGGCTGGTGTTACTGGACGAATAACATGCTGTATGTGCCGACGGTGATGCTGTATTTCGTCGGAGTAACCGTGTTTGCGATGGGCCCCGGCCACGCTACATTGGCCGACAACAAGAATTTCGCGATGGCCGCCTCAGTGTCGCTGCTGTTGCTGCTGACGGTGGTGAACATTGTTGGTCTGGGAGTTGGGAAATGGCTCAACAATGCGGGCGCCATTGGAACGTTTATCGCGGCGGCGGTTCTGATCGGCCTGGGATTCACGGTCTGGTCGCGCTTTGGCACGACCGTAACCGGCGCTGATTTTCGCATTCCGGCGGATCCGAGATTTGTTCTGAATTCGTTCGGCGTGATTTGCTTCGGTTTGGTCGGGCTCGAGCTTGCTTCGGTGATGGGCGACGAAATCCGGGATCCGCGGAAAACCTTGCCGGGCGCGGTGGCGTGGGGCGGCGTGATTTCCGGGTTGCTTTATATAGGAGCAACGCTGACGCTGCTGGTTGCGGTCGGCAAGAACGACATCAGCGTGCTGCAGGGCATTGTGCAAGCGGTCAGCCATATGGCCGGCAAAGTTGGCGTGGCGTGGATTATCACTCCATTCGCAGTAATGCTGAGTCTCTCGATCGCTGGGATTGGCTCGGCTTGGATGGGCGGTTCGGCGCGCATTCCGTTTGTCGCTGGCCTGGATTCCTATATGCCCGCGTGGCTCGGGAAAGTTCACCCTAAGTATAGGACGCCCCATGCGGCGCTGATCGTGCAGGCGGTGGTATCGCTCATATTGATCGTCATCAATTTTTATGCTTCGGGCGGGGTGCAGGAAGCTTTTCAGACCATGCTTTCGCTGGCGGTAGTTCTACAACTGGTGCCGTTCCTGTATGTGTTTGCGGCGCTGCTGAAGTTTGGCTTCGGCTGGGATGTGGCAGGCGGGCGCTACAGCCGCGGCACGCTGATCGTTTCCGGATTCTGCGGCTTTGTAACTACGGCGCTCGGAATTGTATTGGCGTTTTTTCCGGCCAAGCAGATTACCTCGGTCTGGAGGTATGAAGCGAAGATGTTCGGCTTCACGTTGTTTTTTCTGGCGCTGGCCGCGTTTTTCTTTTTTGTGTACGGGCGGCTGAAAGCGCCGCAACTGGGACCAGCAAGACCTATGTAGGGTAGAACGCGCTGGTTCATCGCGCTGGGCGAAGGTCGGCGACTAAGAGATATCGATAAGGAGGCTTGCTATGCCAAGCGGAGTCAAGTCCGAAGTTCGTACCTATCAGATGTACATCAATGGCGAGTGGGTGGACAGCGCATCGAATAAGACGTCTGCCGTCATCGATCCATCCACGGAAGAGGTGATCGCGCGGGTACCGGCGGGAAACGCGGAGGACGTGAACCGGGCGGTGGCTGCGGCTAGGGCCGCTTTTGACACGGGTCCGTGGGCTTCGACCACGCCGCAAGAGCGCGGCCGGGTGCTGTTCCGTCTAGCGGAAAAGATTCGGCAGAACGCGGCGCTGTTGGCGGAAATCGAAGCGCGCAACTGCGGCAAGCCCATCGTCGAGGCGGAATACGACATTAACGACGCCGCCACCTGCTTTGAATATTACGGCGGGATGGCCACGAAGGTTCTGGGAACGGTCAACCCGGTTCCGGACAATGCCGTAAGTCTCACCATGAAGGAACCGATGGGCGTGGCCGGCATGATCACGCCGTGGAATTATCCGCTGCTGATGGCGACCTGGAAGATGGCGCCGGCGCTGGCCGCTGGTTGCACTTGCATTCTGAAACCGCCGGGAGTAACGCCGCTGACCGCGCTGGAACTAACGAAGTGGTTGCCGGAAGTGGGCCTGCCGCCGGGCGTGCTGAACGTCGTCACCGGCCCGGGATCGGTCTGCGGCACGGCGCTGGTGCAGCACCCCGATGTGGACAAGATCGCTTTCACCGGCAGTAATTCCGTGGGCAAAGGCATCATCAAGCAAGCGGCGGATACGTTGAAGCGCGTCACCATGGAGTTGGGCGGCAAGTCTCCCAACATCTTTTTCGCCGACGCCGACTTCGAAAATGCCATTGACGGCGCGCTCTTCGGCGTCTTCATCAATCAGGGTGAAGTATGTTCGGCGGGCAGCCGCATTCTGGTCGAACGCTCCATCTATAAGAAGTTCGTCGAGGCCATGACCGAGAAGGCGAAGCGAATCCGGCTCGGTCCGCCGCTCGAGCGCGAAACCAAGATGGGACCCATGGTGAGCCGGGACCAGTACGACACGGTGCGCTCTTATCAGGAAATCGGCAAGAAAGAAGCCAAGGTGTCGATCGGTGGCGGGCGGGCGGATAAGTTCGCCAAGGGCTATTACATCGAACCCACAATTTTCTATGACGTGGATAACAGCGCCCGCATTGCGCAAGAAGAAATCTTTGGCCCGGTAGCAGCCGTGATTCCGTTTGACGATGAGAAGGACGCGATCCGGATCGCCAACGATACGCCCTTCGGCCTCGCTGGAGCGGTTTGGACACGCGATCTGTTCAAGGCTTTCCGCACCGTCAAGGCGTTGCGCGCCGGTATCGTTTGGGTCAACCACATGCAGCCGACTTATGTGGAAGCTCCGTGGGGCGGTTACAAGCAGTCGGGTTACGGCCGTGAGTTGGGGCCGTGGGGCATCGAGGAGTATCTGGAAAGCAAGCAAGTGCACATTAACCTCAACGAACAGCCCATTGGCTGGTACTAGAAGGCCAGTGCCGAGTACCGGCTGAACCGCGAGTCTTGACGAGAAATTGGAAATTGGAAACGGAAAATTGGAAACGACTATGGCGACGATTCAACTGCGCACCGCGATCCCAGGCCCGAAATCGAAAGCTCTGGCGGAACGCCGCGCTTCCGCGGTCCCGCGCGGGCTTTCGCTCGGCACGCCCGTGTACGTGGCGAAAGCGCAGGACGCGTGGCTGGAAGACGTGGACGGGAACCGCTTCATCGATTTTGCCGGCGGCATCGGCTGCACGAATGTCGGGCACCGGCGCGAGGCGGTGATGTCGGCGGTGCGCGAACAACTGGACCGGTTTCTGCACACCTGCGTCCAGGTTACGCCGTATGAACTTTACGTCCGGCTGGCCGAGCGCATGAACCAAGTCACGCCCGGCAAGTTTCCCAAGAAAACCCTGTTTGTGAACAGCGGCGCCGAGGCGGTGGAAAACGCCGTCAAGATTGCCCGCGCTCACACCGGGCGGCCGGGTATCGTCGCGTTTGAAGACGCGTTTCACGGCCGGACCATGATGACTTTGGCTCTGACCAGTAAGACGCATCCTTACAAGACCGGATTTGGCCCGTTCCCAGGGAACGTGTACCGCATTCCGTATGCGTATTGCTATCGTTGTTCGTACTCGATGAAGTACCCGGAGTGCGATGTTTACTGCGCCCGCCACCTGGTAGACACGTTCAAACGCGTGGTGGCGTCAGAAGACGTGGCGGCTGTGATTGCCGAACCGGTGCTGGGCGAAGGCGGATTTGTTGTGCCCCCGCCTGAATTTTTCCCGGCGCTGATCGAAATCTGCCACCAGAACGGCGTGCTGTTCATTGCG
>Ga0326728_10021405_pt1 | contig 12161 bp, 5 predicted proteins | sample MB3enrmetagenome_FD_207602 | JGI IMG/M metagenome (GOLD analysis project Ga0326728, IMG submission 207602) | Lab enriched peat soil microbial communities from McLean, Ithaca, NY, United States - MB31MN | ecosystem: Environmental > Terrestrial > Soil > Wetlands > Peat | place: USA: New York...
TGAGCGCGCTGAATCAGCAAAACACCGTGAACCCCGCGGGCCAACTGGCGGGTAATCCCGCGCCGCCGGGAACGCAGATGACTTACATCGTCCGCACGCAGGGACGTCTGGTGACCGCCGAGCAATTCGGTCAGATTGTGGTGCGTGCCAATCCGGATGGCTCCGTGGTCCGCCTCCAGGATGTGGCTCGCATTGAACTGGGCGGCTTAAGCTACAACGAGGTCTCGCGCTTGAATGGGCAGCCAAGCTGCATTGTTGCCGTCTTCCTCACTCCCGGCGCCAACGCGGTGGCGGTGGCGGAGGGCGCGCGCCGCGTCATGGAGCAACTGAAGCAGCGTTTTCCTGCCGACCTCGAATACACCACCTCGCTTGACACCACGTTGCCGGTCACCGAGGGCATCCATGAAATTCTCGTAACGTTGTTTGTGGCGTTGGGCCTGGTCATCCTGGTGGTGTACGTCTTCCTCCAGAATTGGCGGGCCACCTTGATCCCCATGATCGCCGTACCGGTCTCGCTCATCGGCACCTTTGCGATTTTCCCGGCGCTGGGCTTTTCGATAAACACCTTGTCGCTGTTTGGGCTGGTGCTGGCCATCGGCCTCGTGGTGGATGATGCCATCGTGGTGGTGGAGGCGGTTGAACATCACATTGAAGAAGGAATGAGCCCACGCGCCGCCACCCTTCAGGCCATGCGCGAGGTCTCCGGTCCCGTGGTGGCCATTGCGCTGATCTTGGCCTCCGTGTTCATTCCCATGGCCTTCATGAGCGGCATCCAGGGACGCTTGAACAAGCAGTTCGCGGTTACCGTGGCCATTTCGGTCCTCATCTCAGCTTTCAACGCCTTAACCCTTTCGCCGGCGCTCTCTGCCATGTTGCTGCGCCCGCGCAAACCCTCACGGGGGTTGATGGGCGGCATTTTCCGCGGCTTCAACTGGGGGTTCGATAAGTTGAAGATTGGCTACGTGGGTGTGAGCCAGGGGTTGATTCGGAAAGCGGTGGTGGGAGTGTTGATTCTGGCGGCCTTCATGGGGGCCGATCTCCTTGTCGGCAGGAAGCTCCCCACCAGTTTTCTTCCCGATGAGGACTACGGTTTTCTGTTCCTCAGTGTGCAGCTTCCGCCCGCCGCTTCACTGGAGCGCACCGATGCGGTTACCCGGAAGGTGGAAACGATCCTGGCCAACACACCGGGCGTGCAGAGCTATACGACCATCGATGGATTCAGCCTGTTAACCCGCGTATCCACCACCAACAACGCGTTCTTTTTTGTGAATCTCAAGCCCTGGGAGGAGAGGATATCGGCGAACCTGGAGGCGAAGGGCATCATGGCGGATATCAATCGCCAGTTGTTCTCGCAGGTGCCGGAAGCGACCGCCTTTACGTTCAGCCCGCCGGCCATCCCGGGCTTCGGCAGCGCGGGGGGCTTTTCGTTCTGGCTGCAAGACCGCGGCGGCGGATCGGTGGACGACCTGGACCAGAACCTGCAGAAGTTTCTCCAGGCCACGCGCCGGCGTCCGGAGTTGACCGGCGTCTTCTCCCAGTTCTCGGCGGGTACCCCGCAGATGTTTATCACGGTCGACCGCGACAAGGCTTTGAAGCAAGGGGCGGCAATCAGCGACGTTTATCAAACTTTGCAAGCTTCTCTTGGCGGACTGTATGTGAACCAGTTCAACCGCTTCGGCCGGCAATGGAAGGTGTACCTGGAGGCGGAAGCCGAGGACCGCGCCACGGCTTCCGCCATCGATCAATACTACGTTCGCAACCGTGCCGGAACCATGGTTCCTCTCTCCACCCTGGCTTCCATTCGACCCACGCACGGGCCGGATTACACCAATCGATTTAACTTGTTTCGCGCCGCCCAGGTGATTGGCTCGGCGGCACCGGGGTATAGCTCCGGCCAGGCCCAGGCGGCCCTTGTCCAGGTGGCGCATGACACGCTGCCCGCCGGCATGGGTTACGATTGGGCCGACCTCTCTTATCAGGAGAATAAGGCCGCGGGAACGGCCGGTATGATCTTTGCCCTCTCCCTGCTGGTCGTTTTCCTGATTTTGGCGGCGCTCTATGAGAGTTGGTCGCTGCCCTTCTCAGTGCTCCTCTCCGTGCCCATCGCCATCTTCGGCGCGTTCGCCGGACTCTACCTGCGCCACTTTGATCTGGATGTCTACGCGCAGATCGGGCTGGTCATGCTCATCGGGCTGGCCGCCAAGAACGCCATCCTGATTGTGGAATTTGCCCGCGATGAAATGATGAAGGGACGCGGCGTGGTCGATGCCGCTTTGGAAGGGGCGAAGCTGCGGCTACGGCCGATTCTGATGACGTCGTTCGCGTTCATTCTAGGTTGCGTGCCACTGGCCATTGCCTCCGGCTCGGGCGCCGAGGGCCGCAAAATCCTCGGCACCGTGGTAGTAACCGGAATGTTGGCGGCGACGGCGCTGGCCATCTTCCTGATTCCCGTTCTCTTTGTAGTGTTCGAACGCATCGCCCTCAAGCTGGGGAAAGCCACGGAGGGGGAGACTCCTCATCGAGACGTGTTAGCGCCTCCCGACGCGACAGAAGGAGCCCATTAATGTCGCGCTCTCGCCTACGCCCAGCCATGGTTGCACTGGTGGCCCTTCTGGCCACTGGATGTACGGTCGGGCCGAAGTACCAGCGGCCAGCCATCGCCGTTCCCCCCGCCTATCGCGGGGCGCCGGCCACCGCTCCCTCCGCTGCCGCTTCTTTTGGCGACGAGAAATGGTGGGAGGTGTTTCAGGATCCCCAACTTCAGGCGCTGATTCGTGCGGCCTTGAAGCAAAACTACGATATGCGCATCGCTGCCTCCCGCATCCTCCAGGCCCAGGCGCAACTGGGCATCGCGCGGGGCAATCAGCTTCCCACGGCCGGGGCGATCGCGGCGGGGAATGACCAGAGGGCGCCCAGATCAAGCCTCTTCCGGGCCTATGACACCAGCTATAACGAACTCGGCCTGGGCTTTCAATGGGACCTGGATTTCTGGGGCAAGTACCGCCGCGTTACGGAAGCCGCGCGCGACGAATTGCTGGCCAACCAATGGGCGCAGCAGCAAGTAACGAACTCGCTGGTAGCCAGCGTTGCGTCCGCCTACTTCGTTCTCCGCACGCAGGATTTACAGCTCCATATTTCCCAGCGCACCTTGGCCTCTGACCAGGATTCGCTGCGGCTCACGCAACTGCTGGTGGACCACGGCGCCACCTCCCTGCTCGATGTGCGCCAGGCAGAGCAGTTGGTTTATAACGCCGCGGGGGCCATTTCCACCCTCGAAAAGCAGATCGAGCAGCAGGAGGACCTGATCAGCACCCTGTTGGGCGAGAACCCCGGTGATGTGACTCGCGGGCTGGAGCTTACCGTTCAGCCCCGTATGCCCGAGGTTCCCGTGGGATTGCCCTCATCGCTGCTGGAACGCCGCCCGGACATCCGTGCAGCCGAGGCGCAATTGATGGCGGCGTATGCAAACATCGGCGTTGCCAAAGCCGCCTACTTTCCCAACATCAGCCTGACCGGCGTCGGTGGCTACCAAAGTATCCCGCTGTCGCAGTTATTTACCGGGCCGTACGGGATGTGGAACTTTACCGGGCAGCTTGCGCAGCCCCTTTACGCCGGCGGGACCCTGCGCAGCGGCGTTCTTTTCGCCAGGGCGCAACAACAGGAAGCGGCACTGAATTATCAGCAGACCATTCAACAGGCGTTTCGAGAGGTATCCGACGCGCTCATTGCCTACGAGAAAGACCACGAGTTCCTCAGGCAACAGGAAGCGTTGACCTATTCCGCCAAGGACGCCAGCCGGCTGTCCGATATTCGCTATCGAGGCGGCGCCTCGAGTTATCTGGAAGTCCTCGATAGTAATACTCGCACTTACGCTGCCGAGCTGACTCTGGCGCAGGCAGAGTTGAGCGAGATGCTGGACTATGTGCAACTCTACCGTGCCGTGGGCGGCGGATGGCAACAGTGAACGATGCGAACCATTAGAGTGCGACTTATTCAACACACGCCTTGTCGGGCAAGATTGCTTATTTACGATGATTCAAATCGGTGTAACGACAATTTCTCTGGAAACAAATAGAACCCTGCAAGCGGCGCCCTGGAGGTGGCAATGCATTCAACGCGGTTTTGTGACAGGATCGATGGCAACTCAGGGCAGGATGTTGTCGATGGGCATGCTGAGCAAGTATCACCTGAACCGCGCCCTTCGGGACTAGCGTAACTTTTATTCTTGCCCCTGAGATGCTATACTGCTCGCATTGGCAATCAGTAGAAAGACATTTTAAGAGATGGGGCGTACAAGATTCGGATCAAAACTATCCTGAACGGGTAACGTGAGGATGGCTCATAGCCCAAGGTGAATTTTTAGGTTTGGGGACCGAAGCATGGCGAGACGACTGCCTGCTGAAAGGTCGGACCCGGCTCGATCTTCGGTTCCGGAGTCCAAGTTCTTTTACGGAGGGGACAATGCGAAAGGTTTTGGGGATTCTCTTTGTAACGCTGACGTTGACGTCAGGCGCGTGGGCGCAGACCAAGAAGCGCATCACCGTCATGGATTTTGAATTTGGAGCTGTGCAGGCTTCCGCCAACCAGATTTTTGGCGGTAACGCCCAGGACGTGGGCAAAGGCATTGCCGACATGCTGGTGACCAAGCTGGTCAAAGACGGCACGTACTCGGTGATCGAGCGCCAAGCCCTGGCCAAAATCATTGGCGAGCAGAATTTTTCCAATAGCGACCGCGCCAACCCGGATACCGCCGCGAAAATCGGCAGGATTCTGGGCGTGGACGCCATGGTGATCGGCAGCATTACCCAATTCGGCCGCGAGGACCAAAACCGCAACATCGGGGGCGGCGGGGGTGGATGGGTCGGCGGCAAGTTCGGCCATGGCATAGGCGGTGTGGGCACCTCAAAGTCCAAGGCCTACGTCGCCATCGACGCGCGCCTGGTGGATACGAACACGGGGGAGATTCTGGCAGCGGCCCAGGGCAAGGGAGAATCGCAGCGCTCCGGCACCTCCTTGCTGGGAGGGGGCGGCAACGGCTCAGGGGGGGGCGGCGGCAGCTACTCCATGGGAAGCTCGAATTTTGACACCACCATATTGGGCGAGGCCACGAACGCCGCCATAGCCGACGCCGCGAAACAATTGGAAGATGCCGCCGGCAAGCTTCCCACCGTGGTGGTCACCGTTTCAGGTCTGGTTGCCGATGTGGAAGGCAATACTTTGATTATGAACGTGGGCACCAAAGCCGGCGTCAAAGTGGGCGACCACTTGGGCGTTTTCCACAAAGGCAAGGAAATCCGTGACCCGGCGACGGGTAAAGTCCTGAAAGTGATGGAGACCAAGCTGGGCGATGTGACCATCACCCAGGCGGATGAGACCTCGGCCACGGGCACGTATTCCGGCTCGACAGCACCCGTGGTGGGCGACGCCGTACATTCGGAGTAATAGCGCGTTCTTTAAAATTCGGAGGTGTGCGATGGGGTTTAAACCTGGCGACACGGTGGGGGACTATCAGATCATCAGCCTGTTGGGCGCGGGCGGGATGGGGAAGGTCTATAAGGTTAAGAATACCATTTCCGATCGCGTCGATGCCTTGAAGGTTCTGTTGCCCGATCTTGCCGAAGACCCGGAACTTGCCGACCGCTTCATTCGTGAAATCAAAGTGCTGGCAAGTCTGGAGCACCCCAACATCGCAGGCCTCCGAACCGCGTTTCGCCTGGAGAACCAGCTTCTCATGGTGATGGAGTACGTCGAGGGCACGACCTTGGATGAAAGGGCCAAGGCGGGCCCCATTCCCGTCCCGGATGCCATCAACTACATTACGCAGGCCCTGTCGGCGCTGGGTTTCGCGCATAAGCACGGCGTCATTCACCGCGACATCAAGCCTGCCAACATGATGCTGACCCCTGACAATGTCATCAAGCTCATGGACTTTGGAATTGCCAAGGCCAAATCCGACAAGAAGCTGACCCAGACCGGCACCACCATGGGTTCGCTATTCTACATGTCCGCCGAACAGGTGCAGGGCGGCGAGCTGGATGGCCGTTCGGATTTGTATTCGATCGGAGTTTCGCTCTACGAGTTGGTGACGGGCGTGCGGCCCTTCCAGGGTAAGAGTGATTTCGACATCATGGTGGCGCAACTGCAACAGACTCCGCAGGCGCCGATCCAGATGATGCCGCACCTGCCCAAAGCGTTGAATGACATCATCATGATCTCGCTCGAGAAGGACCCCGCCAAACGGTTTCAAACTGCCGAGGCCTTCATCGCCGCCTTAGGGAGCCTTGGCCAGATGCTGCAAGCGACCCCCATGCAAGGCTCCGGCACTCAGGCGTTTGGTAGCATCCCTCCGGTTTACAGCGGGGCTCCCGCAGCGACAGGCTCCGCAACGGGCATGATGGCAACGCAAACCACGCCCGCACCCCCAGCACCTGCACCGGCGGCGGGAGGGACGATTCCCCCCTCGCAGCCTTATATCTCCACCAACAGTATGCCCACGGTGATGGCCCCACAGCCGCCAACTCCAACGACGGCTCCCGCGCCACCTGCGATTGCTCCGCCTGGGCCTTACCAGGCCCCTCCGCCGCCCACAGGTTCCAAGGGTTATCGCGGGCTCTATATGACGCTGGGGGCGTTGATTGTTCTGGCGATTCTTGCCGTGGCCGCGATCGAAGGTACACGCTTTCTGAAGGCCCGAGCCGGCGGCGACCAAACTGCCCAGGTGACCAACACCACGGCCAATCCCAGTTCTATTTCCGTTGCGCCGAGCACGCCATCCGCCGACTCCAACACGCAGCCGGTGGCGGGCGCAGCGGGTTCGTCCGCCGCATCGGGCTCTGCAAACTCCGAAACTGCCCAAGCCGGCGGCGCATTCACTGCGGATAATTCCAGTTCTCCTCCGGCGGCCCAGGGATCTTCCGGGAGCACATCTTCTGCCGGGTCGCCTTCCAGCCAGAATCCAGCCACTCCCAATGGGAGCGCCACGCCCACTGCAAAGAAGACGGCGAAGAACCAGAGCAGTCCTCTAAATCAGGCAGCAGGGGGAGGCCAGAATTCTTCTTCTGCCCCCGCGCCCAGTGGGGCCATTCCGAACGCTTCACCTTCCGGGGCTGCTGGGGCCGGACAGGCAACGCCGCAAGCCTCCGCGAACGACGCCGCCAAGAAGCAGGAGCTTGAGGAACTGGCCGACCTTCACGACAAGCTGTCCGTCCGTGCGGTGAGCGTGGACGAACATGTGGAGACCCTGCGCAAGCAAATGTCGGCCGGAGGCAACAACTTGCGATCGGATATTTCTTCCTCACAGACCCGCATGAAAATGTACATGGATAAGTTTGACGCGGCCATGAGTGCCGGGGACCCGGTGGCGGCGAAGAAGTATATGCACCAGGCCGAGCATGAGGTGGAAACCCTGGAGAAATTCTTCGGCCAGTAAGTGTTCCCCTTTGATGCCTACCGAATCCCGTAGCGCGGGACGCCCATGCCAAAGCGCGCGGGACGCCCGCGCTACATCTGCGGGATCTCGGCTTCTACTTTTGTGTCGCGCACCTCTCCCCGGGCCGGCGGCTTGGGCGGGCGATAGTCAGCGACCTCCAGGAACCCTCCTGAAATCAGAAGGCTGATAAAACTGGCAAATTCCCCGGGAGGACTATCAGGAAGAATCAAACCGTCCGCCTTGCAGGTCTCGCAGAGCTGCCGCACGGTTGATTGACCATTACACAGGGGAATGAGGTAAACCACCCAGGGGTCCACTCTACAGTTCATGGCAAAAGGATCTCCTATATGCAGATCCAATTGGTCGGGCACCAAATCGCCTTCCTTCATGCGGTGGATGGCACGAAGCTGGAGCGAGGGTCGGGCGACGGGGATCATATCCTGAAGGTCCTCGAAAGCCGAGGGGCGGGCGGCAAAGGTTTCCCACTTGAGAAGCCAGGCGATTTCCTCACGCCCGATTCGGGGGCCGGCCGAGCGCCGGACGGTGAACACCTTTCGCGTTTCCATCTTTCGCTGAATGATGATCCATCCATAAGACAAGGATTCAATACCAAGAGCCGAAAAGTTATCTCGCATTACATTGAAGGCCTTATCTCCTCCTCGTGACCTCATGGCATAGATCAGGGCGGCCTCCTTGGGTTCTTGAGGGCGTCGCTCAATCACCGCCACATCAAAGTCGTCCGAGCTTTCGCCCAGCCAACCGCGCAGGCGTTGCTCAAAAGGAGCATTTTTGCGGTCTGACCCGAGGGCCAGGCAATAGAAGCATCCACCCGGCCGGAGATAGCGGGGCAATCCTTCCACGATGCGGCGGGTCACCTGCTCTCCATCCTGCCCACCGCCATAGAAAATCTGTACTCGTTGCGCCACCGGCATGTAAGGCGGGTGAGCCGCGATGCGGTCGAATTGCAAATCCTCAAGGCCTTCGTAACAGTCCCCTTTCGTCACCGTGACATTTTCGAATCCGTTGAGCAAGCGGTTGAACTCCGCAGCCTGGGCCGACCGCTCCGCAATGTCCACGGCCCAAGCGTGGCGGGCATAGCGCGAGGCTGCCAGAGCCACCGTTCCCGCTCCCGAACACAGTTCCAGGAAATGGTCGCAAGGGGTCAAGGGTAGAGCGGCCAGCACATCGGTGCTGCCGGGACTAATCGCCGGGTAGACGAAATCAGCCGGAGGTTCGAAATCCTCACCTTCCTGGGTCGTCCAGCGGTCGGAAACCGTGAAAACCGATCCGACGGGGTAAAGGGCCACAGGGCAAAACAGGCGGCTCGCGTCGGCGGCGTCAGGGCTCGCCAGACCCAGGTTCAGCAGGGCCTCCACCACCGGCGAAGAAAGGACGGATTCCAGTTCTTGCCTGTTCAAGGTTTCCCCGAGCAAGAATAGGCGCGTGAGGAGGCCCAGTTCATCTTCTTTCAGGGTAGGTGTCCCTTGCTTCCGAGTGGTCATGAGGAGGTCGCGCAGTTCCTTGATGCCCAAATGGCCGCATATCGATTTCTCATCGAAGCCGGCAGCGCGTAGATAGTTGCGTAGAAGCTCAAAATCTGGCGAGTTTTGAAGACATAATGGCATATGGATATTCACCCCATGAGCACGGCCGTTCGTGATGCTTTCTGGAGAAAGTCTTCGAGTTCACCGTCAATGGCCCTGCTCACGACACTCATGTCGCTGATCACCTTCCCGTCTCCATCGAGCAAGTCGAGTGTTCCCGAGGCGAAGACTTCCAGCAGGTCCGCGCGCAAGGCACTGCGGTCGCGTGCCCCATCGAGCAGGGCGAGGATGCCCCTTTGGATGGGGCCACTCAGTTTCAAGGATCGGTGGTGAAGCGTTGACACCACCTCGCTCCTGCGGGCCTGCCATCGGGCCATGGGACTGGCGAGGGGCTTGTCGCTCGCGTGCACCACAAAGGGGGGGACATGGAGGTGGAGGTCGAGTGCCCCTGCCCGGTAAGTCGCCCAAATGAACTCGGCAATGTCCGCCGGGACGTCCTGATCCGGCTTGGGGACGAATCCGTATTGTTGCCGGGCGCGGGACTCGACTTCCGTTGCCAGGCGCGGGAAGGGAATTCGCTCCGGGGCCTTTTCCACGAGGAACCAGAACAGCGCCCGCGCCAAGGGGTCAGCGGTGCAGAGTTTTGCCCCTGCCTCACTCGAAAAAGTTTCCTCAGCCCCCGGCTCTCGGTTGGGGGCGGGCGATTCGGGCTTTGCGAAGGTTGATACGTAGAACGATCGCACCGCGTCGGGTTTAAGGGTTCGATTCAGAGGGACATCCGTATGGCACAAAAGGGTCCTGCGAAAATGACGTCCGCGCATGAAATCCAGGTATTGTTCCCTCAGGACAATATCATCCCCAATCTTGTCGAGCACTTCGACGGCTTTCGGCGTGAGCCCGCGCGGGACCATGTCGAAGAATTCGGCCTCGGCCAGAAACTGCAAGTCGTGGCTGCGAGCGTGTTCCATGAACTGATGAAAGTAGAAGGGGGTAAACACCTCCGCGAGCTCATCGTGGTAGAGCGCCTCCAGGGACCTCTCGGATAAGCGTTCGAGTTCCTCCTTCAGGAACTTCGGGTAGGCTTCAAAGTCTTTCTCCAGCGCGTTGGCAAGAAGCTTCAAGAGGTTCAGAGCTTGCTGCATCTTCTGCTGGGGGTCCGTAAAGTCGCGATTGTGGAAGAGCATCATTTCCCGAAGCATCAGCCGGGCATGGCAGCCGGGGAAAGTGTTGTAGCTGATATAGGCGACTCCCTGGGGAGCAAGGCTGCCCTTGCAAAGGGCAAGGATCTGCTCGCGAACCGCTTCCGGGACCCAGGAGTACACGCCATGCGCAATAATGTAATCGAACTTTCCATAGTCGGGGGCCATCTCCCTCAAATCGAGATGACGGAGCGTGAGATTCTTAAGCTCCACCTCCTCGGCGAGCGCGCGGCCTCGGGCAATCGCTGTGCCCGCCACGTCCACCCCTACGAACTCGCTTTGCGGCAAGCCCACCGCCATGGCCGCCAGGTTCGTACCATCAAAGCATCCCACTTCCAAAACCCGGCAGCGATCGGCGGGTGCGGGTTTCATTCCGAAAAGCGTCGCCACGGTCGCCAGCCGGTCGGGATGGGTGTAATAGATGGGAAAGGCTGGATACGTTACCTCGTCGTAGGTTGTCTGAGTCACCGGGGCCTCTGCCATTGATGCCTTCTGCCGTCTGCCCTACCGGTTCCATCGCCCCGCCAGCGCGCTGGGCGGGTCGGTTAGGGATTGGAAGCGGACGAGGCGAATGACCGGCTGGTCCTTCAAGGAAGCCAGGGGCATGAACCCTTTTTGCAGCATCTCTTCGGCGGACGTCTGGGTCATCAGAACTTCCGCGCACGGTTTGGATTTCGATTCACCTTCGTCGGTGTATATGTGAATGGGCAGGCCGGTGATGTCCGCAAGAGTTCCCGGACGGAATTCCCAACCCTGCTCCGTGTAAGTCTGCCCCAGCAGCAAAACCGCGGCAAAGGCCGGATTCGCCCACAGATAATCGTCGTGGGCGGCGGCGTCCGGGATTTCTTCGTAATCAAAGAACTCGATGGTCTCGGTTTCCTTGCCATACGGCAAACGAACCAGAAAGCGGGGCAAGGCCAATCCCAGATAACGTGCCTCCGCGAGAGCCCGCAACGCTCGCCATGCGGCCGCGGCCTCGGGGACGGGCGGCTTCGTCCATTTGCGGTGGTCGGGCAAGTCGGCAATCGAATCACAACCCAAGACATCGGGGCTGGCGCCGGCGATGAACGGTGCGCCCGCCGCGGTGGCCACCTTCGCCATGCGGCCGAGCAATTCGGCGTCTCCGCGGGAAGCGTCGAAGGTGTAGTTTCCTGCCAGAATGGCCCAGGGCTCCGCGCCGGGAGTCCCCACCGTTTTCTCCACCAACAACCGGTAGGTCCCGGTGGTGGTGAGGTCCGGCGAGGAAGCGAGATCTCGGGAGAGTTCTTCCTTGCTCACGTCGATCAGCAGCACTTGCAGCCGCGAACTTGTTTCCAGATTGCGGACCAGGAAAAAGACGGCGCGCCATGCGGACTCCAGGGCCTGGAACGCGGGCAAGTGGAGAAGGGCGCTCATTTGCGCGCTGGTGGCCAGGTCGATCAACCCCAGCGCTTCGGCCTGCCGCGGATCGGTCTTGGGAACAACGTGGGGAGCAACAATGCTGCGAATTAAAGAGGTAAACGGATCGGGAACGCGGGAAGGCCGAGGCTGCTCCGCTTTCTTCTCCGTCTCCTCCAGCATCTGGTCGAGAAGGTTTCCGGAGACGGCTTGCTCCACGTCGGCGCTCGCGTCTCGGGGCGGCTCCACTGGGGCCGGCGCGGCCGCCGCTGCCGGGGCTCCCCTCATGCCGATTTCATCCGCCGTCTGCGCGAAAGTATCAGAGTCGCTGAGTTTTTCGCGGGTATCACGCAGCTTTTGAAACAAGGGAACCTGCCGGAAAAGACTGTCGGGATGAAACTCCTCCAAATCGGAGAACTTCAGGGTGAGGGGGATGCCGTCTTTTCCACCCATGAGGAGGTCCAGACGCGGCGACAACTTAGTGAAAACGGAATCGAAATTGTCGCGGTCAATCAGCGTGGCCCGCCGGTTCGCCAGGGCCTCACCGATTTCGATAAGCCGGCGATTTTCGCGGCCACTGAAATCGCCCAGAATGGCGATGCGGAAGGGAGT
>Ga0326728_10021407_pt1 | contig 12160 bp, 11 predicted proteins | sample MB3enrmetagenome_FD_207602 | JGI IMG/M metagenome (GOLD analysis project Ga0326728, IMG submission 207602) | Lab enriched peat soil microbial communities from McLean, Ithaca, NY, United States - MB31MN | ecosystem: Environmental > Terrestrial > Soil > Wetlands > Peat | place: USA: New York...
CAAGGCCAATCATCTTTCAGTGCGTCCTGGAGCCAGATTGCGGGGAGAGATAGTCCTCCAGGCCGTCACAGAAGAGCTGGACCCCCAGGCCGAACGCGAATATGCAGAGGAACGGGAAAGTGTACGCCCACCACGCGTTGGTGGAGATGATAGGGCTGAAGCCTATCATGCCGTTCACCAGTATCCACGTCCACTCGGGGAAATTTATGGCCGGCATGAACGATACGACATTGATGTACTGCTGGCTGGTCTCGATCCCGACGTAGGGAATGACGGTCAGGATGATGATGAGGTTCGCAAGGGTTATCGGCACCTGGCTCAGCATCGGGGAATAGCTGTTGGGAAGGATGTGGCGGAAGAGTATCCTCAACCTGCCCGCCCCGGAGGCTGCCGCGGCTTCCACGAAGGGCTTGGACGCGATGGTCCTCGCTCTTGCCCTGACGACCCGGGCGTAGGGCGCCCAGTTGATGAGTATCATGGCGGCCACGAACAAGAGCGGGGCCTGGGATGTGGGCAAACCGGGTAAGATCACGACGAAGACAAGGAGTGCGACCACGAAGGGCGGGACAGAGAGGATGACGTCGGTGAACGTCATGAGAGCGTCATCGACAAAGCTCCCGGTCCCCCCCGCCACCACCCCTATGACAAGGCCGATGAGGCAGGTGGGGATGATTATCCCGGCAAAGAGCATGAGGTCCCAGGGGGTGGCTTTGATGAGCCCCTCCAGAACGTTGAAACCGAAAAGTCCGGTCTGGCCCAGGGTGTACGGACCCAGGGAGAACGGGAAGAACGAGATGGTGGGGGGGGAAGGACCATAGGCCATCACCCTGATGTGGAATTCCATCGACGACAATCCCCCGCGGTAGTAGATCCAAGCCACCAGAGCGAGTAACACGTACAACCCCAGGATCGTCGTCCCGAGCATGAGCTCCGTGTGGTGGAGGTATTGCCCGACCCTGCGCCTGAGGTAAGACCGGCTGGGCGAGCTCATGTTCCCCCCTTCTCCTTCTCGGAGAGCCAGGCCGGGTCGAGCGCCATGGCCACTATCTCGGCCACGATGCTGACTACAAGTATGACGACTGAGATGAGGAAGATGAGCACGATGAGAAGCGCCTGCTGAGTCTGGATCCCGCCACCTATGAGAGACTGACCGCCAGCGAAGAGAAGGAGGTAGAGCGCGCCCTGTGTGTTGAAGATGAGCTCGACGGTGGACTGTATGATGATGAACATCCCGAAGGTGTTACCGATCGTGAAGATGTAGAGCGGTATCACCCTGCGGCCTGCATGGCGCCAGAGGAGCTGCCGGTTGGGGATGCCGCGGGCGCGGCCGGCCCTGAGGTACTCGGCCTTGGTGGCCTCGACGGTCGCGTTCCGGGCATACCGAAGGAACAGGGCCACGTAGCTCACCGCGATGCAGAGCGCCTCGATCATCACCTTGAGGAAGATTATCCACTCCATGGACCAGGCACCGTGCCAGGCTGCGTCTATCAGGGGGAAACCTGTGGGGGAGGTGAAGTCGTACGTCGGATCTATCCACGAAGGGTAGCCCCCATGCAGCGAGAACCATCCGATGCTGGGGAGGGTCCCGAAGATGGCATTGATGTTGTCCCCGGAATAGGTGAGGAACGGCTGATACAGGAAGAGTATGACGATCAGGCTGAAGATGATCGCCGGGAAGAAGAGCCAGACGGCGGTGTAGCCCCGGACGGAGGAATCCAGGACCCGCCCGCGGTGCCACCCGGAATAGAGGCCGACAGGGTACGCGACGAGAAGGCTGATCGCGAGAGCAAGGGCGGCGAGCTCGATGGAGTAGGGCAGGTAGTAGCCGATGTACGTGGCCGTGGGGATCGCCACCACGCCTGCTATCGAGATCGTGCCCCACTGACCGGTCAGTATGTTGGTGACGAAGGTCCACCAGCCGGTGATCACGGAGAGAGGGGTCTCGTTTGTGGACGCGGAGGCTGCGAGCACGTCAAAGAAGTAGTAGAGTATCGTGAGGATGCCTAGGATCTGGGCCACGGCGTTGATCGCGCGCCTTATGGTCCAGACTACGATCAGGTGATGGCGCTTGACCCACCTGCCGACGGGCGCCCAGAGGCGGCCAAAGAACCTGCTGACCGGACTGATGGTGTGACTGTATAGGATTGCAACAATGGCCAGAGCGAAGGGGACCGACTGCCGCACTGTCCCGGCAGGAGCGGGCTCGGAACGCGGCTCGCTCCCTCCCCGGCTCTTCCCCGACTCGCTCATCAATTCAGATACGGAAGCTAGATGTGCCGGCTATATTAATGACGGACCGTCGGACTTTGTAGGGAAGCTGTCCAAGCCCTATGGTCCCCGGCACGTATACCACGGACTTAGAGGGGCACAATGCAACCGTGTGCTCCCGTATGCTGGAAGGATCTTCACGCTCGGTCCCCAGCCCGTCTTCGTCCTCAGGACCGATGCCATGAGTGTTGCCAGAGATGTTGCCGGACGTGTTGACAGAGAGGAACTGGCACTCCTCAGCAGTCCGTCCTTGTCCCCGGCACCGTTGGCCACAATGCCTCTCCATCGCCTCGCCCGCGCCGCGGGGGACGGAGCTAATCAAGTATTCCCGAAAGCAACCGTTTCTCGGCCTTTCTCAGGTGCTCCACTACCGTGCCATCGCTCAAGTGAAGCGACTTGGCAATCTCAGCTGAAGTACTTCTGCGCGGAACATCATAATAACCTAGCCTGTAGGCTGCGAGCAAGACCCCGTGCTGCTTCTTCGTAAGCGACCTAAGCAATGAATCGGAGTCGAAACGTGCTTCTTTCAATGAAACTACTCGATATTGGTAGCCACGCTTCTCGACACTTCGGAGGATGGACTTGAGCTCTGCCGGACTCCCCATTAGAGTGAAGGTGAGTTTCCCACCCTTGTAGGACAAGGGAGCCTGTATGTAGCCCGACCCAGTACCAATGATCTCGCCGAAGAGGAACCACCGTTCCATCGCCCTGCGAAGGAGCACGATGGATCCCTGTTCTGCCATAACGGCCTTCTCCCTCTCCATCTCCGTCCCCAGAAGCACAACCTTGGTCGGAGTTGGGGCACCATCGAAGCATTCTTCCACTCTTCCCCGAGGATCCTTCAACGCTATGCGACAGATGATGGTCGCTTCGTGCTCGTCGTAGCGAAGGATACGAAGAACCTCTATCTCACGAATCCTGCCAAAGGCGGGGTTCTTGCGTAGACTCCTAGCCAGTTCGGCGCCGTACATCTCAACGACAATACGCCGCATATGGTCCAGACCGGCTCAGAACTATAAATGTCAATCGGAAAAAGCCTAGCCTACTAGGTCGCAAGCCCATTGCCTCTCCAGTCGTACGTTCATCCGAGGCAGTGATGGTGAACTCAGGAAGTGGGTCATCGGGCAATGTAGTGTCTCTCCCTGTTAAACCATCGCCCACGTTCGACCGTGCCTACGCCTATCGGACCCTAGCCATCTTGTCGCTGACCTCAGCGCTGATCATCTACATCGACACCATGCTCACGCCCGCGCTGCCGACCATTGCCAGGGAGTACGGGGTCAGCATCGCCCAGACGAGCCTCTTGATCTCGCTCTACACGGTGTTCGGGGTCGCGGTCATGCCGATCATCGGGAAGCTCGGCGATATCTACGGCAAGAAACGGGTAATGGTCATCACCCTAATGATCTACCTAGCAGTCGCGACGACCACGTCGTTCGCCCCCAGCTTCAACCTCATACTGGTGTCCAGGTTCTTCCAGGGAGTTGGGCTCGGTGTCATCCCGCTCTCGTACAGCATCGCCCGGGAGCAGTTCCCGCGTGACATGGTCCCCCGCGCCCAGGGACTGATCAGCGCCGTGCAGCTCTCGGGGAGTGCTTCCGGAATTGTGGTGGGTGCTGTATTCACCCTCGACTATGGATGGCAAAGCAACTATCACCTCGCCGTGCCGTGCATCCTCGCACTTACCGTTCTCGCAATCTTCTTGGTAAGGGAATCGACCTCCCGTAAGCCCGGAGTTCGTCTGGACTATGTCGGAGCCGCCTGGCTAGGAGCATCGCTGACCGCCATGGTCCTTGGACTCTCCGAAGGAGCTGCGTGGGGCTGGACTTCAGCGCCTATTCTGGGGATGGTGATCGGCGGATCGGCCCTGATCGTTCCCCTCGCCCTCTACGAGGGGAGACAGGTCGAACCGGTCTTCGACCTGAAGTTGCTGCGGCAACGGAATGTCATGGTTTCCAATATCATCACCCTCCTCTTCGGCATCTCGACCGGCATAGCGTTTCAGGCGCTTTCATATTACTTCCAATTGCCTGCCCCAAGCGGGTTTGGGCTCAACACGGTCCAGACGGGGCTCTATCTGCTGCCCCTGGCAGTCTTCATCCTGCCGGTAGCCTATGGCGTGGGGGTGGTCATTCCGAGGTTCGGAGTGAAACCGTTCCTGTACATCGGTTTTCTGCTTGCGGTATCCGGATTCCTCCTGCTTTCGACCTCTACGAGCCCGGAGGAAGTGACTGCCTACTTGTGTGTATACGCCGTGGGGGGCGGATTCCTGTCTGTCTCGCTCCAAAACCTTCTCGTGCTGTCCCTGGAGAAGAGCGAGATGGGTCTCGGAACATCGCTGAATACGGCGTTTCGATACATCGGCCAGAGCATCGGGGCCCCGATAGCAGGGGCCATTCTCTCCACCTTCGTACTGGCCTACACCGTGGAAGGACATCTCATGGTGCTCCCCGCCAGGGCCGCGTTTCAATACTGCTTCTACGTAGCCGCCCTAGCGTTCATCATGGCGGGGGTGACCGCTGTCCTTGCCCATGAGGTCATGGGAAGGCGGACATCTCTGAAAGACCCGAATCCTGCTCCGCGATAGTTGGCCCAATTTGCCGCGGGGGACGGGGCGAAGGGTGACGAAGGAGGGCTTCGGTCACTTTTCTTCATTGCAAAACGGTCTTATTGAGGTAATGTGTTAGCCTTGTGAATGTGCGCTTCTGAGACGCCATCTCCAAATGATGACCTTGCGGCCAAGATCGAAGCAATTGCTCGAATCGGGACCTGCTATGGCCCAACATTCTCCCCGGACGATAGCTCAATAGCATTTGTTTCGAACATCAGTGGCACTCCGCAGGTCTGGAAGGTCCCTACCAAAGGTGGATGGCCCGAGCAATTGACTGCCTTTGACGACCCCGTATGGGAAGTGACCTGGTCTCCCAGAGGGGACTGGCTCGCGTTCAGTCTTGCTCCGGGTGGAGGCATGAATCTGCAGGTCTATGTCGTTCATCCCGACGGGACCGGAGTCCGCAGACTGTCCAAGGGAGGAAAGACAAACAACTGGCTTGGCCATTGGTCCAGAGACGGGCGATTCATCCTATTCTCCTCCAACGATCGCGACCCGGCATGCCTTGAGGGAATCATCATGGATGTTCAGACCGGTGAAGAGAAGAGAGCCGGAAAGGCCTCCGGTGTTGGAACCAACGACGACATCTCCTCTGACGGCAAGTTCTCCCTCTTCTTGAACACCCCTCAACGAAGTTGCTCGGACTTGTTCCTCATCAACATTGCCACTGGTGGTCAACAGCTCTTGACACCGCACGAAGGACCTGGGGATATCTTCCAAGCCCGGTTTTCACCCGACGGATCGGAAGTGTACCTGTCCACGAACCTTGATTCTGATTTTGTCCGTCTCGCCCGGATGAAACTGGGCCCTATGGGCCGGCCTGGCCCTATGGAGGTAATCGCACAGAGGGCAGATTGTGACCTGGAGATGTTTGAGGTTTCCGAAGACGGACAGATAGCTGCGCTGATGTGGAATGTCGCCGGCCGGAACGAAATGGATATCATCGACCTGCATTCGGGTAAGATCCACAGAGGACCCAGACTTCCGGCAGAAGTTGCCTACTATAGCGGTATCACCTTCTCACACAGCGGCAAGATCATGGCCGCCTCGTTCACCGGCGCCACAAAGCCAGTGGACGTGTGGGTACTTGACCTAGGGGAGGACAGGTTCCGACAGCTGAGCTCGAGCCCACATGCTGGGATTCGTCTCGAAGAGCTCGTCTCTCCCGAACTCCTTACATTCAAGGCGGAGGACGGTCTCCCATTGTCCGGCTGGTTGTACAGGCCCAGAGGAACGACCTCTGCGGGCCCGGTCGTGGTTAGTTTCCACGGAGGGCCCGAAGGCCAGGAACGCCCTTACATCGATGCCGCTTATCAGGCACTTCTGTTACAGGGAATCTCCGTCTTCGCTCCCAACGTTCGTGGTTCTTCTGGCTTCGGCAAGACCTTCCTCAACCTGGACAACGGACCGCTGCGTGTGAACGCTATCCGCGATATCCGCTCTTGCGTAAAAGCTGTGATAGACGCGGGAGTGGCGAACCCTCACCGAATTGGGGTCATGGGGGGATCTTACGGAGGATACATGACCATGGCCGCCCTCACGGAGTTTCCTGACCTGTTCGCCGCTGGCGCAGACCTGTTCGGGATCGTCAATTTCGAAACCTTCTTTGCTCACAGTGAACCTTGGATGGCGGCAATCTCCAAGATCGAATATGGAGACCCGGACACCCAGTTGGACCTGCTGCGGGCACTCTCCCCGATCCATAAGATCGACCGCGTGAAGGCGCCAACGCTGGTTCTTCACGGGGCCAACGACACGAACGTCCCGCTCATCGAGGCGCAGCAAGTGGAGGCCGAACTCCGGAGACGAGGCGTGACCGTAGAGCTCGTTGTATTCCCTGACGAGGGGCACGGTTTCAGAAAGACCCCCAACCGGATCCGGGCCACCAAGGAAGTAGTCCGTTGGTTCAATAGATATCTCAAGGGAAGCAGCTAGGACCGCATCCTTTGCACTAGGAGATGGCAATGTGGATGCCTAATGCGGCCTTATGGAGACCGCTGGTCCGCCCGGAGAATCCTTGCGAGATCCGAGTGTCCCACGAACCCATTTACCGTGGGAAATCGGAACGCATGTCCAATGGACGCGCTTCACTGAGCCGAATGCCGACCGCAACCGCATCGGGGGGGGAGGTGGAGAGGTCGCCCCTACGAACATATATTAACGGCGAGCTCAATCCCACCGGTGTATGGTTCAAGGAGCGAACGAGGTTCGCTTACCGTTGGAATTGGGCCGAAGACGGGTCGGGTATCCGACCATCGTTCTCGACGTAGTTGGAACGGTCCTCTGTGTAGGCATTGCGGCCTTCTGCCTCTACCTGGCCGCCCTTGGAGTTTACGTTCTCATCATTGGTACTGGTTATTCAGCTCCCGAGACTGTGCTCTTCTGCTTCTTCCTGGGTAGTTCGGCACTCCTTGGTCTTGCAGGCGTGCTGGGAATTGATGTCCTGCCTTCGGTAATGTTGGAACAACCGAGAGAGTGCGTGTGGACCCTGGAAACGACCGGGCTAAGGTACGAAGAAGTGCGCGCACCCAAGGTCCGGAGGACCGGTCGGGGGGCAAATCGCTCCTTTCTCTTTCAGATACCGGTATGGGCATGGCCCGAGAGTAGATCCTGGGGGTGGTCAGAAGTGGTGCTTTCTGTGTTGCCTAAGTGGCAGCCAGCGCATATGTGGCAGATAGCGCAGCAAGACCCTGGCAGAGTCAATGTCTCCATCCGTCCCCGTGAGATTCGCCCCAAGGCCTCGACGCCATTCAAGACCCTAAGTGTAGCTGAGGCGCGATGGTTGATTGGCAACGCAAAACGTGAGGGCGGAGAAATTGCCATCATGGGTTTGGAGAATCCAGAGCGCGTAACCCCAGGAAATCTCTGATCACACTAGCAACAGAAGAGGTGACAGCGCCGAAGGCCCGAGTTCGGCCTCATGTGGGCCGCTGGACAGCCTGGAAGTCTTGGCGGGCTTTGTCACTGCCCGACAACCCTTGTTACCGTGAGCAATCGAAACGCATGTCCAATGGACGCGTGGCGCTGAGACGGACGCCAACCTGCAACCAGCGCGGGGAAGTGGTCTATCACAATAGTTCGCAAAGTAACTTGCGATTCACTTCACACGCATCGGGACGCACTATTATCCACCGCCGCTTCAATCAGTAAGCACTAGAATAGGAGGATTGGATTGCCGTTCTGGAAGAAGAAAAGAAAGGAGCCCGATTCTTTCGAGCCGAACATGGCCCCTGCCCCTGAGTTCGATGTCCCGACCGGTCAGAACGCCTCCGCCCCGGCTTCGAAGTCCTTGGGCCACATAAGGGAGAAGTGTTCGCAGTGCGGCACAATCTTCGAGGCAGCCCTGGGCGTCTGCCCTAGCTGTCATCGTGCGCTCACTCCTTTGGAGATTGCCACGGCAGAGAGCGTTGCGAGTCGGCCGCATGCAAGAAGCACTCTCCTCATCACCAAACAATCGACCTCAACGAGACTGTACATCACAAGAGAGAACGGGAAGCTCGTCACGAAGTGCCCTGAGTGCTCAGAGAGGTTCGAGATCGCACTCGGGAAATGTCCAAGGTGCGGTCGGTCGCTCCCCCCTGGGTTGGCAGAAATGGCTGGGGCGGCGCTTGCAGAAGCTGAGGCTCGGAAGGCGCAAGGGTCCCCGGGACAGCCGTTGCAGTAGGGCCTATTGCCCAATTGTGGAGACGATGGAAGAAGTCTGGACGGGACTCCGTTTGCGAACATATATTAACGGCGGGCCCAATCGGTACCTTCGTGTACTTGGCTTTGGAGTTGACTAGTATAGGATGAAGACCCGCGACGAGGCGCTCAAGGTATGGGCGGATCTGTGTTCTCAGGTGGAGAAGGACCATCCCTGGTACAAGGTTTCTGAAGGTGTCCTGGGTAAGGTCGAGAAACCTTGGTCGCCGGGTTATCTGTTTGGAGGGAAGATGCTCAAGGGCAGCCATTTGGGAAGGGGGTGGGAGACCGTAGCGTATGTTCACCGTCGTGAATACTATCACTATCGCAGACCGTGGGGATTGGCAGGAGAGCTGCTCACACAGACCTACTTTAGAGGTGCTCCACCTGGGAGAGAAGCTGAAAGGGCGATGCCATTCTTCTTCCTTGGCCCTCTGCCTTTGACCTCAATCGGAAAATCTGCGATGGGAGCATTGCCCTTTCAAATCTTTCGTCAATTCGGCCGTCCCAATTCCAAGGATTCATCTTGGATCATTCGAACTTCACGCCCTCGACATGTGCTCGGAAAAGCGTCCTATCCCAAGATGCAAGACCTGCTTCACTCCGCCCCCTGGCTAGCTGCGTACGACCAATGGTCATCAATACCCAATATGTCCAACTCGCATCCGTTCATTGCGGGCCTGGTGCACAAAGTTCAGTTCGCCCTGGAGCTGAACGAGATGCAAAGTCCCGAATGGTACAGCAAGGCCATAGGCTCGTTCATCGATCTGGTAGAGACGATCGAGACTGGATTCGATGCTCTCAGGCCGGCCGAACTGGAGTTCTCCAAGGTGGCGGGGGATTTGAACGGCGTTCCTATCGAGAACTTCACTTTTCAATGTCCCAAGTGCGGGAAGCTGGAGCAAACTTCCACCGTCTACAACTGGGCCGGACGCGTCGTGAACTACAAGACCCGCGAATGCGGTAGCCTTCTCTTTGCGAGCGAACGTCATTGAGTGGTTAGGCCGGCAGCGCCGAGGGCCAGAATTCGGCCCCATGTGGGCCGCTGGACCGCCTGGAAGTCTTGGCGGGCTTTGTCACTGCCCGACAATCCTTGTTACCGCGAGAAATCGAAACGCAGGACCAACGGACGCGCGGCTCTGAGACGAACGCCAACCCACAACCGCAGCGGGGGAAGGGGCGAAGGCGTACCAGCCCTCACAATACGGTATGGGACGGGAGAATAGGATTCTCCTTGTGGAAAGGGGTAGTTTTCCATATGTAACCAGAATCGGACTCGAACATCATAAGGTTCGCAAGATCGTTGTCACCTCTATCTTTTCTCCTCTTCCGTTGAGAGGAACTGCTCGACCTCCGCCAGAATCAGCCGGTAGTCCATCATCAGGACTCTCTTGAGTCCCTCCCTTACGAGCTGACGAACGTACTTGTGCGCCTCCTCGCGGTTTCCCTCTCTTGCCGCCAGGCTAGCTAGGTGAGTCAGAGCTTGAGCCTCATAGAGGCGGTTCTTGCTCTTCTCGGCGGCTCGAATGAGGAATTCCATGCATCTGCGTGCCTCCGTGAAGCGATCCTCACCGGCGGCAATGATCCCGTCCAAGAGGTGCAATTGGAGTCTGTCTGCGTCGGTCTCCATGACGGACAGCCGGTCGCAGAGTCGTCGCATCTCCTGAGCCACCTCCCGGGCCCTGGAGAGGTCTTTCGCATACACGCAAACCTCCCCGAGATTCCCCAGTATCGTGAGAAGGGTAGTTGCGTTTCCGTACCGTCGTGCCTCCCCGAGCGCCCTCTCTCCATGGCGTACCGCCTCCTCGAAGTTGCCCAGAACGCTCTCCATGAGCATCAGCAGGACGTCACCGTCAATCCCCAGTACTTCATCCACTGTGCCCTCCAGTGCGGGGCGCAGTTCCTGCACCTTGAGCAGGTGCTCATACGCCCGATATGGTTCCCGAGAGCTGAAGATGTAGGAGTTGGCCGCGCTCACGTGCACCCTCACCTTGAGGCCCGCGTCGTGCCCTTGGTCAGCGAGCGAGCAGGCGCGTTCGGCCGTGGTTTGGGACTCCTCTGCTTGCCCACGGTCCATGAAGTAATTGCTCAGGGTCCGCAGGAGAACTGCCTCCTTGTCGCTATTGTGTCCCCGGACTTGTTGCAGAGCGCTCTGTATCGTTTCCCTGGGATCCTCTCCCATAGAAAGCTCAGTCTCGCTGATGCCACTGACATAGTCGACCCATTGGTATCCCTTGGCGCCACGTTGCTTGTTGATCGCCAGTGCGCGCCGGTAGGCTCTGCTCGAGCCGGCATGGTTGGTGTTTCGCCGGAGCACTCCAGCGAGCCGTGCGTAGATCTGCTCCTCCAGTTTCCGCCCCTCGAGGGTCGGATCGATCTGGCTGAGACGGGCTGCCTGCCTCAGCCAAGTTTCAGCCAGCTCCAAGGAACCCCAGCGTTCAGCTTCCTCTCCAGCGGCCATGAGGGCCGGCACCCCCAGGCCTACTTCCCGGGCCTCGGCCCAGTGGGCAGCCACCCGGAAGAGAAGGCCACCACGCGGGTGAGGCTCGCGTTTGAGAATTGCGCAGGCCACGGCTTGGTGGAGGGCCCTTACAGTGGCATCCGGGATTGAGCCGCCCAGGTTCGGGGAGAGGTCCGGTTCGAGGATCACGTAGTTGTCTCCTTCAACATCCACGAGGCCGGCCTGTACGACTGGGGCCAAGGCCCGAGACAGTTCCAGGGCTGCGGTCCCTGACACCTCCTGGAGCAAGTCCCTTCTCGCATCCTGCCCCGCCACTACAACAAGCGAAAGCGCGCTCAACGCTCTCTCGTCGAGCTTTCTGATCCTCTGGGCAATCCGATCACCTTTGCCTTGAGAGGGATCTCTCGAGGGAAGATGATGCAAAACAACCGGGGAGTTGGCGAGAGCTTTCTGCCAGCCCGGATGCAAGTGTTCGTCCTCTGGGAGCGAGATCGCGATGAGGATGGACAGTTCCTGGAGACGGGGGGCCAGGAAGGCCATCCACTCCCGGGATGCGGAGTCGAGGTACTCCGCATCCATCAGGGTTATCACGGCGGCGGACTTGAGGATCCTGCCCTCGACAAGATCGAGCAGCTCTGCCCGCATCTCCGCTGGTGACAAAGCGCGACCCGCGGGCGCCGACGGCAAGAGTCGGGTGCGTTTCCTGCCAGCCTCTTCTTTCTCGGCCCGTATCGATGCGATAAGGAGCGCAAGGGGCAAGGAGGGCTTAGAGGAAGTGGCACGGACGTCCGGTTGGTCAGATTCCTTGGGCCGGTACCAATCTGCCAGCAAGGGATGCAAGGCTCCGTACGGAATCTCGCGATCTGAGGGGTGAGCGCGGAGTGTTACCGTTTCCGAGCCTTCCGCCCGTGCCCGCTCCTCGATGGCACCGATGTAGTCCGCTCGCGTTGCCCGTTCCCCGCCCTCGATCAGTACGAAAGACCCGTGGCCGCCAGATAGGAGGCGAAGGGCATCAGCTATTCTGGGGGGGAGCGTCGTTGTGTCACCGCCGAGGTGGTCGGATTCAGGCACGGTGTCACAAGGTTCGCATACTCTATATTCTTTGTTAGAGGGTGGGCGCTATCCTAACCCATGAGATC
>Ga0326728_10021408_pt1 | contig 12160 bp, 16 predicted proteins | sample MB3enrmetagenome_FD_207602 | JGI IMG/M metagenome (GOLD analysis project Ga0326728, IMG submission 207602) | Lab enriched peat soil microbial communities from McLean, Ithaca, NY, United States - MB31MN | ecosystem: Environmental > Terrestrial > Soil > Wetlands > Peat | place: USA: New York...
GGCCGCTTTGTTCGTCATATTCTCGATCATCCCGATAATAGACCCGCTGCGCGCCAACATAGACAAGTTCAGGACCGCCTATTTCGGGTTCGCGCTCGCGGTCATAGCGTTCATGTTCATCATATACGTCCAGACCATCCTCTGGAACCTGGGGACGATGATAAGCTTCAACCTGACCATACCAATCCTGTTAGGGGGCCTTTTCTTCTGCGTCGGCCTCCTGCTCGACAAGGTGAAGAGGAACTGGTTCATAGGCATACGCACGCCCTGGACGCTCTCCAGCGACGAGGTATGGGACAAGACGCACAAGTTCGGCGCGATGCTGTTCAAGGTCGCCGGCATCCTTATGCTCTTCACCCTGGTCCTGCCGGCTTACACCCTCTGGGTCGTCCTGGGGTTGGTCCTGATCGCGGCATTGGCAGCGGTGGTATACTCCTATGTGCTGTATACGCAGGTGATGAAGAAGCGCACCTGGAAGCGCGGCTCCAGGAAGGCCAGGAAAGCCAAAAAAGTATAGGGTTCCTGGCTGATTTGTGGCCCTCGAAGGCAGGAAACAAGTACATTTATATGCTTATTCTGACATAATACAATCATGGACAACGTACAACTTAGCATAGTGGCATCGGGATCGGTACGCAAAAAGGACGTCGCGACGGTGTTGAAGGCCGCGCGCAGCTTCGATATGTACGGCGGAGTGCAATGCGACGTCAGGGAACCGGACAAAAAGGGCCTGCGCGGCGTCAGGTATCCCTCATTCGTCAGGGACGTGCTTTCACGCCCGGATATGCACGCCACCAACGATCTGAAAGACAGATGGCTCGGGATACTCCGGGAATCCATTTTACCGAGGGATAATATAGGGGTGGGGTTCACGACGGAACGCCTGTTCGCGAGGGAACGCTCTATCATGGGCGTAGAAGTGATCGGCGCGGGCACGTTCGCTTCATGCGGTTTCCTTTCAACCGCCGTGATCGACCGGGATTCCGAGACCAGCGGGGTTTCCAGAGAAGACCTGCTCGAGGCAGCCGCGCGATACGAGATAAGCCTGATCCTGAGGGCCCAGGGTGGCCATTGCAAGAACGATAACTGCATCGCGAGAGCCACCGAGACCCTGGAGCGCCTGATAGATACGGTCGAGAAAAAGCTGGGTTTCTGCAGCCCGTGCCAAAGAGGCATATCGCAGGGCGTCAGGATGATCCAGGAAGGGGTCACAGGAAGGCCGAACGATCTCTTCGACAATGTCTAAATGACCTCTGACCCATTCGAGCCACTTTGAAGAAGAATTTTAAGCCTTTTCTCTGATGTCTGGCTATGACAGGACTGAAAATCCTTCCAATCCTCATTTTCCTGGCGGCAATCGTTTCCATAGCCTCGGCCGCCACCTGCGCGGAGAAAAGCTATGCCGACTCGTGCGCCAAATGCGGCTTCGACGCGAGCGGCAAGATGGACCCGTCCTGTTACCAGGGTTACCAGACCCGCGGCACTGCATGCCTCTTCGCTGCCTACCCTGCCACCGCCACGATGTACCAGATGGGTTCGTGCCCTGCGGTGCAGATATGCATAGACCGGCTGCAGGAATGCAAGGCCTTATACACGAGCGGGAACGACCAGTACGACTGCCAGATGGGCTCCCTCGACCAATGCTTCGAGCGCGGGGACACCTGCATCGAGGCAGCGGCCCAGGACTGCAACAAGGATCCATCGGACGAGCTGGCGAACGTCGCGCCGTCCCCGAGCTTCTGCGATGGCACCTTCTTGGCCATCCTCTTTCCGTTGGCCGGAGTCATAATAATTAAATTGAAGGGGTAAGCGGAACGCATTTTGACCATCAATAGGCGAACCGATGGGATTAAATGTCCTATTATCCATAATTATCACATGGTGATTACATCAGAAGTCCATACACGAATGGAAGGAATCCCTGCCCGGATCATGGAAAGGATGATACGGTTAGGGATTGCGTCTAACCGGACCGAAGCAATCCGTCTCGCGTTTTTGGATTACGAGGAACACCACAAGGTTTTGGAAGGAAAGAAATTCGAAAGCAATGACGAAGAGGAATTCTATTCCAGGGTTACCGCCGAATCGAACCAGGATATCTGGGATAATGAACAAGACGAAAAGATGGTGCAATGGTACCTGGAGAGGCTAAAAGATGAACGAAAGAAGAAATGAGATTTATCTCGCGCTGGTGGAATTTGCCGACAAACCAGTCGAGAAACTACGCCCGGTCGTGGTGATTTCAAGGAATTCGTATAATGAGAAGCATCCAGACCTTGTTGTTTGTGCAGTCACGACGAATTCTTCTGGCGACTGCTTCATCCCTTTAGAGTCGAAATACCTGGCAGAAGGCGAGTTTTTCGAAGAGTCCGGAGTCCGTTACGATGGCATCCAAAGGATGTCAAAACAGAGGATGAGAAGGAAGATAGGGAAGATTACCGACGAGTACCATAAAAAGATCCTAGATAAAATCGTCGAGTTGATACAGTGAAAATCAAGGGTATCGAGCTAACAAAGCCCGAATTGGATGCACTTGAGGATTTAGCCACGGTATGGATCCTCTGCGAGAAGCACAATGCAAAAACTTATGGCAAAGGCGATGTCGAGATATACAAGATGCAGGATTCATGCAAAGCCTGCCGAAGAGAAGTGAGGAAAAGCAGCAAACGTGCCGTTCATCTATGGAGCAAGCTTACCCACCAGTATTATATCGCACGTTACGGGAAATGCTGCGATTGAACGATAGAAACGTGATTCCTATGGAACTCTCCAACAAGGTCGTTATCGTAACAGGAGCGTCCTCAGGCATAGGACTGGCTACCGCCAAGCTTCTTGCCAAGCAGGGCGCGAAACTCGTTTTAGTGGCCCGCTCCAAGGACAAGCTGGACGCGCTCGCAAAGGAGCTTCCGGGTTCCATCGCGATACAGACGGACATGAGCGTGGTGCCGCAGATAAAAAGCATGGTCAGGAAGACTGTGGAGCATTTCGGAAGGATAGACGTACTGGTCAATAACGCGGGCCAGGGCTACGACGCGCCCATAGAGAGGATAAACCTTGATACGTACCACCGCATCTTCGATCTGGACGTCGTGGGGCCTTTGGCGGCCATCCAGGAGGTCGTGCCGCTCATGCGGAAGCAGGGAGGGGGCGCGATAGTCAACATCAGCTCAGCCACGGCGCTCGCGAGCTGGCCGAACATGGGCGGATACTCGTCCCTGAAGAGGGCGCTTATCGGCATCAGCCTGACCGCGGGAGAGGAGCTGAAGAAGGACAAGATAGCCGTCAGCGTCGTCTATCCCTACGCCACTGCCACGAACTTCGAGGCGAACACCATAAAGGACTCCGTGCCCGAGTCGGATGGCGAGCTGCCGTACAAGGAGGACACCGCAGAGCACGTCGCCGAACGCATACTCTACGCCATAAAGAGCGGGGATGCGGAAGTGTACGCGCACGAGTGGATGAAGAAGATAGGGAAAGAATGATACGGCGAGCGGAAAAGATTGAGAGGTTGGATTGATTCGATGAGCGAACCAAAACAGTTGCCACCGCTGAAACTTTTGCCGAATGGTCTAGTCTGTCCAACCGAAGCACTGATCATTGCAATTCACGATGAAATAATTAGCTATCGTAAGACTTTAGGAAGATACGACACTGCAGCGATTAGGGATCCCGGGCTCATAAAACATCTTTGCGAGGTTCTGACCGACCGGATGCACAAATACAAAAAAGATCCGCGCGAAAATGCATTTTACATCGCTACGGAAACTTTTTACTACATCGCATGCCAGCATCCGTTCCATGACGGAAATAAGAGTACTGCATACATCACTGCGCTCATTGTCCTTTGGACAAATCTACTTCTGAACAGCATAAAAGTCGAGGGCATGACCAAGGACGGTGTGATACGAACGATTCCTCTTGACCCACGACAATTTAGATTTCAGTATAATATGAAAGAACTGGAGACTGCGAAGGTAAACGCTCCAAAAGAAGCGGAAGAAATAACCCGCTTGGCCGAAGCCGGCAGAGATGACGCAGAAGTGAAAAGGCTTATAAAGGAGTTTTTAGAAAAGTGTATAGGTGCAAATAATGGATAAGAACAGCACTAAAAAGGAGGACCTTATCAGAAAAGAAGGCGATAAGGTTTATATCGACAAGCTGCTTGCTGAGCTCATGGCCGCAAAAAAAGCGGTTCTGAAGGAGCTGGCCTACCGTTAGTCTCATTGCTAATTTTTCTAACGTAACTGTGTTAGCGGAAGCCATCAAATTCCGGATGCGTAGGTACTCGCTCATGGCTGGATGAAGACGATGGGGAATGAAAAACATTAAAATACCAGAATGAGAGTAAGTGTATATGCAGAAGATAACCCCGTTCCTCTGGTTCGGAAAGGATGCCGAGAAGGCTGCCAAGTTCTATACGTCCGTCTTCCCGGACTCGAAAGTGCTCGGAGTGAAACGCTACGACGAGGAAAGCGCCAACGCAGCGGGCATGCCACCAGGATCGGTGCTGACCGTCGCATTCCGGCTTCTGGGCCAGGACTTCACGGCTTTGAACGGCGGCCCGATATTCAAGTTCAACGAATCGATGTCCTTCTTCGTCTATTGCAAGACGCAGCGCAGCCTGGACGGGCTTTTCAGGAAACTCTCCCGGAACGGGAAGATCCTTCAGCCACTGGGTAAATATTTCTTCGCCAAAAGATACGCCTTCTTCCAGGACAGGTTCGGCGTGGCATGGCAGCTGATCCTTTCACCTGGGCGGCCGCATATCGCGCCCTGCCTCCTGTTCTTGGGCAAGAACCTGGGCAACGGTGAGGCTGCCGTCAAGTTCTACACGTCGGTGTTCAAGAAGGCGAAGATCCGCAGCCTGCTGCGCTACGGGAAAGGGGAGGATAACAAGCCCGGCAGCCTGAAGCACAGCTCGTTCGTCCTCGAAGGGATGGAATTCGTCGCGATGGAGGGCGGGGGCCCGGACAGGTCCTCGTTCAACGAGTCCGTCTCATTCATGGTGAGCTGCAGGACGCAGGCCGAGATAGATTATTATTGGAAGAAGCTCACCCACGGCGGGCAGGAAGGCCAGTGCGGCTGGCTCAAGGACAAGTACGGCGTGTCCTGGCAAATCGTGCCTGCTGAGTTGGATAAGATGCTGAGCGGGCCTAAACGGGAGAAAGTGATGGGCGCGCTGCTGAAGATGAAGAAGCTCGATATAAAAAAATTTAAACAGGCGATGAAATGACTGTGAAGAAAGGCCAATCATGACATCGAGCCGGTCCTGACCTTCCCGTCCCTCTGGTATGTGGCGACTATTACCCCTGTCGTGGAAACCTTGCTGTCGAAGAGCTTGAAGCCCGCTGGCTGGGTGCCTTCGGCGAAGAGGTGTTTACCATTGCCCAGAGTGATTGGGAATATCTTAAGACGGAGTTCGTCCACTAGGTCGTTCTTAAGGAGGGTTTGGACGAGGTTTCCACTGCCGTGCACCTGGAGTTCCGGCCCGTCCTGCTGCTTCAGCTTCCTTATCTCCTTTGCGACGTCGCCCTTGAGTAGTACGGAGTTTTCCCAGTTGAGTTTCTTCAGCGTCGTGGAAGCGACGTATTTCGTGCAATTGTTGAACTTTCGGGCAATCTCGAGGTCCTGCTTCGCATGCGGCCAGTACGCCGCGAATATCTCGTAGGTCTTCCTTCCGAGAAGAAGGTCGAACGGCTCGGACATCTGCTCGCCCATTGTTCTGCCGAGCAGGTCATCCCAGTAGCCTGCGCACCATCCGCCGTACTTGAAACCGCCGCTCGTGTCCTCCTCGGGCCCTCCCGGAGCCTGCATGACGCCGTCCAGCGTCACGAACGTCAATACTATTATTTTTCTCATTTCAATCCCTACTTTCCATCGCGTGTGCCATTTATACGGTTTTCGTCATTATCATTAGAACGGGAAACCTGGGGACTTGCCGGCATTCATGAAGGAAGTGATGAAGCTGGCGGGGAAGAAGAGGGGTTAAAATATAAGCATTCTAAAAGAATGATGGAAAGGATAAAAGAGATTGAGAAAATGACGAATGTATTAAACGAGAAGAAAAAAGAAGAGATATTGAAGTTTTGCTCAAGATGGAACGAATTAATCAAAAAAATAGAAGATAACCCTATGCACCCATCTCAGATACAGACTATTTTGGATTCATGGTACAGTGACGTTACAGAATTGAATTTAATCATTTTTGCGCCAAGATATAACAAGGGATTCGACGTGCCGGAATATTTAGTCGAAATAGATATGGAACAAAGACAACTCACAGATATTCGTTCAAGGCTTTCAGTTTCCTGTGCAATCTCGCTAAGCAAGTGGAGAGACAAACACCCGAGTTATTTGGATTTATTCGTTTCTAAAGTCAAAATGCCCGATGTCAAAATACCCATCGGAGTAAACTTTCCAAAATAAAAGGTGGTGCACATGTCAGAAAAAATCGAAGATGTTGCGGTCCGAGAGTTTATAACTACTTGGTCAGATCTAATCAAAAAAATTGAAAGTACCCCTATTGAGGCAAGTAAAATGAATAAACTCATAGAGCTATATGGAAATCAAGCAGAGAGCCTCATAAAATTATATTGTAACTATGAGAAGGATCCAGACAAAGTTCTGAAGACGCACTGTGATATATATGTTACCTTGTTTTCTAAATTAGCCACCGCAAGTTCGATATCCACAAGCAACTGGAAACATGTTAATCCGGGCCTTATGAATTTGATAGCCCCAAACATTAAGTTGCCGGACACGATTGCGCTTACAAAGATTTAATGAATACCCTATCTTCACAGTAAACCCACTTTAGGTTTACATCGTCACAGTACTCTGAACAAAGGCCAAAAGATCCATTTTCCTTTCTTTTGCCCTGTCTTCCCCGTGTAAGCCGTATGCCTGGTTCAGGATTCCTCGCTCAATATCATGATGGTGTACCCTTGGCCCAAAACCAGGAAAAACTGTCATGGGTTGGTTTACTTATACAGTTACGCGATAAGGAGTTTGGTTTACTCCTGTGGTGTTCGCTCAAGCAGATTGTCAACTTTATCTTGGATATCGCGCGTATCAAATCCAACTTGAGGGAGCCGCTCCTGCATCTCGTGAAGAAGCTGGCGGACAGTCAGGCGCCCTATGTCAACAGATAAATCGCTCGTTGTCAAAGAGTCCAAAGCTCTGAGAGTCGCGCCATGGTGGCTGCTCCATTCTTTTGCGCAATCAGCAGGGACGCCATTCACAGACAGGTGTGTTATCAAACGAAGAAACGATTCGTTGTGATGGATTCTTCTAAGAAGAAAACTAGAGCATTTGATTAATGGAACGCAAATACCCTCGACATTGCGATCCGATGGCGGCTTGAATGCAGCTGGACCAAAACTATTTTCTGATTTGAAACGAACGGCCTTAGGAATAACAACAGGTTCCACTGGAATCACTTACTCACGGTATCACAATGATCATTTAAAAATATTTTTATTGTTTTTTTCGCGTGATATGAAAACCAGTTTCTGCACACAAAACGCGGCATTGTTTTTCATTCGTGCAGGTAGGCTTCCCGTCCCAAAACAGCACTGAAGAATGGATTTAACCTCGTAGGATTTGATGGCTGATTATCTTATCAAATAGTATATTAGAAATTCTAAGATATATTTATGGAGTAACAAAAATAATCCGTTTTTCGTTTTTGTCTTTTCGATCGTCCGAATGCTTCTCCTGGTAATAATGATCTGCGCGCATGATATACGGAACGAAGATTGGCATCAGCCTGTGTTTTTGCAGCTCGCTATCCGCCCGGGATTCGCATTGGAGTTTGAAGCAATCGAGTTCGCGCCTCTGCGCAGAACTGGCGGACTGGTTTTCGCGTCAAAATAGTACAAAAAATCATGGTATAAGATATTATTAGAAATTCTAATATAATAAAAGAAACTATTTTTATGAACGGAAAAAGAAGCAAAATGTGGATCAGGGCTCTCCAAATCCTGCGAGCATTATTTCTGCCGCTATCATCTTGATGCCAGGTTCGCAGCGTGGATTCTTGTCCTTGCCGAAATCGGATGATACGAGCTCGAGCGAGTAGGTGCAATTTGGCCTGGCCTTCCTTGTGACTGGGACGGCGTCTGTTCTTTTTGTTTCGCTAGTCGCTTTTTCCATGGCATTCCACCTAGGTATGCATGAAATATCCCGGCATTGGTTGCGGCCCGCGGATACGCTTACCGTGTAAAAAAAGTATTTAAACGCATTTTATTCCTTGGCAAGCCCCTGTTTCACCATCTGGAGGAATATTTCTTTGGATATCACGACGCAGACGTCGCAGCCGCAGTCCGGGCACCTGAAGTCCTTGCTCTCGACCTTGTTTATCTTGCCGCAATTGGCGCAGACCTCTATCTTTTCCACTGCCATTCTAAAACTCTCTTCAAGATTTTAGGAGGTTATCTCTTCCTCTTAGCCTTGATTTTCGCGGGTTTCCTGGCGCTTTTAGCAACGGGTCTCTTCCTGGCCTTTGCTCTCGGCGCCCTGGTCTTTATGGGCTGGGTCAGCCTCACATTGTCAATCCGCATCCTGACGACCTCGGCGTGATACTTCTGGTCGAGCTCGGTCACTATCTTCTCGTAATCCGAATTCGTTACCGTGGTGAGCGAGTTGTTGCCGCAGCGGGTGCACCTGAACAGGCCTGCCTCGCTCAGGTCTATCCCCCTGGGCATCTTGCCACATCTCGAGCAGACTTCGATAACGTCGTTGGTCATGTCGACCACGTTCCTATTACTTGCACAAGGTATATTTACTTTTCTATGGGTAGTACTCCCGATGATGATCCACATAGACATGGACTATTTCTTCGCCCAGGCAGAGGAGCTGCGGCATCCGGAATACAAAGACAGGATAATCGTGGTGTGCGTATACTCGGGCAGGACGCCGGATTCCGGCGTGGTCAGCACCGTGAACTACGAGGGCAGGAGATACGGCGTGCACTCGGGGATGCCGATTTTCCAGGCCAAGAAGCGGGCGCCCCAGGCGGACTCGGTCTTCCTACCCGTGGACCACGAGTACTACGGGGAGCTCTCCGACAGGATAGACGCGGTCGTGAAGGAGTACGCGGAAGTATCCGGCCGCACCTCCATAGACGAGTGGTTCATCAGGGCGGACAAGGACGCGGAAGCGCTCGCGAGGAGGATAAAACAGGCCATCAAAGATAGGACGGGCATCACATGCTCGGCGGGCGTCGCTCCGTCCATGCTGGGGGCGAAGATGGCCGCAGGCATCCGCAAGCCGGACGGCTTCCTTTTTCTCGACGCTGCGGCGGAGCGGAAGATGATCGAGGATTCCGATATAGAGAAGGTCGTCGGCATAGGAGGGAAGACCGCCGGGGCGCTCCATGGGCTGGGGGTGGATACGGTCAAGGACCTCAGAAAGCTGGACAAGATGGTCCTCGTCGAGAGGTTCGGCAAGAAGTCCGGCTCCTGGCTGGTCGCACTGGCGGAGGGGAGATACGGCAATTTGCTAGAATACAGCGAGGCGGAGCAGTCGGAAGTGAGCAGGATCGGCACGCTCAGGGAAAGGACGCGCGACGCTTCGGAGATGCTCAGGAAGATAACGGAGATGGAGGGCGACAACCGGGCATGGCTCAAAGAGCGCAACAGGTTCTTCAGGACGCTCGCCATCACGTTCGTGACCGAGGACATGAGGAACCACTCGCGCTCGCTCTCCTTCAAGAGCCCGAAGGGATGGACCGAGGATTTCAGGGAAGATGAGATGAGGCTGATACGGGAATTCCTCGCCGAGAACCCGCTCGCGGTGCGCCGTATCGGGATAAGGTACGCGAACCTCGTGGACGTCTCGGGGCAGAAGACGCTGAGCAGCGAGTTCTAGCCCTGAGTCCCGTATTTGCGCTGTTTCTTCTTCCTCCTTTTCCACAGCAGGAATAGTATCAGGAGCAGTATGAGGAGCAGCAGCACGATGATTATCGGTATGCACAGCAGCGACAGCAGGCTCGACGCGGACGGCGTGGCCGTGGCGGCCGGCGGCTTGCCTGCGGAGGAAACCTGCGACGTCACCATAATCTGCGTGGAGCTCACCACCTGGCCGTTCTGTGTGATCTCGACGGTCCATTCGCCCGGGGTGGTCAACGTAGGCGTTTTGAAGTTGCCGTTCTTGTCGCAGCTGCCCGAGAAGCCGTTCCCGCCAGGTCCGATGACGGTGTATCCGCAGCCGCCGACCGGCTGGTTGTTCTGCGTGACTACGCAGGGCGCCTGGACTCCTATGACCTCGCTCGGGGGGCAGGTCAGTTGAGCCGGCGGCATGCCTATGCACGCGTGGTCCTGGCAGGTCGAATTCTGCGGGCACTGCGGGCAGCCGGGCTCGGTTCCGCACTCGTAAGGCGTGAGGACGTGGTTCGCGATTGAACCGCAGCCGATTATCGGCTCGCAGGTGCCATTCGTCTCCCCGGCGCTTATGCTGCAAGATTCATTGTCCGGACAGTCCGCATCAGAGGTGCAGCTGGATTGCGGCGTTACCGGCGGCGTGATGTTCGCAGGAGGCGCGACCGGACAGGTGGTGAACGTGAACGTGGTGCTCGCAGGTCTGTAGCCCGGGCTCGACGCGTCCGCCTCGTAGGTCCCGTTCGCGCTCAGCGAGAACGTCGCCGTCCCGTCGCTTCCGGTGGCCTGCTCGTCCACCAATCCCCCGTACGGGCTGGTGAGCAGGAGCCGTATGTCGGCGCCTTCTCCACTGGATGCACTGATAGTCACGGCATCAGCAGGGCACGGGGCTATGGATGAGGAGAGCGACAACGAGGAAAGCTGCTCGGAAGGCCCTGACGGGGGCGAGGGAGCTGGTGGAGGGGCTGAGCTCAGGGTTTCAGTCACGTTGAAAGAAGCATTGGCTGTATTGTTGTAATCATCGGTTGCGCTGCAGTTGACCTGCGTGGTCCCTATCGGGAACAAGAAGCCGGATGCCGGCGTACAGGATACGTTGACCGAAGATCCGTACTCATCGGTTGCTGTCGGGTTGTAGGTCTCGGTGGCGCCTGACGGATTCGCGGTCGTGTCGGTTATGTTCGATATGCCTGAGATGGCCGGCGCTGTTGTGCCCGGGTTCTCAGTCACGTTGAAGGACGCGTGGACGGTGTTCCCGTAGACGTCCGTCGCGCTGCAGTTGACCTGCGTCGTTCCTATCGGGAACAGCGAGCCGGATGCCGGCGTGCATGACACCGGGACTGATGCATTGAACTCATCCTTCGCAGTCGGGCTGTAGGTCACGTTCGTTGTCAGGTTCGTTGCCGTCTGGGTTATGTTCGAGATGCCTGATATCGTGGGCTGGGCCGTGCTGAGGCCGAAGTCCCAGGTCGCGCTCGGGCCGGTGTTGTTCGCGTTGTCCGTGCATGCCACGTACCAGGTGTGGTTGCCGTCGGCTATGCCGCTTATCGGGAAACCGGTCAGCGTGTCATTGTCCACCGAGGGATTTGTCGAGTTGAGGACGTTGTCCAGGAAGATGGAGCAGCTCATCGTCGGAGCCAGGTTGTCCACCGGAGTGAAGTTGAAGGTTATCGATGAGTAATTGAATAATGAAAGATTTGCTGGCGAGTCCAGGGTGACGACCGGGGGGGTGGTATCCACGGTGAAGTGCCTCTTGAGGCTCGAGCCGCTGTTGCTGGCGCCGTCGATGCATGTGACATTCCAGTTATAGGTTCCATCGCTCGGAACCGAATAGCCGAGTGTTGTCAGGGTGCTGTTGGCCGCAGCGGTGGAATTGACCGATGCCCCATCTATCATGAGGCTGCATGACGCGTTTGTGAAGGACGGGTCCGTTTCGTTGAAGGTGAAGTTCAATGAAGTCGCTGACGTGTTGAGGCCGTTGATGGGGGATATGAGGATGACCGTCGGACCCATGGTCGTGACTGTGAAGTTCCAGGTCGCGCTCGTATTTGTATTGTTGGCGCCGTCCGTGCAGGACACACTCCAAGTGTGCGGGCCGCCGACCAGGCCGGAGTAGCCCATGTCCGCGGGCGTGTTGTTCGTCGCCGTTGTGGAATTGACCGACGAGTCGTCCACGGTGAGGTTGCATACGGCGGTCGCGTAGACCGGGTCGGTCTCGTTGAAGCTGAAGTCCAGCGATGTTTCCGGTGTGACGTTGTTGTTGGCCGGGTAGTTGAGGACCACGG
>Ga0326728_10021410_pt1 | contig 12159 bp, 13 predicted proteins | sample MB3enrmetagenome_FD_207602 | JGI IMG/M metagenome (GOLD analysis project Ga0326728, IMG submission 207602) | Lab enriched peat soil microbial communities from McLean, Ithaca, NY, United States - MB31MN | ecosystem: Environmental > Terrestrial > Soil > Wetlands > Peat | place: USA: New York...
CTCACGCCCCTACGTGGAGGAAGTGCTGCGCCGCGCTGTAGATGGCGCCCAGCACGGGCTGCGGGTAGACGCCGAAGGCGACGACGGCCACAGCGATGAGCGCGATCGCGGTCGCCCGCGCGTACCCCAGGCCTCCCGCGGGGAGGTGCGGCGGCTCCGGGCCTCCGGCCTCGGCGGCCCCCGACAGCGGGCTCGGGTCCGGCTCGGCCCGGTCGAAGAACATCACCTTCAGGACCCGAGCGTAGTAGAACACCGAGAGCGCGCTGTTGAGCAGACCGGCGACCGCGAGCCAGACGAAGTACCCCTGAGCCTGGACCGCGGAGCTGAAGAGGACGAACTTGGAGACGAACCCGATCGTGAGCGGGACGCCGGCGAGCGAGAGGAGCATGAGGCCGAAGGCGACCCCGAGGAGGGGCCGGCGGGCCCCCAGGCCCTTCCAGTCGTCGATGAGGGGACCGACCCCCAGGGCCGCGACCCCTGCGACGACGAGGAACACGCCGGTCTTCATGAAGACGTTCGCGAACATCTGCATGGTCGCGCCCGCGAGCGCGGGCGAGGTGCCGATCACGATGCCGATCAGCATGTAGCCCGCCTGGCTGATGGACGAGTAGGCGAGCATCCGCTTCATCTCCTTCTGGAGGAGCGCGAGCACGTTCCCGACGGTCATCGTCAGGACCGCGAGGACCCCGAGCGTGATCTGCATCACCGGCCCGAGGTCGAGGGTCCCGCCCGAGAACGGGCTCCCCCCCGCGCCCGGCACGACGAACAGCACCGGTCCGAGGAAGACCAGGAAGATCGCGAAGAGGCCGACCTTCTTCGACCCGCCCGTGAGGAAGGCGGTGACGTCGGTCGGGGCGCCGTCGTAGACGTCCACGGCCCACGCGTGGAACGGCACGAGGGTCGCCTTGAACGCGAGCCCCGCGATCAGGAACCCGTAGCCGAGCAGGACCAGGACCGGGTATCCGACCGAGCCCGCGACCGCGCGGATCGCATAGAGGTTGGTCGTCCCGTACGCCCCGTAGAGGAGCGAGGCACCGAAGAACGAGAGGGTCGTGGAGAGGGCCCCGATGATGTAGAACTTCATCGCGGCCTCGAGCGAGCGCACGTCCTTCCGGGGATACGCGACGAGGAGGTACGTCGAGATGCTGACGATCTCGACCGAGAGCAGGAGGAAGATGAGGTCGGAGGCGATCGTGACCAGGAGCATCCCGAGGGTCGCGAGCAGGAGGAGGCCGAAGAAGATCGGCGCGCCGCGCTCCTTCGACGGTCGGCTCATCGAAGCGAGCGCGACCAAGAACCCCGCGAGCAGGAAGATCCCTTCGAGGACGAGGCCGAGGGTCGTGAACGCGTAGAGCGGCGTCGCGCCGGGGGCGACGACCGCATCGACCTGACCGGAGGGGATCGTCGCGAGCCCGGCGAGCGGTGCGAAGCCGAGGTCCGCGACCACGAAGAGGAGCGCAAGCCCCGTCGCCGCCACCGCCACCCCGCCGGTGACCTCGATGCGACGGACTCCGAGAACGTCGAGGAGGAAGATCAGGAGCGTCCCCGCCAGCAGGAGGATCTCGGGGAGGAACGGTCCGGCGAACGAGGAAAGGTCCATGGTCCTAGGTCCCCGGGAACCCTTTGATGGGTGAGTTCACGATCACGTTCACGAGGAGGCCGGGGAGGATCCCGAAGAGGACGGTCAGGGCGACCAGGATCGCCATCGCCGCGCCCTCGTACCAGGGGACGTCGTGGGCCGTGGATGGGATCCCCCGGGCCGGGCCGAAGAGCATCCGTTGCATCATCCACAGGTAGAAGCCCGCGGTCACCACCAGGATGATCAGCGGTACGAAGACCCAGTACGCGAGCGTGTTCCAGGTCGCGAGGAGCGCCGTGAACTCCGCTGGGAAACTGATGAGCGCCGGGAGACCGAGGGACGCGAGCGACCCGACCATGATGAGGGTCGAAAGAGTCGGGGTGGTCGGCGTGATCCCGCCGACCGACGCGATGTCGCGCGACCCGAACGTGTGGTGCACGCTCCCGGACGCCATGAACAGGAGCGCGCTCACGATGCCGTGGGCGAACATGAGGAGGACCGCCGCGAGGAGCCCGAGGGAGGAGTCGAGGGCGATCGCGAGCAGGACGATCCCCATGTGGTTGATGGACGAGTACGCGACCATGCGCTTCATGTCGCGTTGCGAGAGCGAGAGGACCGACCCCCAGATGATCGACACGAACGCGACGATGTAGAGGAGCGGCTGCACGGTGTGGAGGCCGCTCGGGAGGAGCTCGACGGCCCACCGGATCAACCCGTACGCCCCGAGCTTGAGAAGGAGACCCGCGAGCAGCACAGAGCCACCGGTCGGGGCCTCTACGTGGGCGTCGGGAAGCCACGTATGGAACGGGACGATCGGGAACTTGACCCCGAATCCGAAGAAGAGCGCGAGGAACATGAACGCCTGCAGGACGGAGGAGAGGCCCCGGGCCGAGGCGTACATCGCGGAGAAGTCGAACGATGCCGCCCCCGAGTAGAAGACGATCGCGAGCATGCCGACCAGCATCACGACCGACGCGACGTGCGTGTAGATGAAGAACTTCAGCGAAGCGTACCGACGCTGGGGTCCTCCCCAATACCCGATGAGGAAGAACATCGGGACGAGGACGGCTTCCCAGAAGAGGAAGAAGAGGAGGACGTCGAGCGCGATGAAGACCCCGAAGCAGCCGAGGCAGGTGAGCAGGACGAGGCCGAAGTACGCCGCGGGGCGTTTCTGCTCCTCCCAGGAGTAAACCACGGTCGCGAGCTGGAGGATCGCCGTCAGGAGGATCAGAACGAGCGATATCCCGTCCACACCGACGGTGTAGTTGACGTGCATCCAGGCGAGGGAGATCCAGCTGTACGACTCCCCGTCCGCGAACCCGGGAACCATGGCGCTGTTGTACCCCGGCCAGCCGGGGTACGCGAGGAACAGGAACGCGACCTCTGCGAGGAACACGAGGGTGGTCGCGAGCGCGACCCACCGGGCGCGGCTCCCCGCGAGGAACGTGAGGACGGTCCCGACCGCGAGGGTCGCGACGATGACGGAGAGCAGCGGGATCATGGGTCTATCCGCCTCCCAGCCGCGAGACCACGTACGGCGCCACGATCAGCAGGATCACGAACAGCGCGATCAGCCCGGCCACGACGTAGGCCGCGTAGTCCGACACGACGCCGGACTGGATGCGCCGAAGACGGTTGCTGAGGAGCGCGAACATCCGCTCGAACCCATGGACGGTCCCGTCGATGACGAACCGGTCGAAGAAATCGGCCGCCCGGGCGATGGTGTAGACTCCCTTCGTCCCGATCCAGTCGTAGCCGACCTTGAAGTAGTAGCGGTTGAGGAGGAGGCGGCGGACCGGCTGGGCGGCGCTCGTCTCGGGGAGGGAGTAGACCCGGCCGTTCCCCCAGAGGAGCCATGCGAGCGAGATGCCGCCCGCCCCGAGCGCGATGCTCACGCCGGAGATCAGGAGGTCGGTCGTCCCAAAGACGGGCGGGATCCCCGAAGCCCCGGCCCCCGATAGGAGGAGGGACTGGAACCCCGGAAGGAAGATGAGGAACCCCGCGCCGATCGCAAGCGCGGAGAGCAGGACGAGCGGCACCTGCATCGTCCACGGGCCTTCGTGGGCGTGCGCGAGGCTCGGGTCTCTCGGATGGTCACCCGAGAAGGCGAGGAACCAGGCGCGGAAGATGTAGTAGGCTGTCAGGAACACGGCCGCGAACGCGAGGATGAAGAACGGCCAGTACGCCGGGTGGCTACCGAGTTGGGAGTAGACCGACGAGAGGATGTCGTCCTTGCTCCAGAAGCCGGCGAACGGGGGGATCCCGGCGAGGGCAAGGCCTCCTACCGCGAACGCCGCCGCGGTGAGCCGCATCGTCTTGCGCAGCCCGCCCATCTTGAACAGGTCCTGCGTGCCGACCGCGTGGATGACCGAGCCCGCGGCGAGGAAGAGGAGGGCCTTGAAGAACGCGTGCGTGAAGAGGTGGAACAGTCCGACCATCGCGAATCCGGCGCCGACGGCCATGACCATGTAGCCGAGCTGACTGATCGTGGAGTAGGCGATCACCCGTTTGATATCCGGGTGAACCACCGCCATCGTCGCGGCGAAGAACGCGGTGAACCCGCCGATCGCCACGATCGCGAGCTGGTCGGTGGAGGTGAACCCGAGGAAGAGGCTCCCCACGGCGAGGAGGTAGACGCCCGCGGCGACCATCGTAGCCGCGTGGATGAGGGCGCTCACGGTCGTCGGGCCTTCCATCGCATCCGGCAGCCAAACGTGGAGCGGGAACTGGGCGCTCTTGCCCGCGGCGCCGCCGAGGATCATGATCCCCGCGACCGTGAGCAGGGTCGAGTTCCCTCCGAGACCGTAGCCGAGGAGGTACGGCTGGTTCCCGTTCACGAATAGGAAGCCGTTGGCCGCCCAGCCGCCGGAACCGGCCGGGCCGGCGAGGGCGAAGTTGTAGAAGTAGAGAAAGATCCCGAGCAGGAACATGATGTCCCCGACGCGGGTGACGATGAACGCTTCCTTCGCGGCGCTCGCCGCGCTCGGCTTCTCGTAGTAGAACCCGATCAGGAAGTAGGAGCAGACGCCCACCAGCTCCCAGAAAACGAAGAACTCGAGAAGGTTGTCCGCGAGGACGAGCCCGCTCATCGCCGTGAGGAACAACGAGAGCTCGGCGTAGTAGCGGGGGAGCCCCCGGTCCTGGTGCATGTACCCAATCGAGTACAGCATGACGAGGAAGCCGACCACCGTCACGACGATGAGCATCAGCGCCGAGATCGGGTCGACCAGGGTCCCGACGACGAGCGAGAAGCCGTTCGGGAACGGACCCGGCGCGGGAGCGAGGTGGAGCCACGTGTACCGGACGTCGGTGTAGGTGCCGGGGTTGACCATCTCCCCGACGCCGATGAGGACGCCCACCGTCATCGCGGCCCCGGAGAACGCGACCGCGACCCACCCGCCCCACTCGAGGCGGCGTAGCCGGGTCCCGGCGAGCCCGACGATGACGAAGGATAGGGCGCTGAACAGCGGGACCAGGAATGCCCAACTGTACAACCCGTCCAGTATGCTCGTTCTCGTCCCCCCCTTAGAGTTTCAGCTCGTTCGCTTGCGCGACATTGATGGTCCCCTTGAGCCGGTTGAGGGCCAGGACGATGGCGAGCCCGACCGCGACCTCGGTCGCAGCGAACCCGATGAGGACGACCGCGATTTCCTGACCGACAAGGCCGCCGGTACCGCTCGAGAAGGCGCCGAAGTACACGAAGTTCAGGATCGCCGCGTTCATCGCGATCTCGATCGCGATCAGGATGAGGATGAAGTTCCGCCGGGTGAGGATCCCGAACAGCCCGACGGCGAACAGCGCGGAGGAGAGGGCGACGAAGCCGACGAGGGGGAGGGCGGTCATTCGCGCCCCTCCCGGACGAGGTAGATCGACCCCGCGACCGCTCCCATCATGAGGAGCCCGAGCAGCAGGAGCCACGACCCGTTGGTTCCGAAGAGGCCCTCGGAGAGGAGCGTCGGGTCGTAGACCGAGATCGTCTGGCTCGACTGGGGCAGCTCCCCTACCGCCGTGACGACGAAGATGAACGTGACGACCGCGAGCGCCAGCGGCACGGCGTCGATGCCGGTCATCGCCTCCCGGAAGAAGATCCGCTTCCGGGTGAGCATGACTCCGAACAGCAGGAGGACGGTGACCGCACCGGCGTACACGCCGAGCTGCAAGACCCCGATGAACGGGGCTAGGAGCAGGAAGTAGATTGCCGAGATGGAGACGAAGAAGACCGCGATCCACAGGATCGTGTGGACGAGCTCCCGCACGAGCAGCGCGGCCACGGCCGTGAACAGGGCGACCGCGGCCAGGACGATGAACGCCAGTTCCTCGAGGCTCACTTTCGAGCCCCCCAGAAGAGGCACTCTTTAGGACAGACGCTGATGCACGTGCCGCAGCGGACGCAATCGGAGTCGTTGACGACCGGTTCCTTCCAGATCCGCTTGGGGAGCTTCTCGCCGGGCTTCGCTTCCGGCTTCGGGATGTCGAGCATCGTGATGCATTGCGTGGGGCAATCCCGGGCGCACGCGTTGCATCCGATACAGACCGGGACGTCGAGGAGGATCGAGTCCTCGTTCTCCGGCCGGGCGAGCCGGATCGGGTTCATCGGGAGCTTGGTCTTGAACACCTCGTTCATTCGCTGAGGCGAGTAGATCATGTCCGAGCGCTTCGTGACGGAGAGCTCGTAGCGCGTCGTCATGGTGAGGCATCCTTCCGGACACGCGTCCGAGCAGAATCCGCAGTAGCTGCACTTGCCGTAGTCGATCTCCGGGCACTTCTTCGGGTGCTTCGGGTCCCCGCCGGGGACCGTCACCATCTCGATGCAGAGGTCGGGGCACGAGAACTGGCAGAGGTTGCAGCTGATGCACGTTGCGATGTTGAGGGCGTGGACCCCTCGATAGTTGTCCCAGACCTGGCCGAGCCCGATCGGCTTCCCCGAGGCGACCGCCACCTTCTCCCGGAACTTCGGGTCCTCGAGGCGTTCGTACGGGTAGATGATCGTCGACGGGTGGATGAGGCTCTTCGCGAACTGCCGCGCGGCGGTGGCCATCGGACGGGCCACCCACAGGATGGGGTTCTGGTTGGGTTTCTCCGTGGCGGTGATTTCCGTTGCCATCCGTTTCTTCCCCCCTTCCATTTACGGCGTCGGCAGGCAGCCGAACGGCCACACGCACTTCGCCACAACGAGGGCCGCGGCCAGGAACACCGACAGCAGACCCAGCGGGATCATCCGGTTCCAGCCGACCCGGAGGAGCTGGTCGGTCCGGATCCGGGGCAGCGAGGCCCGGACCCAGACGAACAGCCCGAAGACGATGTAGGTCTTCAACATGAACCAGAAGATTCCGGCGAGCGGGAACGACGTCGCCGCGCTCGGCACCCACGTCGGGAGCGTCCACCCGCCGAGGAACAACAGGACGACGAGGACACTGCCGACCAGCGCCCGCAGATAGTCGGTGAACATGAAGAACGCGAAGAACATGCCACCGTACTCGGTGTTCCATCCCTCGACGAGCTCGGCCTCGGCCTCCGGCAGGTCGAACGGGATCCGTTCCATCTCCGCGAGCATCGCCGCGACGAAGACGACGAGGGCCAGGAAGAGCGGACCCCAGAACCAGTAGTTCTGCTGTTCGTAGACGATCGTGTTGAGGTCGAAGCTCCCCGCGACGATCACGACCGAGACGACCGCGAGGAGGAGCGGGACCTCGTAGGCGATCATCTGGGCGGCGGAGCGCATCCCGCCCATCAGCGAGTACTTGTTGTTGCTCGACCAGGCGCTGACGAAGATGAAGAGGGGAGCGAACGCGAAGATCGTGAGGGCGAGGAGCAACGTGAGGGGGAGGGCCCCGGTGTCCCATCCCGTGGAGATCGGCAGGATCCCGAAGATCGCGAGCGAAGTGATCATGTACGCCGTGGGACCGAAGTAGAACCCGAGGGCGTCGGCGTCCCGGGGCTTGACGGTGTCCTTGCGGAACAGCTTGAACCCGTCCGCGAAGTTCTGGAGGAGGCCCGCGAAGCCGACGTGCATCGCCCCGCGCCGGTCCATGAACCGGCCGAGGAGCTTCCGCTCCCACCAGATCAAGAGGATCGTGTTGAGCATGGTCGCGGCGAGGATGATGACGGCGAAGATCACCACCGCGAACCCCGTGACGACGCCCGAGCTCGTCACCAGGGCCCGCGCGCCGCTCGGGAGGATCGACCCCAGCGCCGAGGCGATCGCGTTGGAGATGTCGTAGGAGACGGAGTAGAGGGTCGCTTGTGACATCGTCCCCCCCTACCGGTCCACTTCTCCGATGCAAGGGTCGACGCTTCCCATGATGGGGGGGATGTCCGCCACCCGGTACCCGACAAGGTACTGCCGCGCCGCGCTCAGGTTGGCGAAGATAGGGGAACGGAACTTGACACGGTACGGGTGCTCCGAACCTTCGTTGACCACGTACGCCTGGGCTTCTCCGTGCGGTTCCTCGACGGCGGAGAAACCCAACCCCTTCGCATAGTTGCGCTTCAGGAGGTAGCCTTCCCGGCCCACCGGCGCGTAGGGTGCGCCGAGCCATCGCGGGAGCTGCTCGGCCATCACGGGGCCGGGGTGGTGGTCCAGCCAATCGATCGTTTGACGGAGGATTCGGATCGACTGACGCATCTCCTCCATTCGGACGAGATAGCGAGCGGTGACATCGGCACCGTCCGCGACCGCGACGTCGAAGTCGACCGCCGCGTACCGGGCGTACGGCCGGTCCTTCCGGAGGTCCCGCTTCACGCCCGCGGAGCGGAGCATCGGGCCGGTGACCCCGTGGCGGATGCAGTCGTTCGCCTTCAGCACCCCGAGGCCATCACACCGCTTGTGGAAGATCGAGGAGCCCAGGCAAAGCTGGTCGTACTCGCGGAACCGCTCGGTGAGCCAGTCGAGAACCTTGCGAGACTGGTAGGTGAACGTTGGGGGTAGGTCGTTGCGGACGCCTCCGACCCGCATGAACTCGTAGGTCATGCGAGCGCCGGTGAAGCTCTGGAACAGGTCGAGGACCAGGTCCCGGTCGCGCATCCCGTAGAGGAACGGGCTCATGAGACCGATGTCGTTGACGAACGCGGCGTACCACATGATGTGAGAGCCGAGTCGCTGGAACTCCTCGCAGGTCATCCGGATGTACTCGGCCCGTTCCGGCGGCGTGATATGCAGGGCCTGCTCGGAGGCGAGGATGTAGAGGTGTTCCCACGCGAGACCCGCCACGTAGCAGGTGCGGTCCATGAGCGTAACGACCTCGTTGTAGTGACGGTCCTCGCTGATCTTCTCGATCCCTCGGTGGAGGTAGCCCATCTCGGGGTCGACGTCCAGGACCACCTCCCCGTCGATCCGGACGCGGAGGTTCCAGAGACCGTGGGTCATGGGGTGCTGCGGCCCCATGTTGATCCACATTTCAGACATGGCGCGTCTTCACCTCCAGCTCCTCCGGCTCGTGGATCTTGAAGGAGCGCAGCAACGGGTGGAACGCGTACCCCTCCGGCGTCAGGAGATGCCGAAGGTCCGGGTGGTGGTCGAAGGTGATGTCCACGAGCTCCCAGGTCTCGCGCTCGTGCCAGTTCGCGCTCGGCCAGATGACCGAGGCGGTCTCGACGTGAGCGTCCGTGGCCGGCACGTCCGTCGAGAGAAGCACGTACTGGCGGGCGGCATCGGACCAGGCGACGTAGAACACCTCGCGATGGTCGACCCAGTCGATCCCGCCGACCATCGAGAGATGGGCGAACGAAAGGTCATCCCGAACCGCCCGGAACAGGTCGAGCGCCGCCTCGCGACGGAACCGCACTCGGCCGGCCATCCCTTCGAACGGCTCGACGCCCAGGAGATTCTCCCCGAGCTTCGGAGCGAGGACCCGTGCCAAGTCGTCCGGTTGCATCGGTACCAACTCCTAGATGCCCGGCGGACGACCCGCCTACTCCTTTCGCTCCCGGATCAGTTGTTCCAGCTTCAGGATCCCGTCCAGCATCGCCTCAGGGCGGGGCGGGCAACCGGCGATGTACACGTCGACCGGGACCAGCTTGTCTACTCCGGGCACCACCGAGTAGGCCGTACGGAACGGCCCGCCTCCCGTGGCGCAGTTCCCCATCGCGATGACCCACTTCGGCTCGGCCATCTGCTCGTAGAGCGTGATGAGCTTGTGGGCGACCTTCCACGTGACCGTCCCGTTTACGATCATGAGGTCGGCCTGCCGGGGTGTCGACCGGGCGACGACCCCGAACCGCTCGGCGTCCCAGCGCGCCCCGAAACCCGCCGCGAACTCAATCGCGCAGCAGGCGAGGCCCCAGTGGAGCGGGAAGAGGGAGTTGCGACCCGCCCAGTTGAACATGGGGCGGATGACCTTCGCCTGTCCCTGCTCCGCGATGAGGGAGCTGAGGGCTTCCTTCGCGGCGGGGATGAACTCCTTGACCCGAAGCGCCTCGATCTCGACGAACGGGATGGCCGCTTGGGTCGCCATCGGCAGGTCCCCCGAGAGCTGCAGGTCGCTCGCCGGGGCCTTTGCGGCGGGTGGGGTCGACGCCGGAGAAGCGGTCAGACGACCCACCTCTTCTCACCGCTCAGGGCGTAGTAGATACCGGTGATCGCGAGCGCGGTGAACGCGACCGCGATGAAGACCGGTAGCCAGGCCGAGTTGGCGCCCCGGAACGTCAGTCCCCACAATGCGAGGATGAAACCGAGGACATCGACCGCGACGAAGACGATCGCGAACGTGTAGTGCTGCGTCGGGAAGTCGATCTGCGCCTCGCCCTCCGGTTCCTCGCCGCATTCGTATGTCGTCAGTTGGAGGTACGAGCTCCGGCGCTTCGCGCCGATCATATGGTTCGCGACGAGCGAGCCCACCGCGAAGGCGCCGGCAATGAACGCGAAAACCAGGAACGTGGTGACCCCGGCGTCCATTTGTCCCTCCTCCCAAAGGGCAGGCGGAACGTCCGACTGTATGACGTTATTTAACCTCAACCGGCTGACGGGGGGCGGAGGGGCGGCCCCGAGGGTCACCGGCACGCTCGGGGGCCGTCGGAGTTATGGCTTCGCGCGGCTCGAACTCCTCGGTCCTGGATGGAAAGTTTCCGAACCCCGGTAACGCTCACGGGACGGTGGGTCCGCCTCGTTCCCCTCGCCCCCGGTCACGGGAGGCCCTTGCGGGCCGCCGCGCAGGACCCCGAGGTACGTAAGTACCTCATCAACGGGCCGGGCGAGACCCAGGAGGAGATGGACGCCCTGATCGGGCTCCTTCTCGAACGGCAGAAAGCCGGAACCGACCTCCCGTTCACGACCGTCCTACGGGCGGACGACCGGCCCGTGGGGATGACCCGCTTCCTCCACATCGACCGTGCTAACCGGTCGGTCGAGGTGGGCGGGACCTGGCTCGACTCCGCCCTGTGGAGAACGCCGGTCAATACGGAGTCGAAGTTCTTACTCTTCCGCTACGCGTTCGAGACCGAGAAGGTCCATCGGGTCAGCCTGCGGACCGACCTGCGGAACGAACGGTCCCAGCGGGCCATCGCACGGCTCGGAGCGGTTCGGGAGGCCGTATTCCGCGACGACCGCCTTCTCTCGGATGGGTCGTTCCGGTCGTCCGTCGCTTACGGCATCCTCGCCTCCGAATGGCCGGGCGTGCGAAGCGGCCTGGAGGCGATGCTCGCCCACGATTGGGACCCCCCTGAGCTGCGCGGAGCCGCGCCGAAATCGGCGGCCCCCGCACCGGACCCGAAACGATGACCGGGAACGGGTTTCACCCCCCCATCACCCTGCGCGGCCGCTACCTCGAGCTCGTCCCGCTCGTCCGCGAGCACGCCGCGGGGCTCGCCGAGGCGGGCCGTGACCCGGAGGTCTGGCAGTTCCTGCGGATCGGTCCCGGGCATCCTCCCACCCCGGCCGAGATGGGAGCGTTCATCGACCAACTTCTCGGCTTCCAAGTAGCCGGGGAGGTGCTCCCGCTCACGATGGTCCTCCTCCCCGAGCGGTCCCTCGTGGGGATCATCCGATACCTCGACATCGACCGCCCCAACCGGATGGTCGAGATCGGCACGTGGCTCGACTCCCGGTACTGGAGGAGCCCGCTCAACACGGAGGCGAAGCTCCTGACCCTCGGCTACGCGTTCGAGGAGGAGAAGGTCCACCGGCTCCAACTGAAGACGGATTCCCGGAACGTCCGTTCGCAGGCCGCGATCGAACGACTGGGGGGCGTCCCCGAGGGGGCCCTACGGGAGGCGCACCTCGTCCGGAACGGGTACTTCCGCACGTCGCTCTACTACAGCATCCTCGAGTCCGAGTGGCCGGGCGTAAAGGCCCGGCTCGAGGAGAATCTGTTGAAACCGTGGGCGGGGCGACCTCCCGCCTGACGCCCACCGGTCTACGGTGGCGGGAACTTCGGCTTCCGCTTCTCGTGGAACGCCCGGATCCCCTCCGGAAGCTCGTTCCCCTGGGCCGCTTCCACGGCCCACCGGCGCTCCAGCGCCATCTGGGATTCCGCGCTCTCGCTGAACGCGGCGACCATGAGCCGTTTCACCCAGCCGTAGGCACGGGTAGGCCCCTCGGCGAGCTCTTCCGCGCGCGCCCGCGCCCGGGCCGGGAGCTCAGCGGC
>Ga0326728_10021411_pt1 | contig 12159 bp, 10 predicted proteins | sample MB3enrmetagenome_FD_207602 | JGI IMG/M metagenome (GOLD analysis project Ga0326728, IMG submission 207602) | Lab enriched peat soil microbial communities from McLean, Ithaca, NY, United States - MB31MN | ecosystem: Environmental > Terrestrial > Soil > Wetlands > Peat | place: USA: New York...
GAGCGATCTGGTGCTGCGGCGAGCCTGCGGCAACAACGAAACCGAATCGTGGCGCCCATGGCGCGCTTATGCGGCCATGCATATCTGGCAAGGAGTGAAGGATGGAAAAGTCGATGGTCTACACATGGATGGAAAGTCCCGTCGGAAGGCTGTTGCTGGCGGCGGATGAAAAGGGCCTGCGTAAATTGCTGTTCGGAGGCAAACCCGAGCCGGGATGGCGCGAAGATCCCGAGGCGCTCTCCGAGACCGTGCGCCAATTGCGCGCGTATTTCGCCGGTGAGCTGCACGATTTCGACCTTCCGCTCGCTCCCGAAGGCACTCCGTTCCAGTTGCGCGTCTGGCGTGAGCTGCGCAACATCCCCTACGGCCAGACGATTTCCTATGGCGAGCTGGCGCGTCGCATCGGTTCGCCGAACAGCTCGCGCGCGGTGGGACTGGCCAACGGCGCGAATCCCATCTCGATTGTGGTGCCCTGCCATCGCGTGATTGGCAGCAACGGCAAGCTCACCGGTTACGGCGGCGGCATCGAGAATAAGGAACGGTTATTGGCGCTGGAGAAGGAGCATCCCCTGTTCGCCCGATAACCGCTTTGCCCGATAATAAGGCATGCGTTGTTTTTTCCGCCTCGCGGCGGTGGTCGCCTCGGTTTGTCTCGGTTTGGCGGCGCAAACTGACTGGACCGCCGCCACCGACCTCCCCAATGTCGACCTCACCGGTCTGACTCCGGACCAGAAGGACGAGGCGCTCCGAATTCTGCGGGGTGAGAGCTGCACCTGCGGCTGCAACATGAAGCTGGCCCAGTGCCGCATGGTAGACCCGCCCTGTGGCGACAGCCGCGCGCTCGCGTCCATTGTCGTCGAAGGCGTACGCAACCACCGCACCGCCGATCAGATTCACGAAGCCCTGGTCACGTCGGCCATTGCGAAAATGCGCGCCGACCAGAATCGTATTCTTGGCGACCCGATGGACATCGACACCTCCGGCGCTCCCGTGCGCGGGCCGCAATCGGCAAGAATCACCATCGTTGAGTTCTCCGATTTTGAGTGCTCCTACTGCGTGAAGGCGGTGAGCGAGATCGCATCGATTATGGCCGCCTATCCGCAGGACGTGAAGCTGATTTTTAAGCAGTTCCCTCTGGACGACCTGCACCCCCACGCGATGATGGCCGCCGAGGCTTCGCTTTCGGCGAACGACCAGGGGAAATTCTGGCAGATGCACGATGAGCTGTACGCGCACGCCGGGCGTCTCTCGCGCGAGACGATTTTCGCCAGCGCCCAGAGCATTGGACTGGACATGATGCGGTTCACCCGCGACATCGAAAGCGGACGCTTTCATAAAGCAGTGGAAGCGGACGTGGCCGAGGGGGACAAGCTTGGCGTCTTCGGCACGCCTTCGCTCTTCATTAACGGCAAGCCATACCACGGTCCCGTGATGCTCTCGATTTTGAAGCCTATCCTGGACAACGAGCTGAAGCCGAAAGAGGCGGTAACCGCGTCGGCGCGATAAAGACGATGACCGAAAACTGGATCGACGTCAGCATTCCCCTGCGCGACGGCATGCCCGTCTGGCCCGGCGACAAGCCCTTCGAGCGCACCCTCACGCATTCCATGGCCACGGGCGCAGCCAACAATCTGTCGCAGTTTTCCACCTCCGCACACACCGGCACGCACATGGACGCGCCTCTGCACTTCATGGCAAACGCCCCGGGCATCGAGACGCTTCCCATCGACGCTGTGGTAGGTCCCGCGCGGGTTATTCAGATTCACGATGACGAAGCGGTGCGCCCGGAGGAGTTGCGATCGCATTCCCTGCAACCGGGTGAGCGAATTCTCTTCCGCACGCGCAATTCGGAACTCAGGCTCACCGAACGGGACTTCACGAAGGAGTTTGTCTACATCGCGCCCGATGCTGCGCGCTATCTGGCGAACCGGCAGGTGCGCACGGTTGGGGTGGATTACCTTTCTGTGGGCGCTTTCCACGAAGAGAGCGGACGGGAGACGCATCGCATCCTGCTGGGCGCCGGAATCTGGATCGTCGAGGGCGTGAACCTCGCCAACGTTGAACCGGGCGATTATGAGATGATCTGCCTGCCCCTGCGCATGGTTGGCTCCGACGGCGCGCCCGCGCGGGCGGTGCTGCGGCGGCTGTAGGCGTTCCAATCGTGGTGGCCCGATGAAAATGGGACAGCTCGGTAAGCTTCTGGTCAGCGGGAAGAACCCGGCGACGATGGTCCATGCGGCTCGTACCGCGGTCGCGGTGGTGGTTTGCTACCTTCTGGCGCGTTTGTGCCGTTTACCGGAAGCCTACTGGGCGCCCATCTCGACGATGGTTGTGATGCAGTCGACCCTGGGCGCGACAGTGCCGGTATCGGTGCAACGCTTCGCGGGAACGGCGGTCGGGGCAGCCGTGGGTGGGGTGCTCAATACGTGGTTTCGCGTGAACATCTGGGTGTTCGGAACCGCGGTGCTGCTGGTTGGAGTGCTCTGTGCGGCATTTCGGGTAGAACGAACGGCATACCGGTATGCGGGCATCACGCTCGCCATCGTAATGCTGGTGCCGAGGTCGAGCGGCGGCTGGGTCATTGCCCTGCATCGGTTTCTCGAGGTGTCGCTGGGAATCGCTGTGGGGCTGCTAATGGCGGCGGTCTGGCCGGAACGACCGGCGACGAAGCGCCTCGGCGGATGAGGTCAAGCTATTCCGCGGGCGGGGTTGCCGCTTCGGCCACTGGCTCCGCTGGCGCTTCCTTGCGGGCGTGCTCGAAAAGGAAGTTCAGCGTCTTGTCGGTGCGAATGCCGGAGACGATGCGGCCGATAATGCCCTTCTCTTCGAGACGCTTGCGCGTGGCGGCCACGGGCTCACGCCGCTGGCGGGCGATGCGCTGCACCTCGCGGTCCACTTCATCCTGAGTTGCCTGGATGGCTTCGCGATCCGCGATCTTGCCGAGCAGCAACGAGCCGCGCACTTCCAGCGTCGCCTTCTCGCGCCGCGCCTCTTTCACCTTGGCCCAGTCGATATTGAGCTTGCTCGGGTCGACGCCCGCGCCGGCGACCTCGCGCAGTTGCTGTTCAAGCTGCACTTCCACCTGGCGATCCACGTATGTCTCAGGCACCGGAAACTCGTGCGCAGCCGCCAGCTTTTCTACGATCTGATTCTTGGCTTCCTGCTGCGCCTCGTGTTCGCGCTCGCTGTAGATCGACTTTCGAATCGCGCCGCGGACCTCGTCCATGTTCTGATAGTCGCCCAGGTCCTTCGCGAAATCGTCGTTGATTTCGGGTAGTTCCTTCCGGCGGATCACTTTGAGCTGCAGCCGGAACGACACGGTGCGACCAGCCAGCTTCTCCTGCCCGTAATCTTCCGGGTACGTGACCTGCACTTCCTTCTCTTCGCCTGGATTCATGCCGCGCAATGCTTCCGTGAACGCGGGAAGGGTGTCGGGACCGCCAACGTTCACGGTCATTTCATCCTGACGCACCGGTTCGGTGGCGCCCCCGACGCTCTCGAGCGAAATCACCGCGTGATCGCCCTCTTCCACGGGCCTCGGGTCGATGTTGATGTACTCGGCGCGGCTGTCGCGGATGTGATTGAGCCTGTCCTCGACGTCCTGATCCGTCACTTCCGGCTCGCGGTAATTCACGGTGATGCCGCGATACTCGCCGAGATCGAATTCGGGCGGCACCTCAAACTGCGCCTTGAACCGCAACGGCTCGCCCTTTTCAAAATGAACTTCCAGGATGTTGGGCGTGCCGACAAATGCCAGGTGTTCCTCTTCCAGCCGCTTGTTGAGCGCTTTGGGAACCAGGTTTTCGAGGACGTCCTGGCGGAGCTCTCCGGCGAATCGCGTGCGGATGATTCCGGCGGGAGCTTTGCCCGGCCGAAACCCCGGTATGCGGACTTTCTTCTGCAGGTTCGCGACAACCCGCTCGGTTTCACGGTCGACGTCTTCGAGCGGGACCGTGATTTCCAGTTCGTGCTTGCAGCCTTCAATGAGCATTCAGATGGGAGACCCGGGGCAGGTTTTCGACCTGCGGGCCGATTTGCAATCGGCTGCGGGGCGGATCGGGAATCCGCCCGCTAAGTACAATCCTATCCTACGGCGTCTATGTCCCTTCGGACCAGCCGGCGAGATAAGCTTCCTGCTCCGGCGTCAGGCGGTCGATGCGGACGCCCATCGCTTCGAGCTTCATCTTCGCCACCTGCTTATCCAGTTCCTCGGGCACGGCGTAGACGCGCTTCTCGAGCGTGGCGTGGTTCTTGATCATGAACTCGGCGCACAACGCCTGGTTGGCGAAGCTCATGTCCATCACCGAGGCCGGGTGCCCTTCAGCGGCCGCCAGATTGATGAGGCGGCCTTCGCCGAGCACGTAGATGCGGCGGCCGTCGCGCATGGCGAACTCTTCCACAAACTCCAGATCGATTTCGACATTGAAGTGGCCGGAGTTGCAGAGGATGGCTCCGTTCTTCATCTTTTCGAAATGCTCACGTGCGATCACGCCCTTGTTGCCGGTGACGGTGATGAAAACATCGCCAATAGCCGCCGCCTCCTGCATGGTCATGACACGGTAACCGTCCATCACGGCTTCGATGGCCTTGGTCGGGTCAATCTCAGTGACTATCACGTTGGCGCCCATGCCGCGAGCGCGCATAGCCACGCCGCGTCCACACCAGCCGTAGCCGGCCACCACCAGCGTGGTGCCCGCGAGCAGAACGTTGGTGGCGCGAATCACGCCGTCGAGAGTGCTCTGCCCGGTGCCGTAGCGGTTATCGAACAAATGCTTGGTGAGCGCGTCGTTCACGGCGACGATGGGATAGGTGAGCACCTTCTCGCGCGCCATGGCGCGCAGCCGGATCACCCCCGTGGTGGTCTCTTCGGTGCCGCCGATCACGTGTGCCAGCAGGTCCTTGCGTTTCGTATGCAGGATAGACACCAGATCCGCGCCGTCATCCATGGTGATCTGCGGTTTATGATCGAGCGCGGCCATGATGTGCGAATAGTACACATCGTTGTCTTCGCCCTTGATGGCGTAAACGGGAATGCCGTAATCGCGCACCAGCGTGGAAGCCACGTCGTCCTGCGTGGAAAGCGGATTTGACGCGCACAGCACGATGTTGGCGCCGCCATCGCGCAGCGTGATCATCAGGTTCGCGGTCTCGGTGGTTACGTGCAGACACGCGGCAACACGAATGCCCGCCAGCGGCTGCGTCTTGATGAATTGTTTGCGAATGGTCTGCAGCACCGGCATGGACTGAAATGCCCATTCCGTGCGGCGCTTTCCGAGGTCGGCCAGCGCGAGATCCTTCACGTCGCAGGCTACGGTTGCAATGGCGTTAGTTGACATGGCTTGATTCCCCGTTCGATTCTTTAATCCTGTTTTGCGCGGTTGTTAAACGGCGGCGGCAACCCGCGACCCCTCGCGCAGAGCCTCGGCCTTGTCGCCGGCTTCCCACGAGAAAGTATCTTCGGTGCGGCCAAAGTGGCCGAAAGCGGCAGTGGCGCGGTAGATGGGACGGCGCAGCCGCAGATGATCGATGATCCCGCGCGGCGTCAGCGGGAAAAGCTCGCGAATCAGGCTGACCAGGCGCTCGTCCTCAACAGTGCCGGTGCCGAACGTGTTTACCATCACGGAGACGGGTTCCGCGACGCCGATCGCGTAGGCGAGCTGAACTTCGCAGCGGTCGGCCAGACCGGCGGCCACCAGGTTCTTCGCGATGTAGCGGGCCATGTAACAGGCCGAACGGTCCACCTTCGTCGGGTCTTTGCCGGAAAACGCGCCGCCGCCGTGCCGGCCCATCCCGCCGTAGGTGTCCACGATAATCTTGCGTCCGGTGAGGCCGGTGTCGCCATGCGGCCCGCCCACTACAAACCGTCCCGTCGGATTGATGTGAATGTGGGTTCCGGAATCCACCATGTTCGCGGGGACCACCGTGTCGATGATGTGCTTCTTCACCGCTTTGCGCAGCTCTTCGGTGGAAACGTGATCGGAATGTTGTGTGGACACGACGATCGCGTCCAGGCGCTTCGGCTTGCCGTTCACGTATTCGACGCTCACCTGGCTCTTGCCGTCGGGCCGCAGGAAATCCACCTTGCCCGCGCGCCGCACTTCGCTGAGCTGCCGGACCAGCTTGTGCGCCAGCATGATGGGCAGCGGCATCAGCTCCGGAGTTTCGTTGCAGGCGTAGCCGAACATCAGGCCCTGGTCGCCCGCGCCGCCGGTATCCACGCCCATGGCGATGTCCGGCGATTGGCTCTGAATCATGTTCAGAATGCCGCAGGTCTTCGAGTCATAGCCGAACGTGGCATCGTTATAGCCGATATCCTGAATCACCTGGCGCGCCAGCTTGGGAACGTCCACATAAGTGGTTGTTGTGATTTCGCCGGAAACGACGCAAATGCCGGTGGTCACCAGAACCTCGCAGGCCACGCGACCGGTTGGGTCGTCGGTTAGAACCGCGTCGAGTACTGCGTCGGAGATCTGGTCCGCCATCTTGTCGGGATGGCCCTCGGTGACGGATTCGGACGTAAAGATGTGGCGTAAGCTGGACAACGATTTAGCCTCCTGGCGGGTCCGGATGACGGTCGGTTGACGAGTACTTATCGGCAAACCTCGACCGAAATCCGGTCAAAAACTCAATCCTCAGTTTAGCCTGCCGGGGGAGGGGGGTCAATTGTACTAACGGTCGGGTGCGTACTGGACGCAGTGGATGGGGACGAATAGGGCCTGACCGGGGCGGCCGTTTCGATAGCGGACCACCTTCCGTCCGCCGTTCTACTCGTTGCGTAGCGCAGTGATGGGATCGACGCGCATGGCTCGCAGCGCTGGAACGAGGCTGGCAACCGTGGCTACCATCGCCAAAAACACCGCCGCGAGGAGAAACGTGAGCGGATCGGAAGGGCTGACATTCACCAGCATCGCGCCAACAACACGAGCCGACATCAGGGCGATAACGCCACCAGCCAGCAGCCCCGGAACGGTCAATCGAAGGCCCTCCCGCAGCACCATCGCGAGCAGGTTGCCCGGCTGCGCCCCCAGCGCCACACGGACGCCCATCTCCTGAGTGCGCTGGCTCACCGCGTAGCTCATCACGCTGTACAATCCAACGGCAGCCAGCAGCATGGAGATCCCGCCGACCACTCCCAGCAGGCTGGCCGCGGTTCGTTGTGCGAAAAGCGAACGATCAGTGGCGTCGGAAAGCAACTGCGTATTGAACACCGCGTCCTGGTTCAGTGCCAGAGCTTCACGGCGCAGGATGGGGGTCATCTCCAGTGGATCGCCTGTGGTCTTGAGCAAAACCGAGAAGTTGAGCCCGGGCGCGAACCATTGGCGAAACGGAATGTAGAAGAACGGGGTAGGACCTTCGATGGGTGTGTGGTACTTGCTGTCCTTTACCAGCCCTACAACGGTTACCGTATCTCCTTCGAGACCGACCTTGCGGCCGATTGGATCGCGGCCGTGGAAAAACCGGTTCGCGAAGGTCTCGTTCACAATAATCACCATGGGCGCGCCGCGTGCATCGCGCTCGGTGAAATCGCGTCCCTCCAGCAGGCGAATGCCAAGCAGGGAAAAGTAGCCGGGGGGCACGGTGGCGCGATGGATCATCATCTGGTCGTTGGGCGCCGGAACGTAGCCTTCGACATCCAGTTGATGCATGGGCGAGGACCCCCCGCCGCCGACCGCTGACATGGGGACAACATCCGAATAGGTCATACCGACAACGCCCGGCTGTGCCTCCATCCGCTCGCGCAGTTTGAGGCAAAACTGCCGTTGGTCGTCGGCCGAATAGCCCGCGTTAGAAAGATAGAAGTAGGAAACGGAGACATTGGTGCGGTCAAAACCCGGTGCGATCGCACTGGCGTTTCGGAAGCTCCGGTAGAATAGCCCCACGCCGATGAGCGCCACCATCACCAGAGACATTTCGCAGACCACCAACAGGCCGCGCAGACGATGGGATCCCGAACCGGCGCCTCCGCTGCGGCCTCCTTCCTTGAGGCTTTCGTTCAAATCGGCGCGGGCGACGAGCAACGCCGGCGCGGTGCCGGACAGCACCGTGGCAACGACGGCAATCAGCAATGAGAAGCCGAGAGTGGGCAGGTTCAATTCAGCGCCGATGCCCAATGGAATCTCGGAGACGGGTATCAGGAGCTGAAGCGCCGGCCCCATCCACAAAACCAGAATGACGCCCATAATCGCGCCGCCAAAAGCCAGAATCAGAGTTTCGACCAGAAGCTGCGCGGCGAGCTGCGTCCCGCCGGCACCCAGCGCCAGGCGCATACCGAATTCCCTCTGCCGGGAAACCGCGCGCGCCAGCAGCAAGTTCGCCACGTTCGCGCAGACGATCAGCAGCAGGGTCACTGAGAGCACCATCAAAATCCGCAGCGGCTGGAACAGCATGGTCTGAGCGCCGAAGTGCGCCTTAGATAACGGGGTGACGGTTAGATCGATGCCGCGGTTGGTAGCCGGGTACTGCGCCGCGAGCCTTTTGCCCAGCGCGTCGGCTTCGGCGCGCGCCTGCTCGATGGTGACTCCGGGTTTCAGCCGCACAATGGTGGACGTCTCGTCGCGTGTGGCGCGGTAGTGCAAGGTCCCGTCACCGGTGCCCATCGCCGTCGCCATCGTGACCGGCATCCAAAGATCGAAGACGACACCCCCAAGAGTGCCCCGGAACGTCCGCGGCGCAACGCCGATAATGGTTACTTCGTGGCGGTTCAAGCGGATGGTCTTGCCCAGCACCTTCGGGTCGCCGCGAAAGCGGCCCTGCCACATCCCATAGCTGATCACCGCAACCGGGGCAGCACCTTCATGGTCCGCTTCTTCGGGCAGGAACGTGCGGCCCAGCACCGGCCTCACCTTCAGGACATCGAAATAATTCGCCGAGACCAGCTCCGCCCAGCCGCGCGCGGTTTTTCCGCCCGTTCCGACGCTCAGCGGCGTGAAGCGTCCAAGGGCAATTCCGGAGACCAGCTTCAGATTGTCGCGGTAATCGCGGTAGTCCAGCCAGGAAGTAGCCCCCAGATATTCCCCGGTGGGCATCACCGTCTCAATAAGCGCGAGATCCTTCGCGTCGCCAACGCCAGGGAAGGGATGCAACAGCACAGAATCGATCCAACTGAACACCGTCGTGTTCACAGCAATCCCCAGGCCGAGCGTGAGGACCGCGATCGCCGTAAACCAGGGGCTGCGGCGCAGAATACGCAATCCGAACCACACGTCCCTCATGAACGAAGACATGATGAAGCAATATCAAGGGCAACTTCGGTGCCACTCTAAACCGGTCAGAAGCGCGGGATTTCAGCGGGCGGGTTGTTCGACTGTGGGACGAGTTGTTCGGAAATCGAGGGCTTTCACTCAGGCCGGTTGGCTCAAATGGATCAACCGCCCGTCACCTTCCGCACGGCCTTCGCCAACTCGTCGTAGGTCATGCTGCCGGGATGATACATCCGCACGATTCCGGCGCGATCGATGAGGACCAGAGTGGGCGTGGTGCTGGCGCCGTAGAGGCGGAAGTTGTCGCTCGCCAGCGGGACGGGCATGCCGTCAAGATCGCCGTAGTAATGTTCGCGGACCTGCTCGATATAAGCGCGCTCCTCGGCGGGTGCGGCATCCTCGCCGCGTGCCACATATCCGTAGAGCTGCGTGGGACCCACCACAACTAAACCGCGCCCTGCGAATTCCTGGCGGATACGCGCGATCACGGGCACGTCGGCTTTGCAGTCGCCGCACCAGTGCGCCCAGAAGAAAAGCAGCACCGGATGACCGCGCAGCGAGGCGAGCGTCGGCGGTTTCGCGCCCAGTGAGGCCGAGACGTCCAGCGGCGGAGCCGTCTTGCCTACCAGATCGAGCAGGTTGATGTTTTTCTGAATGCGCGCGCCCAGATCGGTATCGCGATAGTGAGCCAGCTCGTCGCGCAGAAACGCGATGGCTTCGTGCTTGTCGCCACGCGCGTTCATCACCTGCGCACGCACCTCGATAGCCGCGCCGAGGGCGATCTGGTAATGATGATCGGATTCGATGCCGTGCCGCGCTTTTGCCGTCATGCAGAGCTGGTAGGTTTGCGAGGCGAAGTGCTCAGCCTCGTCCAGTTTGTTCGCGGCAAGGTACGCGCGCGCGATCCAGGACATGGCTTCAAGAGCTTCGGGCGTCGAACCGTGGCGGGTGATGTCGGCCTGAACGAGCACGTCGGCGTGTGCGAAATCGCCATCCATGAGGGAACGGCGCGTATCGGATATCACGTCGGCGCGGACCAGCGCCATGGCGGCCAGGGCGAGAGCGATCACGGCGCGCGTCACTGTGGCCTCGCGTGTTTTCGGCTGGCGAACGAATCGCAGACGGACCAGCGTCCACAGCGCCTCGAAGCCGTCCCGCGCGCGAATCTTCTTTCCCTCGGCGATGCCGCGAGCGTTATAGCGAATGGGAACTTCCATGATCTTGTGCCCCTGCATGCGCAGCTTCGCGGTGACCTCCGGGCAGAACTCGAAACGCCGGCATTCCAGCGGAACTGCGCGAAGCAGCGGCATGCGAAACGCTTTGTACGCGGTTTCGAGATCGGTGAGGCGCGCGCCATAAAGCAGGTTTGCGATGAACGTGAGAACGCGATTGGCGATCCGGTTCTTCCACGCCATGCCCACCGGGTCGCCGAGAAATCGCGAGCCGTAGACGATATCCGCCCGGCCATTCACGATGGGTTCGAGGATGCGCTCGTAATCGGCGGGATCGTATTCGAGATCGCCATCCTGCGTCAGCACGATGTCGCCGGAGGCTTGTGCTATGCCGATGCGAATCGCCGCGCCTTTCCCCGCATTGACGCTGGCGTGATGCGCCGCTACGATGCCCGCTCGCGCGTGCTCGCCCAAAACCTGAGCGGTTCCGTCGGTGGACCCATCGTCGATGACGACAATCTCTTTGGTGCAGCCCGCCGGGAGTGGAGCATTGCAGACACGCTCAAGCACTTGCGCGAACGTGCTGAATTCGTTGTAAACGGGAATGATGATGGAGACCTTCACGCGGGCTTCTCCGGCTTTTCCATGACAGCAAGAAGTGACTGGCCGAACGGCGGCGGGATGGCGCTTTCGACGCGCGACATCAGCGGGACAACGAGCTGGTCGAAGAATGCGATTTGCCTCGCTGACTGCGTGTCGCGTCGAAGAACGCGGGCGTTCATCCACCAGCCAAAGAATCCGGCCATGTTCATATAGCGCACTCGGAGCAAGCGAAGGCCCACGTCGTTGGCGAGCTTAGCCAGATCGCTGCGCCGATAGCGACGGCAATGCCCAAGATTACGGTCGATGGGACCGTAGAGCGCCGGAAAAGCCGGCACCAGCAGCACCACGACGCCACGCGGCGTCAGCACCGACGCCATATTGCGTAAGGCCTGGACATCGTCCTCGATGTGTTCCAGAGTGTTGAGGCAAACGCAGGAATCGGGATGAAACCGTGCAACTTCGAGAAAAGCGCCATCGCTCACGTCGCCCGAGAACACTTGCAGATTCGTCTGATTCATAAATCGATCGCGCACGCGAGCGAGACAATCGTCGTCGTTGTCCACCGCAATCACCGCCTCGCGATCGAGCAATGTCGCGGTGAAGTTCCCGACGCCGCAGCCGACCTCCACCACGCGCCGGCCCAATTCGCGCGACGCCACGCGATGCAGCCACGCGAAGTAATTCCGCGCTTCGCTCATTCGTTCAAGGTCCTCGATCTTCCACTGTTTGGGAGAATGAAGGCGTTCCATGCCCGCTTTCGGCGTCGAGTTCGCACTGGCCATGCTGCTGGTGTCGTTTGCGTTGACGTGGCGCTGGCTTGAGCCGCCGTTAGTCCGCCTCGCTTCGAAAACCGCCTGGTGCATGCTGTTTCTGGCCATTCTCCCGGTTGCGTTGCGGCTGGCGCTGCTCTTCCATCATCCCGCACCGTCGCCGGATGTATATGACGAATTCAGCCACCTTCTCGTTGCCGATACCCTGTGCCACTTTCGCCTGGCCAATCCGCCGCACGCGACGCATCAGTTTTTCGAGACGTTTTTCGTGCTGCAGCAGCCAACTTACAGTTCTATTTATCCGATCGGCCAGGGGATCGCTCTGGCATTCGGCCACGCGGTCTTCGGCCATCCCTGGGCGGGCGTGATCTTGTCGACCGCGGCGTTCTGCGCGCTCTGCTACTGGATGCTGCG
>Ga0326728_10021412_pt1 | contig 12158 bp, 8 predicted proteins | sample MB3enrmetagenome_FD_207602 | JGI IMG/M metagenome (GOLD analysis project Ga0326728, IMG submission 207602) | Lab enriched peat soil microbial communities from McLean, Ithaca, NY, United States - MB31MN | ecosystem: Environmental > Terrestrial > Soil > Wetlands > Peat | place: USA: New York...
CCGACGGGTTGCCCACGCCTGCGACATCATTGGATATGGAAACTGGTCGCAGGACTCACCGCCAGGATTTGCTCGTCTCCCTGCTAAAATCGCTGGAGCGCGAGGCGCTGGGGCTGCTCGATCCGGCGGCGGCGAGAACGATTCCGCGGCGCGTGGAAGAGACTTCGACGTGGGTGCACGGCCGGCACGTCGAGGTCCACGGCCCACAAGCCTGTGCGGGCGTTACGGCCGGGTTGGACGAGCGAGGATTCCTGCTGGTGCGCACCACGGCCGGGTTGGTGACCGTGCGGACAGGCGGCGTTCGCGCCGTGGAAGTGAGCTAGACGATGCTGCTTGCACTCGATGTGGGTAATACGAATACGGTGCTGGGCCTTTACCGGCTCGATGAGGAGAAGCCCAAGTTGGCCGCACACTGGCGCGTCACCACCCACCGCGGCCAGACCGCGGACGAGTACGGCGTGCTCTTCGTCAATCTCTTCGAGATGAACGGTCTGACTCCCAGCCAGGTGCAAGCCATCATCATCTCCTCGGTCGTGCCGCCCGTCGAGTCCACGCTGCGCCAGGTCTGCGAAACCTACTTCCACGTCCAGCCCCTGTTCGTCGAGCCTGGCATCAAGACCGGAATGCCGGTGCTGGTGGATAACCCCGCCGAGCTGGGCGCGGATCGGCTGGTCAACGCCATCGCCGCCTTCGAGCGCTACGGCGGCCCCTGCGTGGTGGTGGACTTCGGCACGGCTACCACCTTCGACGTGATCTCGGCCAAGGGCGAGTACCTGGGCGGGGCCATCGCTCCGGGGCTGGGCATCAGCGCCGATGCGCTCTTCTCGCACGCCGCGCGCCTCAGCCGGGTAGACATCAAGCGCCCCGCCAAGGTCATCGGAACGAACACCATCACCCACCTGCAGACCGGCCTCTACTACGGTTACATCGGCTTGGTGGACGGCATTCTGGAACGCATCGTTGCGGAGCTTGGGACCGAGCCGGGCGCAAAGCCAAGGGTGATCGCCACCGGCGGCCTGGCGCGGCAAATCTCCGCGGACTCCCGCTTCATCGCCGAGATCGACGATATGCTCACCCTCGACGGCCTGCTGATCCTCTTTGAGCGCAACCGCATCGCCAAGCCGCGCGGGAAAGCGCACTGAGGCGCTTCGTGCTCAACTACTTCAACTACTTCACCGAGATCGAGGAGCGCTTCCAGCAGCGGCGCGGGGCGCTCTTGCTGCTCTCCACGCTCGACTGGGCGCTGATCGAGACCTGGCGCGAGGCCGGCATTCCGCTGGACGCGGTCCTGCGCGGCATCGACGCGGCCTTCGACAAGTACGAGGCGCGGCAGAAGCGCGGCCGGATGCGGCGCATCAACGGCCTGGCCTGGTGCGCGCAGGCGGTGATGGAGGCCGCTGAAGAACTGCGCGAGGCCTCCACCGGCACGGCCGCCGCGCCAGCCGGGAGCCGCGAGTCCGGCTTTGAGCGGGAGCGCGTAGCCACGCATCTTGAGTCGGCCGCGGCCGCTCTGGACGCAGCCACGGTCGCCGCCGAAGCCTGCGCCGCAACCGCCGTCCGCCTGCGCCAACTGGCCGGGGAAGCCCGCGCCGCCGTTGCTCCAGAGAGCATCCCGGCCCAGGGAACCGCGGCTCACGATCTGGAGGCGCTCGAGCGCACCCTAACCGTGCTCGAAGAGAAGCTCTTTGCCGCCCTGACCGCAGCCGCGCCGGAGGAGCTGCTGGTCGCGCTCAAGGAGCACGCCGCCCGCGAGTTGGCGCCCTATCGCAGCCGCATGGGCGCCGTGCAGTTGTGCCAGGTGGAGCGGCAGTTTGTCCAGAAGCAACTGCTGGTTCATTACAGCCTGCCGCGTTTCAGCCTCTTCTACATGAGCCAGCAATGACGATTCCCAAGGAACAATTCGCTGTGGCTTCCCACCCTTTCCGGTCGCCGCGGGTTGCCGCGGCGGCCGGAAAGGATGGGGCACCCGGCAGGTCACAATCCGCGCAGCTGCAACTCGTCGAAATCGAGAAGCCCATCTACGGCGGCGCATTCCTGGCCCATCTGGAAGGCAAGGCCGTCTTTGTGCCGCTCACCTTGCCCGGCGAACAGGCGCGGGTGCGTATCACCGAGGACAAACGCGGCTACGCGACCGCCGAAGCGGAAGAGATCGTCGCCGCCTCGCCGGAGCGCGTTCAACCCGCCTGCCCCCATTTCGGCGCCTGCGGCGGCTGCCACTATCAGCACATTAGCTACGAAGCGCAACTGCTTTTCAAGCAGGCCATCCTGCGCGAAACCCTGGAGCGCGGCGGGGTTCGAGCGCCGGTCGAGATCGACGTGCTGGCCGCCGAGCCCTGGGCTTGTCGCAATCGCATCCGCCTGGCCTTCGACGCGGCCGGAAACCCCGGCTACCGCGGCCGCCGCTCGCATGCGGTGGCGCCAATCAGCGAGTGCCCCATCGCCGCGCCGCTGCTCCTCAACGCCGCCAAAGCCGCCGCTGAAGTTGCTCGCCACTTTGCCCCGGCCTTGCGGCCCGCCGGGATTGCGCTCTTCTGCGATACCGCTGAATCCGCGCTGCTGGCCAGCCTGTTCGTCTCCAACGCCGGCAACCCCAATCCGGCAAAGATCAGCGCCGGCTTCGGCGAATTCGCGATTGCGCTCAGCGAGCGGATTCCCGCGCTCAAAGGCGCGGAACTTGTGGCCGAGGGACGCGCGAATGAGAATCCCCGGGCCGTTGAGCAATGGGGCGCGACCTCCCTCGCCTATCGCGCCGCGGGCTTCGACTACCGCGTCGATCACGGCGCCTTCTTCCAGGTGAACCGGTTTCTAATCGACGCCCTCGTCGAGCGCGTCGCCGACGGCCACAATGGCGAGCTCGCCTGGGACCTCTTCGCGGGCGTCGGCCTCTTCGCCCGCCGGCTCACGGCCAGCTTTGCCCGCGTAGTAGCTGTCGAATCCGCGCCCGCCGCAACCCAGGCGCTCGCAGCCAACCTCAAGGGAATAACAGGGACCGCCGTTCAATCCACGACCCTCGACTTTCTGCGCCAAGGCCGCAAGGGCCCGCGCCCCGCCCCCGCCGTTCCCGATCTGATCGTCGTTGACCCTCCCCGCACCGGCCTCGGCCCGGAGATTGCCGCGCAGCTCGGTGAGATCGCCGCGCCCGCGCTGGTCTACGTCTCCTGCGACCCGGCAACCCTAGCCCGCGACCTCCGCGCACTCATCGCCTCGGGCTACGCGATCCAATCCATCACCCTTGCCGGCCTCTTTCCGCAGACCTTCCATCTGGAGACAGTGGTCCAGTTGCGCCGCTCCTGATAGGCTTGACGCCCATAGGACCTTTCCAGCTTTCAGTCGCGATGGAAACCGGCTCGACCACCTTCGGCCAAATCCCCAACAGTCCTGCCTCCGTGGGCCTGAGCGCCGTCCCGCTCTTCCACGCTGCGTGGCTCTTTGCCGCCGGCATTGCCGCCGCCCATTGGGTTTGGCTGCGGCCCAGTCCGGTGCTGGTCGCGCTGGCGCCGGCCGGCGTCCTCTGCTGCCTGGCAGCATTCCGGGCGCAGCGCATCGTATGGCTGCCGCTGGCAGTCTTGTGGTGGCTGCTGGGTGTTTGGTGCGCTGAGATGGAGCCGCACCCGGCGCCTGCGCCCGCGCTCTCGGCGCTCTCCGACGGACTGCTGCGCACCGTGGAGGGCGTGGTCGTCGATGCCGGTCCCGTTCGCGGCGAGATCGAGCAGAACCTGAACGACAGCGATTCCGCCGATCCCGCTGCCGCCGCGCTCCTTCAACAGCCCTCGCAACGCATCGACCTGCGCGTCTCCTCGCTCGAAGCCGTCACCGACGCCGAGGATGCGCAAGAGCCAGTCGCGGGCGGCGTGCGGCTCACCGTCCGCTGGCCGGCGCCTGCCGCGTCCATGTCTGTCCAGCCCGGTTCGCCCGGTCCAGGCCAGCCCACCCCGCAGCCCTTCCATTGCGGCGAGCGCCTGCGCGCCGTCGTCCGCCTGCTCCCGCCGGAGGTCTACCACGATCCCGGCGTCTGGAGCCGCCAGGACTTCCTCCTCGAGCAGGGAATCACCTCCACGGCGACCGTCGGCATCGACCGCGTAGACCGTCTCGGCCCGTCCCCCGGCGCAACCGGGGTCCCCGGCGATGCCCAGCGGGCGCCCACTTCGTCGCTGGGGTGGTCATTCCTCGCCTGCCGCATCAGCGGGCTGCAGCACGCCTCCAGCTCCCGCCTGCTGGCCTTGCCAGCGGCCATGCGCCGCCTGCCCGCACCGCTGCGCCTCACTCCGGACGACGCCATCATGCTGGCCGCCATGGTCACCGGCGACCGCACCTACCTCACTCACTCGCTCCGTGTCGGCTTCGAGCGCACCGGTTCCTTTCACATGCTGGTCGTCTCCGGATTCCACCTGGCCATCGTCGCCGGCTGCATCTTCTGGCTCGCGCGCCGCTTGCGGTTGCCCCGCATCCCGGCTACCTTCCTCACCATCCTCGCCTCCTTCGCCTACGCGTTCTTCACCGGCTTCGCCACGCCCGTGCAGCGTTCGCTCTGGATGGTCACTCTCTACCTGCTCGCCCGGCTTCTCTACCGCGAGCGCAGCCCGCTGAACACCATCGGCTTTGCCGCTCTCTGCCTGCTGGCCGCCAGCCCCCGCAGCCTCTTTGACGCGAGCTTCCAGATGACGCTGCTCGCCGTGGTGGCCATCGCCGGCATCGCCGCTCCGCTGCTCCAGAGCACTCTCCACCCCTACGTCACAGCCACGCGCGACCTGCGCCGCATCGCCATCGACTCCAAGCTCACCCCGCGCCTCGCCCAGTTCCGCGTCACGCTGCGACTGATTGCCGCCGCGTTGCATGCAGCCGTCCGCGGACGATGGTCGAGCCGCATCGCCTGGCGCTTCTTTCCCTCGACCGTCCGAATTCTGCTCCGAATCGGCGAGCTGATGGTCGTCTCCTGCGTGGTGGAACTGGCCATGGCCCTGCCCATGGCCCTTTACTTCCACCGCATCACCGTCTTTGCGCTGCCGGTGAACGTGTTCATCCTGCCGCTGCTCGTGATTCTGATGCCGGCCGCGCTGGTAACGCTGCTGGTCGCTCTCGTCTGGCCCTCCGCAGCCGTCGTTCCGGCCGTCCTGGTCGCTCTGCCGCTTCACTTCGGCATCGGACTGGTGCGCCTCTTCGGTTCGCTCTCCTTTGGAGATTTCCGCATTCCCGCGCCGCTTCTCTGGCAATCGGCCGCTTTTTGCGTCCTGCTTGCGGCGGCCATCGCGCTGGCCCACCATCGCACAAATCTGGGTGCCCCATCCTTGACGCGTTCTTTGCGGCAAGGGTGGGAAACCTCAACCCTCAGCCACGCTCTAAAGTCCGGAACCCGCTGGCCGCGCCGGGCTGCCTGGGTTGTCCTGATTCTCGCCGCCCTCGCCGCCGTAATCCCGCGCCCCGTCGATCACCCCCGCGACGCCCTGTTCATGGAGGCCATCGACGTCGGCCAGGGCGACTCGCTGCTGCTCATCACCCCCGACGGCAAGACCCTGCTCGTCGATGGCGGCGGCTTCGGCGGCGGCCCGCATCAGGCTCCTCAGGACTTCGACATCGGCGAGGAGGTGGTCTCCGAGGCGCTCTGGTCGCGCGGCATCCGCCATCTGGACGCGGTGGCGCTGACCCACGCCCACTCCGACCACATGGGCGGCCTGCCCGCCGTCCTGCGCAACTTCCATCCCGCCGAGTTATGGGTGGGCCACAATCCCCGCTTCGGCGCCTACAACGCCCTGCTCGACGAAGCCGCCAGCCTCCACGTCCGCCTGCGCGCATTTCACTCGGGCGACGCCTTTCCCTTCGGCAGCACGCAAATCGCCGTGCTTGCGCCCTTTCCCGACTACCAGCCCGGCCCGGAGCCAACCAATAACGACTCGCTGGTTCTGCACATGGCCTACGGCGCAACCTCGGTCATGCTCGAAGGCGACGCCGAAGCGCCCATCGAAGAAGCCATGCTCGCCGAGCGCGGCCTTGAGAGCACGCTGCTCAAAGTGGGCCATCACGGCAGCATCACCTCCACGCGCCCCGCGTTCCTAGCCCGCGTGGCCCCGCAATGGGCCGTCATCTCCTGTGGCCTCCACAACCGCTACGGCCATCCCCGCCAGGAGGTGCTCGCAGAGCTGCAAGCGGCCCACATCCGCACCTTCCGCACCGACCTGAACGGGGCCACCTGCTTCCGCCTCGACGGCAAAACCACCGCCCCCGACCCCGGCTGCGGCTGGAGGCAACAGCCGTGAGACAACGCGGAATGCAGCTATGTTTGAAGGGCAATGTCCAGGTGAGGGGCAAGGTCAATGGGCCTGCGCGAGCGTCAAAAAGATGGCTGGGCACAGGGACACCGCAAGCATCTTTACTAGGGCGTGTTCACACTATCCTTAGGGCTTCGACGATGAGCGCGAAGTGAATGAACGCGAGGAAGATGACGTCGAGCTTTTCGAATCTGGAGAAGATTCGACGGAAGCCCTTGAGGCGCCGGAAGAGCCGTTCGATCTCGTTCCGCTTCTTGTAGAGTTCTTCATTGTAGCTCCAGGGATTGAGCCTGTTGGACTTGGGCGGGACCACGGGAACCATGCCCAGGTCGAGTACAAGCTGCCTGGTTTCATCGCCTTCGTATGCCTTATCCATCAACAATGGCAGGCCTTCTGGCATCGGTCCCAGATCTTCAAGCAGCAGCCGGCCTTGCGGAGCATCATGGTCGTTGCCCGCCGACAGGGAGAAGGTTATGGCCGTTCGAGCATCCGCGGCAACCATATGAATTTTGGTGTTCCATCCGCCGCGGGACTTGCCAATGGCTTGTGGTCCGTTTTTTTTAAGGCGCCGGTGCCGTCCGGATGTACCTTGACGGAAGTCGAGTCGAGCGAGAAAGCTTCGATCTTGATGCGAACGATTTGCTCCTGCTGTAACTTCTCGAAGACCCTCTCCAGCACACCATTCTTCGACCAGCGATTCAAACGCGTGTAAACGGAGTGCCACTTGCCAAATCGCTCCGGAAGCCCGCGCCATTTGCAGCCCTGCTCGGCAATGAACAGGATCGCGTTCACGACTTGAAGGTTCGGTAAACTTACATTGCCACGCTGAATCGGCAAGCTATCCTTGATCTTTTCGAACTGCTCGGGCGTGATCTCCATACGGAGATTATATCGCAGTTAGTGTTAACACGCCCTAGTTCAATGCTGTCGCGGGAGCGGCAAGACATGAGATTCGCGAGGTTCCCCTGGATGACTGGGGCGCCAAAGAACAGGACCACGGTGAGGCGATCGTCCAATGGCATCCCGCCGTGTCGCAGAGAGTACGTGATGCTTAACTCGCAGGCCCTCGGGCCGTTGTAATAGGGGCCGGGAAGTGGCCGGCCAGTTTGCTTCAGGCGGTCACCTCGGCCATGCTCCGGCGCGGACTCTCATGAGAATCCTCCCCGCGGAGCCGAATGAACTGCCAGCTGTTGCCAACTGCCCAGCGCGCTCAGCCGGCCGCTCCACCGTTTCTTCCTGATTCCGGCCGTTTGGCCGCCGGTTCGGAAAGCGCGCCGGTAACCCGCTGCCGGCCCCAGTGTCGAGGCCCCGCCCGTTGTGGTATACGTTTCCGCATGAGCTTCCGCAGGGTTTTCTTCCTCGCTGTTTTTGCCGTTACGGCGTTTGCAGCCGCTTCCATCCACGCGCAGAATCCCGCTCCCTCGCCGCCGATGGGCTGGAACAGTTGGGATGCCTATGGGCTGACCATCGACGAGGCCGACTTCCGCGCCAACGCCACGGTGCTGGCCGGGCTGAGGGTCTATGGCTGGCAGTACGCCGTGATCGACGAGGGTTGGTACATGGAGAATCCCTTCGGCGACAAGGTGGAAACGAAGAAGTATGTGTGGGACGGGAACGGGATTCTGATTCCGGCTGTGAGCCGGTTTCCGTCCTCGGCGAATGGGGCGGGATTCAAGCCGCTGGCCGCCTGGGTTCATGCGCAGGGGCTGAAGTTCGGCATTCATATCGTACGCGGGATTCCGCGCCGGGTGGTGGAGGAGAATCTGCCCATCGCGGGGTCGAACTATCATGCCGCCGACGCCGCCGACAAGAGCTCGCCGTGCCCCTGGGACGAGGGCAACTGGGGCGTGGCCGACAATGCCGCCGGGCAGGCGTATTACGACTCGCTGATGAAGCTCTACGCCGGGTGGGGCCTGGACTACATCAAGGTGGATTGCATCAGCGACCATCCCTACCGCATCACGGAGATCAAGCAGATTGCGGCGGCCATCGGCAAGACGGGGCGACCCATCGTGCTCAGCCTCTCGCCGGGGCCGACGCAGTTGGAGCACGCGGCCGAGGTGGGCGAATACGCGCAACTGTGGCGCATCTCCGACGACCACTGGGATGGGTGGACCTTCACCCACAAGCCCGGCGACGGGGAGTTTCCGTTTGGGGTGCGCGACGCCTTCGACCGGCTGGCCAAGTGGTTTCCCTATGTGAAGGCGGGCAACTGGCCGGACGAGGACATGCTGCCCTGGGGCTGGCTGGGGCCGCATCCGGGGTGGGGCGAGCCGAGGCAGTCGCGCGAGACCCAGGACGAGCAGCGCACCGAGTTCGCCCTGTGGGCGGTAGCTCGGTCGCCGCTGATTCTGGGCGCCAACCTGACCCGGCTGGACGACTTTACGCGCGGGCTGATTACCAACCAGGCGATGCTCTTCATGAACCAGAACGTGACTTACAGCCATCCGCTCGATGCCGCCGGCCTGCCGCCGGGCTTTGAGCGCGCGCGGGTGTGGCGGGCGACGATCGACTCGCCAGGCGCGAGAAACTACACGGAGTTCTTTGCCTTCTTCAACCTGGACGAAGAGCCGGCGACGCTGCGCGCCACCTGGAAGCAGCTTGGCCTGGACGGCGCCAAGCACGTGGCCGTGAATCTCTGGACCGACAGCGCGGGCAAAGAATCGAAAGAGATCGCCGTAACTTTGCCGGCTCACGGCAGCGCTGTCTTCCAAGTCAAATAGGCGGATTGCGGGCGAGGGACGGAACGGTGCGGCGGCGAAGCTTTCTTGGCGGTTTGGCGGCGGTTTGGGTTGCCGGCGGGCCATTTCCGGCTCGATCGGGGCGGACATTCGGCGAAATCATCGATCCGGCCCGAGTGCATTGCGATCCGTGCCCCATCCTTTCCGCGCCTTCCGCGGAAAGGGTGGGAAGCCAGTCTGCATTCGTTTCGCGCCAGACCGATGCGGCGGACGCGGGGCGGGCGGCGGCCAACGGCCGGCGGCTCGCCGATGCGGCGCGGTCGCAGGTGGGCGTGACGGTGAGCTACGACCCTACCTGGACGCACCTGAGCTATCCCGGCGGGGATGTGCCGCGGTCGACGGGCGTCTGCGCGGACGTGGTGATTCGCGCGGCACGCGACGCGCTGGGGCTGGACCTGCAAAAGCTGGTGCACGAGGACATGGTGAAGCACTTCGCCGACTACCCGGCGCGCCAGGCGTGGGGATCGCGCGGGCCGGATGCCAATATCGACCACCGGCGGGTGCTGAACCTGGAGACCTACTGGACGCGGGCCGGAGCGCGGCTGTGGGCGGCTTCGGGTCCGGTGCCGGGCGACGGCTTTCCTCCGCCGCTCGAGGTGGGCGACATTGTGACCTGGCTGCTGGACGCCCGGCTGCCGCACGTGGGGATTGTGGTCAGCAGCGGCACTCGCGTCCGGGTGGTGCATAACATCGGCCGCGGAGCCGAGGAGAGCCCCATCGAGGAGTTTTTCATTCACCGCGCGGCTGCCCATTATCGCTGGCCGGTGAGCGCTTAGAGCGGTTTTCTTTCCGCTTGACGCACAGACGTCAGATTCGATCTGGGGCGCCCAGTTCGCTTACTCCTCAAAAGCGGGCCACCCGGCCGTTTTGGCGGTACGAACCCGTGATCGTCTTGGTCAATTCTACGGTTCGACGTTGCTGGGAGAGCGACCGCGGATGCGGTCCCTTTCATTTAAGATCGATCGACAGTGCTATACTTCTGGCGAATCTGCTCTTCTAACGGAGGCTTCTGCCTGTGGAGATCTCACAGAGGTGTTTTACTGCACCACGCTTTTTCAGTCTGGGGTTTCTCTTGTTTTTTATCGCCGGATGCGGGGGTGGCGCCGGTGGCTCTGGCTCATCGACACAATCTGCACCAGCCGCCGATTTTTCCATTTCCGCAAGCCCGTCGTCGGTAGACCTAGTGAGCGGTGGAAGCCAGACGTGCATGGTCTCCGTTGCTGCCATCAGTGGGTTCTCCTCGTCAGTCAGCGTTTCCGTGACGGGGCTGCCCGCCGGCGTGACGGCCGCCCCGGCAACGTTCAGTTTGATGCCAGGAAGCCAGCAGACTGTGACCCTGACCGCATCTGCAACCGTAGCGTCAGGATCGGCCAGCATCACGATCAGCGGCGTATCGGGAGGTTTGAGCCACAGTACGCAGGTATTTTTGGGCGTCACGGTAGAGGGAACCTCGGAGCATGCCCCGATTCGCACGCGCTATCTGAGAACGAATGGATTCTACGATGGACCGGATCTGCAGTTCGCACCGCCGCATTTTACTGTCTTTGATGCCGCGCACAACCAGTTCCTCATCAGCAACCCAAGCATGAACGAAATCGATGTCTTCAATGCGGCGACGGAGACGGAGACTGCGGAGATACCTGTACCGATGGCATGGGGGCTGGATATCTCTCCGCTGACAGGGAATCTTTATGCGGGAACACTTCTCGGCGACATCTATGAGATCAATACAGGGAATTACAGCATCATAACCCGGTATCTTTCCTCGTCGATTGGTCCAAGCGGTTTTTCAGCAAATGCGGCCTTCGTGCTGTCGGATGGGCGTCTGGCATTGCAGGGCGATCTAAACGGTATTCTCGGAATCGATGGATTTGGATACATCGTGGTTTGGAACCCCGCAACGAAAGCTTTCGATAGCGGGACGATGGGAGGCGGCGTATGTCCGTATGGAGAGGAAGGGGCGTTTGCTTTGAGTGGAGACAGGACACGGATTCTTTCGGCGTCTCTGCAATCCTCACCCGCTGGTTACTCAATTTGTTCCTATGACCCCGTTGCACAGGTTGCGACCTATGCCAGTTATATATCCGGCGGAGAGTATCACCAAATAATTCCCACTCCCGATGGGGCTCGCTTTTTCCTGACCACGAACGAGGTTGGGGTGTTGGTCTTTGATGCAAAGACGGTCCAATTGCTTGGACAGATACCGGGCACCATAGACTATGCGACACTGCCGAGCGGATCGTTTTCAGCAGTTATGAGCCTTGATGGGACAACGCTCTATCTCATTAACGCAACAACAGGGCTGATAGGCGCTTACAATACCACTACGCTGAAGCAGACCGGATGGGTGCCCAGCTTTTCCGTCTTCGATGATGGACAAACAGTTCCAGTGATTTCAGCAATGGACGCGACCGGGCTGATCGCCGGACCAATTGGCCATGGAGTCAGTTTTGTGGATGCTTCAAACTTGAGAGCAGGCACACCGACAATCATCAGCACAGATCTGGATCCGACAACCGATATGACTTCCTATGCGATCCCGACCTCCGGGCCGGAGTCGGGCGGCACAGTCGTCGACCATTTTGCGAATGCCACCGTGACCGATGCCGCAACCCTTAGCGAGATCTACGTTGGCAATACGCCGGGAACCGCAGCCTCATTTGCGATGAATAGTTATCTCGAGAATTCAGCCCAGGTGACTGCGCCTTCAAGCGCTCTTCCCGGTGCGGTCGATTTGACAACGGTATTGAGCGATGGGGGAGTTGGCATAGCACCGGAGGGATTCAGCTATGGTCCCGACATCGTAGAACTGGCGCCGAATGGAGCGACGGCGGATGGTGGTCAGACCGGCACGATCATCGGATACGGATTTGGAAACAGCGCGTCGCAGATCCAAGTGACGGTGGGCGGGCAAAATGCCCCTGTCACGGCGCTGTTTAACCAGCCGTGGATTGAACCCTATCCGTTCCCGGTTGAAATGGTGCAGTTTACGGTACCCCCGGGCACCGCCGGCACAGCCGTCGATGTCACAGTGACTTCGCCCTCTGGCTCTGCCACCGCGAAGGCGGGTTTCCACTACACGGCAGCCGTTCAGTCCTATCCGGTCGCAGGCAATCTTCAAGCGGGAATCTACGATTCAAAAAGGGGCCTTTAC
>Ga0326728_10021413_pt1 | contig 12158 bp, 12 predicted proteins | sample MB3enrmetagenome_FD_207602 | JGI IMG/M metagenome (GOLD analysis project Ga0326728, IMG submission 207602) | Lab enriched peat soil microbial communities from McLean, Ithaca, NY, United States - MB31MN | ecosystem: Environmental > Terrestrial > Soil > Wetlands > Peat | place: USA: New York...
GGCGTGTGACCTTCTCGAGCAGTTCCGTGGCGGCCCCCACCTCCCCTGCCGAGTTCATCAAGACCGCAAGCTGAAACTGGCTCTGCCAATCTTCGGGATCCAGCGCCACGACCTTTTCCAGCATTTTGCGCGCTTCCCCGGAATGGGCTTGTTGCATGTAGATCTGCGCCATGCCCGCATAGGCCGGGCCGAGGTTGGGGGACACCTGGATGGCTTGCTGAAAACTCTCTGCCGCTTGCGCGTATCGCCGCTGGAAGAACCGCATCTGGCCGAGCGCCAGATACGCTTGGCCCTCCTTGGGGTTGAGCTGCAAAGCTTTTTGGTATTCTGCGGCGGCTTTTTCTTCTTCGGCTTGGGCAAAATAAACGCGGCCCAGGGCCACGTGTGTCGCGGCATCGTCCGGAGCGGCGCGGGCCGCCTCTTGCATCTCAGCCAGCGCTTCTTCTTTTCGTCCGGCCTCGAGGTCGAGTTCCGCCAGGATTTGCCGGATCGAGGCATCTTGCGGCCGGAGCGCGGCGAGTTTTTTATACTCGCCGGCGGCCAAAGCGCGATAGTCCTGGGCTGCGGTTCCTGGAGCACGCTGCGGACCAGCGGGCTGCCGGCTCAAAGCCCAGGCCGTGTCTGCCAGTTCGTAGTGCGCATCCGCATCCGAAGGGTCGAGGCGCGTGGCAACTTCCAGTTCGCGCACGGCCGCTTCATCCTGGCCCCGAGCCCGGAGAGCCATGCCCAATCCGCGGTGCGCCATTTCGAGTTCGGGCTGCAGCTCGATGGCTTGGCGAAACGCGGCTTCCGCGCCTGCCGGGTCACGGCGCGCCAGGAGATCGAATCCCTTGTTGACCGCCTCAGCAACGCCTGGCAAAAGTTGGGTGGAAGCCGGCGCGGTGGCCTGCTGCGGGGCGGTGTCGTCAGGGTGAACGCAGGGAAGCATCGCTGCAGTTCGTCCTCGGTTGTACCCCCAAGAACAACTGCGGAGATCCTTCGCGGAGTTTACCCTGAGCGAAGCGAACGGGCTCAGGATGACAGCAGCCGCTGCTTCACTCAGAGTGAAAGCGGCCTTCCCATCACTCATGAACAGACTGACCGCGACCACAATCAAACTCCCGCAACAGCGCATACACCCTCTCAAACCCCTCCTCATTCGAGGAGGGGAGCCGTCACGGCGCCACGCGAATCTGCCCGGCATCGCGGATAATGATCTCCGGCCTTCCTTGGTACACGGTAACTGACCCGCGGATTTCAATTTGCCTCCCTGCCAGGGATTCGAGATCACCAAACTTGCTTTTGTCGGAGGAAAATATCACGCTGGTGAACGGGCAGTCGTGATAATCCTCGCAGAAATCGAAAAAGGTATTGCCGCCCTTCGACGTGAATACCTTAAGCACGCGCCCGGAGACGCATCCTGTCTTGCCTGCCAGCGGAGCCGCATCGTGGATATCGACACAGCCGGCGGCCTCTCCGCCAGAGGGAGCAGGCGAAGTGAAGGGCGTCGAGGGCGAGCGTCCGGCGCGGCGGCCCACCAAAACCCCAAGGCAGAAGACCGCCAGGACAATTCCCGACACGAGTATCCGCTTTCGTCTCATCGCGTGACCTTCGACGAAGTAGCGGCGAGTTCATCTCGCCACGTGGCGGCGTAAAGCCGCCTCTACATCAAGCCCAGACGCCTCCAGCGCCTGGCCAGACTCGCCCGGCAGCGGGGGTTTACCCGCTCGAACCCAGGCAGTATACCAGAGGCTGCTGACGAAGGAAGCTGCGGCCGATAGCCGCTTCTCGACCAGCGGCCCCGCCAGCTTGTAGAAGGCCGGACTGTACTGCGGATCGAGGTAGGTGCGGCCGGAAACCGCGATGCGATCGGCGGCGAAGACCAGGTTCCTGCAATTGAAGCTTGCCAGCGCCTCGTCGAAAATCCGGCCGCGCAGGTCCGGCAAGAAGATCGCAGGTTGCGGCTTGAGCTGCCAGGTATCCGCCAGGGCGTTCACCAAGTCGGTCTCGAAGCGAGCGTGAACTCCCTTCTGCCCGGTCAATTGGCCGTCGTAGTTCTTGACGGTGTGGAGAGGCTGAGTGAGGTCGGCGGCGTAGTGCGCAGCAAAAACCGCGTCCTCGTCCGCCGCCTGCCAACGCCGGTGTTGAAGAGAATCGGCCAGGCGCAGCGTGAATCGCTCGATTTGCCAGAGCGAGTCCCCATTGCGAAGCTGCCAGACCATGGGCGCCGCCCTTTGCAGAACGAATTGCCGCCTCAGGTTGGGGAATGGGTAGGTGTCGTCGGCGTCAAGGTCGGTGTAGTGGTGAGGACGTTCCGCGGCGTCATCATGCGCCAGCAGGTCGGGGTCGGAGGCATGGTCGACCAGGTAGACTTTGCGTGCCTGAAAGTAGGCGCGCACCGGATCCGGCAAATTGTCCACCGCCGCAGCGTTCACCAGCTTGTGACCGTGATCCCCCCAGGCCAATGCGGGCTCCGGCCGGTACACAATGGCCAGGATCAGAATCACCGCCACCCGCAGCCAGCGCGAAGGCGGAACATGGGCGGCGCAGGTTATGTAAGGGCAAAGCTCGTGGTGGTCCTGGGCGGCCACAAGGGCCGCGTTTTCAGAGATGCGTTCCTTTGTTTTCATAGACATTCCCGGATCGTTCGTTCAAATTCAAGTCGAGAAGTTGAGAGTCGACGGTTGCGGAGTGAGAAACCGTCGGCGTTCGCCCCCCGACCTCTAGGTTTGGGTTTCCGACTCCTCAACTCTTCGACTCCTCGACTGCTCGACTCCTTTGTTTTCATAGACATTCTCGCTTTGTTCCTTCAATTCTGGAGTGCGGAAACAAGGCCACCCCCTTTCGCCGCTGGTACCTGCCGCACAAAACCAGGGCAAAAAAGCCCTCTCCCCTCGGGAGAGGGCTTTTGATTCATGGGGCCGTCCCCTGTAGCCGACTAATTGCCACTTGTGCGGCCTCGCCTTGCTGCTCGCGACCTTCGGTTCGTTCGCACAAATTGTGCCGTTTTTGCTCCTTTCAGGCCCTGATTTGCACTAAATTGTGCGCAAAACCCGCATAATCTGCAGCATTCAAAAAAGTGATATGCTTTGTTTTCAGGTACTTCTTAGCTTCGTTCCCACTATTCTTCATTTTTTGTAGTTCCCTGCATTCCCCGCGCGCTGGGACCCTTCCGCTTTCCCGTGCGCCTCGACCCAGCCCGGCACTCGCCTGCGACAATGTGTCCATAACAAGACCACTATGGTAGGCTATCACAAGTCCGTCAGGCTGTCAAGCGAAAAATGCAAGAAAAGTGAGCAGGCAGTAGCCCAGACCGCCGATTTTGGGGTCCGAGGCTCTTCCACGGGGTGGCGCAAACCCGCCGACGATTCGAGCCGGGGTGAAGGCGCATTCGCTTACCTGCCGAGATCAGAAGGTAAGAGCAACCACCGCAGGCGTAACTCGCAGTGTTTGATAGACGCGGCAGAAATTGCGGCACGCCATGTAGAGTGCGACAGCGGCTCTTAAATGCCCGAGGCTTTTGCTGAAAGCGTCCACCAACCGGGTGAAGCGGCGAAGGTGCATTCGCAGAGTGAAGTATTATTTGTAGATATCTGTAGGCGAACAAAAGGAGAATATGCTATGCTCTACCTTGGGGTAGGCTTTTATGTTATCCTCTCGGCAGATGCGATCATGCGGCGGAAGGTTCAAGGGGAAGGTGTGCTCCCAGAGAGGAGTATGCCATGGCTAAACTCGGAGAGTACACCTTCCAAATCGACGTTTTCACTCCATTGACGCTTCCCATGAAGCGCCTGCATGAGTATATTGGCGATCTCATCAACCTGTTCGGGAACGAAGGTCACGTCCACTTTTTGCGCGTCGACGAGGGAAGCGCCAGCCCAGTGATCTATGTTGATCCTACTGCCGTTGTGCCAGTGGAAAGGCGTCTATTGGCCGTCAGGACTGGCAGCGGAAGCATTAGGGCAACAAGGAGTTTCGCTGCGATAAACGACAAGCTCCTTGAGGATAATGCAACGGGTAATTTGCACTCCCGCCAGGGCCAGCTCCTTTACTTCCCGGGAAGAGAGCAAGGTGCGTCTCCAGAAATCGGGCCGATCACCGAGCCGGGAACGCTGGAAGGAGAGGTATTCGGAGTTGCGGGCAGAGATGAGACGATTCAGATATACCTGCGCCAAGGCGAAAAAATACATACGTGCACCGGCAGCAAAGAGCAGGCCCGGGCTCTTGCACAGTATCTTTTCGAAGGGAAGGTTCGGGTTTTCGGCGAAGGAAGATGGAAGCGTACGAAGCATGGAAACTGGGAATTAGATTTTTTCTTTGTCGATTCTTTCGTTGTATTGAAGACCGATGGTCTCAGCGAAGTAGTGAAGCGTTTGCGTACGATTGAAAGCGCTGAATTAGCGCAGATAAGAAGCCCACTGAACTACCTGGAAGAAATCCGCCAGGAAGCCGGGGAAGGCCACGGGTAATGATTCTGTTTGATTCCAGCGTCCTGTGCCTCACGCTCTACCCACAAGCCGGAATACCCAACGACTTCAGGACTAAGAAGCCTATTAACTTTGCGAAGGAACGGGTTGATGGGCTCATCGCGCAAGCCGAAGAAAGCAGCGAAACGATCCTGGTTCCTACACCGGCACTGTCCGAAGTTCTTGTCGTCGTTGCACCGGATGTCCAGAAGTACCTGGATGAGCTAAGCAATCAGGCATGTTTCAAGATCGTACCGTTTGGCGAACGGGCTGCAATTGAGGTTGCACTCAGGACAAAGGCGGCGATCAAGAGAGGGGACAAAAAAGAAGGTGTCGTATCAGCATGGGACAAGGTGAAGTATGACCGACAAATCGTAGCTATCGCAAAGGTTGAAGGTGCCTCCACAATTTACTCTACGGACAGACATATTCATGCTCATGCGGCATCTTGGGGAATTAAGGTCTTGAACGTGTCGGACCTGCCGGTGCCAGCAACGCAGTCTGCCCTTTTTACTTCACAAGCGGCGGAGCCGGAACCAGCCAGTTCTGAGCCCCTAGAACCAAAAGAAAAAGACCAAGATACGAAGCCCAAACCCGCCAAGCCCTAGCAACACAATTTCAGCCACTACCCTGTTCGGATACGCGTGACCTCAGTCCGTCATTGCCGTATAGCGAGACAACCAGCGCCGCGATTGGGTGCTGGTGTCATCTGAATAATACGGGCGTCCCAGACTACCCGTCATTCCCGCGAAGGCGGGAATCCAGGGCGTAAGACGCTCAGTTCCGAAGGCTTGCGGAGTGGGTTCCCGCTTTCGCGGGAACGACGTTTGGCTTGGTGCGGCTGAATCGTGCACAGGCTAACCGCAATCCCCTAGCGTTCGTCTAACCGGACATGTGGGAACAAAAGCAACCTGAAGCGCGGGGATTGCCGGCGCTGGATACTTTGAAGCAGGACATTCGCTACGCGTTTCGCACCCTGCGGCGCGACCGCGCCTTCACGGTGATGGCGGTACTGATTCTGGGGCTGGGGATCGGGGCGAACAGCACGGTTTTCAGCGTGGTGAATACGATCCTGCTTCGGCCGTTGCCCTTCAAAGATCCGCAGCGGCTGGTGTGGATTGAAGGACCGCCCAAGGGCTGCGGCCTTTCGTGTGTAACCTACTCCGCCGATGCCTTCGAAGAGTATGGGCGCCGCAACCATTCTCTCGCGAGACTGACGGCCTACATGCCCTTCTACGGCCCTTCCGACTACAAGCTGACGGGACACGGCGAACCGCAACCGGTGACCGGCGTCATGGTGGCCAGCGATTTCTTTGAGACGCTGGGCGTGCAACCTGCGTTGGGACGCTTGTTTACTTCGGAAGAGTACCTGAAAAACAGCAGGCCGGCAGTGCTACTGAGCTACTTCTTCTGGAAGCGGCAGTTTGCCGGAGATCCCACGCTCGTGGGACAAGCGATCACTCTGAACAATGCGCCGGTAACGGTGGCGGGGGTGCTGCCGCCGAGTTTCGATTTCGGATCGGTTTTTGCACCCGGCACGAAAATGGACATCTTCGCTCCGGCGATCATGGACGAGATGCGCGACTGGGGGAACACGCTTCTCTTCATCGGCCGCCTGAAGCCGGGCATGAGCGTGGCGCAAACGCAGGCCGAGGCCAACCTTCTGTTTCCGCATCTCCTTTTCAACCTGAAGCACCCGGAGTGGGGCGGAGGCTACCAGGCCCGCATCGAGGCGCTGAAGGACCATGTGAGCGGCAAGTTGCGGCGCTCGCTCATCGTGTTGTGGAGCGCGGTGGGCCTTATCCTGCTGATCGTGTGCGTGAATCTGTCGAATCTGGCGCTGGCGCGAGCGGCGGCGCGCAGCAAGGAATTTGCGATGCGTAACGCGCTGGGGGCAGGACGGGGAAGGCTGATCCAGCAACTGCTCACCGAGAGCATGCTGCTTTCGATGGCGGGCGCAGTGCTGGGTCTGGGCTTTGCCGCGTTGATGACCTATTACCTGGCCCATCAAGGCTCCATTGCCCTGCCCTTGCTCAGCAGCCTGCGGGTGGACGGCGCGGCCTTCGCGTGGACACTTTTGGTCGCCACGGTGAGCGCGGTGCTTTTCGGGCTGGCGCCGGCCTTCAAGATGTCAGGTAAAAACATTCAGGAGGCGCTCAAGGACTCCGGGCACGGAACCACCGAGGGCCGCACGCACGACCGCTTGCGCGCCACGCTGGTGGTGTGGGAAGTGGCGCTGGCCTGTATGCTGTTGGTGGGAGCGGGACTGCTGTTGCGGAGCTTTCTGCGCGTCCTCGAGGTCGACCTGGGATTCCAGCCCGACCGCGCCGCCGCCCTGCGCGTGGATTACGACGACGGAGGCAAACCAGCGCAGCGGGGAGCGATTCTCGAGGAGATGCTGCGCCGTGTGAAGGCGATTCCGGGCATCGAGGACGCCGGCATCACCGACATGCTGCCGCTGGATCGAAACCGGAGCTGGGGACTCGGCGCCAAGGGAGTAGTCTATCGAAAAGACGAGTACCCCGACGGGTTCGTTTATGTGGTGACGCCGGGCTACCTCGAGGCCATGGGCATGCGCCTGCGCGAAGGGCGCGACCTGAGTTGGTCAGACCGGCCGGACAGCGAACGGGTGGTGATCCTGAATGAGACGTCGGCGAAAAGGCTGTGGCCGGGACAGGAGGCGTTGGGGCGGACCGCCGAGGTCAACGGAAAGGACACGACAGTGGTGGGAATCGTCGCGAACGTCCGCGAGACGAGTGTGGAAGATTCATCGGGGCTCGAGATGTACCTGCCGGCAACGCAAGCCGGGCCGGCAGGCGGGGAACTGGTGGTGCGCAGCAAACTGCCGCCGCAGACGCTGGCGGCGAGCGTGATGCGCACCATGCGCACGTTGAACCCAGGGCAACCGGCTGCCGAGTTTCGCCCTTTGGGGCAGATTGTGGATCATGCCGTTTCGCTGCGGCGCTTTTTTGCGTTGCTCGTCTCCTCCTTTGCCGCGCTGGGACTGGTGTTGGCTGCGCTTGGAATCTACGGCGTAATCTCGTACACGGTCGCGCGGCAGACTCAGGAGATCGGTATCCGCATGGCGCTGGGAGCAACTCAGGGGCACGTGCTGGCGGGCGTGCTGGGCAGGACGCTGAGGCTGGCGCTGGCGGGAATCGCTGTGGGCTTGGTGGGATCGTTGACGGTAGCCAGGATGATCGCCTCGCTGCTGTTTGGGACCGCGCCGACAGACCTCGTGACCTTTGCGGGCATGGCGGGTTTGTTGGCCGTGGTGGCGCTGGTGGCCGGATATGTGCCCGCGTATCGGGCGTCACGCATCGACCCCATGGTGGCGCTGCGGAATAGTTGAGGACAGCCGCAGGTATGTGGTGCGGGCGTCTCGCCCGCAGTCGCGGGGAGCGTCCCGCCCCCGCAAGCGATCGCGGGCAGGATGCCCGCGCCACAGCGGGCGAGACGCCCGCACCACAAGCTTCAGAGCTGTACGGAGAGAACGATCTTCCCGAAATTACCGGAAGCCTCCATCGCGCGGTGGGCGTCGGCCGCTTGCGCGAGAGGAAATATGCGGTCAACTATCGGATGCAGTGCTGCGGACTCGAACGCTCCCAGCCAGCGTTCGCGAAAGCGCGACGTCATGGCCACCTTGTCTTCCAGGCTGCGCGACTTCATGACCGTGCCGATGATGCGAAGATAGCGGTGCAGGAGCAGATCGAGCGGCAGCAGGCCTTGCGCGCCGCCCAGCACTCCCACCTGGACAAGCCTCCCGCCTTCGGCAAGCGCGCGCAGATTTCGCTCCAGGTACGGCCCGCCCACAAAATCGATCACCACATCCACGCCTCGGCCACCGGTGGCCTGCATGGCTGCGGCCACAAAATCTTCTTTGCGGTAGTCCACGCCTACCGTTCCTCCCAGAGCGGCAACGCGAGCGATGCGTTCCTCCCCCGAAGCGGTAAATACGGTCTTTGCCCCAAGGGCGTGCGCAAGCAGAACGGCGGCGGATCCGACTCCGCCCGCCGCGGCGTGAATCAGCACCCAATCGCCGGGCTTCAGTTCGCCCAAATGGATCATGGCTTCATGCGCGGTGATGAACACCTCGGGAATGGCGGCCGCCTGCGCGTAGCTCAAACGGTTCGGGATGAACATACCCATGCCGCAGTCGACACGTGCGTACTCCGCATACCCGCCCCCGCCCACCACGGCCATCACGCGGTCCCCGGCCTTGTAGCCTTCCGCCTTCGGTCCGGCTGCGACGACTTCGCCGGCGATCTCAAGTCCCGGCAGAAGCGAGTCACCATAGTCAGGCCGTGCGCCATAGATGCCCTGACGCTGCAGAATGTCGGCGCGGTTAACGCCGGCAGCATGAACCTTCACCAGAAGATCATGGGGCCTGATTTCCGGCATCGGCTCGTCAACCAGCCGCAACACGCCGGCATCTCCGGCTCCATCGAATATGATGGCCTTCATAGAAAGTCACACCGGTAAGGGATTTCGTTCGACAAACTGGCGTTGGTGCCAGTATGGATAGACTGGGGTTATCGCACTGGCGGCGTCCAGCGCGTTGATTTGCTCAGCCGTTAGATTCCACCCTACGGCAGCAAGGTTCTGCCGCAATTGTTCTTCATTGCGCGCGCCCAGAATTACGCTGGAAACCGTGGGGCGCTGCAAGAGCCAATTGAGAGCGATTTGAGCAACGCTTTTGCCCGTCTGGGCCGAGATCGCGTCAATAGCGTCCACAACCTTATAGACGTGCTCGGCAGGAATCGGCGGACCCTAGTCGGCGGTCTTGTGAAGGCGGCTTTGCGCCGGCAAGGGCTGGCCTCTTCGCACTTTGCCTGTTAATCGTCCCCAACCGAGCGGGCTCCAGACCAGCGCGCCAACTTTCTGGTCGATTCCCAGCGGCATCAATTCCCATTCGTACTCCCGATTCACCAAAGAATAGTACGCCTGATGGGCGACGTAGCGGGCCCATCCGTATCTTTCCGAGGCAGCGATGGACTTCATGAGGTGCCAGCCGGAAAAATTGGAGCAGGCGATATAGCGGACCTTCCCGCTCCTGACCAGCGAATCGAGCGCCTCGAGAGTCTCCTCCACCGGAGTCAGCGCATCGAAGCCATGCATGTGGTAGATGTCAATATAATCCGTGCCCAGGCGGCGCAGACTCGCTTCGCAGGCGCGCAGAATGTGATAGCGGGAGGAGCCGACATCGTTCGCTCCATCTCCGAAGCGGAAGGTGGTCTTGCTGGAAATGAGCACCTCGGTCCTCTTGCCCTCGACGGCTTTGCCCAGAATCTCTTCCGCCAGGCCGTTCGAATAAACGTCCGCCGTATCGAAGAGATTTGCGCCTGCTTCGAGACAGATCGCGACCAGGCGTTTGGCTTCCTCAACATCGGTGTGACCCCAGGCCCGGAAGAATTCGTTTCCGCCGCCGAAGGTGCCGGTGCCAAAACTCAGGGCCGGGACCTTCAGGCCGGAATGCCCCAGTTGCCGATAATCCATAGTTGGTGCCTCTCATTGCTGAGTGTCGTGTCATTCGCAGCCTTTGGCTTCGCACCTTGACCTGCGCTTCCACTAGACGGCGCGGGCCGGCTTGGTGAATCGCACCTCAAAGCCAACCGGGCCGGCATTGATCTGGCACGAGCCGAAGCGGCTCTCCTCCGCCATGCGGATGAACTCCTCTTTGCTATAAGCCCGCTTAATCAGCATAAAGCGAAAGGCCATTTTTGTCAGCCAGGCATCGAATCCGCTCCGGATCCTGGGCATCTTGCTCGATCCGCCCACTTGCGCCACCTTGCTTGCTTCCGCAACCTTTCCATTAGGGAGAACATCGTTCATAGAGAGGGGCTGAATTTGTAACTCTGTCATTGCGAGCGCAGCGAGGAATCGCGCTCTGCTGAGGGTGAATCGAGGAACGAAGACCAGGGCGCGATTCCTCGCTTCGCTCGGAATGACCACCAGACTTAACGCGGGGGGAATAATGGCAACGATGGCAACGATGCAAGCTGAGAAGGCACGGGCCTTCCGCGCATTGCATGAGCGTGAGGGTGCATTCATTATTCCCAACCCGTGGGACGTGGGCACGGCGCGCCTGCTGGTGCATCTGGGGTTTGAGGCGCTGGCCACGACCAGCGCGGGTTACGCCTTCTCGGTCGGGCGATGCGACCAGACGGTGGGCCGCGAAGCGAGCCTGGAGTATGCCTCGGCCATTGCATCCGCCACCAGCTTGCCAGTGAGCGCAGACCTCGAAAACGGCTTTGGCGACGCGCCTGAGACGGTTGCCGAGACTGTGCGGCTTGCGGCCGCCGCGGGAGTGGTCGGCTGCTCGATTGAAGATTCCACCGGGCGCGCGGACCACCCGATTTACGACAAGGAGCAGGCGGCGGAGCGAGTCCGTGCCGCCGCGGCTGCGGCGCGCGGCCTTCCCTTTCCGTTCACGCTGACTGCACGTGCCGAAAATTACTTGCATGGCCGGCCGGACCTCCAAGACACGATCCAGCGGTTGCAGGCTTTTCAGGAAGCAGGCGCGGATGTCCTGTACGCACCGGGCCTGGCCACGAAGGACGACATTGCCGCCGTGGTCAGCTCCGTCGATCGCCCCGTCAACGTGCTCGTGGGTCTCGCGGGCATGCAACTGACCATGACGGAACTGGCGGCGATCGGAGCGAAGCGCCTGAGCGTGGGCAGCGCGCTCTGCCGAGCGGCCCTGGGCGCCTTTCTTCGCGCCGCTCGAGAAATGCGGGAGCGCGGCAGCTTTGCGTTTGCCGCTGAAGCAGCGAGCTCAACGGAGATCAACACAATTTTCGCGGCTTGAGACTACGGCATCAACCACCCCTGACCCCTCCTTATCCAAGGAGGGGCAGGGAGTGGCGCCGCCAAGCTTGCTGCTGCGCCTCTCGTCAATACTCCACGAACGATTTCAACCTGGCCAGCGGCTGGTCCCACTGCTCGGAAACGAAATCGAGGTAATCCTTCAGTTCCTCCATGGGCTGAGGATTGAATTGAAACAGGCTCTCGCGGCCGGAGCGTACGCAGCGCACGATCCTGGCGCTCTCCAGCACTCGAAGGTGCTTCGTGATCGCCTGCCGGGTAAGCCTGGAGCCCGCGGTGAGCTGCGATATCGACCGCGGCTTCCCGCCACAGAGTTTCCGCACGAGCAGGAGCCGCGTTTCGTCCCCCAACGCCGCAAAGACGTGAGCAGGCGCACGCGGTCCCAGGCCCCTGCGGCTATCGCTTCGGTGTGACATAGCGCTCAATATTCTTCATCTGTTCGCTCCACCCGCCCTCGTTCATGCGGTAGGCTTCGTCGCGGCGCTGGCTGGGGATTTTATCGAAGCCGGACTCGGTGAGCACAAGCAGCGTGCCGCCGGGGGTTTCCTCGAGCCGGAACTCGACCAGGGTGGGCGTTTCTTTCGAGTAATCGATTTTGGGATCGACGGCATAGGGGTGCCAGGTGAAAGAGAACAGCCGCTCGGGTTCCATTTTCTGCACCACTGCCTCCCACTTGAGGTGCTCGTATCCAGGGTAAGTGATGTGACCCCGCGTGACCTGGCCGGGCACGAACGGTCCCTCCAGTTTCACGAGGAACCACTCGCCGAACTCGCGGTAATCGGTCAGGGCGCGCCAGACCCGCGAAATCGGCGCCTTCAGCTCAATGCGCTTCTCGATTCGGTTTTCCATATTGTGCAACCTCCAGGTTGCAGATTAGCAGAGCCCAAT
>Ga0326728_10021414_pt1 | contig 12158 bp, 6 predicted proteins | sample MB3enrmetagenome_FD_207602 | JGI IMG/M metagenome (GOLD analysis project Ga0326728, IMG submission 207602) | Lab enriched peat soil microbial communities from McLean, Ithaca, NY, United States - MB31MN | ecosystem: Environmental > Terrestrial > Soil > Wetlands > Peat | place: USA: New York...
TCGCTACGGCGACGTCATTGGCGGCGCTGACCTATATTGGTTTCGACGGCGTAACAACCCTTTCCGAAGAAGTACACGATCCCAGACGGAACATTCTTCGGGCTACCGTGCTGGTGTGTCTCCTCACGGGAGTATTCAGCGGCATTCAGGTGTACCTTGCTCAGCTTGTTTGGCCCGACTTCTCCACTTTTCCCAATATCGAGACTGCCTTCATGGATGTTTCCAAGCGAGTGGGCGGGTTGGCGCTTTTTGACGGAATGGCCTTCATCCTCATCATTGCCAGCGTTGGTAGCGGTCTGAGCGGGCAAGCGGGGGCGGCCCGACTGCTGTTTGGCATGGGTCGTGACAACGCTTTGCCCCGGAAGCTCTTCGCTCATATTGACTCGAAGCACCGCGTGCCAACCTACAACCTGTGGGTGATCGGATTGATTGCCTTTCTCGGCGCGATGTTTCTCAACTGGGAGAGGGCAGCAGAACTCTTGAATTTCGGCGCGTTCCTCGCCTTTATGGGAGTGAATCTGGCCGCCCTCAAGCACTTCCACTTTAGCTCTGCCCTAACAGACAAGCGACGGGTCTTACGGGACCTTCTTCTGCCGGCTTCCGGTTTCTTATTCTGTCTTTGGATCTGGTGGAACCTTCCCCGCCCGGCGAAGATCGTCGGCGGAATCTGGTTTATTGGCGGCACCGTGTACAACGCTGTGATAACGCAAGGATTTCGAAAACAACCAATGATGATTGATTTCAGTGAGAGTTGACGGCCGCAGGGCGGCGCATCAGCCAAAGGCCGCCTCGCCGCCGGCCCTCATCAGCCTCCTCCCTTACGCCCTCGCCGAGAAAACTTGCGGGATGAACCCTTCTACGATCGTGGTATTTCGGGAATAGGAAACAGACCTCACCCGGACCAACACCATCCGGTAAGGTATGGCGCGCCGGTTCTACAGCCTGCTGGCCATGCCGAGGGTAAACATCGCAGCCACCAGCACCAGCAGTGCGCCGCTCTGCACATAGACGGGCCGGCCATGAATCCCCTTCCATTCTCCTGTGAAAAATCCCCAGCCGATCGCGCCGAGAACCGCACTGGACATAAAAGCCGGCCACCCGATGACGGGACCCAGGGAGCCCATCTGGTTAGCCCCAACTCCGTACAAGACGATACAGGATATCCACATCAAGCCCATCAGCGCCGTCAACAGCCAATACCTGCCCATACCCGAGCTGTAAGTGCTCCAAGTCCGATTCTTACGCAAAAGATAAAGGCAGTAGAAGAAACTAGGCAGAAATCCACCATTAGCGATCAATACCCACACAGCATTGCCTGCCGAGGTCGGGCTGGCTCCGTGGCTGATGGCCTGCTTCTGGATTTCCGCACTATAGGCAAAGACAATGTTGAGCAAAGGACTTAACAGGCCGCATAGAATACAGATCAACAACCCGGCAAGAAAACGGCCACTGCGCACGAGTCCCATGTCAGCTTGCTGTGCCGTGCGAGTTCTTAAAATCTGCTCCCTTTGCTTCCCAGCCACTGAGAACAGCACCACCGCAACGGTCAATAGGAGGACGCCGGCCAGGGTAGCCATGCCCGAGGCCGCCCGGAGTTCATTACGGTGCTGCCCAATTAGGGGGACAAGGGACCCGACCGAAGTGCCGAGTCCCAGGATGATGGCGGTACCCAATGCCAGCCCCAGCATGTCGACTCCCAAACCGTACAGCACCACAGCGAATCCCCAGATAAATCCCAAGACCAGAGTGCGCACCAGGATTTCATGGGGAACGGCGGAAAAGGTACTGAAAAGCTTCGGGACAGTCCATAGGGCGAAAGGCCAAGGCAGAAGAAGGTAGGCACAGATTGAATAAACCAGCCAAGTATTCTCCCAGGACCATTTTCTCAGATAAGGCATGGGAGTCAGAACGCTACCTTGCAAGATTCCAGCAATTAGAATCGTAAGAAAGCCTGCACCGACAGATGCCAACATTTGTTCCCCCTCTGTGCCAATGATTCGGGCATTTGCAGATTCCACCTGTCGCTGAGAAGGCAATCCCGCTCGGTGGTCCCGCGCCGCAAGGAACCTGTTCACACCACTCTCATTCCAAGAATCGAACAGAGCGCTTGCAAGACCCTACGGTTGTCACCATAAGAGATGATGTAGTGCTGTGACATGACCTTCTGGACGAATTCCTCCACAGGCCCGTCGAAGGCGATTTCGACGCTGGGTAATTGGGGCGCCGGAGCCGCCCAACCAGCTTCTTCCCATTTTACGGGCTCCCTGGCAGTTCCAGTAGCGATGTGCATGGCATACTCACCAGCGGAGAATCCCAGGCGGCAGATGGTGACTTTTCCTGTCTTCAGCTTCGACACATTCAAGAGTCCTTCGCCGAAATCTCCGAATGCATTCGGCATCACAGTCACCTTGCCCTCAACGATCTCGGAAGGAACATAATCCGGTACGCCCATCAATGCGCCATCGTTCGTGAATTCATAGAACTCCAGGTATGCGCCAATCTGACCGGTAAGATTCTTCACCACAAGCTGCGTCACTGCTCCCAGGCTGTCGTTTTCCGGGATGGAACAGATATCCATTTCATCGTGCAGCAGCGTCAGGCTTCCGGCGGGCGCGAATCTCATCAGCTTTTTGATTCCGTCGACGTCGTTGTAAGAGAATCCCTGGTAATTGCGGTCCTGAATTTTAGCCTTGAGCGCCAGGAAAAGGCGCACGGAGTTTTCCACTGTGCCCGGACGAGGTTCTCGAACAAATGTCCAGCGTTGTTTCAGCGAAGAGGCGATCCGGCTGACTTCTTTGCTGTCCACTTGTTCCATCAATTGGGCGATCTCCAGCAGCTCAAAATGTTCGATCTCCGGGCCGATGGCGGCTTTCAGGGAAACGCCGTCATAAAGCGTGCCGTACAAGCGCATGTCGCGGTAACCCGCCATGCCGATTCTCGACGATTTAAGCTGGCTCGCTGCACGGGCGGCCGCTGCATAGGTAACAATCTCGTCTAGCTTGGGTTTTTGCCCGCGGTTCGTAATCACATATCTAAACTTGTAGCCCATGTCTTGCAGAGGCTTTCGCAGAGCAGTGGTTCCTGCCTGGTCGGCAGTGGTTACGAACCGGTCGCCGTCCTGCCAGCCGCTCAGGCCCCACAAGACCATGGGCTTGTGCTTGAAGGGTTCGATCACGCCAAATACCGCCCAGGACGGAATCCATCCGGCAACACAAACAATCAACAAGTCAAAGTCACTTTTCGCAAGGTCGGCCCGGGCGCGAGCAACTTCGTTTCCCTGGGGATCATCGCAGACGGGAGCGGTTAGGAGAAGTTCCAAACCTGCCTCTTCCAGCCCCCTTGCGGCAGCCGCGCAACGGTTGACGATGAGCTCTTTAGGAGTGTTGACTTCTCCGAATCCGACAAAACCCGCTCTGGCTTTTCTCGGTTTTGTCATGGGGCATCTCTCCGTGTACATGAAATTTGTGGGATGTTCAATTGAAGAAGTTCTTCCGGTTCAGTTCTCGGTACCTCTGGAACGCTGCATCATAAACCTCCCGGTTACGAACATCAGGCGAGACCGTTGCCGCCGGATGAACCATGGCAGCCACGGCTGCCTCGAGATTTGCGAACAGTCCCGTCCCGGCGGCAGCTAGCGCCGCCGCTCCAAGAGCGGTGCTTTCCTCGCATTGCAGGGTTCTTATCTCCTGCTGCAGCACGTCGGCTTTGACCTGTAGCCAAAACTCGCTGCGGGCGCCCCCACCGAGAGAAGTGATTTTCCGGCAGTCAATGCCCAATTGCGTCAACAATTCAAGGTTATCCCGTAATGCAAACGCAATCGCTTCGAGAATGGCCCGGATGAAATGTGCTTTCCGATGCGCCGGGGAGATCCCCCAGAAAACGCCCCTTGCTTCGGGATTAACGTCAGGAGAATTCATCCCACTGAAATGCGGCAATAAAATGAGGCCATCGCTAGCCGCACAAACGGTCGCGGCCTGCTCGACGAGGGCAGAATAGTCTTTCCCCTCGCCGAATTCATCCCGGAACCAGCGCAGGATCATACCAGCCGTGGGAATCCAGGGCAGCAGAACGCATAGACCGGGAACCGCGTGCTTGTAAAGAGCCACGCGCATCGCCAGGTCATAAACAGGGCGCTCGACCGTCGCACAGACCGCCAGCGCGCCACCCGTGGTCTCTGTAATCATCCCCGGAGCAATATTGCCTGCGCCAACTGCGCCAGCCACCTGATCGATCGGCGCAACGGTAACCACAGTGTCAAGGCTCAAACCGGTTTTGGCCACAACTTTTCCGGCAGATGCTCCGGAGCTCAGCAAAGCCGGAAGTTGACTGGAGGAAATCCCCAGAAAACTCAGCATCCGTTCCCACCAGCATCCCTTGCGCAAATCGTAATAAAGGGTAGATGGGTTCATCGCATGATCGGTGACGAAGTTCCCCGTCAGGCGGTAGATCAGGTAGTCTTCCAGCATCAAGAACTTGTCTGCGGCATTGAACACTTCTGGCTCATGGTTGCGTAGCCAGAGGATTTTCGGGGCTGGCCAGCCAGGAACCACATCCTGCTGCCCAGTAACCCGATAAACCAGATCGCGCCCGAACTCATTCTTGATAACTTCGGCCTCGTCTTTGGCTCGGTTGTCCAGCCAGACGATCGCCTTACGGAGCGGCCGGCCTCGCTTGTCGAGCACAATCAGAGTCTCTCCCTGGCTGGTAATGCCTAAAGCAGTGATATTTGCAGGAGCAACGCCCGACTTCTTCAAAATGTCCGCAATCACGGCCCGGACGGCAGACCAATACACGTCAGGATCGAGCTCAACGATATCCGGAGCTGGACTATCCAACTGATACTCATGAATGCAGACACACAACATTTCGCCGGAGAGGCCGAACAACGCTCCTTTGAGCGAAGTGGTGCCCGCATCCAATGCCAGAATGAAACTCATCTCGCGGCCAATTCTAAAGTGAGATAGCGTACCAATTTGGGGGTGGCGCCGACCTCGCAGGCTGGCAGTTGTTGGTCCAGCGGCTGCGGGATTGACTCCACGAGTAAATTCAGGATTCCGCCCAAAGCTCGCTGATCATTTGGACTGTGCTATCGACCAGCAACTTACCGCCGTCAGATCCTGCTTGACCATTGATAATCAAACCCCCGTAGCCACCAAGCGATTCCGCGCGGGCAGAGGGCAGATAGCCGCTATACCCGCAGCAGAGCTGGACGATGAATGTCTGGTTAGCAGCGCTACGGGCCTTGATTTGTTGCCCGAAATCCAAGAACAGTTCAAAGGGATTGGTGACGAATACAACGTTACCAAGTCGAACGGCGTGGAGTTCCACCTGGATCGAAGGATGTGCATCCTGGTCATGATATCTGGTGACCACCGCCTTGTTGTTCTCCATCAGCACAAAGGGGTGCAATTTGCTGTCGTAGGGGCCAGGACGACCTGAGATCTTTTCGTTGCGGCTGACTTCCGCGCAGAAGTCTCGATAAGCTTCGTCCTCAGACATCGCCGCCTCGAGCTCATTCACGCGCTTCTTGGCTTCGCGATATTGCTGGTAAGATGCGCGACGCCTGGGCAGCGAGGTCGTTTGGCTCTTGTGCCGTAACAAAGGCGAACTATCGATAGTCGTGGCGGCACTCGGGAAAGCGCATTCCACGGCGGCCAGGAGCCTGTGGCCGATCTCTATTACTCCGTCCTCATGCCAGAAATCGGGTTCTCCCCGGTAACCTCGAGCCAGATCGCGCGGTGACTGATCACCTGCGGCGCTGATCTGTCCGAGAGTGTGGAAGGATTCCCCGAAACGCTGTTTCAGCAATCGCCGGGTTTCGCCTACATAGTCGGACGATACACTGTAGGTAGACTCCATCACTTGTGCCGGACAAGCCACATTGATTACAACTCCAGTGGGCTTGCGGCTCTCATCAAAGCAAAACAGGAGATCGACGCCTGAGTCTTCGCCACCCTCCATGCCGGCGAAGTCGTCACGGTTGGTAATGCCGTACATCTCGGAGCTCCCACCTGTATAAACGGCGCGACGGCAATGTCCCAGGCGGGCAAAACTTAGCGCGCGCGCAACACCCCCTGGACTGCGGCTCCGCCAAGCGTCGATCACGACCGATTTGATCTTGTCGAGCAGAAACTTGCGGTACTCTGATGCTGGTATGACGTCCGCCAATTCCGCCAGCCATCCAATTCCCACGGCAACCTCTATATTGGGTGCGCAGTGGGTGTGAATAGCATTAAGGAAAACTTTGGAAACGTCCAAATCCGGCAATTCGGCTCGGAGCGTTGAGCGGAACTGCTGCTGAAATTCGGAGTCGAGGCAGAGCACGTCCAGCGAGACCATAACAACCTGTTCGTTGTCCGCAGATTCAAGAGCCAGGGCGGTCGCTTTAAGGCGCGAGTGAATACCGCTCGAAACGCGGTGATAATACTGTCCGTAAAGATCGACCTTGCCATCGGGAGTTGTATCGACTTCAGCCCATCCAATCAATAATGGCGTCATTTTGCTCTCCCTCTCCACCCTGCATCTAATATCCAAACTCCCTTTCCACTTCGGCAATAGATTCCTCGATAATATCCATCCCTTTTGCTGCGATCTCGGCTTCCATCACAATTGGGGGGGACATACGTAATATGTGTCCGGCAGGCACCCACGCAAGGCCTTTTCGGAAGGCACGCTGATAAACCAGGTTCCCTGCCTCTGCAAAGGGCTCTTTGGTGACACGATCTTTCACCAGCTCGATACCCAACAGGCAGCCCATGCCTCGAACATCGCCAATGATCGGATGGGCTGTTCTCATTGCCGCCATGCGTTTATTGAAGCAAGCGCCGAGGTTGAGAGCATGCTCCAACAAGCCCTCTTCCTCGATAGCTTCGATACTGGCTAGCGCGGCGGCGCACGCCATCGGATTCCCGCCGTAACTGGTGGATGCGGAGATCTTGTTGATGCTGCTCTTGTACTTTTCGGACACCAGCATAGCCGTGACCGGGAAACCATTTCCGAAGCCCTTCCCGATGGTAACCACGTCGGGACGGGTGTCCCAGTGCTCGAGACAGAAGTATTTGCCGGTGCGGCCCATTCCCGTTAATACTTCGTCGGCCACCAGCAGGATTCCTCGCTCATCGCAAAACCCGCGTAATTTGGGGAAGAAATCGCTGGGCGGGAAGATCGAGCCTGACCATCCCTGGACGGGCTCAAGAACAAAAGCGGCCACGTTCCCGGTCGTGGCGTGATTTATGAAATCACCGAAAAATTGGATATAGGCATCCGTATCGATCGACCCGTCCGGCTTGGTGAAAAGCGGCCGGTAGGGATTGGGGCGGGGAACGAGGTAAAATCCTTGACTGCGGCCTTCTCCATTAGTGCGGTTCATTTTCCCACAGCTCACTGCATGTCCGCTTTTTCCATGAAAATCCATATAACAGGAGATGAATTCAGATCTCCCCGTAGCCGCCCGGCAAACTCGCAGTGCCGCCTCAACGGCTGTCGTCCCGCTGTCGTAAAGCTGCATTCCGGTTAGATCCCACGGCTGGATCTCCGCAAGCTTCTCCAGCAGGGCAACTTTCACCGGAGTGTTGAAGTCGTGGCAGTTCATCAAGTTCTTGGCATGATGAGCGACAGCTTCGCTAACTTTGGGATGACAATGGCCCAACGTAGTCACGTAGATACCGCTGGAAAAATCGATGTAGGTGTTTCCGTCGACGTCGGTTAGGGTGACACCATGGCCTTTCTCAAAGACCACGGGACATAGCGTAACCTGACTTGAGTAACCGACCATATAACGCATGCCGCGGCAATTCAAGGCCTCCGACTTCGGCCCCGGCACTGTATCTGTGACGATCTGTGGAACGGTCGCAGGATCAACGGAAGCCCATGTCTTGTTTAAGACGGGCATTATAGAATCCTCCGAATGTTCGAATATTTTCATTAGGTGTGCATTTTCCACAAACCCGGGCCAGCTTGTCAAGTACTTTGTAAGCGCAAAGTTGAAAATGCCAGATTGTAACGGGGAGTTTTCGTTTGGGATCGCCCTAGCTATCTAATGCGTGAATGAGAGGTCGCGAACCTCACTTATTCCGCGTTCTAACCAGCTTCATTCCACTTCAGCGATGAGTACCTTCACGCCCTTGCTGGCTAGGTTCTCTCGATCTGCAGGGGACAAGTTCGCGTCAGTTACCACCGTATGAACGTGCTCGGGGGTAGCAAAACGCACGAATCCTTTGCGGCCAAATTTCCAGCTCTCCGTGACCACCACCACGCGGCTGGCGATGTCGATCATTTCTTGCTCGAGGCTAGAGATGAGCAGATTAGACGCATAGAACCCACGCTTACTGTCGGCGCCGTCGCAACCGATGAACAGGATATCAACGTGGAAGCTCTTCAGCATGGCTTCCGTCATGGGGCCATACACACTAGGAAAGTCGCTGCGGGCATAGCCGCCGAGGAGCAGTAATTGCATGGGTGACCCGTAAAGCTCCTGGAGAACACAAAGCGAGGTCGTGGCGACAGAAATGTTGCAATTCCTGGGAATGTTTCGGGCCACCTCGAGGGAAGTGGTTCCCGCTTCGATCATCACCAACTGTTTCGGGGCTATCAAACCGGCAGCTAATCTTCCGATGGCGGCTTTCTGCGGGCTGACGGTGTAGTGGGGAAAGGCACTTTGCAGAAAACGTAGTTTTCCCGCCGGTATTCCCCCGCCATGAGTGCGTACAAGAAAACCCTGCTCTTCAAGTAATTTCAAGTCCCGGCGAATGGTCATTTGCGAGACGTCAAAACGTTCGGCCAAGAACCGCACGTCCAGGCGCTCCGCCTTTTGAAGAAGGTCTACGATTTCCGATTGGCGGGTATTCATAGGTTTACCGTGCCACACGACAGAGGAGCATTACCTCTGTTCGAATTGAACAGCGAGTGTACTATGACCGTACCCGCGAGTCAACTTACAAATGCGACACTGCAAGTGCGGCCAAAGATTCCCGAATTTCTCTGGCAAAGAGCTTGATCATGCCACGAAATAAGTGCGAAAAAGGTTCTGCGAAAAAAGTTCTTGACAAAGTTGGGTCGTTAGGTTAGAAGACTACGAATGAACGTAATTCGCACATTTTCTAACATTGCGCGTCGGGTCTTGGTAACCCTAAATAAGTGGGTTTGGTAACCGTAAATATTCGAGTAAATTCTGATGCCGGTCTGTCGAATGGTAAGAGGACTCTGAGGGAAGATTTTGTCGCGGGCCGGCTGGCCAAAACCTCAATGCACGTGCGAGCGGGTCCACTTGCGCACGTGCAAGAACGCATGGCGTTAAAGACGCCACTCAGAAAAGGAGAGAACATGTTGAAAGAGGTCGAGAAGGCGACATTCATTTCCAAAGGTGCGTTCCTCTTTGCTGCGTTTCTACTGATCCTTTTGCTACCCATCTGCGCAACAGCTCAGATGGGTCGGTCCGGGATCACGGGTACGGTTGTCGACCAATCCGGCGCCGTGGTACCGAACGCCAAAATAACCGTAACCAACGAAGCCACGGGTGCTGCAACGAGTACATCCACAGGAGGCGCAGGGGTGTACGTCGTGCGCGATCTGCCGCCCGGGGTCTACAAAATCTCGGTGGAAGCCGCCGGTTTCGGGAAGTCGGTTGTCGAGCATATCGCGACAGAGGTTGACAGAATATCGTCAGCGGATGTCCAGTTGAAAGTCGGCGGGACTACACAAGAGATCACTGTACAAGCTGCGCCAACGATGGTTACCACTACCGGGGGCACGGTGGGGACCTTAGTCGGGCAAACGCAGATAGAGACTATACCCTTGAACGGCCGGAGTTGGATAAGTCTTGCTGCCCTTGCTCCTGGGGCTGTTCCATATTTTACCGGTCAAGGGGGCTCTTCATTACAAACAGGCGAGGGTATCTCGCAAAGCTGGTTTGCAATGAACGGCATGCGTCCAGGTAACACCATGTTTTTCATCGACGGCGTCAATGTGACCGACACGGAAAGTGACCTTATCGGGATCTTTCCCCCTCTTGACGCCTTTTCGCAGTTCCGGGTGGAGACGAACAATGTCTCCACCGAGTACGTTGGCGGCGCAGCGGGTGTGATGAGCGCGGCGACCAAGACCGGGACGAACCAACTTCACGGTTCAGCCTGGGAATTTCTCCGGAACAACGCTCTCGATTCGCGACAATTCTTCGACAGCAGCATCCCACCCCTCAAACGGAATCAATTTGGGGGTACTATTGGCGGTCCTATACGAAAGGACAAAACCTTCTTTTTCGGGAGCTACGAGGGTTTTAGACAGGTGCAGGGGGGTACTGTCATTCTTAACGAGCCCACCGCCGCTCAGCGAGCCGGGGATCTTTCAACGCTTGGTCAGACAGTCACGAATCCCTACACCGGGGTCCCGTTTGCTGGCGAGATCGTCCCCAATAGCATGATCAATCCCCTCCAGACGAACTGGGTGAATACGTTTGTTCCTCTTCCTAACTACCCTGTTCCCGTGGGGCAGGGGAACTATCGCTCGGCGCCAGTAACGCCGATAAGTTGGGACAGTGTAGTTGCCCGCATTGACGAGCATTTCAGTGACAAGAGCAGCTTGTTTGTGCGGTGGATGTACACGAACGCAATCACGGTGGGGGCCCAGCCCCTCCCTTTGTTTATCGATCCCGTAAGTGACCCCCATAATCAGAACTGGGCCGCTGACTATCAGCGCATCATCAGTCCCACCACGGTATTCGAGTTTAGCTTCGGGCTAAACTATTGGAACCACAGTGAGGCCGCTACAACCAGGACGAACATTAACATTACGAAATTACTCGGGGTGCTGGGCGCAACAGATTTCACAAATGCCCCGATATCCGAGACAGTTCCAGTTTGTGGTATGGCACCCCCTCCTTTTTCAAGTTTTGGCGGTGGTTGTGCGGGCCCGCGACGGTGGTATAGCACGCGCCAATTTTATGATCCTACGCTCATGATTACACGTGGCTCACATAGCTTAAGGTTTGGCGCTGCTCTGGAACACACTGATGCGGGCTTCCCTGAAACTCTGTTTCCTAACGGGATCTGGACTTACAATGGTTTCTTCACAGGGTCCGGGATGGGCGACTACTTGTTGGGGTTACCCAGAAATATTCTAACGTTCAGCCCCTTTTACCCTACCTTACGGCACAATATGATTGGAGGTTGGGTGGCCGATAACTGGAAGGTGAACTCTAAGCTCAACATCAGCCTCGGGTTCCGACTCGACGCGGACAGCAGGTGGACGGACAAGTATAACCGGCTAGTCAACTATGACTTGTCAGCACCCCCAACTGCGGTGCGTGTCCTGTCCGCATCCCTCCCTGCGGGTTGGAACAAGACTTTGCTTGACACCCCCGCCATCGATCCGGCTGGCCGCGTGGGCTTAGCCTACCAGCTCAGGCGAGGCACCGTCATCCGGGGCGGCTTCGGAATGTTCTATCAGCCTATCCCTCAAGATCCGCCAGTGAATCTTGCCGTCAATGCACCTTATGTGGCCATCGCCAATGAAACCTTCGATTTCACGACGTTGCCGACTTTCAACAGGTCAAATCCGCTGGCCAACGCTGCCGTTGCCGGGATCGGGGCGGAAGGGCTAACCAGAAATTATGCGGATTCGTACACCGAGCAATGGAATTTGACTGTGGAGCAAGCCTTCGGTCCGAATAATCTTCTTTCCGTGGCTTACGTGGGCGATACAGGGATGCATCTGGTTACCGAATACGGCGCTGACCCCGCACCACCGGGACCTGGCCCGATTCAGCCGCGCGCCAGATTTACGAATATCAGCAGCTATACGTATTGGGATACAGATCGCGATTCCAGCTTCAATGGGCTTCAAGTAAAAATGGAGCGGCGCGCTTCTAAAAACCTTACCGCGACTGTAGCCTACGGCTATGGCAAGTCAATTGATGATGGTAGCGGGACCTACGTCGAATCTTATCCGGATAGTTTTCAGGATCCGAGTAACCCCAAAGCGAGCCGCGGTCTGTCCAATTTCAACGTGGGACAAAGCCTCACCTTCTCCTACAGTTACCTCCTGCCCCTTGGTGCTGGTCAAAAACTCGCGAGTGGGGCGACCGGGGCGGCAGGAAAGCTTGTGAGTGGGTGGGAGCTGAGCGGGTTGACCACAGTGCACGGTGGATTTCCTTATTCTGCCAA
>Ga0326728_10021415_pt1 | contig 12157 bp, 11 predicted proteins | sample MB3enrmetagenome_FD_207602 | JGI IMG/M metagenome (GOLD analysis project Ga0326728, IMG submission 207602) | Lab enriched peat soil microbial communities from McLean, Ithaca, NY, United States - MB31MN | ecosystem: Environmental > Terrestrial > Soil > Wetlands > Peat | place: USA: New York...
CCGAGTTCGAAAAAATGGACGGCGGCTTGAGCTGCCTTTCACTGAGATTCTAAAGTCACCTGGGGTCCTGCCTCGTCTGGCATGATGCGCTTCCGCGATCGTCGTGTGCCAGTCGTGAGTCAGATTGTTGACTGACTGGGTTCCGGGCGACAGTTTCCGACATGGCGACTTATCGTTCCCAATCCGATCGCAACGCAATTCATTGCGTGGAAGTCATTGATGGGATATGGATTTCGCAGCCGTCAGCCGGACGGCAGCACATTTCCGTATGCAAGTTACGCAACCAAGTGGATCGCACTATAATCAAAAGCGTCCAATCATCCGTACTTCATCCTGGACGGAGTCTCCCCATGAACAAGAAGCGCTTTCTGAGCTTCGTTGTTAAGGTCGTAGCTGCACAGGTGACTACTTATTTCCTGGCAGGAGCGGTGTTTTATCCACTGCTCACCAAGCCCTACTACGAGGGACCCCATCCGATTTTTGCGGTCTTTCTGCGCACGGAAGCAGATATGGGTTTGTGGTCCCACGTCGTTAATTGGTTTCTGCCGGCTGAAATCTTCCGGGGTATTCTTATCGCCGCGGTTTTCTATCCGCTGTACGACATCCTGAAGGCGTGGTCGTTCCTGAAACGGTTCCTCTATGTTGCTAGTCTTTACTTGGTCCTGGGTTTCTGGGCGGCGACCGTCGCCGCTCCCGGAACGCTGGAAGGCATGGTCTACATGCGGCCCTTTATCACGCCGGAAGCGCAACTCCGCGTACAGCCGGAAAACATCTTCCAGGGGCTGGCCTTGGCGCTATTCATTGCCGGAGCGATGATGGAACGACCGAGAAGAGTGTCAACCCAAGGGGTCTGGTGATTCGATCCCCCAGGCCCGGCGCCTGAGACGAACTTCACGCCACGGGAGGTGCTGGAACATTTGCCTTCACCCAGCGCAGCAATTTGCTCATACTCTCATGATGCGATCCTCTCATGGGCGCAGGCACCTAAGGCCCTGACGGCGGGCCTCATCGAGCGCCAGTTCGTACTCGGCGGGCGTCACGCGCCGGGCGATCTCCGCATATTCCTGGCCGGTGACTTTTCCTGCGGGATAGTACTGAGGCATCAGGTTGACGTAAGTCGTGGGTGAAAGCTCCTGGGCGATCCAGTTCATGACTTGGCGCGTGCCGGCAATATCTGCCGGCATCACCAGATGACGAATGAGCAGTCCGTGCGTCGCGAGTGCGTGTTCGTCGAGCATGAGGTCGCCCACCTGACGGTGCATTTCCTTAATCACCCGCCGCGCCACCTGCGGATAGTCAGGCGCCCGTGAGTATTTTCGGGCCATCTCTCTATCCCAGTATTTGAAGTCGGGCATGTAAATGTCTACGATCCCCTCGAGCAACTCCAGACTCTCGCTCGAGTCGTAGGCGCTGGTGTTGTAAACGAGTGGCAGACGGAGTCCCTTCTCGATGGCGACGGGCAGGGCTTCGATGATCTGCGGGACCACGTGTTCCGGTGTCACCAAGTTGATGTTGTGGCAACCCTCATCCTGGAGTTCGAGCATCATGGCTGCCAGCCGTTCTGGCGGCGCGGCCGTCCCCCGCAGTCGCCAACTGATATCGAAGTTCTGGCAGAAGACGCAGCGCAGGTTGCAGCCGGAGAAGAAGATCGTCCCCGAGCCGCGCCAGCCGCGCAGGCAATCCTCCTCGCCGTGGTGAGGGAAATGGCTCGAAACCACGGCATAGCGTCCGTTTCGGCAGACCGCGAACCTGTTTTGGAGGCGGTCGACACGGCAGTCCCGCGGACAGCCCGTGCAACAGCGCAGAGATTTGACGGCGCGGTCGACACGGCTCTTCAGCTCACCGCTCTCAAATAGCGTGAGGTAGGCAGGGCTGAATTCTCGGCTCACGGAGGTGGCGTCGACCAGCATTAGAACAGGACCCCGGCTGACTGAAAGCTCGAACAAGAAAAGACAACGTTATGGGAAAACGGCAGTGCTACTTCGGCACTCTTTCACCTTCGGGCACCATGGGAACAAAGCGCACGGGCAGCAGGCTCTCGCGCTCCAGGCCTTTCGCCGTGCGGCGCAGGCGGATCAAGTCCTGCACGTAGCTGCCTACTGGAACCACCATGCGGCCTCCCAAGCGGAGTTGCGCAACGAGCGCGGGCGGCACGTCGGGCGGTGCTGCCGTCACCAGGATAGCGTCGAACGGCGCCGCTTCCGGCCAGCCACGGTAGCCATCGCCGATCCGGACGCGCACGTTCGCATAGCCCATTTCCTTCAGACGCGCCTCTGCGTCTCTGCCCAGCCGCTCCACGATCTCCATGGAATAAACCTCGCGCGCCAGCAGTGACAGCACTGCCGCCTGGTAGCCTGAACCGGTGCCGATCTCAAGCACGCGATCCTGGGGCTTCAATTCCAGGGCTTCCGTCATAAAGGCCACCAGATAGGGCTGCGAGATGGTCTGCCCGAGGCCGATGGGCAGAGGCGTGTCCTCGTACGCGAAGGGCTGCATCTCCGCCGGCACAAACCGGTGGCGCGGAACTTTTCGAAGGGCCTCCAAGACTCGCGGGTCGCGAATCCCGCGGGCAATTATTTGTTCTTGGACCATTCGCTCCCGTGCCTCACGAGTCTCGGGCAATTCTGCCGAGTCCGCGCGGGAACGCACGTCTCCCGTCTCCGACCTGCCCTTCTGTCGGGAAGCAAGGGCCAGAGGGAACAGGACGAACATCAATAAGAACCACGCGAGGCTCTGGGGTAGGTTGCGGCGGCGCGGCTTCATGGCAACCTCTGCATACATCTTAGCACCGCTTGCTGGAGCACGCCCACCATCCGCTCTCCATAAAATCGCTCCCGCCTCACGGTAAAACGGCCTATACGGGAGGGTGTAACCGATCACAGAACACGGTCGGAGGCGCGACAGTTCCATGGGCGGGTTTGGAACGAAAAACGCCCTTCAGTGGCGGAATCCAGCCGGCCACAATGCACTGCCCCAGTTGACGGCTAGGCGACTTCACAGGCGGAGTCCAATCGCGGTTCTATTGACCGCTTGAAAATCAGTAGTTGGATGGGGATCGGCGGTGGGAGGCCACCGGCAGACTCTAGGCTGTCCATGGGCAGTAGTTCACCGGCGGGTGCCAGCAGTCTACAGAAAACGTCTCTGCACGTGTTTAGCAAGAGCGCTTGGGTTCCCGTAGCGTCGCGTGTTTTGGAAGCGACCAAGCCCTTTCGGTGCTAAACCTCTTGCGCTCGGTCAAGGTGGCTACCCGCCCATTTCTGTGTCATACTGACCGTCAATGAAGAAGCATCCAGCAACCTGGCTCTTGGTCATACTCATTGCCCTAGGGGCAGGGCAAGCCGTGCCGCTCTCGAGCTTGCGGCGATGCCTTGAGACATGTTGCATCGTGAAGGTAGTCAAGGTGCGCCGCGAACAGCATGTGCACCGCGAGCGCGCGACACGAAGATACACCCATCAGGACTCTCCGGTTTACTATAGCAACGATCTCCCCGCAGTCGCCCGCTATTTCTGAAACGCTCGGCTTCTACGCGCTCCGCCACTCTCCTCTATCGCCTAACTTCATTGCCGAACATTTCAATTCTGAGAGAAGAGGAGGGCGCCATGCTTGATTTTTTGAAATCTCTGTTTCCCGGCTCAGCTTCATCCAAATCTGAAATCGATCGGGTAAACCAGCGTCGTGGAGAACTCGCCCAATATGCGGACAGTGAATTGAGGGCCGCCGGCCAGCGTAGCCACGATCTGCTGGAGATCATCGCGGTAACCGCAGTCGTCGCGGCGCGGGTGCTGGGGTTGGTGATGTTCGACGTACAGCTCCAGGGCGCAGTGGCGCTTGCCCACGGGAAGATTGCTGAGATGCAAACAGGTGAAGGGAAAACGCTAGCTGCTGTCCCGGCGATCGTCGGTTATGCCAAGGAGGGGCACGGGGTCCACGTGATGACGGTGAACGACTACTTGGCCCGGCGGGATGCCAAATGGATGGGCCCGATCTACGAGTTCCTCGGCCTCTCCGTGGGCTGCATCCAGCAGGGCATGAGCGTCGAGGATCGCCAGCGCGCCTATGCCTCCGACATCACCTACGCCACAGCGAATGAGGTAGGCTTTGACTATCTTCGCGACCACCTTGCCCTGTATCCAAGAGAACTGGTGCACCGGCCGTTCGCGGTGGCAGTGATTGACGAAGCCGACTCGCTTTTGATCGATGAAGCCCGTGTCCCTTTGGTGATTGCGGGGGGCGAGTCGGAACAGGCAGGGCTGGTTTATCGAGTGGATCGCCTGGTGCGTCACTTCCGGCAAACCCAGCACTATACTCTGGACGAATTCGGAAGAAACCTCGCCCTCACGGATGCCGGCGTTCAGGCGGTGGAAAACGCCTTCGACTGCGGCAATCTCTACTCTGATGAAAACCTCCCGTTGCTGACGGCTATTCAGAACTCGCTGCACGCGCACGCACTCCTTCGCCGAGACATTGATTACCTAGTTAAGGACGGCGCAATCGTATCTGTAGATGAGTTCAAGGGCCGTATTGTGCGGGAAAGACGATGGCCCGCGGACTTGCACACAGCCATCGAAGTGAAGGAAGGCGTAGCGCCCAAGCCACAGGGCAAGATTCTGGGATCGATAACCATGCAGAATCTGGTCGCACTCTATCCCAAGGTATGCGGCATGACGGGCACTGCTGCGACCCAAGCCGAAGAGTTTCGTTCAATTTACGGACTCGAAGTGGAAGTGGTTCCCACCAACCGGCCGGTGATCCGCGTAGACCATCCTGACATGCTTTTTCCGAGGAAACTGGAGAAAGAACGTGCGGTGGTCGAGGAGATCCGGCGGGTGCACAAAACCGGTCGTCCAGTTCTAGTAGGCACGGTAAGCGTCCGAGAATCCGAACGCCTTAGCGCTGCCCTTCAGGATATTCCGCACCAAGTCTTGAATGCCCGTAACGAGGAAAAAGAAGCTGGGATCATAGCCCGTGCCGGAGAGCCTGGAGCGATCACCGTTTCCACGAACATGGCGGGACGCGGTACGGACATTCGGCTGGGAAAAGGCGTAGCCGAGTTAGGCGGATTGTACGTCATCGGGACCAACCGGCACGAAAGCCGCCGCATTGACAACCAGCTTCGGGGCCGCGCCGGACGCCAAGGTGACCCGGGAAGCTCCCGATTCTTCATCTCGCTCGAAGACGACTTACTCGTCAAACACGGCATCCTTAATTCCAGGCTCCACCATGATCCGGAAAGCATCCAGCAAGTGGTGGAAGGCCAGAACCTCGACATCCGCCAATTTTTGCACAAGTACGAGAGCGTCATCGAGGGGCAGCGGCAGGCAATTCAGGAGCAACGCGAGGCAATCCTTATGGGCGCCACTCCGTGTTCTTCGGAACTCGAACGGCTGGTTTCTCTGACCACCATCGACGAGCTCTGGTCAGAGTACCTCGCGGCAGTCAAGGAGGTCCAGGAAGCAACGCAGTGGGTCTCCTACGGCGGCCGCGAACCTCTTTTCGAATACCTTAGGGTGATGCACCGGCTCTTCCCCGATTTGCAGGCGAGGATTATTGAGGAAATTCCGAAGCGTTTGGCGGAAGCCGCGACCCGCAACCTTGATCCTTCTCAGCGAGGCGCCACCTGGACCTACCTTACCACCGACCAACCTTATGGCAGTTTGGGTGAACGTTTTGTGGCCGGCCTCATGCGGAAGGCCCCGTCGTTCTTGGAGTTAGCTCGCGAAAGCGACCTATCCTGCACCTTAACCCGTATTAGGAATGAAAACCGCCCTTCAACGCCCGAATCCCGCCGGCCGCAATTCGCAGCGTGCGGCGAGACGAGCGAAGATTCGTCTGCGGCCGCATTGAGTATTTTCGGAGGGGCGGACGGTTCAGGAGTTGAGCGACATCGCTCTACCCTACTCCGTCGATCTCGGGTAACCGCCGATGGCAGATGCCACGAGTCGGGCGCGGGCGTACGGTTCCGCGGGTAACCCGTTACACGTCCAGGTGAATTGCTTCCGCGTACGCCGTCGCCCGTGCAGAATCTGGGGAGCGTGGTCCTTGCTTGGTTGTTTCTTTGTTCCGGCCCCTCAATGTCCCCTTTGGTAATCTGATTGGCATGGCTAATCTTACCATTGACACAGCGCTGGACGGTCTCCTGGACTCCTTGAGCCGCTGCCTCGACGCCGAGTCGGCTCGGCGAGTTACGGAATTGCGGGTTGATCCTGCGGTACAGTCGCGGATCGACGCCCGCCGCCTGGAGTTGCGGACCGAACTTCTCGCCCGTAACCGACTCTGAGTCGTATTCACGCGAGGCAAGCAAAGCCGCTAGCGCAGAGGCAAGCGCAGTTTGCTTTCCTCTGCCGCTCGGGAGGGTAGTCAGTAGTCGGTAGTCCGTTGTCAGTTGCTACGGCAATGCCTCGACAAATTCGGCTTGCGTCTGAGGCTGCGGAACCGGCAGGCCATCTTCTCTGAGACCTTCAAGATGCATGACAACGGCGTCACGTATATTCTGGTGTAGTTCTTCAAGCGTGGCGCCGGTGGCAATACAGCCCGGCAGGTCGGGGATGTACGCGGCAAAATTCCTCTCGGCTTTCTCAATGACTACAAGGTATTTCATCTTGTCTCCCCTTTCCATCCCGCCTGCTTCCTGACGCTGTTAAGAGTGCCGGGTGGTAGATCGTCGCTTGGATGACCTGCGATAGTGACCCGTCCGGGTTTGGTTGAATGTTTGAATTGGCGGTGACTACCGCGTGTGACCGCCAAGAACCACCCCTCTTGCTCCAATCGGTGAATTATGTCTCTAACCTTCAAATAATATCACTCCACATCGGCCTCCAAAAGGCAGGATGGATAGGTTAATGACTCTGCTTGATTGTAGCCCGGCACGCGGGCCCTGACACCTGACACCCGGCACCTGACACCTGTTCTCTATATTTTCAGGAACAGCTTCTTGCGGTACATCCAGAACAGAATTAACCAATAGGTGAACAGCACCGCCGCGCCCTGCACCAATGGTTCGAACGCGGCGCCGAAAACCTGGAAAACATGCTGACCGAGGTTGATGTGGAACGAACTCACGATGAAATCCTCAAACAAATGAGCGATGAGGTAGGCGGCGATGGAATTCATTCCAATGACCACGAGGGGGAAAGACCATTTCTTCCAGCCTTTAACCTCGATGATCCAACTAAATGCCGCCAGAAACAGGAAACACGCTCCTCCGCTGAACAGAGTCCAACTGGGCGTCCAGATGCGCTTCACCACCGGGCAGATGCCGGTGACGTGCAGCAAGAGGCCGGACGCGATGCCGATGACGCCGGCGAGCAGGAAGCGTTTCATCGGAATGCGAGGGGCCGCCGCGCGCAGCCAGCGGCCTGCAATGAGTCCCAGAATCATGGTGCCCAGGGTGGGAATGAAGCTGAGAGTCAAATACCCGCCCTCGTTATAGGCGAAGGGCTTGGGGCGTGGAAACAGATTGAGAAACCACACATCGAAAGCCTGACCTAAGTTGCTGTTCTTGTTCCAGTGGGCGGCGAACCCCGTGTAGTGATGCGCCCAATCCGGCGGCACTCCAACTGCCAGCCAATTGAATCCCGGACCCGGGGCCGGGTAGAGCGCCCAGGCCAGCCAATAGCCCACCAGAATCACAGCCAGCGCGGTCCATTGCCAACGCGGGGAACGAAAGCCGAGCAGAAACAGAAACACGTAGCCGAGCCCGATCTGGGTGAGCGTGTCTTCAAAGGTAAAGTTGGTCTGCGGACTGCTCGTGGAGCGCAAGAAAATTCCGAGCGCGATCAGCAGCAGCGACCGCCAAGCGGCGTGCGCGAACAACTTCCCGAAGGTTGCGCCCTTCGCCAGGCGGCTGGCAATCGAGTAAGGCATGGCCACGCCCACGAGGAATGAAAACCCGGGCTGGATGAGGTCGTGCAGCGAGCAGCCGGCCCACTCGGCGTGGGTTTGGTTAAAGGCCAGAATTTTCCAGAACCAGCTCGCCGGAAACGCCTCGGAGATGCGGGAAAATTGCAGGACTTCAGCCATCATGAGCAGCATCACGAAACCGCGGTATGCGTCCACGGCGACGTTGCGTACCGCCGGCTGGCGGGTGCGGATGGTTTCTGCTGCGACTGGCGCGGCTTCGACTACCGTCGACAAGGGTCACCTCCCCTACTCGACAATACGTTACACGAAATTGAATTCGCACACCATAAATTTGGATTGGGGGTCTCGAGAAACGCGTGGCGGCGGCTTTATGCCGCCCAGGGCGTGTCTTAATGATTAGGGTTGTGGCGACGTAAAGTCGCCGCTACCACGCCTATGATCGTGGGCGCTGAGCAAACTGCGGGACAGAGCCGGCAGGACGTAACAAGGGGGCCCGACGGCTGAGATTTGATAGCTGAAGGCTGACGGTTTAAGCCTGATGGCGATCTACGCCCGGGCTGAAACCATTCCCTCCGCGAGAGGCGTAGAAACCTCCTGGCTCAATTCTTCCATGGCGCGGCGAACTTGCTGTTGCGTTTCCGGATCCAGGCCGCGCTCCACGATCGGGAACAGCCGTCCGTTTTCCTTCATCAGATGCGCGCGTACCCACTGAACGTAGTGGCGGCCGCGTTGCATCACTTCCTTCCGATTCTTACCGCTCTTGCCCCACTGCTCGATGCACTGGAAAAATGCCTTTTCCGCCACCTCGCCGGATTCGTTCTCGCGCCGCATGCGTTCGAGCGTTGCCGTGATGCCTTGCATGTGCCCCTCGAGCGCGGGATATAAAATCTCTTCCTGCTGCTTGATGTGAGTATGAAGAGCCAGCGTGATCTTTTTTGACAATACTCCCAGGCGCCCCGCAGTTGTGTCCAAATCGCGCGCCAGGTAGAGCACTTGCAGTTCCTCCTGAAGTTCATTCAACAATTGAGACAGTTCTTGTTGCTCCTGCCCCAGGTAGTCTGTGACGAATCGTGTCATGAGAACTAATGACCTCCCTTTATAATGATGCGCCAACGGCCGGAAAAGATTGATGCGTTCGCGGCCAATGTCATTCAAGGCAGGAGTCAGGAATCAGAATAAGAAAGAGCGACTCTTCGTCCCACACGTCATTCCCGCTTTCGCGGATATGGGCTTGGTTGTTGCGATGTGTCCATCCTTGCGAATGCCCTTTATTCTGTCTCCTGGCCTGTGACTTCCTCGACACTGCATACCGTCCCCCTTGATCACGCGAAGTCACAGGTTATTCAATCCGGCCCCCGCCGGTGGCACTGCTGACTTCTGACTCCTGACTCCTGACTTCTGACTCCTGCTCTTCCCGCCCCGCGAGTCTTGCCAGGTCCTCCCCGCTCACCCGCATGGTAAGCCATTCCTTCATCACCTTGGCGCCCAGCGATTGGTAGAACTCGATGGCGGGTGTGTTCCAGTCGAGCACTTGCCACTCAAAGCGCCCGCAGCCTTCATCGACGGCCATTTTCGCCAGACGCAGCAGGAGCGCTGTGCCGATTCCCTTGGCGCGGAAACGCGGGCGCACAAACACATCCTCGAGAAACAGTGTGGGGCGGCCCATCCAGGTCGAGTAGTGATAGAAGAAAAGCGCGAAACCCGCAGGCTCTCCCCGCCATTCGGCGATGAGCACTCGGAATTTAGGATTGGCGGTGAACCCGTCGCGGCGCAAATCTTCTGCCCTCGCCACCGCTTGCTCCGGGGCTTTTTCATATTCGGCAAGCTCCCGGATAAATTGCAGGATAAGCGGGATGTCATCCGCGCCGGCGTTTCGCAAGTTCAGCATGCGGCCATTGTACCAGAGTGTCGTGCACCCTCTGAGACCGCTGTGCTCCCCGCAGTTTCTTTTTTGTGTTACACTCTTTGTGCGGCATTTGCAGAAGCAGGATGCGTGAGTCAAGCAAGCGCCGGGCCGTTAGCTCAATTGGTAGAGCAACTGACTCTTAATCAGTAGGTTGGGGGTTCGATTCCCTCACGGCTCACCAAGTGCTTTTCTGGTAATCACTTAACTTGAGGAAATCTGCTCGCCAGTAGCCCTTTCGCTGCGAATGCGCGAACCCGCCAAAGGCAGCTAAATACCTCGCAGTCAATCAGAGGATGTTGCGCCCCCCCCAACTATAACAGTTCTTGCGCCAAGGCTTAACCTTTCCTGGTCGCCCTTTGCCGACCATAAGGCCGTCTTCCGAGGCAGCTATGATATTTCTTATAGCAACGCCCTCGCAGGCATCAACGCGCCGTGCTGGTCCGTGAGTTTCCCCTGGGAAACGAGCGACGATCCCAACCCATCCTGCCTCAGGCAAAGGCGAAGCTTGAGGAGATCCGTGAGAGCATCCTTGGCTGCCTTGTGGACGCCCCATGCAAAAACTCTGTTGACAGGCAGCTTACACGATTTTAGTCTAGGCCTTATTTGAAATATGCACACAAGCTTATTCCATATGAGCATGCTGGCTCTGGCGGGTGTGGCAGGGGCGTCATTTGCTTGGCCGATCAAACATTTCAAGGGCTGGCGTTGGGAACATGTGTGGGTAGGCCAGGCACTCACCAGCAATATTGCCTTCCCTTTAGCGACGCTTGCCCTTCTGTGGCCTCTATTCCGAAGCTATACCGGTGATGTTCCTGTGGGACGTTACGTGGCGATCGTAATGCTGGGGATGGCGTGGGGGTTGGGCGGAATTGGCTACGGTCTCAGTCTGGTCCTCTTGGGCCTGTCGTTCACCTATTCGATAATCTTCAGCGTGACCACGGTTTTTGGGGCATTGCTCCCGATGTGGATTGGTCTGAGAGCCCGGCCAGCCCACGTCGCCAGCTTCGGCGTGGGCTTGGGCCTGTGTGTCGCAGGAATTACCGTCATTGCCAGAGCAGCGGCACGGCGGGAGACGGAGGCTGCGGGCCACGCGAATGTCTCCCGGATTCTAGCCATGCCTGTGCCGCAGCTTTCCTATAGAGCCTCCTTGTTTCTCGCGATAGTGGCTGGTTTTTTTTCTGCAGCCATGGGCTTGGCTTTGGTAATCAATGAAGATCTTGTAAACCATTTAGTGAACTGTGGGGTGTCGTCGGTCCTGGCTCCGCTGATTGTGTGGGTTCCGCTCGGCCTGGGGTCTGCTCTGATCGCACTTGTTTTTGGTTTTTGGTGTGCTCGACGTTCCGCCAGTGCGCACTGCTTCTATCAATCGCATCCATTGTGGAACTGGTTTTTAGTCTGCCTGATGGGAGTTCTTGGCTTCGGTGTGTTGTTGCTTTATGGCCTCGGTTCCACAGCCAGCGGGCATCCCCCGAAGAACGTTTCGTGGGCGGTCTATATGACGGTTTATATTCTTGCTGGAAACGGCATCGGTTTGCTGACCAGGGAGTGGGAACACTGTTCCCCGGGGACTTACGTGCAGTTGGCGGCGGGAATTGCTCTTCTCCTGGGAGCAGTGGCTTCCCTCGCAGTCTCTTAATGACGGACGGCGCTTCGCCGTTTCTTCTGGTGGGGCGGAGCACTCGATTCGCGGACGATCAGCTCAGTTTCAAGGATGAGTTCACGCCCTGGCTCCTTGTTCTCTACGTTCCTTACCAGCCAATCCACAACCATTTGCGCGAGTCGCGCGCGCGGAATGTTGACACTAGTGAGAGGCGGGCACAAGTACTCGCACAGATAACTATTGTCGAACCCGACTAGAGAAACATCGCGGGGGATTTCGATGCCGTGAGCTTGCAATCCGCGCAAAACGCCGAGTGCAACGGGATCAGCGATAGCGATCACCGCGGTGAAGTCGAAATGCTCCAAAGCTTTTTGAATGGCTTGTTGACCCGGTTTGGGCCCCGGGCCGGGGCAAGTAACAATATCCGCTTCCAGACCCTCCGGTCCGAACTGTTTCAGGGCTTTCTGGAATGCCTGAGTGCGCAGGCAAATCGAGAGAAACGCGGCCTCGTTCTGTTGCGTGTCGGGATAACTTCCGACGTAGAGAATCTTCCTGTGTCCAAGGTCAAAGAGGTATTTCACCGCCTTGAAGATGCCGCCTTCGTAGTCGATGCGAATGTTGCTGACAGTTTGGCTCACCGTCCCCACGTCCTCAAAGACCGCCGGCATCCTGTGCGCACAAAGCATCTCGAGAACTCTCGCATCCATTTCCGTACTCATGATGGCCACGCCCGCCACCCGCATGCCAATCATGCGGCGAACGGTGGAAACCAAATCCGCCGGGGCAAATT
>Ga0326728_10021416_pt1 | contig 12157 bp, 10 predicted proteins | sample MB3enrmetagenome_FD_207602 | JGI IMG/M metagenome (GOLD analysis project Ga0326728, IMG submission 207602) | Lab enriched peat soil microbial communities from McLean, Ithaca, NY, United States - MB31MN | ecosystem: Environmental > Terrestrial > Soil > Wetlands > Peat | place: USA: New York...
CAAGCACTTCACCAATGGAGAGATCCGTGAGGCAGTAGGGCTGGTGACCAGTGTTGTCGTACCAGAAGACGACCTTGCCAGTCTGGTGGTCATACAGCTTCACCAAGGCTTTGGCCTTTGAGCCGCTGTAGGTGACTGAGAGAAGAGTACAGGTGCCGGAGTCCTTCGGTGACTCTGCCTCAAATATGGTCCTCTCTATTACTTCGTCCTGCTCGGGTATTTCCCCCTCAATTTCGACCTCCGTCGCGCCAGCCTCTTCGTCCTCGGAGACCTCTTCTTGGAGGTCGGTAGGTTCGTCTTCACTTGGCAGTAGATCTGCGTCCTTTTTCTTTTGGGGCCCCCCTTCCGATCCTGCTTCACGCTTAGCGCCTTTCTGCTTCTTCTGGTCGGGAAGATACCTATCCAGTCCAGCCATTAGACTGCTTACCTACCTGATTAATAAGGTTTAATAAACAGGTTTTTCAGCCAGAGAACCTCCAGCGCTCTAGCCGTTCCTCTCCCGAATGGGCTTTCTTGAACTTTTTGTAATGCTCCTCGCAAAGGTAGAGCCTGCTCGAATCGGTGATTTCCAGACCAGCTTTCTTCATGGTGCTCATATAGGAAGGAGATAGGGATCTTACTGCGGTGTTTTCGCAGCCCTTGACGGAACATTTTTCACCTTTTTTTATCTTACCCATGGTTTGAACCCCAAGCCTAGTATTATATCCTAAAGCTTTAATTTACCTTTAGGAGATTAGACCAACGGGGCCCGTCGTCTAGTCCGGATCAGGACGCAGATCTCGCGGGAATCCGGGAGAGCGCACGCCTGCGGAGCCTGACATCCAGGGTTCAAATCCCTGCGGGCCCGCCATTGAACCTTTTTACCGAAAAAGGTTCATCAAAAAGCGGCAATTCTGATGGTTCTGCTAGGAACGATTCGATTAGTTTTTGACTGGTTGTACCGTACAGCTTCGCTTTCCGCACCAGCCCAGAATAGAGATCCTCCGACAGAGTGAGTGATTTGTATCCAACCTTTGGCAACCCAATCCCCGATTCAGAATGGGTGCATTATGCATAGATAAGGCTAACGAAAGCATTAAGATTCATGATTCCTGCGTCATTGTGCTCAGTCGTTATCTGAGGGATGAAGCTACAACATGGCGCCCAAGAATCGCCACTTAAACTATTAAATCCAAAATGCACATAACATCAGCATTGGCGACATAGATTGGTTGATTGGAGTCGAATCCTCCTTCGTGAAGGCCATGTCAAATTTCCTACAGATTATAAACCCACTTACGAAAATGGATACTGCAACATCGTATTTTCATTTATCATTAAACCACACATTAATTATCCTCCACAAGAAATCCGTTGGAAAAAATACAAACCATTACTTTTTGGGATTGAACAAATATTTGGCGAGACTGCAATTGAATATTTCCACAATGGAACTAAAACCAAACTAACTGGCATTGATATTATATGTTATGAACCTACTGGTTTAGCCTTGGAATATTTGAAGAGGATGAGGAAGGATGCAGTAAACGATTTGGTAACTGCAGTTATTCGGCAAACGCGTGAGTTTTTTGCAGGATTGGGCACTGAGGCTATATGCGTATATGTGTTTGAACCTGGCGAGGAAGATAGTATTTCTTACACTGCAGCCCATCTTGGAGAACCAAATACGTGGAATATACGCCTCGAGGGCAAAACAGTGTCAACCGTTACTTCCCCGGGTAAAAAACCGTTGCCAAATAAGCATGGTTGGGCATTGAACCAAGATAAGTTGTGATCTGTTTGTCTGTCCGTTTATTTGTTCGTTCTGCGCTAGAGTATAGTAGTGTGTGTGGGATTATAATTTACTCCCAATCAGCTTCCGCCACCACTTGATGTATTTATCGGCATTGGCTATTGCCGCTTTCAGCACCTCCGGTTCCATCCAGGAATGCTTTTCCCTATGTGCTCGAAGAACTCTTCCTAATTATCGTAGTAATAGCCGCACCTCTTGCAGCAGATGTTGCCTTTCGGTCACTGAATCCCGTCCTTCCGCATCTCTTCCTCGGTCGATTCGCGCGGGTAGCTCATGCTATCTACTATGTCGCTTTCGCCTAATTCCGGGTTGCGGCATTTTGATATTAATGAGAGAACATCGTCTGAGAGAGGACTCAGTTTCACTTATGAGTGGCTCTAGCCCTGTATTGCCTTCTTAATAAAGAACTTTGTCTGACAACTGTTAGTTGTCTACGTCAGTGGGTGCGCCCCCGCCTCTGGATTTACCAATATATCTTATGACTAAAGGCAGGATGATAAAGCCGCCCCGAGACGCTCCACTTCTAATTAATCTAATTATAGCGTAGGTCGTTTTGAGAGATCTTCCATCGTCTGATGGTGAGCGAGTATTCCTTTTATCATTAGCACAAATGGTAAAATTTAACTGCCTTGAGATCTCAAAGTCCGTTTTTATTTTTGCCCATTATCCCATAATAAAAATAACGAATGATAAGACCTGTCCGAGTTATACATGCAACTGTGACATTACCATCAGATTAAGATTGAAAGACCCTGCTCCATTTTTGCTCCTATAAAAAAATAATAATATGTAGTAGACGCCGAACACAGAAAATAATAATAACGCCAAACGCCTAACGGCAGAGGGCTTTATCTGGAGTGGATCCCTCGAGGCTGGCTGTAATACTTCTGAATGGCCAGCCGCGATCTTATGAGCCGTGTGCTTTGTATCTCAGCTTCATAAAGTCCAGCTCCTTTTCATACCCTTAACCTCCATCTGAGGTTTGGCGCAGCTCTTTTTCTTTCTCTTCAAGCCAGTGAAGTTTTTCCCTGAGATCCTTGTTTACCAATTCCGGTATTTTCCTTTTTGAAGTCTTAATGATAAGATCCCTTTCCTTACTAATCAGCTCAATGATGAAATTAGGATCACGCTTATGGATTATCTGCTCTTGGATTCCTGCGATCTTCTTCTCGATCTCTATGAGTGAAGCTTCTAGTGCTAATGAAATTGATTCATTCCTGTGTTCCTCGTAAATAACATTAACTGTAATTGAAGGGCAAGCAATCAACTCAGGGTTATCATGGGCCAGATAGGAAGATATCAGGATCCGTTTAACAACATTGGAAATGCTCAAGTCATTAGATTTTCCAACGGAAGCTAACCATGACCTGACTTCCAGTGGAACGTAAGCTGTTACATACGTCTTCTCTCTGGATTCGTTTATTTTATTTATTTTATTTATATTATATAATGAATCTAGATTAGTAGTAGTATAGTCGCGTGGAGTTCCGGTGGATGCACCAGCAATAATTGGCGCCGTCATTTTTGATAGTGGACGCTCTGGTGGGCAACCCAAGATTAACACACCTCTTTGGGCGGGTCTTCGCTGAGGGCCTTCATCCGTCAGGAACCTCCATTACAGGTTTTATTTTTATCTTACCGTTGGTTTCCAATGTCACTTCTTTCAGTGGTAGCCCTATCTGACGCCCAATGTAGGTTAACCAGGATGAGGGCAGGATGACCCCCCTAGCGCTTCCGAACATTACTACCTTCCTGATGATAGGCATATAAAAAAATTAGAGAGAAAATCTATTTAAAGAAAGTGCGTACTTTACCATCAAGTGGGTAACTTACACATTATAAAGGTGCGGGATTGTAATCATTCATATGGTAAAACCACCATCAGAACTGGAAAAACGAACCATCAGAGCACGCTCTATCTATATATTTATTGGACGCACCCTCGCTCTATCCTTATACTTATTGGAAGCACTCTATTGGAGCACCTTCAGCCAAGAGCCCTTAGTTAAGAATGAAAAATAATACTATTGCCACAGTTACGTATACAATGAATTTTAAGGATGCTACAATTCGCTCATATTTTATATGTTCACCAGTCATGAAGTAATCGAAACGTTCTGTTATCCCAAGCACATTTAAACATCTTAAATGTCCTGCTATCCGTCCAAGATCATTTGAAAGACGAATTACTGTAGCTTGGATCGAAACAATTAGGTTTTGTTTTTTTCCTGCAAGCCTCATCCTTATTCCATCCATGAACAGTTCAAGAAAAAGGGCAATAATTAACCAAGTAAAAAACCATTCTAATGAAACTCTAAAGAAAATGAATGTTAGCAATGCAAATAATGATAGGATTAAAGCGCTTTCTAATAGGTTCGGGGCATTTCTAAACTTATATTTAGGATAAAGTGTAGGTAGAGGTGAATCGCCATAGGCCCATCTTGCAAATCGTCTGTACTGAAGTTTCCCTTGCGTCCACCATGGATGCATAATTTCCGCATCTGGAACCGAGGTGAACCAAGATCCGCCTTTTTCCACAATTCTTAAACAAAAATCTATATCCTCCCCACCTCCTTTCTTTGGGAAAGTTGAAGAAAATCGAATATTCCCTACGGATTCTCTTTTCACTATCAAGTTGGCGGTTATTCCCCAAGCAAGGTAAGGTGTTGTTTTTGCTATATCCCAGAATGTGAGTATGTCGCTTGCAACAGCTGCCTGCGTATGCGAGTTAATGCAGGCTGGAAACCTTACGGGACCTACAAACCCTGGCGAGTTAGGATTTATCTTGATAGCCTCAAGATATTTTGCCAAAAGATCGGAAGGAACTTCAACATCATCATCTAAGAATAGGACATATTCACCTGATCCTGCTTCAAAACCTTTGTTTCTAGAAAGATGCGCCCCAAGATTAGTGTCATTCTTAATGACTGTAACTACTTTATCTTGGATATGCGCTTCAACAAACCTATCTGAGGTCTCAGGGTTGTCAATTACAAAGTAGATATTAACCACCATGTCGTTTGGCACTTTAAGGCTGGCGATAGAGTGCAATTTTTCAATTGCTACGTGCGCAGATGGAACCACAATATCAAGATGAAGCTTACCTGAGTTCATTGTCAGCTCTTCCTTTAGTTTCCCAAATATGGGACAGTTCTTGTGCGCAAAAACAATGAAAGTCTACTTTGCATCTAGCTTTAGCTTCCTCAAAACTATTCCTTGTTTTACTCATATCTTGAACCTCTAAGGTGGAGGTGACTTTCCCGTAAGAAACCTTATCCAGCCAATAGCAAACGCTAAGATTATTTCTAATTGCAATGGAATGATTACTTCCAAGGTTACACGATGCTGAGGAAAGCTCTTTACCTACCGTTAAATCGGAAAGATTCTTCCAGAACCCTGAAGGGTTAGTCAGAGGATGACATAATGTCTCTAAGAGAGAGCCTATTCTAAAAAGCTCCTGAGAATCTGAGGCTGTCAACATCAAATGAGGCGCGTTCAGCCTAACGTAGCCATCATCGAAAATTGGCTGAAACTTTATATAATCAACTCCAATTGTCTGCCCAAATTCAAGAAGATTATGAACACTTTTCCATTTCGCAGTTATGTGCGAAACAACAGCATTAATTCCAAGCTCAAAATCTCTATGGTGCTCGCCAATATCCTTAAGGTTAGAGACTATCTGTCGATGCATATTCAATGGTGTTTCTCGAATCAGTTTTGACTCATTTGGATTAATCGAGTCGAGCGAAACTGTAATACCTGTGGCACCATACCCAACGAGTTGAGCGATTTCTTTTCTGCCTAATCCATAGCCGTTTGACATTACTATTACGGAATCAACTATTTTTTTGTAGTAAGAAAGGATCTGGGGAAGTTTGGGGTGAAGACATGGTTCGCCACCTGAGAGCACAATTCGTTTTGTGCCTAGGACTTTGATTGTCTGGGTGGATAGGCAAGTGTCTTTAAGAGGTAGGTGTTTTCGGTATGTATTGTTAAAATTGCCCCATTGGCAGTACTTGCAAGTTGAGTTGCACTTGTAAGTAATATCAACAATTGTGGTGGGTTGATCAATTGATCTGTTTCTTGTTTGACGTTCCGTAAACTCATTAGACGAAAGACTTGGGGCTAACATCTGAGATGCACTTAGCTTAGTTAGACTTTGTGCGGCTTTTTGGAATAAATCCTTTTGGAAAACCCTTAGCACAATACCCCCATTGATGCATTGAATAGCATGGGCTGGTCCACAAAGGCATTAACAGAGGAAGAACATCGCTGCGTGCCTTGTTCAGTTGAAATACTACAGCTTAAGCCTTTTTACGACCTTAAATATATCCATTAAGCATGAGTTTAACAAGATTTCTTAAGATTCATGATGTTCGCGAAAAATTCACAGCGACCTTTCCCCTTCCAAGATGTAATCTCGTTGGAAGTATGCTTGCACCTCCAAAGACAGAGAATTATGCTTTGGTTGGAACTGCATTTGATTACTTAATGAGGTTCTATCTAAAATGCATCAACCCTACAGCAAAAACTCAAGAATGGGTAGCTGAGTATGCTGTTGGATTAATCGAAGATAGCGAACTGCATAAAAAAGCCATTGATATTATAACTAGTTCGAAAAAAAATTATAGTAAATGTATGAAAGCCGGGGAAATTTCAACTGAATTGATTGTTAATAGCCTGCAATTGGCTCAACTGGACCCAGTAATTCGTGTAGGCCTTATCGATCTGAACCTTGGTGCGGTGGATGAACGTGATGTGGTCGACTTGAATAATTTATTGAGTACTGCTAAACAGAAGGATTTTCGTGCTAAATCAATTTGCGTGTTAAATCCAACATTCGGACGGGCTACAATGCTCGTCGGAGGTGCTGACATGGACGTTCTTTTAGATGGTTCATTAATTGATGTAAAAACGACAAAATTCTTGGGGATGAGGCGCGACTACTTCAATCAATTAATCGGATATTATATTCTGTCAAGGATAGGCGGCATACATGGAGTTGCTGAAGTGAACATTGAAAATTTAGCAATTTATTATTCTAGGCATGGAGTTCTATTGAAAATCCCAGTGAACGAAGCCATAGGAAAATGTGATTTAACAAGTTTCGAAAGATGGTTTATAGAAAGAGCTTTAGAAGAATATCCCCCTGACGCTAATTAATTAATATAGAAATAGAGTAGTCTTCTACCGTAGATATTATCATCAGTTAGTGGCGGGAGCTAATTGGATTGCTTGAACCAGGCAGGCATGCCTAATTCATTATATTAATAGCATGATTTTTGTAAATGGCTTGTTTCAGTTTTAAATCGCGCTTCATATCGTCCAGAGTTGTTTTTTCTGTAATTTTATTAAATATATTATGGCATGACGCACTCAATTTTATTAATAATGAATAATAGATAGCAAGCTCAGCTAATGAATGATGTAAAAAAGAAATCCCAATAGTTGTAAATTATATTAAGATAAGAGGATTAATCGTGTTGATTCAAGAGGATGTCCCAATCGTAAAATCTTATGATGAAATAGGAACATCTGGGGTCGCATTGGCACACAGCGACGTTCTAGAATTCTTAAAGACTGTAAACAAGCCGATTGCAAAGCTGATAGTAACTTCACCACCGTACAACATAGGTAAATCATATGAAAAAAAGATGAGGTTTGAGGACTACCTTGGGTGGCAAAAAAAAGTACTTATTGAGTGCAAGCGCATCCTACTGCCAGGTGGGAGCCTTTGCTGGCAGGTGGGTAACTATGTCGAAGTGGGGGAAGTCTTCCCATTAGACGCGTATTTTTATGAAATCATTAAGAATGACCTAGGAATGAAGCTTAGGAATCGTATTATATGGCGATTTGGGCATGGCCTACCTAACCACAATCGTTTTGCCGGACGGTATGAAACGATTCTGTGGTTCACTCTTGACGATTGTTACACCTTCAACTTGGATGTCGTCAGGGTACCCTGCAAATACCCTGGGAAGAGGCACCACAAAGGGGTTAAAAAAGGGATGCCTTCCTGCGATCCCAGGGGAAAGAACCCGACTGATATGTGGGATCCTACCTATACGTGGGACCCTGCTCCAGATTGGGAGGGGGGAGTATGGGACATTCCCAACGTTAAAGCAAACCACCCTGAAAAAATAGGGAAGCACCCTTGTCAGTTTCCAATCGAGTTGGCTGAGCGGCTGATCCTTGCTTTGACAAATGAAGGCGACTTAATTCTTGACCCTTTCATTGGGACTGGTACATCAGCCATTGCAGCAGTGCTGCACAATAGAAAAGCGATTGGAATTGACAAGGATGAAGAATATATCAAATTGTCAAAAGAGAGGATACTCCAAGCCATGAGAGGGGAACTCAAAAGGAGGATATTGGGCACTCCTATCTACGTGCCAAAGGGAACAGAGAAGGTTGCGAAGCCCCCCCTCGAATGGTTGAAAAAATAAATTATTGCTTTCTTGTTTTTCGATACGTTGTTAATTCACTCAATAATTTCCAGAACTTTTCTTTTATTTCATCAGGATTTTGCTCTTGCCTAAGTACTAATTCCAAAGCGATCGAGACATCGCCTAATAACGTCCTATCCTCTTTATTAAAACCTTGAAAAGCATTGTTCAACACATCAAGATGCATTGTCTTATTAGATCCATTTATTTCCACAATTTTTATTCCTGACTTCATTCCGAATATTTCTTTGAAGGCATAGTTCGAACCTAGAACATGTTTGACTGCGAGTTCTCTTGATTGTTGTTTCTTTTGATTTTGAACATCCTCTTTTTCTTCCTTCCTTTTTCCCCACATTTTCTTAGCACGAGTGAACACTGTTTTTCTCATGAAATCATTTAATTGATGCCGCATGGCATTATAATCATGGTGGGAAGTCTTGAAGGAGCTCCGGTCGATATTCATTGCGTCCTCTAGACCCTCTTCAACATATACTTCGCCAAACGTCTGAGGGAAATATAATGCATCGCCTGAGTATGGGTGCCCCCAGAAATCCTTACTTGGGCCTCCAATAGCAACATTTTTTATCCGTACACTTAATCCCGCTAACTCCTCAGGGACTACCTTGGTTTTTTGATAATAAATGTAACCTTTATATTTTATTTTTGAAGTCTTTCCTGTTGCTGGGTCGGTTGCAGTAAGCTCTTGGCATATTGGGAAAAATTGGAATTGGATGCCATATCTCACAATTTCCTTCGTATTAGGAAAACTATAAGGTTTTTTCAAACAGAAACCATTAAAATACACTTTGAAGTTGTAGCTTTTTAAGCTGTTTTTTATTTCATTTATGATATTAATTGAGGATTTGTAGTCATTTAGTAATTCTTTAGGTACCTTTGTTTCAGTGAAGGAAACCGGGCCACTTTCTGTGTATTCAATAGGAATCACATTTGCTAGATTAATTAAGAATTCCCAGAAAACACCAGCATTACGTCTTAAACTCGTATAATCCCCCATACACAAGCACTCTATTGCTTGTTCAAAATTCGAGAACTTTGAAAGCGCAATCGTTCCATTATAACCATTTTCAAGGATTTCAATAAATGATTTCTTTAAATTGCATAGTTCAATGATTGTATAATGCTCGTCTCTGTCAGGCTTGTCGTAATTTGTAAGCGAAAAATAACTAACTTCGTAGAATTCTTTATCTTTATTTTCAATTTGCCTGATTTTAGCAAAATCAATAATTGCTTCAAAACGCGAGTCAGCCCCTTTTTTTGCAGAAATGATCTTCATTTGCTCACATAGTTCTGTTGCTGCGAGAACTCCGATTCCGATTTTTCCAATCACAGGACGATGATAGAGCTCGGAGTAATCGCTTTCTTGTCTCTTGGTTGATTTAGTAATGAATGTAAAGTGTTCATCGAAGTCTTTATAATCCATGCCTAGCCCAGAGTCTTTAATAATTAGCTTTTTTTCAATAGAATTGTAATCAATATGAACATCCGTTGCGCAAGCGTCAAAAGAATTGCTAATGAGTTCTTTTAACGAATTCCATGGCTGACTGTAAATCCCTTTCCCAAGGACTTCCAAGATTTGACTTCCTACTTTCATCGAACCTCGTTGAACTATACCAATACTTTTATCAAGTCTAAAACTAGTTGGTCGGGGCAATAATAATTGGGCCTTGGTGGGGGCACTCTGTGACTGTGGAAGCTTGCTACGCGCGCTTTCCAACAATCGTTCTACCTCCTCATTGGATAGTCTAAATTCTGTAGAAATTTCTTCTAATGACTTTTTTTTGCTTGCTAAAAAAATATTCAGTTCTAGATCAGTTATTTCTTCACTCATATCATAAAAACCCCCTTCTTTCCATAATTGTAATAGGCGGGAATTATAATCAATAATGAGAACCAATGTAGTACCCATGTCTTGTGCTCACTTTCTAAACTACTTAGCGCCTCCCTTATTTCGTCCACACCATTAAGTAATGTTGGCAATTCTACAAAAGCCAGAATGGGTGTTTTATTCTCATCAGAGAAGAGAAACTCTAAAATGTTGTTTAATTTTGTTTTAAATTCGGGGGAACTGAGAAGGTCTATAAGGCCTAACTCATTCATATAGGCTTCCCATTTAGACCATTTTGAAGCGTTTAAGTTACAATTCATTTGAGCACAAATATTCTGCTTATCGTAAAAATGCATATGCTTGCCCGTGATATTAGCCGCAATTAGACGATTTGTAATTTGTTGACGCGCATCAGCTGTGTAATTGCCGGACGTTATTACATAAAACTCGCTCATCTCTTGCCAACTTCCACTCACGGTGTCAGGTTGAGGATTGGTAAATGCTGAAATAGCTTGATTGGCTATCTTTTGCACCATATCCGTACCACCAATATCATCAACCTTGATTTGGGCAGCGACGTTTTGTCTATTTCCCATGGGATCTTCATAATAACAGGTTAAGTCACAACCATGTTCAAGTGGCGAGTGGTTATATCGGACATCCTTAAAGCCCATTTCTTTAAACAGAGGCACAATGACTTTCCTTGTAAAGGCTAATTCATCCATACCTCGAAAAGGGTCATCTTCTTCGGACAAGATCTATGCCTCGTCAATTAATGAGGGTATGGTAAATGCATAAAAGAGTTTCCAATAGCTAGAAACCCATGTAATCGTTAAACACAAAAATCCATGAACCTTCTCTAATTGACAACAAATAAATCCAAAAATTCCGAACCTTAAAATTGTGAAGGTATGCATGATTGTGTGTCAACTTTTTTCTGTCTAAAAACATTGCTGAGTGTTTATATTATTGCGGTAAGACCTTCAGCCCAGCCTTGTCATAAACAGCTTTCAGGTTTTCTAAAGAGTAGTCTGTATAGTGCCTCGCCAAAACCGACCTTGGAATCCTGCCTTGGAAAGCATCAATGAACCTATCTGGAACCCCTAGCCGGGCCATCTCGTTGGCGAACCAGAACCTTAGAGTCCGGGGAGTGATTTCCAAGCCAGTCTCACATTGTGTTTTTTTGAAGATATAGTCACGCTGCAACGATGGCAACGAAAAGAAATACCGGCTTTTCTTCATTCTTCGTAGCTTCAGATATTCCCTAAGTACGTCTGCGGCCTCTGTGTTAAAGAATGAATACCAGGTATGTTTTGTCCTGCTTTCTTTTGTTGGAAGGATTGTCCTATTTTCAATGTCTATTTGGTTGGGGTAAAGATGGAGGATCTCGTTCCTTCGCCTGCCAGAGGTTGCATAGAGAATGAACAGGCTACGTTCCAAGCAATCAGGGAGCACGTAATAGAACTCAGCGAGTTCCTTTCTTGTGTAGAGCCTCGGGGGAGCCGCCTCTGACTTGTGAAGCCTGAAGGACTCGACCAATTCCCCCTCCTTGAGATAGTCCCGGAAGAAGATGCGGAGTGATTTCACGAAGTTGTTACAGTTGTTTTGATTCTCGACGGTGGAAAGGAAATGCCTGATATTCAGTGTTGTCGGGTCACCCTGGCATGCCTCCAGTATGCGGCGGATCCTTGCCCTGTGGTTGAGCGCTGTCCCCCTGCACAGGCGGAGGTCAACCAAGCAGAACTCTAAGAAGGAATCTAGCTCCCCCTGATACGGCGACTGTACCATACAGTGTGTCAACTTTCGCCCCGGCAGACTTTTTTCGATGAAGCCTTTTTTATCGCAGCCATTTAAAGAGTCCAAAAAAGGCTTCGTCCCTGCGGGCCCGCCATTGAAACTTTTTTCAGAAAAAATTTATAAAAAAGCGGTAATTCTGTAGCTCTGCTAGTATTTTATAGCTGGAGGGGGGCGGCCAATCCAGCCCATGATCGCAGCCGCCAGGGCAACCGCGAAGATGACGTCAAGCATCACAAAGATTATTAGACCAATATTAATAGCAACGGTATTCATCCA
>Ga0326728_10021417_pt1 | contig 12156 bp, 11 predicted proteins | sample MB3enrmetagenome_FD_207602 | JGI IMG/M metagenome (GOLD analysis project Ga0326728, IMG submission 207602) | Lab enriched peat soil microbial communities from McLean, Ithaca, NY, United States - MB31MN | ecosystem: Environmental > Terrestrial > Soil > Wetlands > Peat | place: USA: New York...
GCCGCCATAGCTCACTCCCAGCGCCGGGGCGATTCGCTCGTTGAACTCAAGCGCGATGTTCTGCTGTGCGAGAAAATCAATAAGCCGGTCGCGCTGATCACCCACTTCGCCGGAGATGTTGTGCTCGAACTCCGGCAGGTCTTCGCCTTCGGTCTGCGCCACGTCGAACACATACACGGCGCGGAAACCGATAAGCACAGGCTGAGACTTGGTGTTGCCGTCAGTGTCGCTGTCCCTGTTGCTGTCCCGTGCGGCGTAGGCGTTCTTCCGCCGTTGGCCGATCATCGGCGCGAGAATCTGGATGCCCTTCTCGCCGCGCTTCACGAACCGGCCCATTTCTTTCCATGTGCCGAATCCTGCAACGCGCGTAGCCGTGGGCCGCTGCCGCGCAATGGCAACGATGTTTCCAAAGCTGTAATTATGGAACCGCGCCATCGCGGTCAGATACGTGGCGAGTGTTTCGCTCTTGCCTGCCTCGACCTGCTGGATGAGAAAATCCACGGCCTGCTTGATGATGAGTTGGGTTGGGTTGTCTTTCTGCGCAGTGCGCCCTTGATAGGGTGAATCACTGCGGCTGCGCTGCGCCGCATTTTTCCTGTGCGGCGTGGCGTTGCTGGTTGTGCCATTGCTGGCGGCTGCGATGCTGTTGGTGTGGTTGCTGAATTCCATGACGATGCTCCTGCGAAGCCCCGAAGGGCCGATTGGCGTCCAGAAGCAAGAGCACCCTAACCATATTTTTTTCGTTGAGTGCCCCCGCTTCATGGCTCTTGCAACGGGCGGAGGCGGAAGGTTCTGTCAAGGGAGGGCGTTAGTTGCCCGTTCATCGCAGCGCAGCGGAGACCCTTGACAGGTTCTTCCGCCTCTGCCAAGCCCGTTGCCTGAAGCGGGGGTACTCAAACGAGAAAGAAATCTGGTGACACTTCCTTATTGCTGTACGCTTGTACGCACGTAAGGGGCGGCGTTGCGGGCAGGACACAGGCCCGCATGGATGGGGAGCGGAAAACGCCGGTCCGGTCGGCGGTTGCAGCGAGGGAAGGGCGCAGCAATCCTTCCCTACAAGAGAGATTCGTAGGTAAAATAGCTCGGAGTTAGATAGAGAATTAGTTAGGTTAGATTCGGGTAAAGATGCGAAGTAAGAAGATCACTTGAAGCTGGGGTATCGGAGTTCGGCCCGATGTTGGATTTATGTCTCGGTCTTGCGATCTGTCTTTTTGCTCGTTTGTCTGGCTCGAATTTGGTCACGCTCCCGCGCAATTTCTTTTCGCAGCTCTTCTTCAGTGGGAAGATACAACATATACTTCGACGCAAATATCTGTTGGCTCTCATACAGAATGGAATAACGGGCCACAACCTCATCCTTCTCTGCGCACAGAATCAGGCCCACGGTAGGATTGTCGCCCTCTCCACGTTTGAGGTCGTCGAACAACTCCGGCTTGGAGGAAAAGCCTCGTAGTTTGTCGGTGGTCTCCAGGGCCATCTTTAGGTCCGACAAGACAGCATTCTGGATAATGGCCGCCAATTCATCACACGCCGTGTGATGAATTGCAGGTTCCCGATCGCCAAATACCCGATAGAACAGACGAATGTAGCGCAGAATTGATGGCCAATCGTGGCAGTAGAAAACTGGTCTACTCGGCTTCATTGCCCAGACGCCTGTTTTCGTCCAGGTAGTGGCGCTCACGTTCCAATTCAGCACGCAACTCCTCTTCCGAGGGCAAGACCAATTTGTATTTGCTGGCGAACAATTGCTCATTACCTTGCAGAACGGAGTAACGGACCACGGAGGCATCCTTGCGTGTGCAGAGGATGATTCCTACGGTCGGATTGTCGTCCGGGGTGCGTTTCAAATCATCCACCATCCGAACATACATATCCATTTGACCGATGTCTTGGTGCGTCAGTTCATCGGTCTTCAGATCGAACAGGACAAAGCATTTGAGCAGATAGTTGTAAAAAACCATGTCGATGAAGAAATCTTTCGACTCGGTGCTGATGCGGTATTGCCTGGCTACAAAGGCGAATCCCTTGCCCAACTCCAAAAGGAAGCCTTGCAGATTGTCGAGGAGAGCCTTTTCCAGATTCGCTTCCAGTAATTCTCCAGTTCCGGGCAAACCGAGAAACTCAAGCATGACCGGATCGCGTACGAACTCACGCGGATTCCGTTGTAAGGTAGTGAGATTGGCTTGTGCTTCCTGCTCGACTGCGACGCGGTCTGTGCTTGCCAGGAGCCGCTCGTAGTAGAGTGTTCCTATCTGGCGGTCAAGGGAACGGGTTGACCAGCCCTGGCCGGCGGCCTCATTCATGTACCACTGGCGGGCTGGTTCACTTTCGACTCGCAACAAGAGCCGGTAGTGCGTCCAACTCAATTCGTGACGCAGTGCGTCACGAATCGGAAACGCTTGATAGAAAAGGCGCATATAGCGCAAGTTCGACGCATCGAACCCTTTGCCAAATTCAGCCGTCAGATCGCGCGCAAGAACCTCCAACAGGCGTTTTCCGTACTCTGCACGCCCGGTGCCGCCCTGCTCGAATTCGACAATATGCCGTCCTATCTCCCAGCACGTGCGCACCTGTACCGCATCGACACTGCGCAAAACCTGCTGACGAGCCTCTTGAATCAAACCATGCAGACTTCTCAACAAGGCTGGCAGGCCGGCATTATCTTTTACTTGAGTACTCGGCTTCTTGGTCATAAATTTACCTCTCTGCGATGCTATCTTGGCAGGCCAGACAGAACCAGCGTGCATCTTGTTCAACTCAACCATTATGGCGCATCACATCATCCCGATTCCCTGGCCGATGGACGGCGCTTGGTTGGTTTCCAGGGCAGACGTTTTCGAGACTTCGGTGCTGAGTTGCGGGCTGAGTTTGTTCATGTCGTCGGTGTAGATCGTCGCCTCGTGGCTGGCACGCGAGATGGAGACGTAGCCAAAGCGGGAGTTGAGCAAGTCCGGGTGGACGCCGGTATCGGCGTTGACCAGAACGCGCTCGGCGGTGAGGCCCTGGGAGCTGTGGCTGGTCACGGCATAGCCGTGGTCGAAGTGGCGATGGACATCCGCGTTGAAATCGACGTGACGGTTGTTGTCGAGACGGGCGGAAATGTTGCCATCTGGCGCGATGGATTCGATTACAGCAAGGTCGCGGTTGGCAACGCCAAGCGCCTTGTCGGGAGCCGTGAACTGGATGCGGTCGCCCACAGAAAACTCGCGGTCGATCTCGCGGTAGACGCTAACGCCCGTAAGGCGGCGTGCGTCGTAGATGGTCTGTTCGCCGGAGGACTTTTCGACGGTGAGCAGGTTGGCGGTAGGCTCGATGCCGACAACCGTACCGTAGGCTCCAGCCTCGATTGCGGCAAGTTTGCTGCCGCGCGCATAGCGCACCACATCGTTGATTTCGTAGTGGCTGGCCCACGAGCGTTCGGCGCCGGTCATGTCCTGGCGCTGGAGGAGCACGCGGAAGGTGTGATCCTCCGGCGCAAGGGTTCCGTTGGCTTTCAATTCCTGCCGGACGGCGACGTTCAACTGGCGGCGGGAGGCGTTGTCGGGCGAGACGATCAAAGTCTTGTCGGGAGCCTCGACGTAGCTTTTTGCAATGGCGCGGATGCGCTCTTCCGTGCCGGGGATCTCCTTCACGCGGCCCTGTTGCTGGAGCGATTCGAGGGCAGCGGGGACCTGGCCCTTGGCTAGTAGCTCGACGGCTGATTTAAGAGCCGGGTCTTTCTGGCGAACGATCTCGTGGAGTTTGGCAGTGCGCATTCCGGCCTCCTGCAACTGCTGGAAGGGTCGGCCTGCTTCGACGCCCTGATGCTGGCGCGTGTCGCCGATGAGCAGAACGCGGTCGTGAGGGCCGAGACGCGCGAGGAACTCGCGCATCTGGTTAGTGCTGGCGAGGCTCGATTCATCGACAAAGTAAAAGTGCCGCCGTTCCTGTGCGGCGGGGTTTGGCGAGCGGGCAAGGAACCCTTGCAGGGTTCCGGCCTCGACACCGGCTTCCCCAAGTTGCCGGGCTGCACGGGAGGTCGGGGCGAAGCCCTCGACCGAGTAGCCCTGCGATTCGGCGGCGCTGCGGACAACCGAAAGCGTGGTCGTCTTGCCCACGCCGGCGAAGCCCTGAATACCCTGGATGCGGTCTGGAGAACTGAGTACATCCTCAACCACGCTTTGCTGCGCACGGTTGAGATGCGGATGCCGGTCGGCAACGGCGATGGCCTGTTGACGGGACAAAGCGGGCTCAACATGGTTCTGTCCCTCGCGTACGCGGTGGACAATTTCGTGCTCGGCCTCGATGGTCTTGGCGGTGGTGAACTGGCGGGCCGGTTGGCTCTGCGGCCGTTCGACGACCTGAAATTCTCCGGTAGCGAGACGTGCATCGAGGTTGCCGCGCACCTGGGCGTATGTGACCTCGCCCATCCCGCGGCGTAGACCGTCGCGGATGAGCGCACGCTCGTCAACAACAGCCTCGCGCTCGAAGTTCTTGTCGCGGGAAAACGTCAGCGATTCCCGGACACGATCAACCGTGTTCACGGGTCTCTCCTGATGCTGCAGCCGTTCCCGCGCGGCGCGCACGACAGCGTCGGCCTGGTGTCCGAAGTCGGCGGCGAGCTTGCGATGCGCGGCCATCACCTCGGCTGGCGAATGAACCTCCTTGCGGTCGCGGGTCGAGTGCGCGGCAATCTCCGCAGCCTCGGAACCCGTGCGGCCCGTGCGTTCCAGATAGGAGCGAATCTGCTGGCTGCGCGGGCTGGATGCATCGAGATAATCCTGGGTGTAGCCCTTGATCTCCGGCGCTCCGCTGCGGCCTACAGTGATTTCGTAGCCAAGCTGACGAAGCCGGTAGGTCAGTTCCGATTGGTAGATGGCCGTGGCGAATTGCTGCGACTGAAACAGGCCCCGTTCCTGAAGAGCACGGAATTGTCCGTTGTCGCGGCCAGTCATATTGAAGACGACGGCATGGGTATGAAGCTGCGGCGCGACGTAGCCGTCTACCGGGCGGGCGGTGTCGTGCTCGAATTTGGCGGCAATGAATTTGGCCGTGGATTCCGGCGCGTGGTTGCCGCCGATGCGCGCCTGCGTGTAGTTTTCAAGCTGCTCCAGCGCAACTCGCACGCTCTCGCGGTGGGCCATGCGCACGTTGTCATCACCACCAACGAGCGCGGTCAGCGAGACGGACTTTGGCGCGGAAAACGTCGCATCCCAACCGGCGCGATGCTCCATCGTCTTGACTGTCTTGCCATCGGCATCCTGGTACTCATAAGAAGCGCGCTGGCGAACAAGCTGCTCGCCGGTGACCGGATGCTGGCCCTGGCTGAGTTTGGCAAAGTCCTCGGCGGAAACGGCCCCGGCGAGGCCGAATTGCGCAGCAAGCCGGCCTTGCCACTCGCCCGTAATCACACCGCGCTGCGACCAATAATTCTGCTCCCTGGCGGTGAACTCCTTCGCGTGATAGCTCTGCGCCTGGTCTGCGGAAAGCGGCTTCGAGATGGTCAGCATGGCAATCTACTCCATCTGATGTCCGGTGGATTGAACCTCATACTCCGGGAACTGAAGATTGCCCTGTAGCTCTTCCGGCTCGGTTGGGAGCGGACTGCTCGGCACGATAAGGTCGTCCATCGTGCGTTCATCGAAGGCTGGGCCTTTTTCTTCGAGCGCGATGAACGGAAACGTGAATCGCGCGACATGATTGCCGTACTTCAAGAAACCGCGGAGGTCGTCAAGGCCGGAGACTTCCGACGGCAAAACAAGCGGCTCCGTCTGGCGGTCGAGTGCAAAGTTACGCCCCGCACGGGTGCCGTCGTAATGCGTCTCGCGTAGCCGCTCGATCTCGACTTCTCCGATCGCCTCGCTTACCCATTTTGCGGCGCGCGGCTCCGTGGTGCGCAGGAATATCTTGGTGGCCGGTTGCGAGAGCATGGCCTCGGCGTCTTCGCCGTACCGGGCTTCCATCTGGCTGCGGCCCTGGAAGCCGAGAATGACCGGGTTCTGCGATTTGCGATTCTCCGTGATAGCGGTGTGGAGCTGGGGCAGGCGTTGCAGGCTGGCCAGCTCGTCGATGACGAACCAGACAGGTTTCTGGTCGGGCATCGGCTCATTCAGCAGACGCAAAACAAGTGTGTCGATCCATAAGCTGATGAGTGGGCGAAGCGCCTCCCGCATCGTCGGACGCGATGTGATGAAGATCCAACCGCGCCGCGTTTCGGCCCACTTGGTTGCTGTCCAAACCGAAGTAGTTTCGCCTTCTTTTGGCAACAATCGGAAGCTGTCTGCGCTCATATTGAGGGAGCCCAGAACGCCGGTTCGCTGCTGCGGAGCCTTCGGATCAATGAGCATCCAATATTCGGTTCCCTTGACGCGGCGGTCGATCTCGGCGGGGTCGGACATCCACTGAATCAAGTCCTCCGGCGTCGGCAGATAGCTGAGCAAATGAGCGAATATCTTCTGCGGCGCCTCTACAAAGAAGCGGTTGGTGACGCCCTCCGGCTGATAGAGCGAGACGGCAAGAGCCTTGGCTTCCGCTTTGCGGCGCAGCTCCTTCGAGAGGTTCCAGTAGGGCATGCGCGCGTCGAGCGGGTTGAGAACGATGTCGCCGCGGTGTGGATCGTAGAACTGTCTCACGAACTCGCAGGCCGGGTCATAGACGATGGCGCTGTCGCCGCGTGCGTCCACCTGGTAAAGCATCTGGCGAATGATGCTCGACTTGCCCGAACCCGTGTCTCCGACGATCAGAAAATGCTTGTTTTCGGCATCGCGCGGGATGCGCAAAGGGAGCTTGGAATCGTTGGTCGTGATTCCGATGCCGTTGCCCGACACTGCCTTTGTGAACTCTTTCGCATTCACCAGGACGGGGCCTTTGAGCCTGCGGCCGTAGCGCAGCCGTTTGATGCGCTCGATGTCTTTGCGAATGGAAAACGGGAGCTGCAGAACGAACGCAGCAAGCCCAAAGAGAAGCTGCATTCCGAAGAGGTTGTAGAGCGGAACATCGGCGTAGATCCAGTGCGCAATCCATGTGTGAAGCACTTTGTTCTGATAGTTGCGCGGTGCCTCGCGCGAAAGGTAGTAGGCGCCATGAACTGCGGCCTGTGGAGTGAGCGTCAATGGCAATGGCTTGCCTCCGAACTGAACCGTCGATCCCGGCTGCACATCGGCCTCCAGCGCAAGCCTGCCCGGTGATTCGCCGTCAGTAACATAGAGCATCTGGTATTTGCTGACCGGATGCGTCAGGCCCGCGGTTTCGCTGCGCAGATAGTACGGCAGGTAGTAACGCTGGAGCGGCTGTAAGCCAAACTGAAAGCGCAGATAAACGAAGAATCCCGTCGCAACGCAGGCGAGAAAGAACGCGCCGAGTGTGTAGAGATAGCCGCGCGGAGGCCAGATGATGGACTCCCTGCGGCCCCATTGTTGAACGGTTGGCATAGGCTATTTCTCCTGTTTCTGGCTGCGCTTGGCGAGGAGTTCCTGTGCCTTCGCAGCCTTGGTTGTCTGCACCTGGCGAAAAAGAGTGTTGAGCTGATCCTGTGGCATCCTGTCGCCGCGCAAGAGCGGTTCGAGCGTACCCATCAGGAGCATCTGGATGCCGACAAGTTCGGTGAAGATGTGCATCTCCAACCCTGCGCGGCTGCCGGCAGAATCACTGCGCAGCAACACATCGCGCGCCCATTCGCGAAGGTTCTGTCCGTTCGCTTCCGCTTTCCTTAAGAGGGCTTTCTCCTCCGCTCGCGTGAATCGCGTGGCAACGCTCTGGGTACGGCTTTCCCGGCCCCTGATTCGGGCGAGACGGCTTTCGAGATCGAGTGTTTCGGTGGGCATTTGTTACCTCCGGTTCGCGTCTGCGGTCGCGGTTCCCGATGGAACCTCAAGAAAACCCGCATAGCGCGTAAGTTCCGATCTTTCTGCGTGATCCCAAATGGAACCGTCGCGGTTCCAAACGCAACCCTTTCAGGGATGGAGTGTCGAGATACACCCGGTGCGAAGCACCGAACGGGATTCCGGCGGCTGGAACACTAGCTGCGCGGGCGCGATTCACTGCCGGTCTCCACGGATCTTGGGCGCTTTGCGGGTTGCGGAACGGGTTTCGTTGCCGTCCCATTCTGCGGAGTGTGGCGTACTCGAAGGCTTTGTTCAACACGGGCGGCTTCGGGAGTTTGAAGAAACTCCTGGAAGTCGCGGTCTTTGGCCAGAACGTAGGCAAGCGCCTTGCCCACGACTTCGTCGGCGGAAGCGTGAACCAGCGCGGCGTACTGGTCGATCTGCTCGGCGGTCTTCTGGTTCAGCCGGATCGTGGCATTGATGTAGTGGGTTTGAACGATGTCAAGCAATGGCATTGTGTGACTCCTCTCTGTGCGCGATTTGTGGTTGGACTTTGGTGTTTATCCCGTGGCAGACGGCGAGTATAATTTCGGCCGCATAGCCTCGGGCAAAGTGCGGGGCAAGCTCGAAACGGCGGCGGACTTCGAGCATGGTGAGAACGTCCGCAATCGGAAAACCTTCGGCCAGCCAAAGGCGAGCCGAAGCGGCGTCCGCATTCCGGCGAGAATGAGCAGCGGATTCATCTCGGGAAGCCGCAGGTTTTGGGAAGGGATTCAGCATGGCTTGATCTCCGCAATTTCATGGCTGCCAGTCTGGTACACAGGCTCCGTTTGGAAGCTCTGTGCGGTCCGGTCATAGCCGTTCAATCGGAGAACTTCACGAATCACTCGGCGCCCTGGAACACGCTCGACATGGACGACGTAATCGACAGCTTCTCCGATCTCCGCTTCTATGTCCTCGAAGGTGGCCTGAGAGTGGCTGCGCAGTACAAGGTTCGCAAAGCGGCGAAGCGCCTTTGCGGCCGAGTTGGCGTGGATGGTGGCGAGCGAACCGGCATGGCCAGTGTTGAAGGAATCGAGCAGTGTGCGCGCTTCGATTCCGCGCACTTCGCCCAGGATGATCCGGTCTGGCCGCCACCGGAGCGCGGCTTTCAGCAGGTCGTCGAAAGTGACCGCGTTCCGGTAGGTATCGGTCTGGCATTCGACGGCCATGATGTTCGGTTTCTCGATGTGCAACTCGGCGGTGTCCTCTATCACGACGATGCGTTCGTGGTCGGGGATGGACTGACCAAGAATGTTGAGCAAAGTGGTTTTCCCGGTCCCTGTTCCGCCGCTGATAAGGATGGTCTGGCCGTGCTCGATCTGATTGGCCAGGAACTCCGCAAGCGGGCGCGTAAGCGTCCCGCGAGCGATCAAGTCTTCGACCGTAAAGCGGCGGCTGGTGAACTTGCGAATCACCATTGCGGGTGCGGGGCGAACCACTGGAGGAATCACCGCGGCCAAGCGGCTCCCATCGGGGAGCTGCGCGTTGAGCAGCGGGTTGTCTTCGTCGAGCTTTTTGCCGAGTTTGTTGGCTACGACTTCGAGACCCGCGCGCAGCCGAGCTGGGTCGAACTGCACGCTTGCGTCGTGCCGGAGAATGCCGTCGCGCTCGTACCACCAGGTCGAGTCGGGATTGCCCATGATTTCGCTGACGCTTTGGTCGAGCAAGAGCGGCTCGATGGGCCGGAGGAATGGAAGGATCAGCTCGAAGCTCACAACTGTTACCTCTGGAACGATGGAAGCCCAGCTCGACGCCGGGCTTCCGAGAATGACGTGGAAGGGCTCATGCAGCCTCTTCCTCTGGGTTGATCTCTTCCGGCTCCGTCTCTTCCGGGCTGACCTTCTCGGCCCGGTCGAGCTTCAGGATCGAAGCCACGCGCACTTCCCATACGCGCTGCTTGCCATTGGTCTTCTTGTCCGTCTTCTCGCGGCTGCGCAGCTCGCCTTCAACGGACAGATGCGTGCCCTTCGTGAGCGTCTTCGCGTACTCTGCCAGCCGGCCCCAGACCACGCAGCGATGCCACTCGGTGTGGCCGACGTACTCGCCGGTCTTCTTGTCCTTGTACGAGCTTTTGGTGGCGAGTGAGAGCACGGTGAAGCTGGAGTTGTTGGCGGTGAGGGAGGTGGCGTTCTGCCCCAAGAATCCGATGAGCGATATGCGGTTCTGATACATGGTGAAGTCTCCAGAGTTGAATTCCCGGATTGGCCGGGTCACTCCCCGGCGAAGCCATAGCGAGAGGCCCGGCTCCCAAGTGCCGAGACGCGCATTCTGGAGCAGGGGCCCAGACTTGTTCTGGGAGAGGAGTCCGGAAAGCAGAGCGGCGACGTGCCGCCGGGCGCCGGAGCAGGCCCGAAGCGTGTGACCGGACAAGCAAGGGATGGAAACGAGAGACGAACGCTTCATGGTCCGCATAGGCAGAAGCATTCCGAGCGCGCCAATCCCGCGCCATATGCGGCTGAACCTTTTGCTCGCCGCCTGTACGAGAGAGGACCGAAGCGAGCGGGCATACAGTCTCATTGCGTCTGGAGACGGGCTTCTCCGCCTGCGAAGAAACGAAGGGTGTAGCTGCCGCGATTTGTAACCGCGAAAGGACATGAGAACGCCTCGCATGGGGTGTGGTTTCGATTACTCGAATGCCTGGTCGGCCCGGAAGCGGACGATGGTCAATCCGAGAGGATTTACGGCAAGCTCGTTGTTTTTCACGTTCTCTCGGAAGACGTATGTCACGGTGGCGGTCCAACGTTCGCGTTTGAGTTCGCTATGGTCTGCGGGGTTGGTGAACACCTTTTCAAATTCAATGCGCGCCGAATACGGCGATTGGCGCAGATCGTCAAGAACGACCTCCTTCACTTCGACATCGACGTACGGAAGCGAGCTGTCTTTGATGTACGTCGGGATGATATTGTCTTTACGCTCCTGGTCGATCACGGCCCGCTGTACGTCGCTGTTGAGGAAATAAAGGGCGCTCGTCTGATCTCGCTCGATGGTGAAGCGATTCCGGCTGAAATACAACTCCGCCCACCGTGTGAGGTAATACTTGTTCTCGGCCTCTTGTGGACGGTACTGGAAGTTGCGATAGTCGATCGCTTCTGCGTGGCCAACGTCATTGATACGGACGATCATCGGATGCATATTGGCAAGCGCCATCTGGCCTTTGAAGGTAAGCGCCGCCAGAGCAATACAGACGACGGCGAGCACAAGGATCGTCACCTTCAAATAGGTGTTCATCACCAATGGATCGCCATATTGCTCCAGGTAGCGTTCGGCTGCTCTCGTAATCTCCGGTGTCGCTTTCGTCTGTGTACTCATCGTTACCTCCTCAAGCGGCTGCCATCATCACGGCGCGCACAGCCATCATCGCTCCAGCCAGACCACTGCCGCCGCCGCCCGCGTGGCCGCTGAAGAGCGCCTGTGTCATCGTGGGGATCTTGAACAGGATGTAGATATTGACCAGGACGAGAAGAATCAACAACGGCAGTTGTTGGATCATGTTTCCGGGGTCTGAGAACGCGACAAGCTGCGTGTAATACTGCGCCAGAAGATGCCCGAGGATGCTGAATACGGCGGCGGCCAGCACCTTGTAGAAGCAGAAGCCAATGAAGGCGCGGAGCCATCCCCAAAACAGAAATTCCAGTTTCTGAAAGACAAGGAAAGGGATGAACACGGGACCAAGCAATCCGATGACTGCGCTGCCGACTGCGCCGTAGGCGATAATGGCGCTGACGACCGCGGCGAGTACCGCAATCATCACCTGCATAATCACATAGACGAGGGCGAAGTACGGGTTCATCATGGCCTTCGCAATCCCCGGCCCACTCGTTGATTGCGCTTGACTCAGAGTGTTCTGGATACTTGTTACACTGTCGGTTCCAATGACCGATACAAGGTATTGTGCGCCGCCGTTTATGAAGCCCTTGAGCGAATATCCAATGCCGGGGATGGAACTGTCGTAGAACTTCACCATTGTGTAGGCAAAGGTGATGAGCATGAAGAAGCTCACGAACTTTCCCAAGTTGAAGCCTGAACCGCCGCTTGCGGAGGCAAGCGCCTCCTGAACGCCGAACCAAACGAGCATGATGGTGGCGAGAGCGATGCACATGCGAAGGCCAAGTGCATCAATCGACGGCGATGCTGTGGCGGCCAATGAATCGCATCCCTGAAGAATCCAATTGAGTATGCCCATGATGTGCCTCGCTCTCCTTGGTTGAGGTTAGTAAGTCAACGCTTGCGCCGCGCCGTTATAGGCGGGTGCAACCTGTGTCTGGTAGGTGCTGTTGAAGTTGCCGGCGTCCATGAATCCGGCTTTCAAAGC
>Ga0326728_10021419_pt1 | contig 12154 bp, 5 predicted proteins | sample MB3enrmetagenome_FD_207602 | JGI IMG/M metagenome (GOLD analysis project Ga0326728, IMG submission 207602) | Lab enriched peat soil microbial communities from McLean, Ithaca, NY, United States - MB31MN | ecosystem: Environmental > Terrestrial > Soil > Wetlands > Peat | place: USA: New York...
CACCCCATGCCAAGGAGCAATTGCCCAAAACCTGAATGGCTAAGGATTGAAACAGTTCTTGGACCGCAAGTGGGTACTGAACGACCCTGCCAAGCTTCCCAGCTTTGAACCTTCACCCTGCTCCTTGAGCCTTTAACAACTACGATGTCTTTCTCACAGCCTCTTTGCCAGATTGATAAGAGGGCGGCGCCGGCGGGTAACCGCCGATGAACCGCTCTAACGCCGCGGGTCACATTCTTGAAGAGCCATCGCGATGTGATCGCCTTTGGCTGCTATCGGACTCGCTGCGATTCTCATATCAACTTGCGAATGAAAACATATCACTTTTCTTCCTTGGAAACTATCACAAAAAACCTAGCGATCAAACGTGGGTGCGTCTCGCCGCACGGACATTCTTACCCGTATGTTGGTAGGTAGTAGGTCGTATGGGGGGCCCACCTACCATGCACGACATGCCACCTACGGTCTGCCACCGGGAACTTGGTCTTCCACTTCCTGAATCCCGAATCCTGAATCCTGAATCCTGTTCTTTCCCCACCTACCACCTACGACATACCATCTACCCCCTTTGTTTTCAGCAACATTCCCGCTATCAGCGCGTAACTACCTTGGTTTTCTATAACATTCCCGGTCCGCCGCCACTTTTTCCACAGCGGTCCTTTGTTTTCATAGACATCCCCGCTTAGTTCGTTCACTTTTTAAAATCAATTCAGAATCACAACTTGCCGGCGGCCACGGGTATCTGCTTGAGGCATTTGAATTCCTCCGGGTCTTCGTCCAGCGCCATCCCACGAAGGCGGGCCAAGCGAAGGGTTTCGGGCAGGGCATATCGGCCGTGCTTCAGTCCATTGAGCTTCGAGTTCTGCTTGGCGGCTGCGGTGCGCGGTCCGGTGGAATGCTGTGCATTGCGGCGCGCGGCGGCGAGCAACGCGGGCGTAAGTTGGGGTGATTTGCGTAAGGACATGGTTCCTCCTGGAGCGGGGTGTTAGTTTAACGAGGAAAGGACTTCCCCGCGGGTTGGGCTTTTCACATTAGTAGGCTACCACAGCAGGGAGGCGTTGTCAAGAGACAATATGTTCACAAGTGTAGCCCAGGACTTCCTCGATTGACTTATTGAATCATTGATCCATTCAACCCGAATCCGTAAGTTGGACGGGAGTCTAACCTCACTCGAACAGAAAGGACCCCTCACCCGGCTCGCTACGCTCACCACCCTCTCCCCAAGGAGGCCGTCTCAGAACTGGCAAAACCACGGTTTTTAGAACGAATAATCAATAACTTACGCTGTGCAAAAGTCCAAAATATCTAGTTTTGAGACAGCCTCCGAGGGGAGAGGGTGGCCCGCGACCGGCGCTTTCACCAGCCGGCGCGGACCGGGTGAGGGGTCAGTGCACGGCGAGGAGGGATCAAACGGGCTTCAGGCTAAGCTGCTCAATTGAAACGAGTAATTCATCGAGTTTCTGGAGAACGCAGCGGAGCGCGGATTCCATGAGCCTTCGGCTCACTACTTGAGGATGAAAATGCTCCCGCTGATTCCCCTCCTTGATAAGGAGGGGGCCAGGGGGTGGTTGACCTGCGGGCTTGATTCCGTACCCACCACCCCCTAACCCCCTCCTCCGCCGAGGAGGGGAGCTATTTTCATGGCAGCGAAGAATCTTGCTCTGGACTTTTCCGCCGACAAACAGCAAGCCAAGATGCTTCGCGGAGTCTAGCCTGAGTAAGATTAGAGTGGCCCAGCCAGATCACTGAAAGTCGGTTTTTTGAGATACTCAGGACGCTTCCTAAGGCCAAAAGCCGTTCCTTCCTCGCTGGAAGTCTCCAATGAATCAGGACTGGCGGCCCACGCTTCCCAGGCCGCCACCCCTCAGCAACACAGATTTAGCCCACTACCGTCACGGAGAGCATCTGGACAATTGAAACACTACTGGCGTAGTATGTGGGCGGATACAGATTGGGAATAAAACGCTGTTCGGCGCAGTGGGTGTTAAGCGGACCCGCTGCCCCGTCTCACGGCCCCGCGTAATTGTTTCATGTGGAGGCCGAAAACGGAAGAACTTCTAGCCGAGAATAAGATCGACATGCCCATCTCGGACTCTAATGCCGATAAGCTGGTAAACCGAATCGATAAGCTCGTGAAGGTTATCGAGGGAAAACGGGATATCGGGAAGGTCATCGAGGGAGAACAGGGAACATCTAATGATCCCGCCCCTATCGTCAGAATCGAAGAGCGCCTCACTTGGCATACGCGCGTTGGATGGATAGCTATTTCGGTCACGGCTGCCGCACTCCTTTCCCTGTTTAGGATCGTATTATGGCAATTGCCGCGTACGGCAGATGTTCAAAACGTCGTGAACACCGCTTTTGAAAATGAAGTCTCCCCGCTCAACGATAAAATATCAGCGATCAACGAGAAGCTGGCAGGACTCACAGCCACGATGGAGTTTCTCAAACCTGATGTGTCAAAGAATCTCCCCAAAGTAATGAAGCAAAGCCTTCAAGAAAGCGGTGACTTAGAATTGGGATTAAGAACTGTAGCGGCTCTCGCCACGAAAGCACAGGAGCAAAAAGTTACGACTGATCCCCAAGGAATATCAGAGATTGGGCGGCAACTTATCTTGAATCAAGGCAATTTCGAGTCGAACGTAAGACCTTTGGCGTGGGACGCCGTTATATCCCTTCTGAGTTACCGATCATTTATAACTGCGTCAGAGGACCCTTCTTACTCGAAGCCATCTACACTAAGGCCCGTTACTACACCGCCAGGGCCTTTGCCCTATGGGATAAGAACTTATCTCAATGGAGGGAGTTTCGCAGGGCCAGCCCAACAACCCTTGGATGGTGTCTGGTGGGAGAATGTAACGTTCAAGAATATGACAATCAGCTATCACGGGGGGCCGACTGTCTTACGGAACGTCAAGTTTGAGAATTGCAAGTTTCAACTATTCTTCACTATTCCTTCAGAAGCTCTAGGAAGGGCCATTCTCGCGTCGAACGAAGTAAGCATAAGTATCCCATCAAGTTAGCTGGCTCCATCGACAAAACATTCCAACACCGCGCCACTACGAGAAATCAACACACATTTAGGACACTACCCCGTGCGGGAGCTGCGTTGACTCGCATCGCGCGCCTGGAGTAACCTATAGCTCGGTGTTGGATCGACAAGGATTTTCGGTCTCTCTCTGGAAACAAAGGACTTGCGAGATTCTTCGTCGTCCGCCAACAAGAATGGCGGACGCCTCGGAATGACAGGCGAGGCGGGTCTTTCAACATCCTGTTAAGCAGCATGCATCCAATGAGGACGATGCGAAGTTGCCGAACGTGGAGGATGGCCGCGGCCGAACTTCGGTGTACAGGATAGGGACAGGCCCGCGCTCATTCATTTGCTGGACGGGTGGAAAGATTCAGGAAGGTGACCCATGAAGAATCACTCCCATGCCATAACGGCTCTGATTCTTGTCGCTTGCTTGGCTCCGTGGCTTTCGTCAAGTTGCGGCCACGGATCGAGCGCCGACCATACGCCCCCGGTAACGGTTGAAAAAGCCCCGGACCCCGCCATCGTGGAGGCGCCGGATCCCGAACAATTTCCCCTCACCACAGTTGAGCAGCGCTCCACTTACGACGAGCTCAAGGTGAATGGAGTAGTGACGCCCGATGTCAACCGCTCGGTCCCGGTGCTGTCGCTGGCGGGAGGCCGCGTGGTGGACATCCGCGCCAAGCTGGGGGATGACGTGACCAAGGGCCAAGTCCTGCTACGGATCAATAGCCCGGATGTTTCACAGGCTTTTGCCGAATATCAGAAGGCCCAGGCCGATGAGGTGCTGGCCCGCCGCCAACAGGAGCGCTCGGAGACGCTCTTGGCCAAAGGGGCTATCGCGCAACGCGACTTGGAGGCCGCCGAGGATGCCGAGCAGAAAGCGAAGGTGGATTTGGCCACGGCGGCGGAACACCTTCGCGTGCTGGGCGCGGACGTGAGCCATCCCTCGCCCATCGTGGAGGTTAAGGCGCCGATCTCGGGGACCATCGTCGAACAGAACATCACCGGCGGCACGGGAGTCCGCTCCATGGATAATTCTCCCAACCTCTTTACCATCGCTGACCTCTCCCGCGTCTGGGTTCTTTGCGACGTTTATGAGAACAACCTCGCGCAAGTCCGACTCGGCGACTTCGCGGAAGTCCGGCTGAACGCTTACCCGGACCAGGCTTTGAAAGGGCGCGTCAGCAACATCAGCCGCGTGCTTGATCCGAACACTCGCGCGGCCAAAGTGCGTCTGGAATTGGATAACGAGCGCCGTCTGATGCGGGCTGGTATGTTCGCCACCGCGACGTTCCGCTCCCAGAGCAAGCAGCTCCGCTCCGTCGTACCCGCCAAAGCCGTGCTGCGCCTCCACGACAAGGATTGGGTGTTTCGCGCGGAAGGAGGCCACCGCTTCCGCAGGATTGAAGTTCAGGCGGGCCGCGTCTCCAGCGACGGCTTCCAAGAAGTCATCGCGGGGCTTGGACCCGGCGACCGGATTGTGGCCAACGCCTTGCAATTCGCCAGCGCCGCGGATACAGAGTAAGAGACATGATCAAGCACCTCGTCGATTTTGCGTTGCGCAACCGATTTCTCGTCTTGAGTATCGGTGTACTCCTGCTGATTTGGGGCATCATCTCGTTTCACAACTTGCCCGTGGAGGCCTACCCGGATGTGGCGGACAAGTACGTTTGGGTGATTACCCAATGGCCCGGCCGCGCCGCCGAAGAAGTGGAACAACAGGTGACCATCCCCATCGAGATTCAAATGAACGGTGTGAGCCACCATACCCACCTTCGCTCAACTTCCCTCTCGGGGCTTTCATTTGTCACTATCATCTTCGACGATGATTCCAACAATCTAACCAACCGCCAACAAGTGTTGGAGAAGCTCACCTTGGTCACCCTGCCCGAGAATCTTAGCCCCCAAATCGGGCCCGACTTCAGCCCGGTAGGTCAGATCTATTTCTATACCCTCACCAGCAGCAACCCCATGATCGACGTCATGGACCTGAAATCGCTGCAAGACTGGGTCATGGTGAAGGAACTCCTTTCCGTACCCAACATCGCGGCCGTCTCCATTTTTGGCGGGATCACCCGCGAGTACCAGGTCCAGGTGGACCCCAACCAAATCGTCGCCCATCGCTTGAGCATCGGCCAGGTGGAGCAAGCCTTGGCGGCTAACAACGTGAATGCAGGCGGCAGCTTCATCCAGAAAGGCCAGCAGGCTTTCAACATTCGCTCCATCGGGCTCATGAAGAATACGGACGACGTCGGCTCGACCGTGATCGCAGCACAAAATGGAACACCCATCCGCGTGAGGGACGTGGCGAATGTGGTGCAAGGTCCCAAGATTCGCCTCGGGCGTCTCGGCAAGGCGATTCATCGCGAGGACGGACGGGTGATCGATGACGACGACGTGGTGGAGGGCATCGTCCAACTCAGGAAAGATGCCGATGCGGCTCCCACCCTCGAGGCCCTGCACGCCAAGGTCAAGCACCTCAACGAACACGTGTTGCCGCCCGGCGTGAAGATAGTTCCCCATATCGACCGCAGCGATCTGGTGAGGTATACCACGCACACTGTCCTTCACAACCTCGGCGAGGGAATCCTCCTCGTGGTCATCATCTTGTTCATTTTTCTCGGCAACATCCGCAGCGCTCTGATTGTCGCCCTTACCATTCCCTTTTCGCTCTTGTTTGCTTCCATCTGTCTTGACCTCCGCCACATTCCCGCCAATCTCCTCTCCCTCGGGGCACTCGGCTTCGGAACGGTCGTCGATGGAGCGGTGGTGATGGTTGAGAATATCCTGCGCCGGCTCGAAATGCGCACGAACGGCAACGGCTCGAGAGGTATGGTGGAGACGATCCGCGTTGCGGCGCATGAGGTCCAACGCCCCGTCTTTTACGCCATCACGATCATCATTGCTTCCTACCTGCCGATTTTCACTCTACAGCGGGTTGAGGGCCGCCTGTTCCGGCCCATGGCTTGGACCATGACATTCGCTTTGCTGGGCGCCCTGCTGTTTTCTCTGTTGCTTGCGCCGGTGCTGTGCAGTTTCTTGTTCCGTCGCCAGACCAGCGAATGGCGTAATCCGCTGCTCGCCTTTCTCACCAAGCGATATCGAAAAGACCTTACCTGGTGCATCCGTCACCGCTGGGTGACCGTTAGCGGCGCTGGGGCCGCTCTCCTCTTGACCCTTTACCTGGCTTTCGGCGGTGTGATCGGCTCCGAGTTCCTGCCTCACCTCGATGAAGGCGCCATCTGGGCCCGAGGTACGCTGGCTCCCAGCGTTGGCCCCGATGAAGGCGAACGGATCATGGACCAGGCGCGCATTGCCTTCGCCCGATTCCCGGAGGTAACTCAGGTTGTCTCGCAGGTGGGCAGGTCCGATGACGGCACCGACGCCACGGGCTTCTTCAACACCGAGTACTTCATCGACCTTAAACCCCGAAAGGAGTGGCGCAAGCAGTTCCATGGAGACAAAGAGGAACTCATCGCAGCCCTGGACCGAGAGGTTGAGAAGATCCCCGGCGTCGAATGGGGATTCTCCCAGCCCATCGCCGACAACATGGAGGAGGCGGTCAGTGGAGTAAAGGGTGAGCTTGCCGTCAAGCTGATTGGTAGCGATCTGAAATTACTTGAGGCCAAAAGCGAGGAAATTGCCAATGTGATGAGGACGGTGCCGGGCGTCGCCGACCTGGGCGTCTTTCGTGTCCTGGGCCAGCCGAATGTGAACATTATCGTAGACCGCGCGAAAGCCGACCGGTTTGGTATAAACGTTTCGGATGTACAGGACGCCGTCGAGACCGCCGCGGGGGGGAAAGCCGTTAGCCAGATTTTGAAAGGTGAGCGTCGTTACGATCTGATGGTGCGGTATCAGGAACCCTACCGGCGGACGGTGGAAGACATCTCGAATATTCGTATTCTGGCGCCTTCGGGGGAGCGTGTTTCGCTGGCACAACTTTGTGACGTCAAAGTGGAAGATGGCGCCTCCATGATTTACCGCGAGGCGAACTCGCGCTACATCGCCATCCGATACAGCGTACGAGGCCGCGACCTCGGCAGCACGGTTGAGGAAGCTATCCGCGAAGTGAATGAAAAGGTCAAGCTCCCCCAGGGTTACCGGCTGGATTGGGCGGGCGAGTACGAGAGCCAGCAACGTGCCAACAAAAGGCTGGCGTACATTGTCCCCATAACTCTCCTGCTGATTCTGCTGATTCTCTATACAGCCTTTGGCTCGTTTAAGTGGGCGTTCCTCATCCTTTTGAACGTGGGGATGGCCCCCATCGGTGGTTTGCTGGCATTATTCTTTACCGGAACGCACTTCAGTGTTTCTTCTGGAGTTGGATTCCTGACACTATTCGGTGTCTCCGTGCAGACGGGCCTAATCATGGTTCAGTATATCAATCAGCTCCGCGCGCGTGGGCAGGCGGTGATGGAGGCAGCCGTGGAAGGCGCGATCCGACGTCTCCGACCGATAATGATGACCATGTTGGTCGCAACTCTGGGGCTGCTGCCGGCGGCCCTCTCCCACGATATTGGCTCTGATTCTCAGCGGCCTTTCGCCATCGTGAATGTCGGCGGTCTGCTTACCAACCTCCTCATAAGCATTCTTCTTCTCCCCACCCTTTACGTCTGGTTCGCGCGCCCCTCCGATACACTGCCAAGTCCTGAACAAGGAGTTGGGGAGTAGTAAATTGCGGCAAGGAGATGGCGCGGGAAAAATGACTCATACCAATTAGACATCAAAGGAGGAGATTTGCAGCGCCGTTAGGCGCGCAAGATCGTAGCCCACAGCGCAAGCTGTGGGGGGGCGAATACGAGCGATGTTCTTCCAGCCCCGTAGGGGCGAAAGAATGTGCCGACGATTTCTTTCGCCCCTCCGGGGCTCAGGCCACACGCGGAGGATGTCGCTGTTCCCACAGCTTGCGCTGTGGGCTACCATCTTCCGCCCGCTTCGCGGGCTAATATCAGTTACACATTACAGAGACTGTTTTGAGCGACTCGAAACTCTGTGTCGGATGTGAAATTCGTATCAATCACTCCATGCTCTTTTGTCGCTGGTCCTTCGCTTTGACCGGACGACGGTCGCCTTTGCCTTCGAAACCTGACGTTTTCACTCGCTTCGTCTTGAACGTCATGCCACAATCTCTTTTCAGCGTGCTGCTAGAATTCCAAGGAGGCCTTCGATGATTCACAAGAAGACATGTTTCAGCCTGATGGCCATTTTTCTATTCCTCTTTGCCAGTCATCTTGCTGGACAGACATCCCCGGTGCCGCTTGACGATCCGCGAATTGAGGCACGCGTTGATGCGCTGCTCAAACAGATGAGCTTGGAAGAAAAGGTCGGGCAGTTGGTGCAACGCGATGCGTCTGCCGGGATCACTGGACCCGGCGCAGGTGGCGGCGCTTGGGCCGAGCCGATGGCACGGGGCGCGATCGGGAGCTTGTTCAACATCACCAATCCCTCGGAGATCAACGCGCTTCAGAAGGTTGCGATGGAGAAGTCGCGCCTGCGCATTCCGGTGATTTTCGCGCTGGACGTGATTCACGGTTATCGCACCACATTCCCTGTGCCGCTTGGAATGGCGGCCACGTGGGACCCGGCCCTTGTTGAGCGCGCGTCGCGCATCGCGGCGGAGGAAGCCTCGGCCGCAGGCATCCGGTGGACGTTTTCACCCATGGTGGACATCGCGCGTGATGCGCGCTGGGGCCGCATTGTCGAGGGCGCTGGAGAGGACCCCTACCTGGGGGCGGCCATGGCGCGCGCCTACGTGCGCGGGTACCAGGGCAAGCAGCTTGACGCTCCGGACTCCATCGCGGCCTGCGCCAAACACTACGTTGCTTACGGCGCTGCCGAAGGCGGACGTGAATACAACACCGTCGACATGTCGGAGCGTACGCTACGGCAGGTCTACCTGCCGCCGTTCCAAGCGGCTGTCGAGGCGGGCGCCGCCACCCTGATGAGCGCCTTCAACTCTCTCAACGGGGTTCCCGCATCGGCGAATGAGTTCACCTTGAAGGAAATCCTCAAAGGTGAGTGGAGGTTCCCGGGCTTTGTGGTGAGTGATTACACCGCCATCGCGGAGCTTATGGCGCACGGCATTGCGAACGACGGTCCGACGGCCGCCCGCAAAGCTTTTCTTGCCGGCGTGGACATGGACATGGAATCGAGACTACTCCTCGGCCTTGTCGATCTGGTTCATTCGGGAGCGGTTTCTGAGTCCGCAGTGGATGATGCCGTGCGGCGTATTCTGCGCGTTAAGTTTGCGCTAGGATTATTCGACCATCCTTACACCCCGGAGAAAGCGCGGCCGGCGACCATCAGACCTGAGTATGTCGAAGTTGCGCGTAGCGTGGCCGAGAAGTCTTTCGTCCTACTGAAAAACGAACCCATGGCGAGCGGTGCTCCCGCGCTGCCGGTCAGCTCCAGCGTGCAGACGATGGCGCTCATTGGGCCTTTGGCGGATGACGCCCCGGACATGCTCGGACCGTGGCACACCGCCGAAAGCAACCCCAAAGAAGTGGTCACTCTCCGCGTGGCGCTGGCGGAGCGCGCCGCAGCGAGTCAAATAAAGCTGTCTTATGCGCGCGGCACAGACATTTGGGGTAATTCCGAAACTGGTTTCGCGGCGGCGCTAAAAGCTGCAAGTCAAGCCGACCTCGTCGTCTTGGCGCTGGGCGAAGATGCCGGCTCCAGCGGAGAAGGAGGGTCCAGAGCTCATTTGGATCTTCCGGGCAATCAGCAAAAACTCCTGGAAGCGGTTGCGGCTACTGGAAGGCCGATTGTTCTTATCCTCTTTAATGGACACCCGCTCGTATTGACGCCGGTTGTTCCGCACGTCCGCGCGCTCATCGAAGCATGGTTCCCCGGAGTGCAGGCCGGCCCGGCGCTGGTGCGGACGCTGTTCGGCGATGCCAACCCGAGCGGAAGGCTAACCGTCAGCTTTCCCCGGGCCGTGGGCCAGGAACCTCTGTACTACAACGCCCTCAATACCGGCCGGCCCGCCGAGGGTATCGACCTGAACCATCGCCCCAGGACCGCCGACGAGCGCTATCACTCGCGCTATATCGATGAACCGAACTCGCCGCTCTTCCCCTTCGGTTACGGCTTGTCATACACGCGGTTCACTTACTCCCCATTGACGCTCAGCAAGACAACACTGAGCGCCCGCGCGCTGAACTCAGGGCAGGCCGAGCCGCTGCGCGTATCGGCGGAAGTGAAAAATACGGGCGACCGCTCCGGTGAGGAAGTCGTGCAGCTTTACATTCGCGAGCAGGGTACGAGTGTGGCGCGCCCGGTTCGTGAAATGAAGGGCTTTCGCCGCATCGCGCTGGCGCCCGGTGAATCGAAACGTGTGGAGTTCACAATTGGCCGCGACGAATTGGCATTCTGGAATATCGATATGAAGGAGGTGGTGGAACCGGCGCGCGTTACCGTATGGGTCGGTCCCAGCTCGGTGGAAGGCTCGCAAGGCGATATCGAAATTAATGAATAGTCGCCCGGTGGCCGAAGACATTTCAGATTCGCAATGCTGCCCGACAAGTTGACAGTCAACAGTCGAGGGTCAAGAGTTCAGTAGGGCGTCGTCAGGCAATAACCGTTCCATTCTCGAATCGCAACCCCCCCTCACCCCCGCCCCTCTCCCCCAACTGGTCTTTATCCATATCTTGGGCTGGACACAGGGGACAGAAGTCAGAAACTTAGCCCTCTCCCCTTGGGAGAGGGCAAAGACCGAATTCTGTCCCTTTCTCGTCGGGAAAGAGGCAGAAGACAGAGGTATTTATTGAGCGTAGAATTGCGAATCCTGGTACGTTGCTTTCAATAGTCCGTTGGAGGAAGGTTGAAATGAAGCGAATTCTGCAAAGCTCAATGCCCGCCCTCGCCGTCATTTTCTCATTCTTGGCCCCCAACACTGCATGGTCCCAAGCCAAGCCGGCTTTCGCGCCCAACCAGATGGACAGCATCCTTTACGGCGCCGCGTACTACACGGAGTACATGCCTTATGAGAGGCTGGAGCAGGATGCCCGACTGATGCAGCAGGCCGGCCTCACGGTGGTTCGCATGGGCGAGTCCAGTTGGGGTTTGTGGGAACCGGAAGACGGCCGCTTCGAGTTCGGGTGGATGGACCGCGTGGTGGAGCGCATGCACAAGACCGGGATCAAGGTCATCATGGGGACGCCGACCTACTCCATTCCGGCGTGGCTCTACAAGAAGCATCCGGAAATCGTCGTCACCCGGCTGGACGGCAAGACCATCACCTATGGCATGCGTCAGAATACCGACCTGTCGAATCCCACCTATCGCTACTACTGCGAGCGCGTGATTCGCAAAATCGCCCAGCACTACAAGGACAACCCTGCGGTGATCGGCTATCAAATCGACAACGAAACCTCATCGGCGGGTGTGGCGAACCTGGATGTGCAAGTGGGTTTTGTCAATTACCTTCGCGCCAAGTTCCAAAGCGTGGATAAGCTGGACGAGATCTGGGGGCTGAACTATTGGGGCCAGAGGCTCTACGACTGGACCGAGGTGCCGCCCCGCGACGGAATCATCAATCCCGGCTGGAAGCTGGAGTGGGAGCGATACCAGCAATCGCTGACCACCGACTTCCTGAACTGGCAGGCTGCCCTGGTGAACGAGTACAAGCGGCCCGACCAGTTCGTCACCCAGGACCTTGCCGGTCCGCCGCGCCCCGACGTGAATGAAGAGGATATCTCCCGCTCACTCGATATTGTGGCGGCCAATCCCTACCACGAAACGCAGGACCGCTATGACGGGGAATCTCCGAGCATGGCCGGGGACTACACTCGCTCGCTCAAGCAGACCAACTACCTGGTGACGGAGACCAACGCGCAGACGATTGGGTGGGACTCCAAAGGGCAATATCCTCCTTACGACGGCCAGCTCCGCCTGGATGTTTACACGCACACCTCTTCCGGCGCAAACATGGTGGAGTACTGGCATTGGCACTCCATCCATTACGGCCAGGAAACGTATTGGAAAGGCGTCCTCGCGCACGACCTCGAACCCAATCGCGCCTATGCGGAGGTCAGCCGCACGGCGCATGAGCTGGAGCGCGTGGGGCCGGAAATTGTCGACGTCAAGCGTCCCAACAAGGTCGCCATTCTCTACAGC
>Ga0326728_10021420_pt1 | contig 12154 bp, 13 predicted proteins | sample MB3enrmetagenome_FD_207602 | JGI IMG/M metagenome (GOLD analysis project Ga0326728, IMG submission 207602) | Lab enriched peat soil microbial communities from McLean, Ithaca, NY, United States - MB31MN | ecosystem: Environmental > Terrestrial > Soil > Wetlands > Peat | place: USA: New York...
GCATGAGACCGCAGGCTGCGGCCCCCGGATACACTGGCTGAGAAAGCGAGCGCCGCGTGACCCCCGAGACTCTTGCCAGACTGGACGAATTCTTTGCCGGATTTGCAGCCGGCCGACCGCATTTGCTGCTCGATTACGACGGCACCTTGGCCGCCTTTCGCGTGGACCGCTTCCAGTCCCAGCCTTGGGCGGGCGTAAGCAAGCTTCTGCGTCTGATCCAGCGCCAGGGCCGGACTCGCCTGGCCATCGTCACCGGCCGCCCGGCGCAGGAGATCGCGCCCATGCTGGGACTCGATCCGCCTCTCGAGGTCTGGGGCCTGCACGGGGCCGAGCGCCTTTATCCCGACGGCCGCCGCGAACTGGAACTGCCCCTGCCCGCGACCCAGGCCAAACTGGAAGAATTGCGCCAAGCCCTGCATCAGGACAGTCTGGGCGGCCTCTTTGAAGACAAGGCCAACGGCGTGGTGATGCATTGGCGCGGCCATTCCCGCCAGAAGGCCGCCGAGATCGAGCGCCGGGCCAGAGATTTGTTCGAGCCGCTGGCGCGCCTCGATGGTCTGGCGCTGCTGGACTTCGAGTCCGGCGTGGAACTGCGCGCCGGGCGCAACAAGGGCGGCGCGGTCGAGGCCATTTTGGCGGAAACCGATAATGGCGGCCCCGTTGCCTATCTGGGCGACGATCTCAGCGACGAAGCTGCCTTCCGCGCCGTGCAGCGCCGGGGAAAGCGCGGCCTCAGCGCCTTGGTCCGCACCGCCTGGCGCGAGACCGCCGCCGAAGTATGGCTCAAACCGCCCGTTGAACTGCGCAGCTTCCTGGAAATGTGGATAGAGGCAGGGAACAAGGGAATAGGGAATAGGGAATAGGGAATAGGGAATTGACGTGCGCTGCCTCTCGAAACAATGATCAAAGCAAGATTATCGGGAAAATTTGCGTAGCGATGCCTGTCCGAATTGTTCTTCTCTCGGCTAGGTAGCCTATCCGGATGTGTCCTAGATCGGGGCACACTCAGTCACCGGGCCCCGGCGATTATCCTGAGAGGTGGCTACAATTCCCGTTACACCTCAAAAGGCGCCCCGGCGCAAGCGTTCCTTCTGGTTCTTTCTTCGCTGCTTTGCGGTTTTTTTGGCGGCTTCCTGGTCGCTGGCCGCGCTGACGCTCGTGGCCGCGCGGTGGATCGACCCGCCCACCACTGCCCTGCACATCGAGCGCCGCTTGCAGGCCTTTGTCCACGGCAAGCCCTATAGCGAACGCTACACCTTCATTCCCCTCAGCCAGATCTCGCCCGACTTCCAGCACGCCGTCGTCGCCGCCGAGGACGCGCGCTTCTACCTCCATCACGGCTTCGATTGGCACGCCCTGCAACTGGCCGCCGAAGAGGACATGGAGGGCGGCCGCACCCGCGGCGGCTCGACCATCACTCAGCAACTGGTGAAAAACCTCTTCTTCGGAACCGGCGGCTCCATCTTCCGCAAGGCTGCGGAGTTCACCCTGGTGCCGGTGGCGGAATTGGTCCTCGGCAAGCAGCGCATTCTGGAGCTTTATCTCAACATCGTTGAATGGGGCCCCGGTATTTATGGCGCGGATGCGGCCTGCCGCAATTACGACCGCATCCCTGCCCGGCACATTGGCCGGGAACAGTCGGCGCGGCTAGCGGCGATCCTGCCCGCGCCCCTGAAGCGGCGGCCCGAGCGCATGAACGGCTACAGCGCTGTCATCCTCAAGCGCATGCGCCAGATGGGCTGGTAACCACGAGCAGAATTTCGTGATCCCTTGTTCCCTCGTTCCCTATTCCCTGTTCCCTTGTTCCCTGTCTCTTGATTTATCCTCATCAAGTGGATCATCTACGCCGTATTGGCCAATTGCGCCGCCGTCTGACCAAAGCCGGGCTTCCCGGACTGCTGATAACCCATCTCCCCGACATTCGTTATCTCACCGGCTTTACCGGATCGAGCGCCGCGCTGGCGGTGACCAAACGCGCCGTACGCCTCTTTACCGACGGCCGCTATGCCGCCCAGGCTGCCGCAGAGGCCGCCTCGGTCCAGGTCGAGATCGTAAAGGCATCGCTGACCGTTTCCGCTGTGCAATGGCTGGCCGCGCAGCCGGGAGTGGAGTTTGCCGGCTTCGACGCGGCCCGCACCACAGTCGCCAACTTGGCCAAGTGGAAGGCCGAACTGCCTGCCAAGTTGCGCCGCAGCTTCTTCTCCGAGCTGGCCGCGCCGCTGGTTGAACCGTTGCGCATGGTCAAGGACGAGGACGAGCTCGCGCTGATGCACCAGGCGGCCTTGCTGGGCTGCAAGCTCTTCGACCACATTCTGGGCTTCATCCGTCCCGGCCTGACGGAGATCGAAGTGGCTGCCGAGTTGGAGCACCGGGCGCGGCTGTGGGGCGCGGAGGGAATGTCCTTTGAAACCATCGCCGCTTCGGGAGCGCGTTCGGCGCTGCCGCATGGTCGCGCCAGCGTCGCCAAGCTGCCCCGGCGCGGTTTTCTGACCCTCGATTTCGGTGTTATCCTCAATGGGTATTGCTCCGACATGACGCGTACGGTCTATCTTGGTTCCCCTAGGGCCGGCGAACGCGCCACCTATCAGGCAGTGCTCGAGGCGCAGGAGACGGCTCTGGCGGCGGTGGCTGCCGGGGTTCGTTGCGGCGATGTCGATGAGGCCGCGCGCGGCGTTCTGCGCGCTGTGGGTTTGGCAGATGCATTTTCCCACTCCACCGGCCACGGCGTCGGGTTGGAGATTCACGAACCGCCGCGGGTCGGTGCGGAACAGACCACCCCGCTGCAGGCGGGCATGGTGATTACCATCGAGCCCGGAGTCTACCTGGCTGGCCGCTACGGCATCCGCATCGAGGATATGGTGGCCGTCACGGCAAGCGGAGGCCAGCTGCTGACCCCCGCGCCCAAGGCCCTTATTGAACTTTGATCGAACACAACCGCCCGCCCTTCCGGGGGCTGAGTCAAGGAACGCATGAACCCACTGCATCCAGAAAACTTCCAGGACCTGAAGCAACTGATCGACTTTCTCAAGGCGAATCAGGTTGCCGACTTTGAACTGGACCGAGGCGACGTGAAGGTACGGCTGCGCTTCGACCAGCCGCCGGTTGCTGTGCCAGCTGATTCATCGTCAACGGCCGTTTCGGCTTCTGTAGCCGCGCCCGCGGTTGCCGCCGCCCCGGCCGATCCCCTTGCCGGTTTGCATCTGGTTAAGTCGCCCATGGTCGGCACCTATTATGGATCGCCTTCGCCCGGCTCCGCGCCCTTTGTCGCCATCGGCGAGCGCGTCGAGAAGGGCAAGGTGCTGTGCATCCTCGAAGCCATGAAGCTGATGAACGAGATCGAGTCCGACGCCGCCGGCGAGGTCGTCAAGTGCCTGGTTTCCAACGGTCAGCCCATCGAGTTCGGGCAGCCGCTCTTTGCCCTCCGGGTGGGATGAGGCTTGTTCACCGTGTTCACTTCGATTTATAAGGTCGCTCATGCTTCGTAAGGTTCTGGTTGCCAATCGCGGTGAAATTGCTCTGCGGGTGCTCAACGCCTGCCGGGAACTCGGCATTCGCACTGTCGCCGTCTATAGCGAGGCGGACCGCAACTCGCTGCACGTTCGCTTTGCCGATGAGGCCATCTGCATCGGCCCGCCGCGCCTCGCCGAGAGCTATCTCAACGTCCCTGCGGTGATCTCCGCCGCCGAGATCGCCGATGTGGACGCCATCCATCCCGGCTACGGCCTGTTGAGCGAGAATGCCAACTTCGCCGAGGTCTGCCGCGTCTCCAACATCAAGTTCATCGGACCGCCTCCCGAGGTCACCCGCCTGATGGGCGAGAAGGAGAAGGCGCGCCAGGCTATGAAGCGGGCCGGTGTTCCCATCCTGCCCGGCTCCGACGGCATCCTGGCCAGCGTCGAAGAGGCGCGCGCCTGCGCCGACGTGGTGGGCTACCCGGTCATTCTCAAAGCCAAGGCCGGTGGCGGCGGGCGCGGCATGCGCATTGTCCGCACTCCCGAAGAACTCCCCAATCTCTTCCATGCCGCCTACAACGAAGCCGCCAACGCCTTCGGCAACGGCGAGCTGTATATGGAAAAGTTCATCGAGAACCCGCGCCACATCGAGTTCCAGGTGCTAGCCGACGAGCACGGCAGCGTGGCTACCCTCTTCGAGCGTGAGTGCTCCATCCAGCGCCGCCATCAAAAGCTCATCGAAGAAGCGCCGTCGCTCCAAGTCACCCCCCAGATGCGCGCGGAGATTGACCGCACCCTGCGCCGCTGCCTGACCGACATCGGCTACCAGAACGCCGGCACGGTCGAATTCTTGATGGACGAGGAGCGCCAACTCCACTTCATCGAGATGAACACCCGCATCCAGGTCGAGCATCCCATCACCGAGGCCATCAGCGGCGTCGATCTGGTCAAGGCGCAGTTGCGCATCGCCTCCGGCGACCGCCTTGAAGATATTCTGCCCGCCAAGCTGGAGATCCGCGGCCACGCCATCGAGTGCCGCATCAACGCCGAGCATCCGGAGAAGTTCACCCCCTCGGCCGGGCAGATCACGGTCTTTAACGTCCCCGGCGGCAACGGCGTGCGCGTGGATACGGCGCAGTATGCCGAGGGCGTCGTCCCGCCCTACTACGATTCGCTGATCGCCAAGCTGATCGTGCACGGCTGCGATCGAGCCGAAGCCATCGCCAAGATGGAGCGGGCGCTGAGCCAGTTTGTCGTGCAGGGCATTCATACCTCCATCCCCCTGCATCAGGCCATCTTTCAGGACCCCGACTTCCGCGCCGGGGAGTTCGACACCGGCTTCATGGAGAACTTTCTCGTCCGCAAGAGTTAGCGTTCGGCAGATAACTCCCTCAAATTCGCTGAAAAGAGGCGACGGCCGGATTCCTTCCCTGGAATCCGGCTTCTTCTGTATATAGTGCTTTACTTTGAGGTATTTTGGCGATAAAGTTGGCGAACAAAGAGGCAGGAGGGGCTTTGATAATGCTCAATATTCAGGATTTTCAGTTACAGCACGTGATTACATCTATCGGCGGCCTGGGCACGGCGGCCTTTGGCTTGGTCGACGCCACCAAGTCGGCGATTCCCCAGATCAATCGCATCGGCTTGCCACATATTCAGGAGGTGGTGGGCGGGCTGGTTCCCGAGGGTGGAAATGCGGGCGTGGCGATCAACGCCTTGCCGCGCGCCGACATCCTCAAAACCGTCCAGGCCAACTGGGTCAACGGCAGCGATCTCAGCGCCCAGAAGGCCATTGCCAAGTCGCTCATCAAACTCCACCTGACGGCCGGCAACGCCGCCGCCGTGGCCGCCCACTGCAATGTCGATCCTCAGACCCTCACCGATATCGCCGCCAGTATGGCCAACGGAACCCCGCTGACTCAGCAGCAGAGCGACGCCAATGCGCGCTTCGATCTGGTTCTCACCGCCCTTCTCGATGAGGCCTATCAACTTTCCGACCAGGACTACCGCAACCGCACCCGTACCGTGGCCGCGCTGTATGCGGTGGTGCTGGCCGTTCTCGGCGGCTGGGCGCTGGCCGGAGGGCAGCCCTATTGGTTGACGGCCCAGCCTTGGATGGCGCTGCTGGTCGGCCTGCTGGCCACACCGCTCGCCCCCATCGCCAAGGATCTCTCCTCCGCCCTGGCCGCGGCGGTCAACGCCATGCAAGTGGTGAAGAAGGGTGTATGACGCGTTTTCTCGATCTCCGCCACGATGCCATCGGCGGCGGCCTGGTGGGGATGGACGGGGTAGCCACCTTTGAGGCTACCGCCATTTCCAACTACACTGGCCTGCGCCGCGACGAGTTTGTAGCCGCCTTGAGCGGCCGCGATCTGCTCATCGTCAGCCACGGCTTCAACGTGGACCGCCAGGCGGGGATTGCTTGCCTCTCCAACTGGGAGCGGCTGCTGACCCCGCAACTGCCAGCCAATATGCGCTTCGTAGGCCTGTTGTGGCCGGGCGATTCTACCTGGGCGCACGGGCTGGACTACCCCGAGGAGCCCCGGATGGCCAACGACTCCGGCGCCCTCTTGGCCGCCTTCCTCGACACCTATCTGGGCGAGGCCAACAGCATATCCTTCATCTCTCATAGCCTGGGAGCGCGAGTGGTCCTGGAGACCATCGCGCGCCTCTCCCGGCCGGTGCGCGCCGCCCTGCTGATGGCTCCGGCCATCGACGACAACTGCCTCAACACCGAGTTCAGGGCCGCGGCCAAAAATACCGGCCAGATCGCCGTCCTCTCCTCGAAGATGGACCATGTACTCGGCATGGATTTCCCGCTGGGCAATTTCCTGGCTGGGATTATCGCCGCTGGCCATCCCTGGTGGCGGGCAGCGCTGGGCCATTGCGGGCCTGTTCAACCCCTGCCGGAGAGCTTCCTTTCCCCCCATGCGATTCCCGACGGCTGGGCCTTCGATCATGGCGACTATCTTCATATCGATGCCGGCCCGCCGCCGCCGATCTCCCCGGACGCGCTTCAGCTTGCGCCCCATGCGCCCTTGCCCGGTAACGGCCAGCCCGGTTGGCAGGAGGCCTTCACCGCCTTCTTTGCCGCCCAGCGCTGCTCCTGAGCCGGCTGCTCAAGGCCAGGGATTAACGCTCAGCCGCGCCGCTTCGGCGGCTCTGCGCTGGGTTCGGTCAAAGCTGAAAAAGGAGCCGGCTCCCAACTCGAGCGCCGCAGCCACATGAAGCAAATCCGCCGCGCGCGCACCAAGCCTTGGCGTGATCATGCGGGATAGTTCTTCGGCGCGGCGAAAGGCGGTTTCGGGAAGAGGGAGAAGAGGGAAGACTCTACTCCGGATGTGCACTTCCAGCTTGCCCAGCGCCGTTGCCAGCTGCGCCTCCGCGATCTCCTTGCGGAAGAGCCGAAGATGCAGCGCATTGACGGTTTCCAGCTTGGCAAACGAAGTTAGTAGCACCGGCTCGCTCACCTCTTGCATGAGCATCGCCGCCGCGGTGGAGTTGGTGTCCGTGCAGAGCAAGGAAACCACGATGCTGGTGTCGAGATAAATCAATAGCGCTCCCGGTCCTGACTGATGAGTTCGGCGCCGCTCACCGCCAAACATTGATCGCCATAGATTCTCTTCAAATCCGCCAGGAAGTCGGGCATGGCAATCGGGGGCGCGGGCTCGGGAACCAAACGGGCGATTACCTTGCGGCGACGGGTCAAGTGCACCGTTTCTCCAGCCTTCAGGAGAGACTCCACTTTGGGGAAGTCGTAGCGCAGGTCGCGGATGGATACAGTCTTCATGTATCACATCGTAGCATCACATAGAATGGATGGGGCAGATTTCTTCTCGCTCGCCCTTGGGGTGGAAAGAAAATTTATCGCTTTTTCTTCGCTTTTCTCGCTGCGCATGTTGTATTCTGGCTGGGCAACGAGGAGGTTGCATAAATGGATATTCACCAGGAGATCGTCGCCGAATTCGACCGTGAAGTTGCCAAAACCCGCAAGATCTTCGAGGCCATCCCCGCCGACGCCGACCTTGCTTACAAACCCCATCCCAAGTCGATGAGCCTGGGCCGTTTGGCCGGGCATACCGCGGAGACCGCCGGCCTGTGGGCCAGCAGCACACTCAATCTGGACAAGATGGAGTTCCCCCTCGAACACAAATTCGAACCTTATATTCCCGCCGACAAGGCCGCGCTGCTGGGGCAGTTCGATAAGGAAGTGGCAGAGGTCAAGACGGCGCTGGCCGGCTTTGCCGTGGAGAAGTGGGACGATAACTGGAAATTCGTGGCCGGCGGCCAAGTCTGGATCGACGAGTCGAAGTATCTCGTCTTCCGCAACTGGGTTCTCGACCACATGATCCACCACCGCGCGCAACTCGGCGTCTACCTGCGCCTGCTCGACGCGCCGCTGCCGGGAACCTATGGGCCGTCGGCGGACGGAATGTGAGACGAGGGAATAGGGAATAGGGAAGATCGGGTGCTTGCGCTTTCGCGCATTGCACCCGATCTTTTTTACGGAGTCACGAGAACCGTTGCATTGGAAGCTGATGGATGCGTTTGGTCCCACGCAGGGCGATTGACGTGCGCTGTAGGAGATGGAATCATCCTCGCCTGATCCCTGATCCCTGATCCCTGATCCCTGATCCCTGATCCCTATTCCCTATTCCCTATTCCCTAACCCCTAACCCCTAACCCCTAACCCCTAACCCCTACTTCGGCTCCGCCCGTTCCTGGTTCTTCTCGTCCTTGTGGGCGTTGAAATAGGCGGTTTGCTCCTTGAGTAAGTCGGCGGCTTGTTCTTTCAGATCCTGGGCGCTGGCGATGGATTCCTTCTGCGCCAGTTCGAAGGCGGGCTCGGGGGAAAAGGCGCGCGCCGCCTCCAGCCAGTGCGGCAGGGCTTCGTTGAGCAGTTTCAGGGCGGGGCGTAAGTCTGCCTTGCGGTCGCCGTACTGGTCCAGGTTGGAAGTCAGTTCGTCCAGCAGGGCAGTGAAGTCCAGCAGCTCTTCGTGGATGCGCTGGGCTCGGGCAGGGGAATGGGCGCGCTTGTTAAGTCCCGCAAGGATCTCTGCGCGCTGCTTCAGATATTTCGTATAGAGGTTGATGCGTTCGCTGGGATTGCCTCCGGCAGCGCGAATCTCTTCGATCTGGGCCTCGCTCAGCGGCTCGCGGCGATTGCTTTGCGCCGCCAGCGTTGCACTCAGCAGGCACACCAATATGCTAGCCAAGACCCGCGCAGTCGCAAGCTTCATCTTCACCCCCGCGGCTCCATTGAAGCACAAGCCCATCCCTGCGCAAAGTCTCAACTGTTCCCTTGGCCCTTGTTTTCTCTTCCCTTGTTTTCTCTTCCCTTGTTCCCTGTTCCTTTGTTCCCTGTTACTTCCTGAACACCTGCAGCATGGCCTGATTCTCGGCCTGATTGACCTGGGCCAGGGTTTCGGCCACCAGCGGCCGGTCCTCGCTGCTGGAGGAGTGCAGCATTTCATTCAGGCGGAAGGCGGTGCGGCGCAGCAGGATCTCGGCATTTTTGAGGCGCTTGTTGTCCGCGGCCGCAGAGCGATGGATCTTCTGCGCCAGTTGCTGCACCTGGCGGAGCAGATCGTTGGCTTTTGCGACGTTGCCAGCGGCGTACTGGCGCAGGCTGTATTCGGTCATCTCCTGGACCAACAGAGCGTAGAGAAAGCACTGCTCGCGCGGTTGCGCCTGGCTGGCTTTGATTTGCAAGGCGTCGATGCTCTGCTGATCGGGAGGCTTTTCGTCGAGTCCGGCAGCGCACAGGGGAGGAGAGAGCGCCACCGCCAGTGCGGCTGCGGCCAACGGAATGAGAGCGCGCATAGGCAACCTCCCCAGGGCTCTGCGGCGCATGACCTCAGGCGCTAATTATGGGATGATCGCAGAAAAATGGCAAGCGTCGCGATCGAAAAGAGGGCCGGCAGGATTCTTCACATTCCCAAAAAGAGCGACGCCAGGGAGATCTGGGAAATGCCGCATCCGTTGCCTTCAGGCTGGGCAAGAGAGCGTGGAAACGCCGCTCCGTCCGTGAAACAGCGGCCCTAAAACAGGGATCGGAAACGCCGCAAAGCGAAACTCTATTGCCCCTCGCCGATGGCTGGGGAGGGACGAGAAATGCTTGATTGCCGTTCATTTCCGGCGTAAAGTAGTGGCGATTCAAGAACCATCCTGAAGCAGATTTGAAGACGGAAGAAGCTGGGAAACCCGCGTCTAGTCAGGGAGAGAAACATCTTCGCTGCTTCCGGGTCGGGTAGAGGGTCGCGGATGCAGGAATCGAACATCCATTTCAAGCCGAGAACCGCTCGACGACAAGAAAGAGGTTGCTATGACCATTTGCTCTCTGCGTAAGGCTGCAAGAAATCTCTCCACCGCGGTGCTGCTGACTGGGCTTCTCACCTGGTCCAGCCAGGCGGCCAACAATGACAAGGACAAGGGGAAACCCAGTGGGGGTACCTCCAATCCGCCGGCGAATACCTCCCATCCCTCGGGCGGAGGCGGAGGCGGCGGGGCTTCACACAACCCTTCCTCCGGTGGTGGTGGCGGGCACGCAACGGCGAACACGGGCGCTTCCACCCACTCGATGGGAAGCACTACCACGCACACAACGGGAACGACCTCCGGTTCCAGCTCTTTCCACCCCAGCACCGGTATGGGTTCGGGCGGGAATACCGGCGCTGGTTCGCACACAACGGGAACGACCACTGGGTTCGGCTCGACGACCGCAACGCATTCGACCGGCTCGACCTCAAGTATGGGCACCGGCACAGGCTCAGGCGGTGGATCACATTCCACGAGTACAACGACCGGCATGGGAACTAACACCGGCAGCCGCAACTTGGGCGGAACCACCGTTACGGGCACGAGTACCAATTCCGGTGGTCACAACCTGGGGACCACCACAGGCACTGGGATGGGCACGAGCACCGGCACCGGCAGTCACAACCTGGGTACGAATACGGGCGTGGGCGCGACGACTGGTACTGGCACGAACACCGGTGGCAACAACCTGGGGACCACCACAGGCACTGGCATGGGCACGAGCACAGGCACCGGCAGTCACAACCTGGGCAACACCACGGGCATGGGTACAAGTACCAACACCGGCGGCCATAACCTGGGCACGAATACCGGTGGCCACAACCTGGGCAGCACTACGGGCACAGGCTCCAACCTGGGCGGGAACTCGAGCGGCCACAACGCCGGATGGCTCACCAGCGGCCATAATGTCGGCGGCAATACCGGCGGCAACAGCGGCGGTCATAACGCGGGGGGCAACGCGGGCGGCCACAATGCGGGCAGCGGCGGTGGCGGAATAGGCAGTGTGGGGCACAACAATGCCATTCATACCCTGCCTTCCAGCAACAGCCACGAACACAATTTGGCGGGTGGCAACGCCATTCGCACCCGCGGGGATGGACACATCAGCGACGTGCACGATGCGCACCGGGGCATGGACATTCATCACGGGCTGGCTGGCGGGCGCAGCATTTCCATCGAGCATGCGGACCACAGCCGCTCCTTCTATGAAAGGGGCCGTCCCGGATTCGTGCAGCATCCTTACTCCTTCCACGGCCATGACTTCGCGCGTCGCACCTATGTCTATCGCGGCCACACCTACAGCCACTTCTATCGCGGCTACGGCTATCACGGGGTCTTTCTTAACCTCTATGCTCCTTCCTTCTTCTTCCATCCCGCCTACTATGGATGGGCCTACCGTCCCTGGGGCGCGCCGGTGTACTACCACTGGGGATGGGGAGGCGCGCCGTGGTATGCGCGCTACAACTATTACTTCAGCCCCTACCCGTCGTATCCCTCGGCGGCTTACTGGCTGACCGATTACATCGTGGCGCAGCAGTTGCAGGCGGCCTACAACGCGCAGGTGGAAGCGGGCGTCAACTACGGCGGCGGGGTAGCGGGCGGCGGACAGCCACTGCTGACCTCCGACGTCAAGCAGATGATCGCCGACGAGGTGCGCAATCAACTGGCGCTGGAGGGTCAGCAGGCGCAGCAACAGGATGTGGACCCGGCCTCCAGCGGACTGGCCGCCCTGATGAACGATGTGGCCGCCGGCCATCAGCACGTTCTGCTGGTGAGCGGGGCGCTGGATGTGGTGGACGACTATGGCGACGAGTGCGCGCTGAGCGATGGCGATGCCCTGGCGCTGCGCGATGTTCCTCCCGCCGACGCCACCGCCGCAAATATGGTGGTTTTGGCCAGCAAGGGGGGCGCGGAGTGCCAGCGCAACAGCGTGGTGGCCGTGCCTCTGGACAGCCTGCAGGAGATGCAGAACAACCTGCGCCAGAGCATCGATCAGGGCTTGCAGGAACTGCAAAACAATCAGGGCAAGAACGGCATTCCCGCCGCTCCCAATGCGGCCGCTGTGCAGCCCGCGGTCTACACCACCGCCGCGCCGCCGGATGACAATAACGCCGCCAACGAATTGCAACAGCAGGCGCAGCAGGCCGATCAGGTGGAGCAGCAGAACGTGGCCGCGCTGCAGCAGAGCGGCGGCGCACCGGCTCCAGCCACCATAGCCCTAGGCCAGACCATCGGCCAGGTCGAGCAGGCGATGGGCCAGCCCAAGAACAAGGCCATCGTCGGCTCCAAGGTCATCTACAACTACGATAACCTGAAGATCACCTTCAGGGATGGCGTCGTCACCAACGTGGAATAAACCATAATCAACCTCTCCAGGCGCGGGG
>Ga0326728_10021422_pt1 | contig 12153 bp, 7 predicted proteins | sample MB3enrmetagenome_FD_207602 | JGI IMG/M metagenome (GOLD analysis project Ga0326728, IMG submission 207602) | Lab enriched peat soil microbial communities from McLean, Ithaca, NY, United States - MB31MN | ecosystem: Environmental > Terrestrial > Soil > Wetlands > Peat | place: USA: New York...
CTGGTAGCTGAGAAAATAGGGCGGAACGGGCTGGGTTTTGAGCTTCAGCATGGAGCGCTGCAGCTCGGCGTCCATGGCCAGTAAGACAGGAGACGCCAACTGGGCGCGGGCGGCGCCGCCGAGGGCCGCGAAAAAGAGGAAAAAGACAGCAAGCCCTCGGAAACGTATAGACCGCATTTAAGAGCCCTCCGGTTTGCAGGGCCATTATATTCTGCGCGCGGGGGGCAGACGCTTTTTTGCGGGGCGGGGTCATTGACTCATGAAGAGGAACAGGTCTATATCAATGCCATGAAGCCGAGCCATGCATTGTCCCTTCTCCTGCTGGCGTTTTCCGTGCTCGCTGTCCGGGCACAGGCGCCTGCGCCGCCTGCGCCAAGGCCTGCGCCGGACGTCGTCGCCGGCATTCCCGTTAACTACGATGAGGCAAAGGCCGGCGCCTACACGCTGCCCGATCCGCTCAAGCTCAACAATGGAAAGCCGGTCCGCAATGCCAAGACCTGGTACTCCAAACGCCGGCCGGAGATCGAAGAACTCTTTCTGACCCAGCAATATGGCCGCGATCCCGGCCGTCCGGCGGCGGAAAGGTTCGAAGTCACCGACGCGGGAACCCCTGCGCTCAATGGAAAGGCAATCCGCAAGCAGGTGACGATCCGGTTCTCTGAAGACAAGAGCTGGCCAACCATCAAACTGCTCATTTATCTGCCCGCGGCCGCCAAAAAGCCGGTGCCCATGTTCCTCAGCATCACCTTCGGCGCGGTGCAGAATGCGGTCGACGATCCGGGCATCGCGCCCGAGGAAGTATGGGACCCGAAAACCAACGCCAGGGTTCCAGCGCCCAAGGGTCGCGGCTTCGGAAGGATAAATGTCGAGCCTTTTCTCGATGCCGGAATCGGCGTGGCCACGCTCTACTACGGCGACGTCGATCCCGATTATGCAGCCGGCTTCAGCAACGGCATTCGCGCCCGTTATCTCAAGCCCGGCCAGACCGACCGCGCGGCGGACGACTGGGGCTCCATCGCCGCCTGGGCCTGGGGCATGAGCCGCGTGGAGGATTACTTCGAGACCGACCAGGGAATCGACGCTAGGCGTGTTGCCATCCACGGCGTCTCGCGGCTTGGCAAAACCGTGATGTGGGCCGGCGCGCACGACCAGCGATTCGCCGCCGTCATCGCCAGTTGCTCGGGCGAGGGTGGCGCCGCGCTCAGCCGTCGCGATTTCGGCGAGACCATCGCGCACCTCACCGCGCCAACCCGCTATCCATATCAATTCGCCGCAAATTACGCGAAGTATGCCGGTTTTCCCGACACTGCGCCGATGGATGCGAATCTTCTGGTCGCGCTCATTGCCCCGCGTCCGCTTCTGCTCCAAACCGGCAGCACCGACAACTGGTCCGATCCCAAGGGCGAATTTCTCGCCGCGGTAGCGGCCGGCCCCGTCTATAAGCTGCTCGGCAAGGATGGTCTCGATACCGATGTGTGGCCCGCGGCGAAACAGCCTATCCTGCACGACCTTGCTTACTACATGCACGACGGCGGCCATGGGATGGTGCCCACCGATTGGGACATTTACATTCAATTCCTCAAAATGCACCTGCATCCGGAGCAGTAACCCGCAAATTCCCGAGAGGCACCGGCTTGCCCCCGAGTCGCGGCCCTTCGGCGAGAAAGAAAACGATGCACAAACGCAGAGCAGTGATATTGTCTCTGGTTGCCGCGGCGGTGATGGCCGCGCCGGCCATGGTTCCGGCACAAACCGCGAAGGACGCGCTCGAGCAGGGCTTCGTCAATCCGCCCGATTCCGCCAAGCCCCGCACCTGGTGGCACTGGACCAACGGCAACATCACCGAGGACGGCATTACTAAAGACCTGGAATGGATGAAGCGCTCCGGCATCGCAGGCTTCCAGTTGGTAGATGTTTCAGCCGGCAGGGGCCAGGTTGTCGACAAAAAGATCGAGTTCGGTACGCCGGAGTGGTACCACGCAGTGCGCCATTCGGCCGAAGAGGCAAAGCGCCTCGGCCTTGAGATGTCCATCTTCAGCTCCGCCGGCTGGAGTGAGGCCGGAGGGCCGTGGGTGCGGCCCGAGCAGGCCATGAAGAGGCTGGTGTGGAGCGAAACCGCCGTTGAAGGCCCGCTCGCGTTCAACGGCAAGCTGGCCCAGCCGCCGTCCAATGAAGGCCCGGTGCGCGATCTCTTGGCGAACCCGCAGGCCGATGCGCCAAGGTTCTATCGTGACAGCGCCGTCATCGCCTATCGCACGCCAGAAGCCAGCGTTTCAATGGCCTCACTGCACCCCAAGGCGACCTCAAACGCCGGGCCAGTCGACGCCGCCGCACTGCTGGACGACAGCTTGAACACTTCCGTGAACATCGTTGCGCCCAAGGACGGCACTCCCGCCTGGCTCCAGTATGAGTTCGGCAAGCCCTTCACAGCCCGCGCGCTCAGCCTCGGCTGCCGCAGTAGAACTCCAGTCGGCCGTATTCTCGCGAGCGACGATGGCGTCAACTTTCGCACCATCGCTGTCACTCCCGGGCCGCAGGGCTACCACGGCGCGGCCATCAGAACCTTCGCATTTCCCGCCGTCACCGCCAGGTTCTTCCGTATCGAGTTGGATGGCGCGGGTCTGTTGCCGGCCGCGGTCATCCATGGCGGCACAGCCATACCCGCGCCCCAATACATCCTGACCGAGGCCATCTTCTACTCCGACGCGCGCGTTAACCGCTGGGAGGACAAGGGAACATTCGGCAGCCTGATGGATGTTTACGATTCTGTTCCCACGCCTGATTCGCCCCCTGACGCCCTGATCTCGCATGACGGCATCGTCGATCTCACCGGCCAGCTCGACAAGGATGGCGTTCTGCACTGGGACGTTCCTCCCGGCAAGTGGACCATTTTGCGCATGGGCTACGCGCTCACCGGCGCCAGGAACGCCCCTGCCGTGCCCACCGGCCGCGGCTACGAAGTGGATAAGCTCAGCGCGAAGTATGTGCGGCAATACTTTCAGGGGTACATGGACCCCATCCGGCAGCAGCTCGGCGACCTGACCGGCTCAACCCTGCAATACATGACCATGGACAGTTGGGAAGCCGGCATGCAGAACTGGACCGACGACATGATCGCCGAGTTCCATCGCCGCCGCGGCTACGATCCCATTCCGTATTTGCCCGCCCTCGCCGGGCGCGTGGTTGAAAGCGCCGATATCAGCGATCGCTTCCTATGGGATTTCCGCCGCACTCTGGCTGACTTGTTCGCCGATAACTACTACGGAACCATGGACGGCGAACTGCACAAGATCGGCATGCGCGCCTACGCTGAGGCCTCCGGCGTCGCTCTCGAAATCCCCGAGGACACCCTGCTGAACAAGAGTTATATCGACATCCCGATGGCTGAATTCTGGGTGCACGCTCTCCATCCCGAGTCGATGTATTACGTCGACGTCCGCGGCGCGGCATCTGCCGCGCACGTCTACGGAAAGCCCATCGTTGCCACCGAATCCTTCACCGGCGGCGGATACGAGTCCCCTTACACCTTGAAAAAGATAGCCGACTACTGGTTCGCCCAGGGCGTCAATCGCCTGGTCTTCCATACCTCCGCCGAGCAGCCGCTCGACACCAAACCCGGCAACACCATGGTCGGCACCCACATCAACCGCAACATCACCTGGGCGGAGCAGGCCGCGCCCTTCATGACTTACGTGGCGCGTGTCAGCTACATGCTGCAGCAGGGCAACCCGGTGGCCGACCTCGCCTATCTGCTCCCCGAAGGCGCACCATCCACAATGCCATTCTGGGGCGCAGGCCTGCTGCCCGCGCCGCCCGCCGGCTACGACTACGACTACCTCAACACCGACATTCTTCTCCACCACGCCAGCGTCGCCTCCGGCGGCCAAATCCATATCGACGGCAGCAGCGCTCTCCCCGACGGCATGAGCTACCGCGTCCTAGTTCTGCCCCCAACCATGCAGATGACTCCCGAGGTGCTGCAAAAGCTGCACGACCTGGTCGCCGCCGGAGCCACCATCGTCGGCCCGCGCCCCACAAAGTCGCCCAGCCTCTTGAATTTCCCCAACGCCGACACTCAGATCCAGACCTTCGCAACCGATCTCTGGGGTGACGTAGATGGCGTCACCGGCAACCAGCACGCATTCGGCAAAGGCATGGTCTACTCCGGCCTTACCCTCGATGAAGTCCTCAGCCGCGTTAAAGTCCCGCCGGACTTCGCCTCAAGCAACGGGCTCGGTGTCCCGCCCGCCTGGATCCATCGCCGCACCCCGGATGCCGACGTTTACTTCGTCGCCAACCAGGCCGACAGCGCCCAGCACATCGACGCGCGTTTCCGCGTTACTGGAAAAAGCGTTCAGATCTGGCGGCCCATGAGTGGCGAAATGATTGCGGAGACGATCGGCAACACAGCCTTGGACACAGCCGCCGGCTCCGCCGTTGCCGGCCTCGAAGACCGCACCGGAAATCGCCAGCCGGGCATCGAGCCCGCGGCCTACATTGCGGATTCCGGTTTCACCACCGTCCCCGTCGATCTCGCCGAGCGCGAATCTGTCTTCGTTGTATTCCGCAACACCGCAACTTCCGCCCCGCGCGCCTCGGCCCCCGCAATGGAGACTACGCTCACCACCCTCGCCGGTCCCTGGACGCTTGCCTTTCCCGCCCACTGGGGCGCGCCGCCCAGCGTTCAATTGCCGGCGCTTACCTCCTGGACCTCGAGTTCCGACCCCGGCGTCAAGTACTTCTCCGGCACCGCAACCTACACGAAAATCCTGCAGGCCGCTTCGTCCTGGCTCCGTCCCGGCCAGCGCATTTATCTGGATCTGGGCAAGGTGCGCGACATCGCCGAAGTCGAGATCAATGGCAAACCCGTGGGCCTCGTATGGGCGCCCCCCTACCGGCTCGACGTCACCACTGCATTGAAGCCTGGAGTGAATCGCCTGGCCATCAAGGTGACCAACGAGTGGACGAACCGCCAGATCGGCGATCGCCTGTTGCCGCCTGGAAAGCGCGTGCTATCCCAAGCCGGCACTCCGCCGGCCGGCGGCGGAACAGGCCTGTTTGGAGGACCGCAGCAACCCACGGAGTCCGGACTCCTGGGCAGCGTCAGGCTGATCGCAGAGCGCGCCCGCTGAGATGCTGAATCCGCCCGGCCGCAACGTTCAGTTCACGGAATCACCTTGGGCAGCCGCTCAGTGGGCGGCTCTTTACCCTCATAGGTCAAGACACTTCAGAGTTCGCCGCGTCGATCAGCGCCTTCAGATACCCATACCCAAAGGCATACGCCTGCAGCTTCCCCGGATCGCCGGGGCTGGCCGGCATGTGATCCGGCAGGATGCCACCTGAAAACCCCGAGTCGCGCAGGATGCGAATGATCTTGAAGAAATCCAGCACCCCATCATCCGGATAGACCTCGGCAAAGTTGTTCAGCCCGCCATGAATGGCGCGCATGTGAATCTGGTGAATTCTGCCGCGATCCGCGAGCCATTGCACCAGCGGAGGAATCTGTTTGTTGGCATCCGTGGAACCTTCCGCAAGTACACCCACATCCATCTGAAATCCGTTATGCGGATCGTCGACGATCGTCGCATAGCGCTTGTAGGCATCGAATATCGATGGCGAATCGAAGTTCTCCACGCCCTCATATCCATAGGGCAATCCGGGCGGATCATACGGATGGTTTGCCATATTCACGTCGTATTGCTTGCACACCGGGATCACGCGATGGAGAAAGGCCGCGATGCGGTCCCAATACTCCTCGTAACTCAACGTTCCGTAATCGGCCACGGGAAGATCTTTCCAGTTAGTCTCCAGCTTGAAGGTCGAGTAGACGGAATCTCCCCTTCCCGGTTCAGTCCCGTTGCGCCGGATAGGAATGGCGGTCCAATGCTGGCTGATCAATCCAACGCCCACCGCGCGCGTTTTGCGGATGTTTTCGCATATCTGGTCCAGCTTCCTTTCGCGGTCCGGGCCGGGCTTCATCACGATATACCCTGAGTCCATGCGGAAGCCCTCAATGGTCATCCCCATACTGTCGCAGGCGTCGCGCATGCGCTTCAGTTTATCCAGGTCGAAGGCCCCGCCCATCGGTCCTTCCGCGGGAATAAACTCTCCTCCGCGCCGTGCCGGGGGCCTGGCCGTGGTCGAGGACGTGGGAGCATGACTTCCTTCAATCACCATGTCCGGATCGGGGCTGATGTGCGTAACCCCAAAGCGCAGGTTGTAGTTGATGTTTTCCCTGGAGATGATGTTGTTTCCTTCCACCACGTGGTAGTCCGCGCCCACGTGCATCTTCAGGTTCTTCCTGTGGGGGTGCGCCTTGGCCGTCTGGGCCCATCCAACCTCAGGCAAAGTGGAAGCTGAAAGCCCTGCGCCTGCGATGGTTCCGAGCAGCGCCCTGCCGAAATCTCTTCTTCTCATAGCTCTCTCCTGGGGCCATTCTAGAACCTGCCTATTTCCGTTTCTATTGGAAAGCTCCGCCGCGTTACCGGTCAGGGAATTCCGGGCCTCGCGTCAATTCATCTCTGCTGATCCGCGCCGTATCTTGGCCGGCCGGTAAGTTGCCAGGCGCTATCAGGATTGACGCTTCGAGGCGAAGATCGTACATTGCAATATAACAGCTCCTGAAATCACGCCAGAGAAAGCGGCAACAAAACCCAATCGAACCTGCCCGGCGGGAGCGCGTAAGTGTCGCGATGTCAGGGGCAGGCAGTTTGGGGCGAAAACCTGGATACCGTTAACCGATATCGTTACCGGAACACCACCCCCGCGTTCCGGATCTTCATTGCCGCTTTCGCTCACAACCGGCTGGCCCGATCCGGGCATGGGAAGTACGATCTAGATGAGGGTGCTTTGCAATCAAGAAAGGACTAAATCGCCCCGATGGTAAACAGATCCACAGGTGTTGATGGCATGCGAGCGCCCACCAGGAACAAGCACCTGATTCGCTGGGTGGAGAAGATGGCCGATCTCACCCGGCCGACTGCCATCCACTGGGTTGATGGCAGCCAGAAAGAGTATGAAAGGCTATGCGGCGAGATGGTCGCCTCGGGCACGTTCATCAAATTGAACCGGAAGCGCTGGCCTGGATGCTATTACGCGCGCTCTGACCCGCGGGATGTGGCTCGCGTGGAAGAGCGCACCTTCATCTGTTCGCTATCCAAGGACAACGCCGGCCCCACCAATAACTGGGAAGAGCCGTTCGCCATGCGGCGCAGGCTGAAGAAGCTGTTCAGCGGCTGCATGCGCGGGCGCACAATGTATGTTCTGGCCTTCAGCATGGGGCCCATCGAATCTCCCATGTCGCGGATCGGCGTGCAGTTGACCGATTCTCCATACGTTGTGGTCAATACCCGCATCATGGCGCGCATCGGATTGCCGGTGCTGGCCGAGATCGATAAGGATGTGAAGCGCGTGGTGCCCTGCATGCACACCGTGGGCGCTCCGCTCGCGCCGGGCCAGAAGGACGTGCCCTGGCCCTGCAACGACGAAAAGTACATTGTCCATTTCCCTGAGACGCGCGAAATATGGAGCTACGGTTCCGGATACGGCGGCAACGCTCTGCTGGGCAAGAAGTGCTTTGCGCTGCGCATTGCGTCCAATATCGCGCGCGATGAGGGTTGGATGGCCGAGCACATGCTGATTCTCGGCGTCGAATCGCCGCAGGGCGAAAAAACCTACGTTGCGGCAGCCTTTCCCTCGTCCTGCGGCAAGACGAACTTTGCCATGTTGGTGCCGCCGAAAGGCTTCGATGGCTGGAAGGTGTGGACCGTCGGAGACGACATTGCCTGGATCAGGCCGGATGCAAATGGACAACTGCGCGCCATCAATCCTGAAGCCGGGTTCTTCGGTGTGGCGGCGGGGACAAGCGCAAAGACAAATCCGAATGCGATGGCAACGGTGCGCTCCAACACCATCTTTACCAATGTGGCGCTCACGCCGGAAGGCGGCGTCTGGTGGGAAGGCATGACCGACGATCCGCCCGCCGAGTGCCTTGATTGGCGCGGCGAGCGCTGGACGCCGCAGATCGGCAAGGAGACCGGGAAGCCGGCGGCGCATCCCAATGGACGCTTCACGGCTCCGGCAGCGCAGTGTCCGGTGATTGATCCTGCGTGGGAAGACCCGGCAGGCGTGCCCATCAGCGCGTTCATCTTCGGTGGCCGGCGATCGACCACCATGCCGCTGGTCTATCAGGCCTTCAACTGGAGTGCGGGCGTCTATGTGGGCGCCACCATGGGCTCGGAAACTACGGCGGCGGCCGCCGGCGCGGTCGGAAAAGTCCGTCGCGACCCCATGGCCATGCTGCCGTTCTGCGGTTATCACATGGGCGACTATTTCCGGCACTGGATCAAAATGCAGCGCGCGCTCAGCTCCACTCCGCGCATCTTCCATGTCAACTGGTTTCGCAAAGACGAAAACGGCAAGTTCCTATGGCCCGGCTTCAGTGAAAACATGCGCGTCCTAAAGTGGATTGTCGACCGCGCGCATGGACGCGCCCAGGGCAAGGAAACTGCCATTGGCTGGATTCCATACTACGAAGATATCGAATGGACCGGGCTCGACTTTCCCCGCCATGAATTCGACCGGCTGCAAGAGGTGGACCATCGTACATGGCGAAGCGAACTGCTCGGGCACGAAGAACTCTTTATCGACCTGCACGACCATCTGCCGCCGGAGATGGTATACCAACGGGAACTTCTCATCTGCCGCTTATAGGCACACATGTCACGGGTTGACTCGGGGATGGAGGTTGCGGTCTGACCGGCGGTGTTGACATGAGACATGCTGTGAGTAGCTCTCGATCCCTGCCCGCCGTTTTGCCGATCTTCGCCGCCCTGGCAGCCGGCGCGGCAGCGGCCTGCGTCTTCGCCTTGGCGCAATCCGCCGCCGGCACACCCTCAAAGGCCGCTCTTCCCGCCGGCCCGCAACGGTTCGATCAATGGCGGAAACAAATCAGGCAGGCCCTCTTCATGAATGATCCTCTGCCGCCCCTCGTGCCCAGCAGCTACGGCACATTTTCCCCGGCAGAGGGCGTGATCGCCGAGCGCGTAACCTACGGCACCAGCTACGGCATGCGCGTTCCCGCCATCGTCTACCGCCCGTCGAAAAGAGCCAGCCGTCTTCCCGGCCTGGTGATCGTAAACGGGCATAGCGGCGACAAGACTTCCTGGTACGCGTTCTATTCGGGTATCTTGTACGCTCGCGCGGGAGCGGTGGTGGTCACCTACGATCCTGTGGGTGAGGACGAGCGCAATAGCGGCCATCAATCCGAAACCAACGTCCATGACACATTCGAGCCTGGCCCACAGATGCCCGCGCGCATGGGCGGGCAGTTCGTCACCGACATCATGCAGGCTGTCAGCTATCTTTCCAGCCGCGCCGATGTCGATCCCAGGCGCATCGGCGTGGCGGCCTACTCGATGGGTTCATTCCACGCTGCCATCGCCGGCGCCATCGATACCCGCATCCATGCGCTGGTTCTTTCCGGCGGAGGCAATCTTGAGGGCCCCGGTGACTATTGGGCCATCAGTCCCAAGGTCATGTGCCAGAGCGGCCCCTCCAGGGCGCTGGATTCTTTGCCCGACCGGGGCGCCGTTCTCTATGCGCTGAATCAGCGTCGCGGTCCTACCTTCATCATCAACGGCACTGAGGACCCGGTCATCGTTTCCGTGCATACTCAGGAGCCGTTCTTCGCAAAGCTCAGAGAACGCACCGCGGCCATTACCGGCACATCCGCGGGAATCTTTGAAACCTATTGGATTCCAGGCGCCGGTCATCGCCCCAACTTCGTCACCCGCCCCGCGGCATTGTGGCTGCAGCGCCAACTCCATTTTCCAAACTGGACCGAGGCCGATATTCTTTCGTTCGACGAAGTGCATATCGGCGAGTGGTCTGCTAAAACCGGCGCGCATATCGGTCAAAGATTTCAAACTGAACTTTCCGAGGCAGGGGTCCACGCACTCACTACGAATGTCCCCAACGTTCCCAGAGAAGAATTGCAGGCAGTTCCAATCGGCGAATGGCAACGGCACAAAGACGATTTCGTTTGGGAATCGTGGGTAACCAGGGCTCGTGCCGCCTCACAATAATGTGGCGCGCTTGCCGCCATTGTTATAAAAGGGAGTAACATGCGCATCGCCGATATTCGAGAAGTAACTGTACCCATAGCATCAGCCATCGCGAATGCTTATATTGACTTTTCAAAGATGACCCTTTCGCTGGTCGCTGTAGTTACTGATGTCGTCCGCGAGGGCAGAACCGTGATCGGCTATGGATTCAACTCCAACGGACGCTACGGTCAGGGCGGCCTGATCCGCGAGCGCTTTGCCCCGCGCCTGCTTGAAGCCGATCCTGACGCGCTGCGAAACGATGCCCGGGACAATCTCGATCCGGACCGCGTTTGGCGAGCGCTCATGCGCAACGAGAAGCCTGGCGGTCACGGCGAACGATCCGTCGCGGTCGGAACCATCGACATGGCTGTATGGGATGCCACGGCGAAGATTGCCGGCCAGCCGCTGTTTCGCCTGCTGGCGGAGAGCCACGGCTTAGAGGCGAACCCTCGCGTCTTTGTCTATGCCGCCGGCGGATATTACTATCCCGGTAAAAATCTGCATGCCCTGCGCGCCGAGATGAGGTCCTATCTCGATCGTGGATACACAGTCGTAAAGATGAAGATCGGCGGAGCGGACATTGCGGAGGATCGCAACCGCATTGAAGCTGTGCTCGCTGAAATCAAGAACGACGCGCAGCTTGCCGTGGATGCTAACGGACGGTTCGATCTGGAGACGGCCGTTGCCTACGCCAAAATGCTTCGCGAGTATCCTCTCTTCTGGTATGAAGAGGCCGGCGATCCGCTCGACTTTGCGCTGCAAGCGGCTTTGGCTGAGTTCTATCCCGGCCCCATGGCCACCGGCGAAAACCTCTTCAGTCATCAGGACGCGCGCAACTTGCTCCGCTATGCCGGAATGCGGCCGGACCGTGACTGGCTGCAATTCGATTGCGCGCTGTCGTATGGACTCTGCGAGTACCTGAGGACGCTCGCCGCGGTCAAAGCAGCCGGGTGGTCGCCGCGCCGATTGATTCCGCACGGGGGGCATCAGATGTCGCTGAATATCGCCGCGGGACTCGGCCTCGGCGGCAATGAGAGTTATCCCGATCTCTTCCAACCTTTCGGCGGATTTCCCGACGGCGTCAAAGTGGAAAGCGGCCACGTTACAATGCCCGAGTTACCCGGCATCGGTTTTGAGGGTAAGTCGGATCTCATTCGAGTTATGCGGCAACTGGCGGAGTAGTTATGACAGCCGGCAGTAGTGTCGCAACCACCGTCATCGCCAAGTGGGAAGGCGCCTTCGATGGCGAACAGGCGTCCCGGGAGGGCCGACTGTAAGTACCATTGATTTTCCGCGGTAACTTAGGTTGCTTGCGGTGGGTATAACTCCCGAAGTGTTTCTCCGGCGGCAGATAGGTTGGCGAGCCACATCTCGACATAATCGCGCGATAGCACCACGCCATCGGCGCCCGCGCCGATAGCGGCACGGATAGAGCGGCGCACATCGTCCGGGCTGGTGCGCTTTTCCTGATTCTTGCCAGTTGATATGAGAGTAGGAACGTCGATATCGATTCCAGGATAGATCTTTACTTGCCCGGCAACGCCGGTCACGGCACGCCTGGTCTCGCGCGCAACGTAGTCCGCGGAAAGGCCGGTGGCGGATAACTCGTCGTATGGCGCTTCCTTGTAATCCATGATCTTGTAATAGAAATCGATAAAGTCCTTGGGCTCCGCATCGTGAAAGACGCTGTGGCCCAGTTGCCCAAGGTACGCAGCCAGCCGCGGACCGCCCGCGTTGTTATACGTCGCGGGCTTCAGAAAATCCGCGAAGTTTCTCCTCTTCACATAGTCTTCCTCGGCTCGATAAAACGGGCTGAAGGTCATGCTTTCCATGATGTGAAATCCGAATGGCTTCTCCGGAGCAATTCCTTTGCACGTTCCATACAACTCCGCCTGCACCTCCTGGAAGCTGTCGGTCCAGAGCGTCTCCCAACTTAGAATTTCCGGATACCTGAGCAGCAGTCTCCAAAAGGAAACAAAGTAGCCATCCACCGGCCGCTGATCCTGGGCCGCGGCATGGTACAACTGCACGAGCTCATGATATCCAG
>Ga0326728_10021424_pt1 | contig 12152 bp, 6 predicted proteins | sample MB3enrmetagenome_FD_207602 | JGI IMG/M metagenome (GOLD analysis project Ga0326728, IMG submission 207602) | Lab enriched peat soil microbial communities from McLean, Ithaca, NY, United States - MB31MN | ecosystem: Environmental > Terrestrial > Soil > Wetlands > Peat | place: USA: New York...
CGGCGCCGGTGACTGCGCCTCGCGAACGATCAACACCGACCGGCCTGTGTTGCCTCGCATCAGCCACCAGAGCGCTAACCCCACAAACACCGTCCACCCCACGGTACACAGCAGCATTGCTCGGCGCCGCCACCACGGGCGCACCCGTTCCACCGCCATACTGTCAGTCGCGCGTGCCAATTCTATCGTCTCTCTCATACAGGCAACCAGGCGCCTTTTCAATCGCCATCCCGCCGTGCAAGGCCGTTCACAAAGTGGCGCAGGCGTCCCCGCCTGCGGGTCTGCCGGGCGTCCCGCCCGGCGCTTTTGATCGGCCTTGCACCGCCATCAACCAACCCGATACCCCGCGCAAAGCCCAGGCGACAGTGACGAACCGCCTAAAATGCGGTACGAAACGGGGCCCGGGTGGTGTCGCCCACCGCCGCCTCTCATTTCTCGCAAAAGACACAAGCGGAATGAATAAAGCCGAAGCGGCGGGGTCTAATCTTCGGTGCCGGAGTGAAAGTGACCCCGCGCAGCCGAAATGGTCGCGAGGCCGCTGCAGACAGCAGATTCTCCCCGATTCCCTTCGAAGCCCCTTCGAGACCCCTTCGAAACACCTTCGAGCCTCCTTCGAGACATCGCGCCAGCAGTTGGCTAGCATCACGCGGGGAGTGCCGCGGCATCACGCTTGCCGGAGGCCCAATTCCGCCGTCGGCCAAGCCCTTTTGCCGGGGGCATGCGCGCCCTCCTCGCGGCATACTTCGTCGAGAACGCTGGCTGGCCGTCAACCTCTAACACTAAGCAAGTTGACGGGCGCCGTGCACGTGGTTAGCCTGCTCGCCCGTGATCCCGATCCTCAGCTATATCCTGACCGTGGACGGCCTGCCCGGCCGCGACGTGGAATGAGGAACCGCGTGACAGAAGAGAACCAGCAACTCATCTTGTGTTGTCGGATTCAAGGCTTCACTCTTGGAAACAGCGCGCTACGATTCGATCATGCTGTTCCCAAAGTCACTTAATTCGGGAGTTTTGCCTGGCCTTTGCCTTTGTTTCGCTCTGCTGGGGACCGGAGTGTCTCTCGCGGACGCGGGCGGGACTCGCCCTCTGATGCGTGATTTCATCGCCATCAACGGACACACGGTGCAATTCAAACCAGACCTTTATCGTCCGGTGTGCGGATTCGTGCGAGATTATCATCCGGTCGAATGGGATCTGGGCAACGACTCGGCTGAACTGCCGGGCTTCCCGCTCGCCAAGAACGGTGTGGATTGGAACCAGGTTTATGGTTCCTGGTGTGCGAGAGGTTGGAAAATTGATGCTTGCCTGATGTTTGAATCGGTAAGCCAGACCAACTGGGCAAACCTCGAAGCCGACGCCTGGTCTTATGGCAAGGCGTTCGCACATGCATTCGGCCCATCGGGCAAACGCAAGCTCGTCGAGGCCGTCGAGATCGGCAACGAGCCCGGCAAGTGGAGTGACGCGGACTACACGCGCATGTTCAAAGCTATGGCGGCAGGCGTCCGCGCCGGCGATCCCAAGCTGAAGATCGCGACGTGCAATCTCACAACCGGCAAAAGCCGCGACTACGAAAAGAGTGTTGACTGCGTGGCGAACTGTCCGGAATTGCTGGATGTGCTCAACGTCCATAGCTACGCCCAACTCGAAGGCTGGCCCACCTGGCGCCGCAGTTTTCCCGAAGACCCGAAGTTGCCGCATTACCTCCAGGATGTGGAGGCGCTTTGCCGATGGCGGGACGCCCACGCGCCGGCCAAGCCGGTCTGGCTCACGGAATTTGGTTATGACAGCAGCACCAAACCACCGGAGCCCGCGGGTGATTTCGCCAAGTGGGTTGGGGTAACCGACGTGCAGCAAGCGCAATGGCTCGTGCGCTCACTGCTGGTGTTCTCGGCAACGCCCGTCGAACGCGCTTACATCTTCGTTTTCAATGACGAGGATCAGCCGCGGCTCCATGCGAGCGCGGGCATCACCCGGCATTTTCAGCCCAAACCCTCCTTCTATGCGCTCGCCCATCTGCAGCGCGTGCTCGGTGGCTTTCGTTTTCACAGCATCATCACCAACGCCCCCGGCCGGTTGCGGGTGCAGGAATATCGGAATGACTCCCGGCAGATCACCTGGGCGGTGTGGTCGCCGACCGGTGATGGGAAAGCTCTCACCACCGCCCTCGACGGAGTCCCCGGGAAGCTTGTGGACGCTCAGCGCATGCCGCTCACTCTCAATCCTGCCGCCCCCCCGGTCGCCACTCAAATCGGTCCCCGCCAGGTCAAGGTTCAAGTTGACGAAAGCCCGCTCTACTTGGTTTTTGAGAATCCCTAGCAGGTAGAGGTGTCAACAAGCCGAAATCCTGCGTCTCCGCACCTTTGCGTCTCTGCAACCGTTCAACCGCGTTGCTCAGGTTGAACCGGCCCGCGTGGCGTCTCCTGAGCCGAAAGTCCACCGGAGCGCTTCGTAGATGGCGACGCGCCAGAAACCAATCCCCATCAAATTAATTCTCGTCTTAATGTTCCCTTAAGGTTCCTGCGCATACCTTGGCCGCAACAAAGTCAAAAACTTAATTATGAAGACCAAGCTCATACTGATGCTTCTCGGCCCTGTCACCACCGGTTTGTCGGTGTTCGCCGCGCAGCTCGACCTGACCAAATTGCCGCCAGCTTCCGACAAGGCGGGCCTCACTTACACCAACCAAATTCGTCCCCTCCTGCAGGCTTCATGCTTTCGCTGCCACGGTGCCGAACGACCACACGGAGGTCTCCGCCTCGACAGCCTGGAAGCCCTGCTCAAGGGTAGCGAGCATGGCAAGGTCATTGCGCCCGGCAAGAGCACTGAAAGCCGGCTGGTGATCGCTGTGGCGCGGCTCGATGACGATTCGGCGATGCCCCCGAAGCGCGGGCCGGGTGGCCGAGGACCGGGTGGGCCAGGCGGACCACCTCCGGGCCAGTTTGGCGGCCCCGGGGGCGGGCCACCCCCTGGCGGGCCCGGCGGGCCGGGCGGATCACATGACCCCGGCCCTCCGCCCAAGCCGCTCACGGCCGAACAAGTAGGGTTAGTCCGGGGCTGGATTGACCAGGGCGCGAAATGAATCAGCCCAACCCCTGGGTTGATGCGGTTGTGTAAGAGGCTTCCATCGCGAAGCTGAAAACGGCGAAAGACACCCTCCAATTCGCCCTGCACCGATTCCAGATAGACACGCTTGAGCTGCCATCACTCCCGGTCCGAACGGATCGTTGAGGCAGCGATTTGTCGGGCTTCTACCGGTTTGACTTTACCTCGCCGGTGGGATTTAGTCGTCACACTCTCTTGCAAATGACAACGACCCACGCGAGTTTCTGCGAACCGGAGGAACTCCATTGGCAAAGTCGCGTTGGCTTTGGCAGGTTCCTTCGGCCTCCGCGAGTGTGGTTCGGATTTCTGCTGTTATTCGCTGCGGCCAAGTGCGCTGGGGACGCGGTTTTCGGGGCGCACGATTATGTGGTTGATACCTGGCAAGCGGAGGACGGTTTGCCGCAGAACTCTGTAACCGCCCTGGCGCAGACGCGCGACGGGTATCTGTGGGTGGGGACACAAGACGGTCTGGCTCGGTTCGACGGCGTGCGCTTTATTGTGTTCCATGCGCTCAACACGCCTGCCATACACAACAGCCGGATCGTGCAGGTCTTCGAAGATCGCCGCGGAGCCCTGTGGGTTGGAACGGAAGACGCGGGCCTGGCGCGGTTGGAGCGCGGGCAATTCGCCGCTTTCACATCCCCTCACCAGGGAACGGCATATAATTACGCGCGCGTGTTGTGCGACGACGCGAAAGGAGGACTTTGTATATCGACCTGCGAGAACCAGTTGGTGCGCTGGCATGACGGCGGGTTTACCGTGCCATCGACCAATTGGAGTCTTGCGGGATCATCAGTGCGGGGCGTAGCCGGTGACCAGACGGGGGAGGTTTGGGTGGGAACCGACGAGGAACTGGCCGTTTGGCGCGATGGGTTATTCAAGGTGGCGTGGGGACGCCAGCAGGAGGAGGGCTTTAGCGTTGAATGGCTCGCCGCCAGTCATGCCGGCGGCTGCTGGGTCGTGGCCAACGGACGGGTCAGGCGGTTTCATGGCGGCAAATGGGCCGAGGACCTGGGCGCTTACGCCTGGACGAACCGAGTGGTTTATGGCCTGCATGAGGACCGTCATGGCCAGGTTTGGGTGGCGACGATGGGCGATGGCTTGTTTCGTTATGGTACGAATGGAGCGGTGTTGCGGCTGACGACGCGTGAAGGGTTGCCGACCGACTTGGTCCGTTGCGTGACTGAGGACCGCGAAGGGAACATCTGGGTGGGCACGGAAGGGGGCGGATTGTGCCGGCTGAAGCCCGCGGTCTTCCAGACCTACGCGCGGGGGCAAGGCTTGTCCTCTGACCAGATACAGGCCGTCCATGAAGATCAAAAAGGGGCGCTTTGGATTGGCACGAACGGCGATGGGCTGGACCGGATGAGGGATGGCAAGGTGGACCGGTTCGGGCTGGCACAAGGACTCGCCAACGGCCATGTCTGGTCGGTCCTGCGCGACCGCCAGGGGGTGGTGTGGGTGGGGACCTGGGATGGACTGTTCCGAGGCCAGCAAGGCCAGTTCGTTCGCGCCTCCGATAACGTGACCATCGGAGGGTCGGTGACAGCCTTGTATGAAGATTCGCAGGGGACGCTTTGGGTGGGGCAACAAACCCTGGGTGGGCTTGCCTGCTGGCGCAACGGACGCCCGGCCGCTGTCGCCATCCCCGGAATGGCTGCCAGCCGCGATGTCCGGGCTCTGGCAGAGGACTCGGATGGGGCCCTGTGGATTGGCACGAACGGAGACGGCCTGTATCGCTTCAAAGCAGGTCAATTCACTCGCTTCGGCATTGCGGAGGGCTTGGGCAGCGAGACCATCTGGTCCCTGCTCGCGGATAGTGACGGCACGATATGGATCGGCACCGCACATGGCGGCCTGAGTCGCTGGCGTCACGGCACGATGACCACGTGCACGACTCGGCATGGGCTGGTCAATGATGTCATCTGCCAGATCTTCGATGATCATCACGGACACTTGTGGCTGGGTTCGCATGGCGGCGTGTTTCGCGTTCGTAAAGATGAACTGGACCGCCTCGACGACGACGGCAACGCAACCGTGCAGTGCCTGAGCTTCGGCAAGGCGGACGGCTTGCCCACCATGGAATGCAGCGGCGGATTCCAACCCTCAGGATGCCAGTCGCGCGACGGACGGCTGTGGTTTCCTACCGTCAAGGGTCTCGCGGTGCTGGATCCGGCCAAGGTCAGGATCAATCCGGTGCCGCCGCCTGTCGTGATCGAGGATGCGCTGGTGGATGAAGTGGTCGAACCCTTGGACCGCTCAACTACGGGACCCTACCACTCCCAAGCCAGTTCCACAGGCCAGTCGGCTCCGGTGTCCGCGCGGCTGCGGGTTGGGCCAGGCAAACAGCGCTTCGAGTTTCGCTTCACCGGCCTGAGCCTGACCTCGCCGCAAAAGGTGCGGTTCAAATACAAGCTGGAGGGCCTGGAAGGCAAATGGACAGACGCCGGCACGCGGCGAGTCGCCCATTATGGCTACCTGCCTCCGGGCGACTACCGCTTTCGGGTTACCGCCTGCAATAACGACGGCATTTGGAACGAGGAAGGCGACACCCTGGCTCTGACCGCCCTGCCGTATTTCTGGCAAACCGGATGGTTCCGAGTCTCGGTCGCTGGGCTACTCTTCGCGCTGACGGCGTTGGTGGCGCAACAAGTCTCGACGCGCCGCCTGCAGCTCAAGCTCCGGATAGTCGAACAGGATCGAGCGCTCGAGCGCGAACGCACTCGAATCGCCCGCGACATCCACGATGATCTGGGCGCCCGCCTGACCAAAATCGGGATGCTGACCGCCCAGGCCGAGCGGCAAGCTCTGTCGGCAGGTTCGCCGCCACCGCAGTTGCGCGAGATTGCCCTCACCGCGCGCGAGATGGTGCAAGCCATGGACGCGACGGTGTGGGCCGTGAACCCGCGCAACGATACCTTTGATCACTTGGCCAATTACCTCGTGCATTACGTCCAGGAGTTCTTCCGCTACTCCCCCGTGGTGTGCCGGCTCGACCTGCCGACGGAACTGCCCGACTTGCCGGTTTCCGCCGAGGTGCGGCACAATGTGTTCCTGGTGGTCAAAGAGGCCCTGAACAACGTGGCCAGGCATGCCGACGCCAGCGAGGTGCGCTTGGAACTACGCTTGACGAACTCAACTCTGCGCATCGCCGTCCGCGACAATGGACATGGCTTCAGTCCAGGCAAACCGCCCCAACGAGGAAACGGACTGCAGAACATGGCGCAACGCCTCCAACAATTGGGCGGACGCCTGCTGATCGAGAGCGCGCCGGGGGCCGGCGCTTGCATCACGTTGGAACTTCAGTTGCGCGCGGAAGATGGTGCGAAGGGCGCATGATGGACACGCCCTGTTCAATTCCTGGTGTGGGCCCCCTGCCGTCGGATCGAACGTGCGCCAGGCGTGCTTCGGAGCCGGGACTACGCATGTTCATGCGTATTGGCGCCAGGCGCCGCTCCAGGCAAGAATCCATTCCCGATGGCCGGCACCTCTGAAACATCCAAGCCTGTGGAAAAGGCTAGCCCGCGTTTACCCCCTGGAACAGCGCCCATCAAGGTTTCGATCGTCGAGGACGACGATTGGATTCGCGAGAACCTGGCCGGCCAGATTGACCTTGCCCCCGGCTATTGCTGCGTCAGCCGCTACCGCACCGGCGAGGAGGCGCTGGCGGGCTTGCCGAGCGAGGCCCCGGACGTGGTGCTGATGGACATCAATTTGCCTGGGCTGTCGGGGATTGAGTGCGTGCGGCGGCTCAAGGCGCTGCGGCCTTCGCTGACCATCCTCATGCTCACGGTTTACGAGGAGAGCGATCAGATTTTCGATTCGTTGCGGGCGGGCGCCAGCGGCTATCTGCTCAAGCGCTCCGCGGAGAAGGAATTGCTGGAGGCCATCGCGCAAGTCCACCAGGGCGGCTCCCCCATGAGCAGTCTGGTCGCCCGCAAGGTGGTGCAGTTCTTCAACCGCCTCGGCAACACCGCGCCGGAACTCCAGCGCTTGTCTCCGCGCGAAAAGGAAATCCTCGAACTGCTGAGCCGCGGCGCGGCCTACAAGGAAATGGGCGACCGGCTCGCTTTGAGCATCCACACCGTGCGCATGCACATTCGGGGCATCTACGGCAAGCTGCAGGTCCACTCCCGCGGTGAGGCGGTGTCCAAGTACTTGCGATCATCATGAACTCTGCAGCCAGAATCATCCTAGCAGGGACTCTGGCCTGCGCGGGAGCGGCGGCGGCGATGGCAGAAACAAACTACTTTTCCCTCGCCGTTTCCGCATCCCCCACGAACAACCCCCTCAAAGGGTTCATGCCTTACCAGGGCGACTACGCGACGTTCCCTTATAGCATGGAGTGGAACTATCTCCCCTTGCGCTCCCTCATGACCGGGCCCACCAACTTCAACTGGACCAGTCTCGAGGCTTTGATCAGCGACGTCGCCAGTCGCGGGCATCAAACCGTGTTCCGCGTTTACCTCGACTATCCCACCTTGCCAACCGGCATACCTCAGTACCTGCTGGATGCCGGTCTGTTGACCTACAGTTACACGGACTACGACAATACGATAAGCGTGTGCCCGGATTACCAGAACCCGCTCCTGGGCCAAGCCCTGACCAATTACATCGCCGCGCTGGGGGCGCGTTATGATGGCGATCCCCGTATTGGCTTCATCACGGTCGGCTTGCTTGGTTTCTGGGGTGAATGGCATACTTACCCACATGACGGTTGGTTCGCTTCGACCGCTGTCCAGGATGAGGTCCTGACGGCGTATCAGGCCGCATTTTCCAAAACCAAGCTGCTCGTGCGCTGGCCCTCGGGAACCAATCCCACCGCGCGGCCCATTGGCTACCATGACGATTCGTTCGCCTATCAGACCCTTGACCCCCCAGAATGGTGTTTCCTCGGTTTGTTGAAAGCCGCAGGTGAGACAAAGAAGTGGCTCACCCAACCCATCGGCGGCGAGGTCCGGCCGGAAGTTCAGCTTTGCATGTGGGACACCAGCCAGACCAACTGTGTCCCCGCGGGCCAGGCGTTTAACCAGTGCGTGGATCTCACCCACGCTTCGTGGATGCTGAACCAGGGCGCATTCAGCCCGGGCTTCACCGGGGCACAACGGGATGCGGCGCTGGCCGGGGCACAAAGACTGGGTTACTCGCTCTGTGTTTCCAACGCGGCCCTGGTGGACGCGTGGACTAACACGCCGCTTCAAGTAAGCCTCGGCTTGCGGAACCTGGGTGTCGCCCCGTTTTACTACGATTGGACGGTGCAATTGGGCGCGCTGAACCGCAGCAACAGGTTTGCAAACACCTGGCTGACAACCTGGAAGCTCTCTTCCCTTCTGCCCGCGGCAACCAACACCGTCTGGAGCTGCGCGATCACTAATCATGGCCTTGGGGTGGGCCAGTACAAACTCGTGCTGCGTGTCATCAATCCCTGGCCACCCGGCCTGCCGCTCCGGTTCGCGAACAGCGCGCAAGATGCCGATGTTCCCGGCTGGCTTACGCTGGGCCAGATGTCGATTCTGCCGGTTCCCCCAATGCCTGGATTGAGCGGCGCTGCCTCACGCTCGGGCTTCAGCCTCCAAGTGAGCAACGCTGCCCTCGGGACCTGGACCGTTCAGTGCTCCCTGGATTGCCAGGACTGGGCTCCCCTGCTCTCGACCAACACGACCGCGTCGGAATGGAGTGTCACCGACGCCATATCATTCTCAAGGCGATTCTACCGTCTGGTTGGCTCACCTTGAAAGCAGTTAAACCAAAACATAAACCCATACATGCAATATGAAAGCACAACAGAGTAAATGCAGAACCTTAATGCACCAGCGCCTGCGCCTTCTCCTTATCGGCTTGACGCTGCTCGGCGCGACCAGCGCCGCGCTGGCCGATGATTTGATCGTCAACACGTTCGATTCCGGCATCAGCGGAATCGACTGGCAGAACTTTCGCGGCTATATCTATAGCTACAACGAAGTCTGGGATGGGTCGCAGGACGCTGCCGGAGATCCAAACAGCGGCTCCATGTACCTCACCTTGAACTGGCCACTGGCTTCCGATCCCAACTGGAACTCATCATGGAACGACGTGCAGATTGCCTTCGGAACGCCGCAGATCAACTCCACCGACTACATCAACTTCGAGTGCGATATCAAGGTGGACGTAACGAACTCATTTCCGGCGCTGGATGGAAGTTACGGGGCGATGGAACTCATCGTCAACAATCCATGGCAGAATGTGGCAGGCTGGGTTCCATTGGCTAACACCAATGGCTGGCAGCATATATCGGCCCCCTTTTCGGCGGCCCCAAGCAACATGTACAGCGAAGCTGTTATTGGCTTTATCTCCAGTGGGGGAAGCGCCTACACCAACACCCTCGCCGTCTGGATTGACAACATCATCTTCACGGCTCCGCCGTCAGTGCACACGAATCAGCCGACGCTGGCCCTCGCCAAAGCCCCGCCGGCGGGCCTCACCTGCCTCTGCAGCCAGCCCGCGGGCACCTGGCAACGGCAGATGATTGCCACGGTTCAAAGTAACTACTCCTGGAATACGGCCTCGGCGGTCTCGAATACCACAGCGTATTCCATGACCGTTGCCGCCGCTCCCGGCACCGCGTACCCCGCATTTTCCTCCCAGATGTTCCTGGTCCCCCAACTTGGCATCAGTTCGCCAATTGACGACAGCATTGACTGGGATTCGTCCAACGTCGTGGATTTGGCCGTCTCCGTGAATCCCGACCACTCCGCCACCGGCTTGTTTCAATACAAGGTCAACAACGCGGGTAACTGGAATGCGGCTCTAAGCCTGGGCCTGCCCTGTGCCGCAGGCCCTGTGGGAACGTGGAGCCTCGTCTTTAACAACAACACCAACGTCACGCTCTGGGCGCCGGATAATACCTTCACGAACTTTACCATTCCCGCCAGTGACGCCTCGCTATTCCAGGACCCGCTGTATTTCTATGTTGGGACGCAACCTAATAACAATCTGAACATCGGGCAGTCCTCCACCTTCAGCCGGGTTCGGATCAGCGGCGCGGCGGGGTCGATCGACGACAACTTTGTGTCGGGGGGAACGCCCGGCCAGCCTTACCAGCTTAATCCCAACACCTGGACCCTCAACACCGCGGATGCGAACGGAGTCTTCATCACCGCCCCGGACGCACTATACTGGGTGACCTGGTCGCTGCCTGACTATGGCTTCACCAATCTCCTCGTCACGGACAACCTCAACCAGAAACTGGACAGCTCCCAGTGGTTGAGCCTTCCCACGGCCAGCACCGGGTGGCTCGACGGTGGCGGTGGAAAGCGTATCGCCGTGATCAACCAATCGACCTTGAATACGGCCTTTTCGCATACCCCCACCAATTGTTTCTTTGGATTGTTCCATCAGTAGGCGAGGTCCGTAGGGCGCCGGCTCGTCCGGCGCCCTTAAAACCCTGAGGCGTTTTTGAGGCCCCGCATGAAGCGCGGACTAGTCCTTTCGCTGGCAATGACTGTGGCGGGCCATTCGGTGGCCGTCGAACAAACGGTGGGCAGCGAGACGAGCCGTATCTGGATTCCAAAGTCGGCGGGTGTCTATTGGTGGGCGGGCATAGTTGATCACGGCTTCCAGATGCCGCTGGCCAATGGCTACGAAGCTGATTTGCTTGGGGAGACCTATGGCAACCAGGGCCAGCCTCTGCTGTTGTCGAGCCAGGGCGATGTGATCTGGTCTGAAAATGCCTGGCGAATCAGGGCGTCTGAGGATGGCCTGCTGGTCAAAGCCGACACCGCGCCGCTGGAACGAGGCAAATCCGGCGGGTCTTTGCGTGAGGCCTTCCTGTATGCGCGGAAGAATTACTTTCACGGCTCCGCGAGGATCCCCGATGAGTTGCTGTTTCTCTGCCCGCAGTACAATACCTGGATCGAGCTGATGTATGATCAGAACCAGGTTGACATATTGAAATACGCCCGGGGAATCCGGGACAACGGGTTCCCTGCCGGAGTATTGATGGTGGATGACAACTGGCAGCAGAATTATGGCCAATGGGACTTCAAGCACAACAAGTTTCCTGACCCAAAGGCGATGATCGCCAGCCTGCATGCCGACGGCTTCAAAGTAATGCTCTGGATCTGCCCATTTGTCCATACGAACAGTGAGACTTACGCGAAACTGGCGGAGCGCGGTCTGCTGTTAAAGGGCAAGTCGGGCGCCGTGGCCTTGATCAAATGGTGGAACGGGGAAAGCGCATTGCTCGACTTTACCAACCCGGAGGCGGTGGATTGGTTTTGCGCGCGGCTGGACTATCTGCGGTCAACCTACACGGTAGATGGGTTCAAATTCGACGCCGGGGACAGCTCCTTCTACAAGGGGGTTGTGGCGGCGCAACCGGTGTCACCCAATACGCATTCGGAGCTTTACGGGAGGATAGGGCTCCGCTATCCGCTGAATGAATACCGTGCGATGTGGAAGATGGGCGGCGAACCCCTCGCGGAACGACTGAAGGACAAGGACCATTCCTGGAGTGATCTCCGGAAGCTGGTTCCCAACATGCTGCTGGCGGGGTTGATGGGTTACCCGTTCTCATGTCCGGACATGATAGGCGGGGGTGAATACAAGTCATTTCAAACCGGTTCGACTATCGACCAGGAGTTGGTGGTGCGTTCCGCGCAGTGCCATGCCCTTATGCCCATGATGCAGTTCTCCGTGGCGCCGTGGCGCGTGCTGGATGAGCCTCACCTCAAAGCCGTCTTGAAGGCCGTCAAAGTGAGACAGGAGCATAAGAACTATATTCTCCGCCTCGCGCAGCAATCGGCCACGACGGGCGAACCGGTTGTCCGCTCCATGGAGTATGTCTTCCCGCATCAGGGGTACGAGCGGGTGAATGATCAATTCCTCTTGGGCGATCAGTTGCTCGTCGCGCCAGTTCTGGAGCTGGGCGCCCGTCATCGGGAGGTGCTTCTCCCCCGGGGAACATGGAAGGGATTTGACGGGAATCGGTACGCCGGACCGGCCCAGCGTTCACTGGCTGTCCCCGCTGATGAACTCTGCTTCTTCGAGAAGGTTGAGTGACTATTTTACCG
>Ga0326728_10021425_pt1 | contig 12151 bp, 9 predicted proteins | sample MB3enrmetagenome_FD_207602 | JGI IMG/M metagenome (GOLD analysis project Ga0326728, IMG submission 207602) | Lab enriched peat soil microbial communities from McLean, Ithaca, NY, United States - MB31MN | ecosystem: Environmental > Terrestrial > Soil > Wetlands > Peat | place: USA: New York...
GTCACCGTGCGCACCCACTTCTTGATGCCCGCTTCCTTCGGATACGCCTTGGCGATGTCGAACGAAACCGTCGCGTGCTGATCGTTGGTCTCGTACCTTCGGTCCGCCGCCTCGAACTCCACGCCGTTCTGCTGCATCACGCCGCCTATCGTGGGCAGATTGTGATACGCCGACTGCATCGTCCAGATCGAATAGCGGTCGCGCCCGAAGGTCTTCGCCGTGTACGCCTCCACGCCCACGTCGATCGCCACCGGCTGCCCGTCCAGATAAATGACGAAATTCCCCGTATCGTTGTGGCTGTGGCTGCGCCCGTTGTTCGCGGCCAGCACCGCCACGTACATGCCATCGGTCGAACCAGCTTTCTCGCGCGCCGTCATCAATCCGAACTGCGGATACCACGCATCGCGCACCAGCACGTCCTGCTTCTTCGCGCTTCGAACCTCCTCGGCCTCGAGCATCGCGGGCAGCGATCGCGACAAACTTGTCAGTCTCTCGTTCAGCGCGCTTTCCAGGCCGGCTCCCTGTGCGTTCCACCCGCTCTTCTCCGCATACAGCGCGCCGAATTCCTCCAGCTCTTCGTCGTGCACCGCCTTGCCGAAGCGGTAGAGCACGTCGCCCGAGGGTGCGGCCCTGCGATGCGCGTCGCCATAAGCCACATAATCGTCGCCCGCGATGTGCGCGCTGAGAATGAACCGTCCCATCGCATCCAGAAATGGATTGCCGAAAATCCCGGTCGCGTTGCCGGTGGCCGACTCCAGCGTCCAGATCACGTCAAACAGACTCAGCACCGAACGGCTGTAATACCCCGGGCCCTCCTCTTCGGCCGCGTCCGGCCAGTAGTCGTTCCAGTACGCATCCACGCTGCGCGCAATGCGCACCGTCTCCGCAATGCGCAGCCTGGCATCATCCTCGAGGATCAGGTTCGTCACCAGCAGGTTCGAGTTGATCCACGGATTCCAGTTGTTCAGCCGGTGCTCCTGCTTCCGCCCGCCCAGGCCCATCCACGTAAAGTCGTTGCGCTCGCGGGCCAGCTTCAGCATCTTGCGCTCAACCTCGATCTTGATCCGCTGGTTCACCAGCGGCGAAACCTGGTCGAGTTGCGAGCCGAGCAGATAATTCGTCCACGCCAGCAGTTGCGCTGTCTCCGCTGAAAACAATTCGATGATCGGATCGCTCACATCCGGCAGCCCCACGCCTGCTTTTTGCGCGCCCAGGTGCGCCGGCGCGCCCCAGTACGTCTCCTCGCAAATCAGCCACACGCCGTTCGCGATGTCGTCGGCAAAACGCCCTTTGCCCTCCAGGCATTCGGCCAGGATCAGATGCTGCAGCATGGCGCGCCGTGCAAAGCTCGCGTCCTCAAACCGGCTGCGGTTGCCGTTGCGCTTGTAGTCGAGAAATGTCGACGCCAGCAGCGCCTTCCAGCCCGCCTTCTGGTCGGCTTCTGCGCGCGCCACAACGGCGGCGCAAATGTCGGCCGGAACCGCCTCCCACGCCGCGCGGTCACCCCATTTTGCATACGGGTGCCATGCGCCCGGTGCCGCCAGGTGGCTCTCGAGAAACGCTTCTGTATAGGTTGCGCTCAACAAATCGTGCGGCGCGACCAGAGCCGGCTTCTCCTGGGGCGTCGCGCTCTCCTCGGCGGCCAGCGCGAGGTTGGTCAAAGAATGCAAAAGCGCCTGTTGGGGATGCAAAAACTTCCGCTGCCCCGCAAGCGCAAGGCTCCCGGCCATAAAATGACGGCGGTTCATCAGTCCTCCCGATTCCGCGAGCCAGTATACAGGCACGAGTGTGCCTCCTTCTCCGGGATGTGGGCATAACCTCCACGCAAAATGAAAATCCTCCGCGATCCGTGGCGCGATGTCGGCTGTCGCGCTATTCTGTTGCTTCGATTCAGGATATTTTTCAGACAGGTGCGCCCATGGGTGAATTAAGCAGAATCGGCATTGCCCTCGATTCCGATCTCCTCAAGCGGTTCGACCGCTCCATTGAGAAGAGCGGATACACGAACCGGTCGGAAGCATTCAGGGACCTGATCCGCGACCGGCTGGTGCGCGAGCAAACCGCCGCGCCCAACGCGACCGTCGTCGGCACCGTGACCCTCATCTTCGACCACCACGCCTCCGGAATCACCGAGAAGCTGACCGAGGTACAGCACGAGCACCACGACCTCCTGGTCTCCACGAGTCACGCGCATCTCGACCACGATTCCTGCCTTGAAGTGCTGATCGTGCATGGCAATGCCGCCCGCGTCCAGCACTTCGCCGACATTCTCATAGGCCTCAAAGGCGTGCAGCACGGCCGCCTGGTGATGACCGTGCCTTCGCTCGATGCCGCGCACACCCACGAACATGCGCACGACCACGAACATCCGCACAAGCATAGCCACTAATCGTTGCTGCTCGGCCGACGCCGCGCCTATCGTTCCACCTTAACCCCGAAGTGATACGTCAGGCTCACGCTCGCGTACGAAGGAATTCTCACACCCGCCACTTCACTCACGGGATTCGCGGCCACCAGCCCATTGCTGCCCAGCCCGACAGCGCCCGGCGCAAAAACTCCGGCCATCGCGAAGTTCTCCGTGGTCTGGCCCGTCCAGCCGCTTGCAACCATCGTGTTCACGCCCACGTTGATGCGCCCATCCATGAACGGTCGCGACGCGGCAAAGCGGAACTCCTTGTTGGGCACGCCCGTGCAGTAGTAGTTCAGCGCATTCGGGTCGCCGCTCAGGTAACTGGCCTCGCTGCATCCGTTGCCCACCACCTTGCGTCCCACGTACTCGAACTCGCCCTTGGCTTCGAGATGAAACGGCAGCTTGTTATATGTTCCGAGTAGGTCGCCGATCAGCCGCGGCGCCTCCGGCACGACGGAAAATGAAGTATTCGCGAGCCGCGCGTCCGCTTGTTCAAATGTCGCCTGCAGCGATCCGTTGTGCAGCGTCTGCCGCACCGTCGCTGCCACAAAGCGAATCCGTCCCGGGCCCAGGTCGAACTGCAATCCCTGGTCGGGATCGATCTTGCCGTACTCGGCGGTTTGCGTCTCGTGGCCCAGCGTCAGCTTGATATCCGTTTTGTGAAGCGTCTTGCTCGCCACCAGTTGATACGAGCGCGCGGTTTCCACTGGATCGGTCGCCGTCGGACCATCGAGCGCCGTGCCTTCGCGCGGATCCTCTGTGAAAAACGACTTGCCAAAACTGACCGAGACCAGCGGCGCCAACGACGAAGGTTTGGGCACAAACGTCAGCGTCGCCTTCGGTGAATTCAGCCCCACCAGCTTGCTCCACGAGTTCGCCGGCGTCATCAAATCCTGGTTGTCGATAAAGATCTCGTCGCGCCGCCAGCCCACGTAGTAGTTGAAGTGCCTGCCCAGCGTTCCTTGCGCGGCCACGTACGGAGTCACCGGCGAAATCGTCACATTGTTGCCGTCAATCTTCACGAACGGGCCGTAAGCGCTCGGCGCAGCGGGATTGAAAAAGTTGTAGTGGTCCAGATCGTCGCGCCGCGGCGCCTCGCGTTCGGTTTCAGTCCCCGCCATCAGCGTCAGTTGCTTCGAAATCTTGTCCACGTACACGCCGCTCGCTCCGCCCACGGTGCGGAACTCGCTCTGCCGGATCAGTCCCAGTCCGAAATCCGAAAACAGCGAAAGATTGTAGGTGCGGAAAAACCCCGAAAGCTGCGCCTCCTTGTTTGCGCCCAGTTTCCACTCGTCGTTCAGCGCCACCAGCGCGGTGTGCGTCTGGTCCTTCTGCCGCGGGTCAATAGTGTCGGGAAAGGCAACCCATCCCGCCGCCGCATCGATACCGTTGAATCCAAAAACCGGCCGCAGCCCCGCCACGTACCCGTAGCCGAGATAGGCAATGCCAAACAAATTGAGCGTATGCCCGCCGGCGTGAATCGTCTGCCCGCCGTTGAACTTGAATTGCTTGCGGTGCTCCAGCCGGTCGAGGAACCCGTTGCCATACGAGCCCTCCATCGCCGCCCACGAATCCTGTGAGGGGCTCATGCCCGCCGTCGCCGTCAGGTCGCGAGCGTCGCCCGTCATCGTGAAGAACGGCGCCATGTGCTGGCGCAGTCCGTAGATCGCCGCCATATTCAGCGCATGATTGCCCTCGCGCACGTTGAAGGCGCCACCATCCACCTCGACGCTCTCAATCGCGCCCGCAACAAAAATATTCGGGTCCGCGTACCCGTTGCCGTGCGCGTTCGCCGAAAGATTGTTCGGTACCAGGTACGTTCCCACCTGCTCATATTGCGCGATGGGCTCGCCATGGTCGCCCGCCACGCCTGGCGCAAAATACTGCGGTGCCTTGATGCCGCTTGACGCAGTCTCGATGGGATATCCGGGAATCGAAATGGGCGCGCCCGGCCTTCCCGGATTCGCGTCCAGCAAATCTTCTGTGGCAAAGACCTTCACTGCCGGATCCGGCCACATCACATCGCCTTTGGTCACGTCGGCCGTCACCACAATGGTCTCGCGCACTTCCGGCTGCAGTTGGATCGCGAGTTCGCTGTCTCCGCTCGCGACCGCCACACTTTTCTGCAACCTCAGGAAATGCACCGCGCTCACGCTCAGTTCATACGTTCCCGGCTTGGGTGCCCGTAGTGCGAACCGGCCTTGCGCGTTGCTCACCGTGCGCTGCGCTGCGCTGCCGTCCGCGCTCAATTCCACCGTCGCGTCCGCAATCACCTCGCCTTGCCCGTCGCTCACGGTTCCCGAAACCGCAGCCCCGTCGCCCGCATGTGCCGGCAGCCCGGCAAAAAGCGCAAGCAAGCTCAGTGCTACGATTTTTACGGTTGTGCTACGCATGGAGCTACCTTATTCGCGGGCTTAGGCCATTGCATGTGATTAGGGTCACACGGTTTCCTGATTCGTGCTACGTATGGGATGCTCGTCGCACGAACCTGGCCCTCATGCGTTGGCCCGGCCCTACCCGAACCGCAGGGGCGGGGAGGAGAATCGAAGCAAGCTCTCTTCAAAGGAGAAGTGCATGCGCCGATCATTCGTTCCGCGCTGGCCGGCTTTCGCGGCCTGCTTGCTCATCGCCGCCGCATATCTGTGGTCACAAACGCCCGGGCCGCTGCCGCTGGCCATTCCCCTCACATGCTCCCAGAGCGATTGCCCGGTGCTCACGGGAGCGCCGCAAACCACGGGCATGCGCAGCGGCTTTGTGCGTCTCAAGCCCGGAGAAACCGTGGGCTGGCACACTACTGGCAAGAATGAAGAAGCCCTGGTTGTGCTGCATGGAAAAGGCAAAGCCCTAATCGATGAGCAGCCCGGTTTGCCCTTCATTGCTCCGGCGCTCGTTTATATTCCGCCCGCCACGCGCCACAACGTGGAGAACACAGGAAGCGATCCGCTGGAATATGAATATGTGGTCGCCCCGGCGAAAACGCAGTAAGCCTACTTCGCGCTCGTCTCCGGCCGCGCCGCACCTTTGGCGCCAGCTTTGCTTTGCGCCGGTAACGTGCCTCGCGGGAAGTCCGTCGAGCGCCGCACTACCAGTCGCGTTGCAATCGGCCACTCCCGCTGCGCCGCCTTTGGGTGGTCTGATTCGATTCCCGCGCGCAACGCCTCTACTGCTGCTGCCGCCAGGTCCCTGCACGACATCTGCACCGTGGTCAGCGGCGGCAGCATGAACTGCGCCAGGTGAATGTCGTCGAACCCCACCACCGAAATATCCTTCGGAACCTGATGCGTGGTTTCGTCCAGCGCATGCAGCACGCCGATAGCGGTCATGTCATTCGAGCACAGTACCGCCGTGGGCAGTTCCGGCGTCTTCATTAACTGTTCCATTGCCGCCTTGCCGCTCTCCATGGTGTGCTTGCCCTCAACCATCGCCGTGGCGGGAACCGTCAGTCCCAACTCGACCATCGCTTTGCGGAAGGCGTCGCGCCGCGTCACCGCCGTCCGCATGTGCAATGGGCCCGAGATGAATGCAATGTGCCGGTGTCCCAGTGCGGCCAGATGCTGCACCGCCTCGCGAATCCCCTCGCCGTATTTCACCTTCAACACGCGAACGTTGGGCAGCTCCGGCCCCGCGTCTACAAACACCAGCGGAAATCCGTGCTCCACCAGCTTCTGCACCAGATCTTCTTCAATGCCGAAGGTCATCACTGCCACGCCATCCACGTTGCGCTGCAGCATGCGCCGGATGACCGACTCGGTGCGCGCCGCATCGTAGTTCGTCGAACCAATCATCACCTCGTATCCCTGCGCCACCGCCAGATTCTCGAACTCCTGCACCAACTCGGGGAAAAACGGATTGGTGATCTCGGAAACGATGAGGCTCAGGATGCGGCTGCGTCCCGACACCAGCGCCCGCGCCTGCGTATTAGGCACGTAGCCCACCTCGTCCACGGCCTTCCACACCCGCTTGGCCAGATCGGGATTGACCGTGGGAATGCGATTCACCACGCGCGAAACGGTGGCGATGGAAACGCGGGCGCGCTTAGCCACGTCGTGGATGTTTACGTTGGCGCGGCGTCCCTGCGATCGATGCTTCATCGGGCTCACGAGAAGAGAATTGTACGCTTTTCTGGGTGTTTCTCGCAGCGCCATACGCAGGCCGCACGCGAAAAAGCGTTCAAATGCCGAGAGTTATGCGGAATCCCCTCAATTCGCAATCTGCGTCGGTCCTGCAAAGATCCGGGAAATTGGTAAGCGTTTCCTGAATCTTCCGGTCCATTTGGTGGCCGGAATTCAACGGGACTCAATCAATGCATCAATTAATGCATTGATTGATGCATTGATTGGCCCCCCTTGCGTCCTTGCTTCGTTGCTCCCTTTTTGCTCCCGCCCACCTTGTCTTTACGGATGGTCTTGCCCGCCGGCCACAACCTCAAGCGCGTGCCGCAACAGCTGCCGAATCACCGTCAGGCTCTCTTTGGCGCCGCGCTCGCTGCCGGGAAGGTTCACGATGAGCGTTGTACCGCGCAGTCCTGCCACGCCGCGCGAGAGCCATGCGAAAGCACGGCGCTCCGCGCCCCTTGCGCGCATCGCTTCCGCCAGTCCCGGCGCTTCGCGGTCGATCACGCGCCGCGTCGCCTCCGGCGTGCGGTCGCGCGGTCCCAGTCCCGTGCCCCCCACGGTCAGCACAAGCGCTGCGCCCTTGCGCTCGAATTCCTCAAGCGCCGCGGCAATCGCGTCTTCGTCATCGGGCAGCAGCGCCGTTTCCACTTCGGCCTGCGGCCACGCGTCGCGCAGTACGGCGACCACTGCCGGACCCGCCGTATCTGTCAGCTGTCCAGCCGAGCAACGATCCGAGATGGTAAGCACCGCAAGCAGCATGGCCTGATTCTATTTCCTCATTGCGCTGGCAGCATCTTGATGGTGTGCAGCCACGTCTCCACCAGCCTGGGCCAGCCCATGATGGGGAAATCACTTGGCCGCAGTCCAAAGCCGTGGCCGCCTTCCGCGTAGATGTGCATTTCCGCCGGAACCTTCACGTTTTTAAGTTGCATAAAATACACCACCGAGCTCTCCACGTGTGCCGTATAGTCGTCCTCGGCTTGCAAAAGGAACGTGGGCGGCGTGTTCGCAGTGGGTTGAATGTCGGGATTCGGCGCGAAGTTCTGGTTCGCCATCGCTGTGTAGCCGGGATAAATCACCACCGCAAAATCCGGCCGGCAGCTCAACTGGTCGGCGGAATCGATGGCGTCATAGAGCCGCTTGTCGTAATGGTTGCTGATCGCCACCGACAGGTGCGCGCCCGCCGAAAATCCCATCACGCCCACGCGATGTGGATCGATGCCCCACTCCGCCGCGTGCAGCCGCACCAGGCCCACGGCCCTTTGCGCATCCTGCAATGCCGCGGCCGACTTGGGATACGGTCCGCTATCCGGCACGCGATATTTCAGCAGCACGCAATTGACGCCGATCTGGTTCAGCCAGTCGCAAACTTCCGTGCCCTCCAGATCCATCGACAGAATCTGGTATCCGCCACCAGGAAAAACCACAATCGCCGCGCCCGTGTTCTTGCCCTTCGGCGGATACACCGTGATCGTTGGCGTCGACACGTTGCCCAGCCGAATGTACGGCCGTCCCGCCATCATCTTCGTTCCTGCCGCATTCACATTCACTTCGGGCGGCATGCCGGCCTTCGCTCCCGGCGGCGTACCCGGCCAGATCGGCATCGTCACCAGCCCGGCTGGCGGCGTCCATCCCGGAGAGGGAGTTGAGGTCGTGGCCGGGGCCTGCGCCCACGCACCCGCGGTCAGCAATACAGCCGCGGCAACCAGCAGCAGTTTTCTGTTCATGTTAGGGATCTCCCGGATCGAATCTGTTCCAGAGTGAGGATCATCTGGCTCAATTTTGCGCAGCCATCATCGCAGCCGGACCCGTCCCTGCGCAATATGCCTTCAACACGCACCCTGTTCTTCCCGCACCCGCACCAGCAGCCCGTCCGCCTGGTGACGAAACGCCACCGTGAGCGTGTTTTCCCAATGCAGCAGCGAACAAAGCATCTCCGTTGCAATCGCCGACTCGGGAACCGTCATGGAACACGGCTGCGGCAGCGATGACTTCAGGAGTCCTGCGATCATGTTCACAATCTCGCGCGTCGCATCCAGCGTATCCGCCTCAACCACTGCATCCACCGGCTCCATCAGCATCGCCGCCGTGGCTGCATTGGCCAAATTCCTCGCCAACCGCACTTCAATGCGCCCCTCCCACATTCCCCAAAGATCCACACTTACCAAAACATGCCGATGCCGACACAAAAGTTCTCGGTAAAGGGAACCGTATCCATCTGCATGCCCCGCATCTGCTCCAAGAATTGCGCGTTGGCGCGCATCAGCGGCTCCTCGTTGAGGTGAGTCCGCATCTGAGAATCCTCACGTTCACACCGGGCCTTTTCTTGGGCCTCTCTCATCCCTATCGGGCCGTTTTCCGAGAGCATTCAGTGCGCCCGCCGCACCATGGTCATTGGGATAAATGCCCCGTACAGGACACATTTCCGCAATGTGATTTAAATCACGTTTCGCGGTGCTCTCCGGCACATCCCGGCCCTTTCGCCAGTGACACGCTTGCCAACATGAGGTGTTTGCCATGCGGGATTCTGACACCCGCCGTTGGACTCATCCGGAAACCATTCTCGTCGCCACTGACCTGAGTGATCTGGACCATCTCATGCCGTTTGCCATCGAAGAGGCGGGCAATACCAAGGCCCGCATCATTCTCCTGCACGTGCTCTCCACCACTTCGGCCTTTACCGCCGACGCCTCCGGCATGCCTTACTACGACACCGCCGGCGCCCTGGAGATCGCGGAGCAGATGATGCATCCCTGGTGCGAAGTTGCCGCCCGTCTTGGCATTCGCTGCGATTCCCTGGTCCGCGAAGGCCATCCCACACAACAGATTGCAGCCGCCGTTCGCCAGTTTCATGCCGACCGCGTGCTGCTTGGAACTCGGAGCCGGGGCAAGCTCGGCAGGTTGCTCATCGGCTCTGTGGCAGAACAAGTGCTGCGCTCGGTCTACCTCCCGGTCATCACCGTGGGACCCGAGGCTCATCTCCCGGTGGACAGGGGCGAGGAACGTGTCGTCCTGCATGCCACCACACTGCGAGAGACCTCTCGCCCGAGCGCGGCGCTTGCCTGCCAGGTGGCTGCTGTCCAAAAGGCAAAACTCATTCTGCTGCACGTCTTGCCGCCCATCTCAGAGATGGAGCGCAAGGGCCTGCCCACAGGGATGCACTCTTCGGCTATGCTCGAGCTACGCATCCTCGCCGCGCAAACCGGAGCTGATTGCTGCTCCGCCATCGAGCCGGTCGTGGCCCACGGCAATCCATCTATCGAGATTCTCGCCCTGGCCGCCGAACGCCACGCCAGCCTCATCGTGCTCGGCGCCACGCACCGCCCGGCTCTCGAAATTCTCACCCGCGACCACACCGTCCACCGCGTGCTGGCCCACGCGCGCTGTCCCGTCCTCACGTTGCGTGAGCATCAGGCCATGCCGGAAGAGACGCACGCCGTCGCCGCCAGCGCCCATCGTTAGGTCTCTAGTCGCTTGATTTTGTACCGATCGGGGGTGCCCCAGGTCGAGGGCTCCCTCGGAGAGGTCTTCGTCCGTGGGGCGGAGGTCTCGATTTTGAGGCCTGGGAGACCGAGATGCAGCTGTGCCGCTCTTACTCCGCGTCGCTGCCCGAGGATGCGTTCCCATCCCGAGGCGTAATGTCGCTGCCGGATTTACGCGAGGAAATGCGTGTAAACGGCTGCAGCCGTTTCAGGCATCGTTCGTGCAGGTAACGCAGTTGCCGTAGCAGTCCCAGTCCATCCTGCTTCCGTCCGCCGGCATGCGCGCTGTAAATCTCTGCGGCCAGGGCGTGCAGTTGCTGATGAATGGTTTCGATAGCCACGAGAGAGGATGACATACCCCCCGCGGAAAGTCTTTGCGCATCGAGCCACGCGCTCAGGCTGCATGGATCGGCATCCAGAGGCGGCGGCGTCGGCCGCGTGCCTTGCAGGTACGACAAAAAATGCCCGTACCAGGCGCGGTGTTCAACCATGGCGAACAGCACCGCCCGATTACTCGGGTGCACCGTCGGCACCTCGACCCACCGTGGATCGGCGCGCCATACGGCCGCCCAGGCTTGCAGCTCTCCTGCGGGCATGGGCTTCGCGATTCCGTATCCCTGCGCGAAATCGCATCCCAGTTGCAGCAGCATCAGGCCGTGGTCCACCGTTTCCACTCCCTCCGCAATTACCTGGCGGCGGAATGCCTCAGCCAATCCCAGAACGCCCTTCAGGATGGTCAGGTTCTCCGGCTCATCGAGCATATCCCGCACAAAACTCTGGTCGATCTTCAGCACATTGGCGGGCAAGCGCTTCAAATAGACAAGCGATGAGTAGCCGGTGCCAAAGTCGTCCACGCTGATCAGCACGCCGGCATCACGGCAGGCCGTGAGCACCTGGGAGCTGAGCGCCACATTCTGCAAGGCGCTGGTTTCCAGCACCTCCAGCTCCAGGTGCGATGGCTTGACGCGGGGATGCGCCGCCAGCCGCGCGCACAGACGACTGACGAAATCCGGCTGCTGCAATTCGAAAGCGCTCACATTCACGCTCACCGGCATCTCGAATCCGCTCTCCTGCCAGGCTTCCATTTGTGCGAGGGCACTCTCGATCACCCAATTGCCGACTTCAACCGCCAGCGGATGGTCTTCAATCACGGGCAGAAACAGGCCCGGAGGCAACAGGCCGCGCTCGGGGTGTTGCCAGCGCAGCAGAGCTTCTGCGCCGATCACCTTCCCCGTGCGCATGTTCACCTTCGGCTGGTAATGAAGCACCAACTCATTCGCCGCCAGCGCCCGGCGCACGTGCTCGATATTCTCATGGCGGCTGCGCGCCATCAGATCGTGGCTGGAATCGAAGATGCAGAAACGGTTCTTTCCTGCCAGCTTGGCCTCGTAGAGCGCCTGTCCGGCCTGGCGCAACAGCATGTCCGCATCCACTTCCTCCGCCTGCGGATAAAAGGCCACTCCTGCGCTTACCGTTGCCCGCAGCGGCACGTCTCCAATCTGCACTTCCCTGGCGGCAGCCTCGAGCAAGCGCTCCAACGTGGGCAGACAGGCATCAGTGTCGGGCAGATCGAGAATCACGGCAGCGAACTCATCTCCACCCAACCGCGCCAGCGTGTCTCCCTCGCGCAGTGCGCGCTTCATCCTGAAGGCCAGTGCGGTCAGCAGCGCGTCACCGCTGGAGTGGCCGTAGCTGTCGTTGATGGCCTTGAACCCGTCGAGATCGAAACATGCCACCCCCAGCAATTGATTGCGGCGGTGCGCCTGCGCCATGGCTTGGCGTAGCCGGTCGGCAAACAGCGCCCGGTTCGGAAGCCCCGTCAGCGCATCGTAATGCGCCGCCAGCTCCAGTTGCTGCTCGTGCTCCTTTACCTCCGTAATATCGGTGAAGAGCCCCACATATTGCTTCACCTGTCCGCCGGCATCGCGGATTGCGTGGATGGAAAGCATCTCTGGATAGAGATCTCCGCCCTTTGTCCGGTTCCAGATTTCGCCCGACCACTGGCCGTCCCGGATCAGAGAGTCCCACATGTTCCTGTAAAAATCCTTGCTTTGCATGCCCGATTGCAGCATGCGCGGATTGCTTCCCAGCACTTCTTCCCGCCTGTAGCCGGTAATGCGCGTAAAGGCCTCGTTCACCTCCAG
>Ga0326728_10021430_pt1 | contig 12150 bp, 11 predicted proteins | sample MB3enrmetagenome_FD_207602 | JGI IMG/M metagenome (GOLD analysis project Ga0326728, IMG submission 207602) | Lab enriched peat soil microbial communities from McLean, Ithaca, NY, United States - MB31MN | ecosystem: Environmental > Terrestrial > Soil > Wetlands > Peat | place: USA: New York...
GTTGCCGTACCACCCACTTGATCGCCTGCTCCTTGGGAGACTCATACACCACGGGAGCCGGGTCGCCCTCAGTGCCTGTATCGTCGGTTGGTTCCTCGCCAGTCTCACCAGCCGTTATCTTCTCATGGGCACCGTCCTGATATTCCTTCAGTCTCCGCTTAAAGGTGCTAAGACTCATCTTCATTTTCTTCTGAAGATTCTTGAGGAGCCTATCTCGCCATGCTGTCCAGGAAGGAAGGCCGGGTATGTGCATGGAACCGCGCTGTGAAAGGAACTCTTGAACCCGGTCACAGCATGGTAGCAACTCATCATTGAACCGCTGCATCAGAGCTTGATACTCGCCAGCCAGTTCGTCGGCCTTGGCGTACGCCTCTTCGTCGAGTTTCAGGAACTCATCAACAGCGGCCTTCTTTTCCGCGTCCGTGAAACTCGGCTCAATTGAACCGAGTTCACACGAGTCTCGTGGAGTTTCTTGGGAGATTTGTTCTGCAGCTGATGCTGCCGGTCCCATTCCGGCCGACAGTTCAGCATCCGCCATCGGCGGTATGGTTGGTTGCCGATAGAGTTGAAATATTCTTTCGACTGCTTCTGCGCTTGGTACTTTAGCGTTCTGGCAAGTATTGTTGGCCACAGGTCGTACCTCTGTGGCGCAATACCGAGAAATTGGTGATTATTGCGACGAAATCTTCCGTGATTTGATAACCTTCCTTACTGCGGCCCGCAATACCCCGGGGGATCATCGACTGGGCGTCTTCGTCTACCAGGAAAGAACTAGCTGCCACAACCTACCCGGAATCAGGCATTTGTTGGAAAATGAAAAATTCGAAAGCATTGCTCTCTTTCAACCAGAAGTTGATTGTGCAGAGGGTCTGTGGCGTCGGAGTCGCTTGGGACCACACCGAGAGAAGGTCGTTATGGGCGATAAAGAGATTATCGCGAACTATGGTATCGATAGGTACTTCAGGGGGAAGGGGGTTCAACTGTATGGTAAGAGCGAGGCCGGCCACTTACCGAATCCTCAAAGATCGCGCCTAGCTGGAAGCGCTGACTTTCTTCTTCCAGGGCATCGTCTCACCATGCGCGCCTGTTCGCTACGGCCTTGTCGGTCTTGGGCGCATCGGATGTAGCTTCCATGTTGCAGCGCCTCGATTGTTCTCGATGTACCCCTTCCATGAGAATTACCGGCAGCGATTTGAACCTTCGATCCCTACTGGGCACCAAACTTTCGCCGAAACTCTAGTATCGTCGCAGTTTTGCCCTGACACTTGACGGCAACGCGTCCGCCCGGCACGAGCGACTCGTTTGGAGTGAACTCGAGCAGTGCCATTTCTTCGTTTCTAACCATCGCGACGTAGTGTTCGATCGAATGCATATCCGTATGACCGAGCTGCTGCCGGACATATCCGATATCCCAACCTTTGCCGCCAAGGCGCTCGGAGCGCAGCCAGGTGGTCGCTGCTGTCGATCGAAACTTGTGCAGCCAGACGGTTGTTGGATCGAGGCCGGCTCGCTTTGCGATTGCTTTCAAGCGATCCCAAAGGTGGTAGTCAGGCTTCCCTGCTGAGGTTCCGAACAGCAATTTCGAACGACGGGACTTCTTCTTCCAGTCGACCAACCGCTCCATAAGATTCCGGGGAACGAAGACAAGTCGGTCGCTGCCCGTCTTGGTTTGGTGTTTCCAATGCGGCTTTGATTCGACTCTGATTTCAGTCTTGTGAACGCCGGGCACAAGTTCGTCGTTGATTAAGTCTGTATCCTCCAGGTGCATCAATTCGCGTTTGCGCAAACCCGCCTCGAGCAGAGTCGAGAAGATCAAATGCTCTTCCACATTCATCACGGAGAACAGCGCGTCCAGATCTTGCCTGGTGTAAATCTCAGGGACTCTGCTGCTCTTGAGTTCACGCTTGTAGTCTTTCTTGGTGACTGGCCCCTTCCCCGGTTCAAGACCGAGTACCGTACGGACAAACGAGTTTACCCGCATCACTTTAAAGGCCGCGGTAAAAGGATGGTTGGCCGGCCCATCATCGTCCTCATCACCGTCCACCAGATACTCAAAGAATCTGCGCAGCAACGCCTTCGAGATCTCGTCGACGTAGACCAGTCCCCTTCCCTTCCTTGGCTTCTTCGCCCACGCGAGGAACTCCTTCACAGCGTGTTCGTGCGCCGACACCGTCTTCTTGCAACCGCTCTTGGCTTCTATGTAGCGCGGCACCTCGACGGAAAGCTTCTTTCGCTCCACGACGTCCGTGGTTGGGTCATAGACTCGGCGATCGCGATTGTTCAAAAACCAGGATTTGTCTTCGGCCTGCGTAATGGCATCGGAGAGGAACGGGCGCTCATCTTCACTAACTCGGCCTTTGACGTTCTGCCAATGTTTTTGGCGGTCTTCGTACCAGGAAAGTTGGAACGCACCCTGCCGATCGTCCTTGAGATACAAGGTGCCGTTTGCCTTGCGGGGCAGCATTTGAACCCTTTGACGGCGCCACTTCGCGCCGCACTTCACCCGCTCGTAAATGCATACTTTAGTCTCTCGACGCACGCAATCTCCGGAAACCTAATACTGAATTTCCGGGAAACTTTGCGGAACAATCGGCGCGAGAAACGCCGAAATGTAGTGCCAAAGTAGTACAACGGGCGAGAGTGGCAGACTAGGTCTTTTGGAATCAGGAGGATAGAAAAGACTGGTAGCGCTACCGGGAATCGAACCCGGGTTTTAAGATTGAGAATCTCACGTCCTAACCCCTAGACGATAGCGCCACACATTGTGCGGAGTCGGCCCGCGGGCGCGGGCTACTCCCTTACTTTAACAAAGATTTGACCTCAATCCAACGGCGCGGCCAGATGAGGAGCGCCGCCTCAAATCCCCAGCTTGCGCACTTCGTCGTTGTAGTATTTGCGGTACAGAATGTCCCACTCCTGTGAGCCTTCCTGGATAATCTTCCGCTGGTTGGCGATCTTCTGACGCGCCATCATGTCGATCTTCGCTTCCTCGGTCAGCAGCAGTTCCAGCTCCTTCCGCGCCTCCTGACGGATCGTGTTGCGATCCTCCAGGAATCCCACCTGGTCGACCTCCGCCAGCGTGTCCGCGACGGTGTGGGCCAGCTTGTTCAGCTTGTCGCGGTTGATCCTCATAGCACCGCCTTGTATTTCTTGGTCAGCTCGCCCTTCACCTTTTTGAACATCTCGGCATACTGCGCGCCGCTCTTGCGCATCTCCTCGGAGTAAGCGTCCAGAATCACGCGAACCTCTTCGTTGATGCGGTCCTCGAGTGCAAGCTCCTCGAGCATAGCCGCGTTCACGCGGTCTTCCGTCACCTTCAGGTCACTGGTGGTGATCATCTTGGCGTCGATCAAGTGCTTGACCGTGCGGCGGGTGAGGTACCCAATGTAGTCGCGAGAAAAAATCATGGGTTAAACGTCAGGATACCGCACCCCACCCGCGCCTGTACACCCGCTAACTGGCATAATTGCCTTCATTTTGCGGCGAACAGTCTCGCGCACCCGTCTCGCTTGCATCCTCCCTCTTTACGCGCCCCTCCGCATCACCGTGCAGTACGGCTGGTTCGAGAGCGTCTCATTGAAGGCCGGCTCCAGCCGTGTCGCTCCACTCTTTCCAGCCAGATCGAAGTAGTACTCCAGCGGGAATTCCGTTGCGGTGTAGTCGGCCGGAATCGCAGCCGTAAAGCTCCCTCCGTCCCCTTGCATCTCCACGCGCTTCCACCGTTCCGCCTGGTCCACATGCCGGTAGTGCAGGCGAACCGAGACCACCTCATCGGGCACCAGAGCTGTCACCGCAAGTGCCAGCGGCGCTCCCGTGTCAAAGCTCAACGGCGGCTTGTGACTGCACGCCAAAACGGGCCGCCCCGGCCTTCCCGTCGCTTCTACCGTTGCGCGTCGCGTGTTCTCGCTCGATACGTCCGGTTGTCCCGCTGCCTTTACGCGCGCCGTCAACGTCTCAAGGTCCGTGTCGATCGCGCCCAGCCGATCGCTCCAGTGCCCGCGTCGCATCGGCGTGCTTCCGTAGGAAACGTCCTTCATATATACGGCCGCGGCGTGCGTCGCCATGTCGGCCCACGCCTCCCGCGCCATTCCGTATTCGTCAATTGCCTTCCGTCCCGCCGCCATCTCGTCAGATTGCTCAAAGACCGCGTACAGCACGCCGCTCCGCAGCTTCGATGCAAAAAACCAACCCAGCCCGATCTGGATCTCCACATCCGCCTCGATTCGCCGAAACGCAGGGGATCGCCGCGAGAGAGTCACGCGCCGCGCCTGGTCCAGTGCCGCGCTCGCCGCGGTCGCCGAATCCTCCATCCACTGCGCCACTTCGATCGGCGAATATTTTGGGTTCGCCGCGCCACCCATTTCGTCCGTTGCGTGTTCGTCGATCGTCGCAAACAGTTGCGGATCGAGCGGGCTCACTGTCCCAAAGCTTCTCGGCTCCGGCGTATCGCTGTACGGCGAACGCTCGCCGCCGCGAACAATCGGCATATTCGTATACATCTCCGGCCAATACGAGTGATTGGACGCTGACGGTAAATGCGCCGAGGTCACGAGCGGTAGAATCCGGCTTGCATTCGCCACCGCCGCCTCCACGGCAACGGACCCGGCCCCAAATCCCTTGCGCAACCATCTGCGCCATGCCTCCGCGTTTGCGTCCGGATCGTAAAGCCGTCGGCCCCACACCCTGTAGTAGAGTTCGAATTTCTCCCAATCGGCCTTCGGATTTAGGCTCGCATCCGCATACGCGCATCGCCCGCCCGCGTGTCCCGAGCCTTCCCTTCCCTTGAACGTCAGCGGCTCCATTAAATCCAGTCCAACCGCTCCGCAGAAATGCGCGGTCCTTCCGTACGCCGCCGCCATCTCCGGATCGGCGCTCAACAAATGCCGCTGCGTGCCCGGCCACAGCCGAAACAGCAATTTATATTTGCTTCCGGCTTTCAGGAAATCCGCATACCCATACCGCGTGAATGATCGCGAACCCGAACTCAGGCTGAATGGCCCCGCTTCGGCCTCGACGTCTCCCTTCGGAATCTCCAGCGCGCGAATGTCCGCCTGCTGGTAGCCGAGGCTCTGGTGCTCGGCCGAATATTTCGCACTCAGCTTCACCGGCATTCCCGTCGCGTTGGCAATGTCGATCATCTTCTGGTCCACGCCCTTCGCGTGCATGTCGATCTCGACCGTTCGCCCGCACCCCTTAATCGCCTCGAACAATGTGCGCCAGAAGTCGTAGCTACCCTCCGGAATCCCGCTTTCGCCGTGCACGCGCAGCGTCAGCCCTTCGATCTCCGGGCACTGCTTCAGCAGCATCGCCAGCGCGTCGCGGCAATACGCTGCGTGCGTCTCCTTCGTTAGCCCTTCAATCCGGTGATACGCATGCGGGCTGTCGGTCCACTGGTACGCGTGCGTCCAGATCCCCAGTTGGAAGTGCAGCCCGCGCGCCGCCGTTTGCGCGGCAATGAATTTCAGAGCATCGAGATTCATCTGCCGCTCGTGGTCGCCCAGCTCAACAGGCACCGGCAGCACCGTTCCATCGGCTGCGGCCAGCTGCATCACGCGCACGTTGTATCCGGGAACATTCACCATATATGGATACGGAAAGTGCAGGTAATCGCTCGTCACGCCCTTCGGAAAGTCATACTCCAGCCCGAACGCGAGACAGAATCGGTTGAACCGGCACGCAACCAGCAAATCCAGGTACCCCAACCAGAAATCCCGGTCGTAAAGCCACGGCTTATCCTCGACCTCGCTGCAGAAATAACGCCCAACACTCCTCACCTCGTTGGCCGGCTTCTCCAAGATTGGCTCCGCCACGCGCAGCGCGGTTCTTGCGTCTGCGCCAAACCGCACCCGTTCAGCCAATTCCAGCAATCCGTAGACATACCCGCGCACATCGCTGCCGGAAACAATCGTGGCCGGCATCCCGGCATACCGGATCGGCGTCAACGCAAAACTTTCCCGCTCGCCATGCCACATCGGCAATCGCGGCGCGTTGGCGGTCGGCGTCAGTCCGGCGGACGTCGGTTCCTCTGAATTCACCAGCACATAGAATGCTGCGCCACGAAGCTTCTCGCCGCCCTTAACAATCCAGCACAACGCACCCTTCGCTGCCAGCGCTGCGCGAAGTTGTTCCGCCGCCCACTGCACGGGTGGTGCGCCGGCTACAGGATCGCGGGCATCGATCTTGATTAAACAGCCGCGGCCCGACTGCGCCATCGCGCCCGGCGTTACGCTTGCCGCCGAAGCCGCACCCGCCAGCTTGATGAATTCTCTACGCTTCATCCTTAAACTCGCCCATTTCCTCCGCCTGCGTCTTAACTCCGCTTGCCCCGCTAACACCGCTAACTCCGCTGTCTTCCTGTTCCCTGTTCACGATCCACCGTCCACTGCTTTTAGCTCCTGTGCGGGCAAGCCTTTGAATTGATGCACTCCTCGGCGATGCGCAGCCGCTCCACCGGCCGTCCGCCAACCAGGTGCTCCCTCACAATCTCCTCCGCGTCTTCCGGTTTCACGTTCCCGTACCAAACTGCCTCCGGATACACCACCACCGTCGGTCCATGCTCGCACTGGTCCAGGCACAGGGACTTGTTGATCCGCACTTTGCTCGCCAGGCCGGCATCTTTGCTCAGCTGGCTCAGCCGCGCGTGCAGCTCGCTCTTTCCATCCGTGGTGCACGAGGGTCGCGGCGCATCGGCAGGTCGTACGTTGTGGCAGACAAAGACGTGGTGTTGAAATAAGGTCAAGCGGAAACCCTCCTCAATTCATTCCAGAGTAACAACTCCCTCCGCCTCATCTTGCCCACCCCACCGCTATTCGTCTCACTTAAAAGTTTTCCTGATCCCCGCCCCGCCCCCATCTGCGAGAATAGGTGTCTGACGATGAGCACCGACAACCTCCTCTCGCTGAAAGACGACATGGTGGCCTTTATTGAGGGTCATGGCCTCCATCGCCTCCCCGGCTATGTCACCGATGACATCCCATCCGTCCTCTGGGAAGGCCGCGGCAACCCCGACGCGTGGAAGGATTTTGTCGAGATGGCCAAGCACGTTGGCGCTCCCTTCGTCACCTTCAGCGAGATGACGCTGGACCGCGAAGAGCTCGACGCCCTCATCGAGGAAGCCGGCGAGATGAACTTCCCCGACGAGGAAGCCGCGGAACTCGTCGAAGCCAAGTGGCTGCGCAAATACTCCGGCATGCTGGGCTACATTCAGCTTGGCTTCATCTATCAGGGCATCGTATTTCTTCACGAAACCACCACCGAGTGGTACGAGCGCTACCAGTCTTTGCTTGAAAATATCGAAAGCTTCCACGACATCGTCATCGACGACGCTCACTCCCGCGACGACGAGGACGAGTAAGCCTCAGTGGCCGTGCTGAACCCTGCTGCGTGAATCGAGTTTTTGAAGGGGCACGGCTTCAGCCGTGCCGTAAATGCTCAAACAATCACCGGGGCTTTAGCCCCTGAGAGACGCTTTTTCATCGCACCGACTCTTAGATGCAACCAGTTTTAGCCACAACAGCCGGATCGACGCCTCGCGCCGCTTCAACTCGCTCCCTGCCGCCCCAGCGGTGGCTCCTGGCCGAGCCGCACCCTGAACAATCCGCCACTCTCGCCCGCGAAGCACGTCTGCCCCTTGTCCTGGCCGAGTTGCTCGCCGCGCGTGGCATCAGCACCGCAGCCGAGGCCTTTGCATTCCTCAACCCCGAGCCCGCACACCTCCACGATCCATTCCTCATGCTCGGCATGTCTGCCGCTGTCGATCGGCTCGAACGCGCCATCGCCGCGCGCGAGCCCATTCTCCTTTATGGCGACTACGATGTCGACGGCACCGTCGCCGTCGTCCTTCTCAAGACCGCAATCGAAATGCTTGCCGGTCCCGGAAACAATCTCGTCCGGTTCCACGTTCCTCACCGCCTGCGTGACGGCTACGGCATGCAATCGAGCGTTCTCGAATCCGCATACGCAGGCGGCGTCCGCGTCGTCGTCACCGTCGACACTGGCATGCGCTCCTTCGCTGAGGCTGAAACCGCTCGCCGCCTCGGCCTCGACCTCATCATCACCGATCACCACTTAACTGCCGCAAACGACGCGCTTCCCGTCGCCCTTGCCATCCTCAATCCGAATCAGCCGGGCTGCCCGTACCCTGAGAAAAGCCTTTGCGGCGCGGCCATCGCCCTCAAGCTCGCTCAGGCGCTGCTCGAGAGAGCCTGTTTCGAAGAATCCTGTCCTGACAAGTCCCGTCTCGACAAGTCCGAAACGGTTCGCCGCGACCCCGCTCGCCTGCGTGAAAAAACTCTGCCCAGCTTTCTCAAGATGGCGGCCATCGCCACCATTGCCGACGCCGTTCCGCTCCACGGCGAAAACCGCACCATCGCCGCCCTCGGCCTGCGCGAGCTCCGCCGCCCCGTCGGCGCCGGTCTCCGCGCGCTCTTTGCCGCCGCTGCGTTCGACCCCGCCTCCAAGCAGCTCACCGGCTTCGATGTCGCCTTTCGCCTCGCCCCGCGCATCAACGCTGCCGGCCGCATGGACGTTGCCTCCGACGTCATCGAACTTTTCTCCACGCACGATTCCCATCGCGCCGCCGAGTTGGCCACGAAACTCGAGCGACTCAATCGCGAGCGTCGCGACGTCGAAGCCGCCGCGCTCACTATCATCGAAGCACAGCTTTCGTCCAGCCCCGAATTCATCTCTGATCGCCTCCTCGTCATCGACGGCGACCGTTGGCATCGCGGCGTCATCGGCATTCTCGCCTCGCGCGTCGTCGAGCGCACCGCCAAGCCCGCCCTCGTCATCAGCGTTGAGGAAGGCCCCGATGGAAAAGTCGCTCACGGATCTGGCCGCTCCGTCGATGGCTTCCCGCTTCTCGCTGCCATCGAATCCTGCGCCGACCTGTTCACCCGCTTCGGCGGCCACGCCTTCGCCGTCGGCTTTGCGCTGCCCGCCGAAAAACTTCCTGACCTCAAGCGCCGCCTGCGCGAATACGCTAACGCGCATCTCGCCGCGCGCGAGCCTGAGCGCCTTCTGCGCATTCACGCTGAGCTTCCACTCGACCGCATCACTCCCGTTCTTGCCGGATGGCTGCGCAAGCTCGAGCCCCTCGGCCACGCCAACCCCGAGCCCATCTTTATCGCCCGCTCCGCGCGCCTGCTCGCCCCGCCGCGCATTATGAAGGCGCAGCACCTCCGCCTGGAACTAACCCAAGGCGCCCTCGCCCAGGATTCTCCTGCAGCAACTAGCGCCGCATCGCGATCCCTGCCCGCTTCCGCCGCGCCCGTCAGCTCCATCCGCGCTGTCGGCTGGAACCTCGCCCAGCGCGCTATGGAACTGCGCCTCGTTGAAGGCTCGCTCATCGACGTCGCCTACCGCATCCGCGAAAACGACCACCCCGACTTCGGCGGCCTCGAAATTGAAATCGTCGGTCTCCGACCATCGGAGACCGTGCCTGCTTAGCTCCGGGCCACCACGCTCGCGGCACCTCGTGTAGCGCCGGCCTCCCGACCGGTTGTCGTGCGGGCGTCCTCGCCCGCACCTGCACTTCTTCGTCGAACAGCCGAAACAGTCATCGCCGGTCGGGATCGATCTCGGCGCCAATAAAAAAGGCCCTCCGCACCGCGGAGGGCCTTTGCATTCAATTCGAATCCGCTTAGCTCTTAATTCCCAACCTGCAAACGCCAACTCGCGAACTCGCCAACAGAAAAGGCCCCAATCCGGGGCCTTTTCGCTAACTTGCTAACTCGCTGCAATTACCCAATCACTTCAATCCCCATCGATCGCGCCGTTCCCTTGATGCTCTTTACCGCCGCATCGACGGTTGCCGCATTCAAGTCCGGCATCTTCTGCGTGGCGATCTCGCGCACCTGCTTCTCGGTTACCTTGCCCTTCTTTTCCTTGTTGGGCGTGCCCGATCCCTTCTCGATCCCCGCCGCCTTCTTCAGCAGCACCGCCGCCGGCGGTGTCTTGGTAATGAAGCTGAACGTGCGGTCGCCGTAAACCGTGATGACGACCGGGATAATCAGCCCGGCCATCTCCTTGTTCTGCGTTTTGGCGTTGAACTGCTTGCAGAACTCCATAATATTGACCTGCGCCTGGCCCAGCGCGGGGCCGACCGGCGGCGCGGGCGTTGCTTTGCCGGCCTCGATCTGCAGCTTCACGTAACCGTTAATCTTCTTTGGAGGTGCCATTCTTCTGTTCCTTCGGAACCAGCTTCTAGCTCCTAGCTGCTAGCTACTGGTTCATCTTTTTCAAAATTTTGGTACTGCCGATCCTGCGTTCGCTTCAAACCAGTGTCTGCTAGGTCGACACACTGGCTAGAAGCTAGAAGCTAGTAGCCGGAAGCTGCAGTTACTCAATCTTTTCCACTTTGCCGAACTCCAGTTCGACCGGCGTTGACCGCCCGAAGATCGTCACCATCACCTTCAGTGTCTCGCGATCCTCGTTCACTTCGTCCACCACGCCGTTGAAGTTCGCGAACGGCCCATCCGTGATGCGCACCTGTTCGCTCTTCTCAAACTTGATCTTCATCCGCGGCTTGTCTTTGGTCGTCTCCGAGCGGAAGAGAATCGAACTCACTTCTTCCTCGCTCAGCGCCACGGGCTTGTCGCCCGTGCCCAGGAACCCCGTGACTTTCGGCGTGTCCTTCAGCACGTGCCACAATTCATTGTCCAGTTCCATCTCCACCAGTACGTAGCCAGGCAAAAACACGCGCTCCACCGTGCGCTTTTTGCCGTTGATGATCTCCGTCACCGGTTCTGTGGGAATCATCACGCGCCCCACGCGCTCCTTCAATCCAAATGCCTGCACGCGGCTCTCGATCGATTCGCGCACCTTGCGCTCAAACCCCGAGTAAGCGTGCAAAATGTACCACCTGAAATTCTCATTCTTCACGGGCGGCGGCTCTGTTGCTGCCGCGGCCGCTGCGGGCTCCGTCGCCGCTTCCGGCTCCGCCGCATGGGCCTCTGCCTTAGGCGCCTGCGGTTCTGCCGCTTCCGCCGTCGCTTCTGCCGGCGTCTCGGTCGACGCCGTCTCTGCGGACGCTGTTTCTGCGGATTGCTCTAAGTCTTCCTTCATCCCACTCTCGATTCTGCGCCGTGCCGCTTACTGCGATCCGCCCAGCCGGCTCAATAACCCATGCGGCCCCATGATGAGGGCGTTGAAAATGCCGTCCACAACAAAGAAGTACAGCGCAAACAGGAAGGTCGTAACGATCACCACCCCTGTCGTCACTCTCACTTCCTTCCACTGGGGCCACACCACCTTGCGCATCTCTGAGCGCACATCGCGCAGAAACGTCGTGAATTCGGTCCACTTGTCCAACGCGCCCCCGCCAAACTCGGCCAATGCTCCTGGCTGCTGCCGTTTGGCCGACCGCTCTGAGCCTTTTTCAATTGCCGTCTTCGTCGCCATGCTGTGCTTCCTGTTCCAGGGTTCAGGTTTTTCCACTCCCTGTTCCCTATTCCCTGTTCCCTGTTTCTCTGGCAGGGGCGGAGGGATTCGAACCCCCAAGTCCGGTTTTGGAGACCGGCAGTTTAGCCGTTGAGCTTACGCCCCTGAATGCAGAGATCAGTGGTCAGAGATCAGAGATCAATTTGTGTCTTGCTCTCGCCAGCCACTGCTTCTCCACACCGGCTACAAATTCTTGATCTCTGTTCTCTGTTCTCTGATCTCTGTTCTCTGCTTTACTTCGACTCTTTATGCACCTGGTGCTTGCGGCAGCGCTTGCAGAACTTCTTCAACTCGAGACGGCCCGTTACGGTCTTCTTGTTCTTCGTCGTCGAGTAGTTCCGCTCCTTGCATTCGGTGCATTCCATCGTAATGATTTCCCGCATATCCAATTCCCTTCAGTTCCAAATTCCCAGTTCGCAGTTCTTAGTTCGTAGTTCTCAGTTTCCGGTGCGCCGTCGCTTTTTACGGTGAACTGCGAACTGTGAACTGTCACTTAATAATTTCCGAGATCGTGCCCGCGCCCACAGTCCTGCCGCCCTCGCGAATCGCGAACCGCAGTCCCTTCTCCATGGCCACCGGCGTAATCAGTTCGACTTGCAGCTCCACGTTGTCGCCCGGCATCACCATCTCCACGCCCGCCGGCAACTCCGCCACTCCCGTCACGTCCGTCGTGCGGAAGTAAAACTGCGGCCGGTAGCCCTTGAAGAACGG